>JADMIO011260342.1_pt1 | contig 38968 bp, 40 predicted proteins | sample 8958161 | NCBI WGS metagenome assembly JADMIO01 (sample SAMN16585339, study PRJNA669376) | soil metagenome | isolation source: Crop rotation soil | place: USA: Cullars Rotation, Alabama | collected 2011 | reverse complement strand
CGCGACAACTTGTCCACGTGGAATTCTAAGCTTAGGATCCCAATGTGCTGGAAAGCGTTCCGGGTGAAGATCCGGTCCGCGAGCTTCAGCAACGTGTCGATCCTGCCGTGGCTGCTGCGCGGCGTGTACGTCCCGGACGTCATCACGATCCTCGGCTCGCTCTACTTCATCCTGGGGGACATCGACCGGTGAGCGCCGTGACGTTCGCGCTGGAGGTCGGCTGGGGCACGACGCTCGCGATCAAGACGCTCGTCGTCCTCGCGATCATTCCCCTCGGCGCGCTCATCCTCGGGTACACGTTCCTGCTGAAGATGATGAGCCACATGCAGAGCCGCCTCGGTCCGATGGACCCGGGCGGCTTCCACGGCTGGTTCCAGCTCGTGGGCGACGGCATGAAGTTCCTCCAGAAGGAGGACATCATGCCGGCGGAGTCCGACCGCCGGGTGTTCGCGCTCGCCCCCGCGGTCGTCGTGCTCTCGACGTTCCTCGTCTTCCTCGTGATCCCCACCGGCCCGCGGCTGGTGGTGAAGGACCTCGACGTCGGCGTGTTCTACGCGCTGGCCGTCTCGAGCCTCTCGGTCATCGGCGTGCTGATGGCCGGCTGGGCGAGCGCCAACAAGTTCGCCCTCCTCGGCGCCCTGCGCGCGGCCGCGCAGCTCATCGCCTACGAGCTGCCCCTGCTCCTCGCCGTCGTCGGCGTCGTCATCCAGGCCGGCACGATGGACCTGCAGGGCATCGTGCGCGCCCAGCAGAGCGGCGCGATCTTCGGTGTCGACTTCATCGGGAACCCGTACATCTTCACGCAGTTCATCGGGTTCTTCCTCTTCCTCATCGCGGCCCAGGCCGAGCTGACCCAGACCCCGTTCGACATGCCGGTCGCCGAGTCCGAGCTCGTCGCGGGCTACATGGTCGAGTACACGGGCTTCCGCTTCCTCTTCTTCTTCATCGGCGAGTTCGGCACCGCGTTCGCGTTCGCGGCGCTCGCCGCCACGCTGTTCCTCGGCGGCTGGTCGATCCCCGGTGTGCACGGCGGCATGGCCGACCTGCTCGGCCCGTTCGTGCTCTTCGCCAAGCTGATGGCGGTCGCGTTCCTGATGTTCTGGGTGCGGTTCACCTACCCGCGGCTGCGGGAGGACCAGCTCCAGGCGCTGGCCTGGAAGGTGCTGATCCCGCTGGCGCTCGCGAACATCGTCGTGACCGGCATCCTGAAGGTGGCGCTGTAGTCATGGCGAAGTCGAAGGTCCCCGGGGTCATCAGCGGGCTCGGTGTCACGTTCCGCACCATGCTCGAGGGTGCGGTCACGGTGCAGTACCCCCACGAGAAGGAGGATCCGCCCACGCGCGCGCGTGGCGTGATCGCCCTCAAGGAGGAGAACTGCACGGTCTGCATGCTCTGCGCCCGGCAGTGCCCCGACTGGTGCATCTACATCGAGGGCCACAAGGAGCAGCGCCCGCCGCGTCGTGAGGGCGGCCGGCCGCGCTCGGTCAGCGTCCTCGACCGCTTCGACATCGACTACGCGCTCTGCATGTACTGCGGGATCTGCGTCGAGGTGTGCCCGTTCGACGCGCTGTTCTGGAGCCCCGAGTACGAGTACTCCGAGCCGAGCATCGCCGAGCTCCTGCACGACAAGGAGAAGCTCGGCGAGTGGATGGAGACGGTGCCCGAACCCGAGCCGCTCGAGCTCGGTGCCGAAGTCAAAGGGAAGAAGTAAGCCGTGGTCGTCCAGAACATCGTCTTCTGGATCCTCGCGGCCGGAATGGTCCTCGCCGCGATCGGCGTCGTCCGCTCCCAGAACGTCGTGCACGCGGCCCTGTACCTCGTCGTCGTGCTCGGTGGCGGGGCCGCGCAGTACATCCTCCTCGCGGCCGAGTTCGTCGCCTGGGTGCAGGTCCTCATCTACATCGGCGCGGTGATCATCCTCTTCCTCTTCGGGATCATGCTCACCCGGGCGCCGATGCGGGGCGAGACCGATCTCGACAACGACCAGCGGTGGCCCGCCGCGGTCGTCTCGCTCTTCCTCGTCGGCGTCCTCTCCACCCTCCTCGTGGACGCGTTCTCCGACAAGGAGATCGTCCTGAAGTCGCCGACGGCCACGTCGGAGGTCGCGGACACGATCTTCAAGGTGTACGTGGTCCCCTTCGAGGTCGTCTCGATCCTCCTCCTCGCCGCCCTCGTCGGCGCCGTCGTGATCGCGCGGAGGGACTAGGCACCGTGATCCTCAACCAGTTCCTGATCCTCGCCGCCGTGCTCTTCTGCATCGGCGTCTACGGCGTGCTCGCCCGGCGCAACGGCGTGCTCGTCCTCATGAGCGTCGAGCTCATGCTCAACGCGGTGAACCTCAACCTGATCGCGTTCTCCGCGTACCTCCACGAGGTGACCGGGCAGGTGTTCGCCCTGTTCGTCATCACCATCGCCGCGGCCGAGGTCGGCGTCGGTCTCGCCATCGTCCTGCTCATCTACCGGAACCTGCGCACGCCGGACCTCGACCAGGTCGACCAGCTGAGGGGCTGACCCACCGATGCTCGATTACGCCTGGCTGATCCCGACGATCCCCGCGGTCTCGTTCGCGCTGATCCTGTTCTTCGGCAAGCGCATGCCGCGGAAGGGCTCGGAGATCGGCATCCTCGCCGTCGGCGCGTCCTTCGTCCTCTCCTGCATCACCGTGGTCGAGTGGATCCAGCGGGTGAACGACGCCGCGGACGCCCACGGCCTCGGTGCCATCACCGCGTTCGGCAAGGGCTTCATGGCCTCCGGGGGCGAGGAAGCCCACGCGGTCGTCCAGCCGGTGATCCACAACGTCACCTGGTGGCAGAGCGGCGGCGTCGAGTTCTCCGTCGGCACCCAGATCGACGGCCTCGCCGTGATGATGCTGTTCGTCGTCACGCTGATCTCGCTGCTCGTGCACGTGTACTCGACCGCATACATGCACGACGACGTCCGCTACACCTACTTCTACGCCGCCCTGAGCCTCTTCACCGCTTCGATGCTGACGCTGGTCGTCGCCTCGAACACCCTGCAGCTGCTGGTCGGCTGGGAGCTCGTCGGCCTCTGCTCCTTCATGCTCATCGGGCACTGGTGGGAGGAGAAGGCCAACACCAACGCGGCCATGAAGGCCTTCCTCACCACCCGCACCGGCGACATCGGCCTGATGATCGGCGTGATCATCACGTTCTTCGCCGCGGGCCAGACGTTCAGCATCGTCGGCATCAACGAGGCCGCGTTGCAGGTGAAGGGCGGCCACACGATCTGGATGGTCGGGGCGAGCTGCCTGCTGCTCGGCATCATCGGCAAGAGCGGTCAGTTCCCGCTCCACACCTGGCTCCCCGACGCCATGGCCGGCCCCACCCCGGTGTCCGCGCTGATCCACGCCGCGACCATGGTCGTCGCCGGCGTCTACCTCGGAGCCCGCGTCTACTCGGTGTTCTGGGAGGGCTTCTCGATCAGCGCCGGCGGCATCAACGCGATGGCCTTGATCGGCGGGATCACGATCATCATCGGCGCGGTCCTCGCGTTCGTGCAGGACGACATCAAGAAGGTCCTCGCGTACTCGACGATCAGCCAGCTCGGGTACATGGTCATGGGCCTGGGTGTCGGTGCCTGGGTCGGTGCGATCTTCCACCTCTTCACCCACGCGTTCTTCAAGGCCCTGCTCTTCCTCGGCGCCGGCTCGGTGAGCCACTCCGGCTCCCACCACTCCTTCGACATGAAGAAGGACATGGGCGGCCTGCGGAAGTACATGCCGATCACGTACGTCACGTTCATGATCGGCTCACTCGCGCTCGCAGGCGTCTTCCCGCTCGCGGGCTTCTGGTCGAAGGACGAGATCCTCGCCACCGCCGGCCAGGGCGGCTTCGAGATCTTCATGGTCGTCGGGCTCGTCGGCGCGGTGATGACCGCCGCCTACATGACCCGCTGCGTGTGGCTCACCTTCTTCGGCGAGTACCGCGGCCACGCCCACCCGCACGAGTCGCCGCGGGCGATCACGGTCCCGCTGATCGTGCTCGCGGGCTTCAGCATCGTCGCCGGCCTCGCGAACGCCACCGCGTTCGGCATCGAGGAGTTCGCGAAGTACGTGGAGCCGCGGGTCGCGTTCCCGCCGGTGATCGTGCCCGACTTCGACCTGACGCTCGCCGCGGTGTCGTTCTTCCTCGTGATCATCTCGCTCGGCGTCGCCGCGGTGTTCTGGCTCGACCGCAAGGAGCTGAAGGCGCTCAAGGGCCTCACCGACCGCAGCAGCGCGGCGAAGGCCGGGCACCGGTTCCTCCTCAACAAGTACTACCTGGACCACCTCTACGAGGGCACGATCGTCGCCGGCATCAAGGGTCCGATCGCCCGCGCCTCCTACTGGGTGAACCAGAACGTGATCGACGGCGTCGTCAACGCGGTGGGCAAGGGCGCCAGTGGGTTCGGCAAGCTCGCCTACCGCTTCGACCAGTCGGTGGTCGACGGCGCGGTGAACGGCATCGCCAACCAGACCGGCGAAGCCGGCGGCATGCTGCGGTACCTCCAGTCCGGGCGTGTGCAGCGGTACGCGCTCATCCTCTTCGCGTCCATCGGGGTCATGGCCCTGCTGCTCGTGATCTTCAGTTGACGCCATGACCATCGAGAGGTTGTTCGTGCATCCCAGTCGGGAAGGACAGAGATGAACTGGTTCCAGGAGTGGGCGCTCACGCTGGCGATCTTCGTGCCGGCTGTCGGGCTCGCCGTGATCCTCCTGATCCCGCGGGCCGAGGAGACGGCGATCAAGGCCGCCGCGCTCGTCACCACCCTGGTGACCCTCGGTGTCGGCGTGGGGATCGCCGCCGACTTCAACTACGACGCCACCTCGCAGCTGCAGTTCCGCGTCAACGAGCCGTGGATCGACGTGATCCACGCCCGCTACCACCTCGGCCTCGACGGCATCTCCCTGCCCCTCCTCCTCATGTCGATGGTCGTCACCGTGGCGTGCGTCATCTACTCGTGGAACCACTTCCCCGAGCCGCACAACCCGAAGGCGTTCCTCGCGCTGATCCTCATCCTCGAGGTCGGCATGAACGGCACGTTCCTCGCCGAGGACCTGATCCTCTTCTTCATCTTCTTCGAGATCGTCCTGCTCCCGATGTTCTTCATGATCGGTGTCTGGGGCGGACCGAACCGCGAGTACGCGTCGATCAAGTTCTTCCTCTTCACCCTGTTCGGATCCGCGCTCATGTTGTTGGGCTTCCTGGCCCTCTTCTTCCTGGAGGGCACGTTCCAGATCCCGGCGCTGACGGCCAAGGGCGGTGAGGACATCGTCCGGGTCACCCAGAACCTGATCTTCGCCGGGCTCTTCCTCGGCTTCGCGATCAAGGTGCCGATGTTCCCGTTCCATACGTGGCTGCCCGATGCGCACACCGAGGCGCCCACGGTGGGCTCGGTGCTGCTGGCGGCCGTGCTCCTGAAGCTCGGGACCTACGGCTTCGTCCGGATCGCGATGCCGGTCCTGCCCAAGGCCGCTGAGGACTGGGCGCCGTGGATCGGGCTGCTCGCGGTCATCGGCATCATCTACGGAGCGTTGTGCTGTCTCGCGCAGACCGACATGAAGCGGCTCATCGCGTTCTCGTCGGTCGCGCACATGGGCTTCGTGATGCTCGGCATCGCGACGCTGACGTCGTTCGGCATCAACGCCGCCATCTTCGGGATGGTCGCCCACGGTCTCATCACCGGCATGCTCTTCTTCGTCGCCGGTTCGATGCAGCACACCTACGGCACCCGCGAGATGAGCAGACTCGGGGGCCTGTTGAAACAGGCGCCCAAGATGGGCTGGATCCTCGGTTTCGCGGTCATGGCCTCACTCGGCCTGCCCGGTCTCGCCGGCTTCTGGGGCGAGTTCCCCGCGGTCCTGTCCGCCTACAGCCCGGCCAGCGTCGTGAACGGCCTCTTCGGCGGGAGCGCGGACGTCACGTTCCGCATCTACATGGTGGTGGCCGCCATCGGGACCGTCCTCGCCGCCGGGTACCTGCTCTGGATGTACCAGCGGGTCGCGTTCGGTGAGCCGAAGGAGGAGTTCGCGAACGCCCACATCCACGACGTCAACGTCTTCGAGTGGCTCGCGTGGACGCCGATGCTCGTCGGGATCCTGGTGCTCGGCATCTACCCCGACATCATCTTCAGCGTCACCGACGGCCCGGTGACCCGACTCACGCACCTCATCGGTGGTTAGGCGCCCGTGAACCCCGGTTGGGACTTCCATGCGATCGCACCGGAGATCATCATCTCCGCGACGATCATCGTCGTCCTGGTCGCGGACTTCTTCTTCGAGTACCGCCAGCGGTTCCGCACCCCGCAGCTGGCGACGATCGGCGTGCTCGCGGCGATGGTCCCGGTCGTGACGCTCGCGGTGGACGGCAGCACCCGCCGGATGTTCGGCGGCGCGTTCGTCGTCGATCCGTTCTCGATCGCGCTGACCGGCTTCTTCATCGTTGCGGCGTACGTCACCCTGCTGCTGTCGGTCGACTACATCGGAGACGGCGACTACTACCAGGGCGAGTACTACGTCCTGCTGCTGACGTCGTTGCTCGGCATGGTCGTCATGACCTCCGCCCGCGACCTCATCACGATCTTCGTCGCGCTCGAGACGATCTCGATCCCGACGTTCGTTCTCGCCGGCTGGCGGAAGCACGACACGAAGTCCAACGAGGCCGCGATCAAGTACTACCTGATCGGTGTCATCTCCTCCGCGGTGATGCTCTACGGCATGTCGTTGATCTTCGGCATCACCGGGTCGACGCTGCTCTCGGACATCGCCCGCTCGGTCGACCAGGTGCCGCAGACGGCGCTGCTCACCGTGGCCGTGTTCCTCACGCTCGCCGGGTTCGCGTTCAAGATCAGCGCGGTGCCGTTCCACTTCTGGGCGCCGGACACCTACGAGGGCGCGCCGACGCCGGTCACCGCGTTCCTCTCGGTGTCGTCGAAGGCCGGAGGCCTCGTCGCGATGATCGCGGTCGTGTTCTTCGGGCTCCTCACCGTGCCCGACACCTGGCAGCCGGTGCTCTGGGTCCTCGCGGCCGCGTCGATGATCATCGGCAACCTCGGCGCGCTGCGGCAGACGAACATCGTGCGCCTGCTGGCCTACTCGTCCATCGGGCAGGGTGGCTTCATGCTCGTGCCGTTCGCGGTGGCGGCCGACGGCGGTGCGCTGCGCTCGTCCTTCGAAGCGGTGGTCATCTACATCCTCATCTTCGGCGCGATGAACCTCGGCGCCTTCGCGATCGTCATCGCGTTCGCCCGCCGCACCCGCACCGCCGACATCTCCAGCTACGGCGGTCTCGGCACCTACGCGCCCGGCCTGGCGGTCCTGATGAGCGCGTTCCTGTTCTCGCTCGCCGGGGTGCCGCCGTTCGCCGGCTGGTTCGCCAAGTTCGTGATGTTCCGGTCGGTGCTCGACGCGGGAACGCCGGCGGCCACCGTCCTGGGTGTCATCGCCGCGGTCATGTCCGTGGTCGCGTTCTTCTACTACCTCCGCATCGTGCGCGAGATGTGGCTGCACCCGGTGCCGGACACGGTCAACGCCGAGCCGGTCGCGATTCCGGTCGCGCTGAACGCGGCGATCGGGATCTGCGGCGCGATCGTGCTCGTGGTCGGCGTCTACCCGCAGGTGTTCGCCCGCATCGGCGAGCTCGCGACTCCGTTCTGACGCACGGGACGCAGGCGGTTCTCCCACGGACCTGATCGAGCGGATCCACCGGGCCGGACCGGTCCCGTTCCGCACGTTCGTCGAGGCCGCGCTCTACGGCGACGACGGCTTCTTCACCCGGGGCGGCGGCGCGGGCCGGGCCGGGCGGGACTTCGTGACCAGCCCCGAGGTCGGACCGCTGTTCGGTGCCTGTGTGGCGCGTGCTCTCGACGGGTGGTGGCGTGAGCTCGGCGAGCCCGACCCGTTCGTCGTGATGGAGGCCGGGGCGGGCAACGGCCGGCTCTGCCGCGAGGTGCTGCGGGCCGCCCCCGCGTGCGCGCCGGCGCTGCGGTACGTGCTCGTCGAGCGGTCGCCCGCGCTGCGGGAGGCCCAGCGCGAGCTGCTGACGGTCGAGCCGTTCGCGAACGCGCTCGGCCCGGCGCGCCCGGACGACGAGGGTGTCCCAGAGCCGGTCGGCGGCAGCGGGCCGATCGTCACCGCGCTCGACGAGCTGCCGGCCCTCTCCGTCGACGGCGTGGTCCTCGCGAACGAGCTGCTCGACAACCTGCCGTTCGACCTGGTCGAGCGGGCCGCCGACGGCTGGGTCGAGATCCGCATCGGGGTGACGGACACCGGCGACCTGTGCGAGGTGCCCGTCACCGCGTCCGAAGAGCTCGCGACCTGGCTCGGCGACCTCGACGTCCCGGTCGGGACGCGCGTGCCCGTCCAGCGCTCCGTCGAGACCTGGATCGACGACTGCGCGACCCGCCTCCACCGGGGTGTCATCGCGATCCTCGACTACGCGGTCGAGGTCGACGAGCTGGTCGCGCGCGGTCGTGAGTGGCTCCGCACCTACCGCGGCCACGAGCGGGGCCACGACCCGCTGGCGACGCCGGGCGAGCAGGACATCACCGCCGACGTGCTGCTCCCGACGCTGCGGCGGGACGCGATCCGCGCCGGCTTCACGGTGGCGAGCGAGGCGAGCCAGGCCGACTGGCTGCGATCGCTCGGGATCGACGCCCTGGTCGACGAGGGCCGGGCAATCTGGGAGGCGGGCGCGGCCCGGGGCGACCTCGAGGCGCTCGCGGGCCGCAGCCGGGCCACCGAGGCGGCCGCGCTCACCGACCCCACCGGCCTCGGCGCCCACCGCGTCGTCGTGCTGACCAAGGGCCTGACTTGAGGCGCGGGAGCGGAGCCGGAGCCTGGTCACGGAGGCGGAGTGACGGCGCGAGCGGGACGGAGTGCGAGCCCGGAACGACCCGCAGTCGGCGCAGGCGGGAGCGACCCAAAAGGTCGATAGGGTCGGGGTCCGGGCCGAGAGGGGGAACCAGATGGCCGACGTGACGCTCGAAGCGCTGCTGCAGGAGGGACGGACGTTCCCTCCGTCCGCCGGCTTCACCCGGCAGACCCTGGTCGGCGACCAGCGCCTGCACGACGCGGCGGCCGCCGATCCCGAGGCGTTCTGGGCCGGCCAGGCCCGCGAGCTCCTCGACTGGTACGAGCCGTTCGGCACCGTCGTGGAGTGGGACCTGCCGTTCGCGAAGTGGTTCCTCGGCGGGAAGCTGAACGCGTCGTACAACTGCGTCGACCGCCACGTCGAGGCCGGCCACGGCGATCAGGTCGCGTTCCTCTGGGAGGGCGAGCCGGGTGACTCCCGGACCCTGACCTACGCGGAGCTGCGGGACGAGGTCGCGAAGACCGCCAACGCGCTGAAGGAGCTCGGCGTCCGGAAGGGCGACCGGATCGCGGTGTACCTCGGGATGGTGCCCGAGCTCGCGATCGCGATGCTCGCCTGCGCGCGTCTCGGCGCCGCGCACTCCGTGGTCTTCGGCGGCTTCACCGCCGACTCGCTGCGCGACCGCATCAACGACGCCGAGTGCAAGGTGCTGATCACCGGCGACGGCGCGTGGCGGCGCGGCAACGTCGTCCCGCTGAAGGACATCGCCGACGCCGCGATGGCCGAGACCCCGTCGATCGAGCGGTGCCTCGTGCTGCGGCGCACCGCGCACGACGGTGTGGCGATGCAGGACGGCCGCGACGTCTGGTGGCACGACGTCGTCGACGGCCAGTCCACCGACTGCCCGCCCGAGCCCATGGACGCCGAGGACCTCCTCTTCATCCTCTACACGTCGGGCACGACCGGGAAGCCGAAGGGGATCATGCACACGACCGGGGGCTATCTCACCCAGGTCGCGTTCACCCACAAGTACGTGTTCGACCTGCACCCCGAGACCGACGTGTTCTGGTGCACCGCCGACTGCGGCTGGGTCACCGGCCACTCGTACATCGTCTACGGGCCGCTCGCGAACCGGGCCACCAGCGTGATGTACGAGGGCACGCCCGACCACCCGGGCAAGGACCGGTTCTGGGACCTGGTCGAGAAGTACAAGATCACGATCCTCTACACCGCGCCGACCGCGATCCGGACGTTCATGAAGTGGGGCACCGAGTTCCCCGAGGCCCACGACCTCTCGTCGCTGCGGCTGCTCGGCTCGGTCGGCGAGCCGATCAACCCCGAGGCCTGGGTCTGGTACTGGAAGAACATCGGCGGCGAGCGCTGCCCGGTCGTCGACACGTGGTGGCAGACCGAGACCGGCGGGATCATGATCAGCCCGCTGCCCGGCGTCACGGTCGCCAAGCCCGGCAGCGCGACGTTCCCGCTGCCCGGCATCGGCGTCGACATCGTCAACGACGACGGCCAGTCCGTCGGCATCCCGGGCGGGGGCTACCTCGTGCTCACGCGGCCGTGGCCGTCAATGCTGCGCGGCATCTGGGGCGACCCGGATCGCTACCGGGACACGTATTGGTCGCGGTTCGAGGGCAAGTACTTCGCGGGCGACGGCGCGAAGCGTGACGACGACGGCTACTTCTGGCTGCTCGGACGGGTCGACGACATCATGCTCGTCGCCGGTCACAACATCTCGACGACCGAGGTGGAGTCGGCGCTCGTGTCGCACCCGGCGGTCGCGGAGGCTGCGGTCGTCGGCGCGACCGACGACACCACCGGCCAGGCCGTCAGCGCGTTCGTGATCCTGCGGGCCGGCAACGAGCCGAGCGAGGCGCTGGTCGCCGAGCTGCGGGATCACGTCGGGCAGCACATCGGGCCCATCGCGAAGCCGAAGTCGATCCTCTTCACCGAGGACCTGCCCAAGACCCGGTCGGGGAAGATCATGCGGCGCCTGCTCCGCAACGTCGCCGAGGACGAGGCCCTCGGCGACACCACGACCCTGGCCGACCCGAGCGTGGTCGAGGGCATCAAGTCCCGGTACCTCGCCACCGCGACGTCCGAGGACGAGTGATCCCGGCTTGAGGAACCCGCCCGACCACTGGACCTGGCGCGACGAGAATTCGGTCGAAGCCGGCCGCGCCGTCGTTGTCGACATCGACGGCGTGCTCTCCGACGCGGCCACCCGTCAGCACTACCTCGAGGCGCCGCGTCGCGACTGGCAGGCGTTCTTCGAGGCGTGCGGCGACGACCCGGTCATCGAGGAGATGCGCGTCCTGCTCGACCTGCTCGAGCCCGGGATCCGGGTCGTGCTGCTCACCGCCCGGCCGGCGCGGGTGCACCACCTCACGGCCGCTTGGCTGGGCCGGTACAAGGTGCGCTGGGACCTGCTGATCATGCGCCCGTGGGGGGACTACGAGCTGTCCCGGGACTACAAGCAGTCGTCGGTGTGGGACCTGCGCGACTACGGGTTCGACCTGCTCCTCGGCGTGGAGGACGACCGCCGCAACGTCGAGATGCTCCGCTCCGAGGGCATCCCCTGTGTCTACTTCCACTCCGGCTACTACGACTGAGGTCGCGGTGACCACCCGGACAGGGACCGTGACGCTGCGCGAGATCAACGCGGCCAACCGCGCCGTCGTCGAGGCCCTCGCGGTCGCGCCCGAGCAGGAGCCCCACGTCACCGGGGTGGTTCCCTCGCTGGCCGAGGGCGAGGCGACGCCCGACGCCTGCCCGTGGTGTCGTGCCGTCTACTGCGACGACACGCCGGTCGGGTTCGTGATGCTGAGCGACGGGATCCCCCCGGAGCGGACCCAGTACCTCGGCCCGTACTTCCTCTGGCGGCTGCTGATCGATGCCCGCTACCAGGGCCGCGGCTTCGGCACCGCCGCGCTCGACCTCGTCGTCGCGTACGTCCGCACCCGCCCCGGTGCCGAGCAGCTGCTCACCTCGTACGTCCCCGGCCCGGCCGAGCCGCTCGCCTTCTACCTCCGGTACGGCTTCACCCCCACCGGTGCCGTCGACCACGGCGAGCCCGTCCTCGCCCTCCCCCTCGGCTGAAGGGATCACCGTGGAGGACCTCGCACCGGACATCGTCCGCCAGCGGCTGCTGATCGAGGGCTTCTTCACCGTCGACGTCGACGAGGCCGTGATCCGCCGCTACTTCGACGAGCTGACCACCGCGCTCGACCTGAGCGCCTACGGCGAGCCGACGATCTTCTCGCCCGCCGGTCTGGGCGACGCGGCCAACCAGGGCTACGACGCGTTCCTGCCGTTGATCGACTCCGGCATCTCGCTCTACGTCTGGTCGAAGCGCCGCTTCCTGTCCGTCGTCGTCTTCACCTGCAAGCACTTCGCCGTCGACCGCGCGCTCGAGACGACGAAGTCCTTCTTCGCCATGGACCGGGTCGTCCACCGCGAGTTCTGATCCGTCGACCCGGCGTCGGTCAGACCGAGCTGACCGCGGTGATCAGGTCCTGCGCGGTCGCGATCACGGGGGTCAGGGGGTCGTCGACCTCACCCCAGAACGCGCCGGTGGGCACGTCGGCGGTGTACCGGCCTGCTCCGGTCGACACGTGGAAGCGCACGGCCGTGCGCGGCGGGAGGTCGGGGCGCTCGCCGGCCGAGAACGACGTCAGGTTGTCGACGACCGCGGCGCGCAGCGCACCGGCCGCCGCCGCGACGCGGGCGTGGGATCCGGCGCCGATGGTTCCGCCGCCCGTGCTCAGGTAGAGGCTCGTCGTGTCGTCCCTCATCGCGACGAGCGTGGCGTACCCGTCGTCGACCGGGATGTCGACCACGACCGACGTCGACTCGGCTCGGAGGGCCAGGGCGCGGAGCTCGACGTACGTGTCCGACGGCGCGCCCCCGGTCGGGGAGCTGGGCTTGCGGCGGCGCCGGAACATGCCCCCAGTCTGGTCGCGGGCGTTCCGCGGAACGCCGTCCACAGGCTGCCCGAATTGTCCGCGCCCTGTGGACACGGTTCCGCGGAACCGCGCTCGACCGGGACGGAGCGAACGTTGGGCAGCTGTTCCCGCGGAGGACGAGTGGGAGCCCAACGTTCGGCGGAACGCCGACGGCGTCCTACCCAGCCGCCGATGCGAAGACGTCGGTGAAGGCCGTCCCGCACGACGAGCACGCGCCGGCGGACGCGGGGGTCACCGCGTCGCAGGAGGTGCAGAAGACGACGCGGTCGTGGTTCGACGCGAGCTCCCACAGCGCGGAGAAGTGGGTGTACTGCCACCGCTGCGAGTACAGGTCGCGCACCGCGGCCCGGTGGCCCGGCGACGCCGCGAACGCCTGCGCGTCGGCGAGCGTGCGCCACAGCGCGATCAGGGTGATGGACGGGCCGTCCGGGAAGCTGAACCGGCGGATGAAGCCGGGGGCGTCGGCCAGCGCCGCCATCAGTGGCACGGCCGCGGCCCAGAAGCCGGCCGCGCCCTCCGCCGAGGCGAACGTGGCCTGGAGCATCAGGACCGCCCCGGCTGCCTCCGGACCGAGGTGCCCGTCCGGACCCTGCTGGGTCGCGAGGATGGTCGGCGTGATCTCGACGCCGGGGATGGCCACCATCGCGGCGATCGCCTCCGGCGTTGGCGGCTGGACCAGCAGGTCGGTCACGATGCCCTCCGATCCGCCGCCCGAGCGGCGCTCGATTGATCCGAGTCAGACTAGGATGAATTGATGGAGCCGGTCAAGCCCCGGTCCTACTCGTCGACCGTCCGCCGGGAGCAGGCCGCGCAGACCCGGGCCCGGATCGTCGACGCGGCCGGCGCGCTGTTCCTCGAGCAGGGCTACCCGCGCACCACGGTGAAGCAGATCGCGGAGCGGGCCGGGGTCGCGCCCGACACCGTCTACGCGACGTTCGGCAGCAAGGTCCGAGTCCTCACCGGGCTCATCGACGCCCGCCTCGCGCCGCAGGGCGACGCCAACGTCACGGACCGGCCCGAGGCCCGGGCCGTGCGCGAGGCGCTCGATCCGCGCGAGCAGCTCCACGCGTTTGCCCGGGACATCGCCGCGATCTCGGCCCGGGTCCGGCCGGTCTACGGAATGCTGCGGACGGCGGCCTCCGTCGAGCCCGACGTCGCGCCGGTCTTCGCCGAGATGGACGGCCACCGGTTCGACAACATGCGCCGCGTCGCGGGCTGGCTCGCCGAGCGCGGTCCGCTGCGGGTCGACGTCGACCGCGCCGCGGAGACGATCTTCGCCCTCGCGAGCCCCGACGTGGCCCGCATGCTGTGCGACGGGCGCGGCTGGTCGACCGAGCAGTACGCGGAGTGGCTCGAGGACGCGCTCGTCCGGGCCCTGCTCCCGGACTGACCCCGCGCTAGACGCCGGCGAGGTGGGCGGCGTCGTTGTACCGCACCAGCCGCCAGTCCGACCCGGTGTGCCGCCACTCGGTGATCGAGCTGTTCGTGGTCTCGTGGGTGAGCGCGGTCGCTCGCTGGATCGGCACGTCGCCGAGCGCGACGAAGCTCGCGCCGATGATCCCGCCGTGGCAGACGACCACGATCTGCTCGCCGGGGTGGTCGTCGGCGACGCGCCGGAGCCGCGCGCCGGCGCGCACGTAGAACTCCGCCCACGTCTCGGCCCCCGGAGCCCGCGCGAGAAACGGGTCGGAGGTCCAGGCTCGTGGGTACCGCTCGCGGAACTCGTCCCAGGTCAGGCCCTCGGCCTCACCCGCGTGGATCTCGCACCACGCGCACTCCTGCTCGGGCACCGGGCCGTCGAGCACCGGCGAGATGATCTCGGTGGTCTCGACGGCTCGCCGGAGGAGGCTCGTGTACACGCGGTCGACGTCCGCGAGCTCGCCGGTCGACGCGAGCCGGTCCCGCAGCGCGGCGACCTGGGTGCGACCGAGGTCCGACAGGCCCTGGCACGCGTCGTGACCGGACAGGTACCCGTTGACCTGCGCATCCGACTCTCCGTGACGGATGAGGACCAGTCGGGTGTCGGGTTCGGCCATGCCCCACTCTGTCCGATCGCGCCCGCACCACGCTGATCATTCGGGCGCGGGAACGCGCGCCTCGCGTGCGGCGTTGCCTGTTCAGCGGGCTCACAGAGGGCCCAGGAAGAATCCGGCCATGAACAAGAACACGTTCAAGACGTTCGTCCTCCTCGCCGCCTTCGGTGGCCTCCTGATGGGGATCGGGTCCCTGTTCGGCACCGGCGGGCTGATCATCGGGCTCGGGATCGGCCTCCTCTTCGTCGGCGGCTCCTACTGGTTCAGCGACACGATCGCGGTCAAGGCCGCGGGCGCGCAGCCCGTGACCGAGCAGCAGGCCCCCGAGCTCTACGCGACGGTGCGCGAGCTCGCGCAGCGCGACGGCATGCCGATTCCGCGCATCTACCTCTCACCTGCGTCGCAGCCGAACGCCTTCGCGACGGGTCGCGGCCCGGAGAAGGCCGTCGTCTGTGTCACGCAGGGCCTGCTCCAGGTCCTCGACGGCGACGAGCTGCGCGGCGTGCTCGCCCACGAGCTGAGCCACGTGAAGAACCGCGACATCCTCATCGGCTCCGTCGCGGCCGCGCTCGCCATGGGCATCACGTTCGTCGCGCGCATGGCGATGTGGGGTGCGATGTTCACCGGCGGTGGCGACCGCGACAACGGGAACATCTTCGGCGTCCTCGCGATGTCGATCCTCGCCCCGATCGCGGCGGCCCTCATCCAGATGGCGCTCAGCCGCTCCCGCGAGTTCGAGGCCGACCGCTCCGGCGCCGAGCTGCTCGGCGACGGCGAGCCGCTGGCCCGCGCGCTCGAGAAGATCGACGCCTACGCCAAGCAGGTGCCGATGAACGTCGACCCCGCGCAGGCGACGGCGTACATCATCAACCCGCTGGCGGGCCGCAAGGTCAACTTCGCGGGCCTCTTCTCGACGCACCCGCCGACCGCGGAGCGCGTCGCCCGCCTCCGCGCCAAGGCCAACGCCTAGCGCGACTGGTCGCAGCGAAGGACCGCCGCCGGCCGCCAGGCGATTGCGCCTGTCGCGGTCGGCCGGCGGAGATCTTCGGGAGCGTCGTCAGTCGCGGAAGTTGGTGAACTGGAGGGGGATGCCGAAGTCCTTCTCTTTCAGGCTCGCGATCACGTCCTGCAGCGCGTCGCGCTTCTTCCCGGTGATGCGCAGCTGGTCCCCCTGGACCTGGTGCTGGATGCCCTTCATCCCGAGGCCCTTGATGTACTTGCCGATCTCGCGAGCCTTCTCGTCGTTGATGCCGACGTTCAGCGTCACCGTCTGGCGGACGGTCCCCTTCGCGGCCTCTTCGACGGTGCCGTAGCTGAGGAGCTTGAGCGAGACCTTCCGCTTCACGAGCTTCTCCTCGAGCACCTGGCTCAGCGCCTTCAGTCGCTGCTCGCTCTCGGTCGCGAGCTGGATCGAGGTCTCCGAGAGCTCGATGCTGCTGTCGGTGCCCTTGAAGTCGAACCGGTTCGCCACCTCCCGGCTCGCCTGGTCCACCGCGTTGCGGACCTCCTGGTGGTCGACTTCCGAGACGACATCGAAGCTGGGCATGGTGTGTCGAACCCCCGATTCCGCGAGAAAGGTGGCTGCTAATGTTCGCCCGGGTCCGTACCCGAGTGGCCAAAGGGGACAGGCTGTAAACCTGTTGCGCAAGCTACGGAGGTTCGAATCCTCCCGGGCCCACCATAACCAGTGGGCCGGCGCACAGCCCCTGGGTCAGCGCAGGAAGATCCTCACGTCGAGAGCATCTTCTGCATGACGACCACGTCGAGCCACTTGCCGAGCTTCCGGCCGACCTCCCGCTCGACGCCCACCAGCTCGAACCCGTGCGCCGCGTGGAGCCCGATCGACGCGTCGTGGCCGCCCACGATCCGCGCCATGACCGAGTGGTACCCGTACCGCTCGGCCAGCCGGAGCAGCTCGGCGAGCAGCACCCGCCCGACGCCGTTCCCGCGCTGCCCGCGGTCCACGTAGACGGAGTCCTCGACCGTCGGCGCGTAGGCGGGCCGCGCCTTGTACGGCGTGAGCGACCCGAATCCCACGACCGTGCCGTCGTCGTCGACGGCGACCACCGCGGGCCGGCCGCCGGAGTGCTCCGAGAGCCAGGCCAGCTGGTCGTCGAGGGTCCGGGGGACCAGGTCGAAGGTGACGGTCGACTCGCGGACCTCGAGGTTGTAGATCGCCCGAATCGCCTCGGCGTCGCGGGGCTCGGCGAGTCGGACGGTGGGCGCCACGGGTTCGGAAGGTAATCGACCGGCCGCCACTTGCTACCCTGGACCGCTCCCGCCCCCTTAGCTCAGTTGGCAGAGCACTTCCATGGTAAGGAAGGGGTCTACGGTTCAAGTCCGTAAGGGGGCTCTGACCAGGGGTTCCGTGACCCCGACACCCTTGGCGGGGTAGCTCAGTTGGTTAGAGCACACGGCTCATAATCGTGGTGTCGCGGGTTCGATTCCCGCCCCCGCTACCAGACAACCAGGATCACAGCCGCGAGCCGGAGCTCGCGGAGGCGAGCACGACGGAGTGAGCGGGGACGCAGGGCGCTTTTCGGATCGCCCGGGGCAGATCCGCCACAGCGAACGGAGTGAAGCGAGATGGCGTCGGACAAGAGAGTCAAGGTCACCCTCGCGTGCGAGGAGTGCAAGCGGCGGAACTACATCACGATGAAGAACAAGACCAACAACCGTGAGCGGATCGAGATGAAGAAGTACTGCCGCTTCGACCGCCGCCACACCCTGCACAAAGAGACCCGCTAGGCCACTGTCCCGAGTCGCGGCGGGGCTCCCGCCCGCGGTCGGGTGAGCGGCTCGTGGGCCGGGGCGTCCGTCGGCTCCGCGGCTCCGTCGCAGGTCAGGGGTAACCTCGAACGGCGTTCTCGGGTCGAAGGCACCACGAGAATCGACCGGAGCTCAGGGTGGACCAGGCCGAGCTGATCAGTGCTGCGCAGGCCGGCGACCGCTCGGCCTTCGATGAGCTGGTGCGCCAGACCTACGTCGACACCTACACGTTGGCCCTCCGGTTGTGCTCCGACGAGGAGGACGCGCGCGACGTGGTGCAGGACAGCTATCTCCGGGCCTGGCGCAGCATCGGGAGCTTCCGCGGCGACGCCGCGTTCAGCACCTGGATGTACCGCATCACCGCGAACTGCGCCTCGACGTTCGTGACGAAGCGCCGCCGCCTCCGCACCGAGCCGCTGCCGAGCTACCTCGAGCCCGCCGACGTCCACCCCGAGGCGCAGCCCGAGGGGATGGCCGAGTCGTCCGCCGACCTCGACCAGGTGGGCCGGGCGCTCGCCGACCTCCCGCCGAAGCTGCGGGCGGTCGTGGTGCTGAAGGACGTCTACGGGATGCCCCACGAGGCGATCGCCGACGAGCTCGGCATCTCGGTGTCGGCGGCCAAGGTCCGGTTGCACCGGGGGCGGCGCCGCCTGCGCGACGCCCTGTACGAGGAGACGAGGTCGTCCCATGCGGTATGAGGACGTCGCCGAGCTGCTCCCGGGAATCGTCGACGGCACCGTCACCGTGGACGACCGCACCCGCGAGTTCATCGAGTCCGACCTGCGCTGCCAGGCCGAGCTCGCCCGCTACCGGAAGCTGCTGCGCACCCTCGAGCAGCTCCGCACCCGCTACTTCGAGCCGTCGCCGGGGCTCCTGGCCGCGACGCTGACCGCGCTGGCCGAGGAGGGCGAGCGGCGGGTCGTCCACTCGATCATCACCGGCAAGCGCCTGGCGGTCGCGGGCGCCGCGATCGCCGGGGTGGCCGCCGCCGGGGCCGCCACCGCCGTCCTCCTGGCCCGCCGCAGGGTCCTGGCCGCCTGACCTCGGCGGCGCACCCGCCCGGTTCCGAAATGAAGGTGGACCGGGGAGTGCGGTAACCTGACCTGCCCGGCCGCGCGCGCCCGGAGGGCAGTAGCTCAATTGGCAGAGCTTCGGTCTCCAAAACCGACGGTTGGGGGTTCGAGTCCCTCCTGCCCTGCTGGACACCGGGATTCGCACCCGGATCCCCGTTTCCGATCCCCACTCCCCATCCATCCCGGAGCCTCGAGAGGCCGCGTTGGGTAACCGACAGACCAGACGCATGACCGCGAAGCAGGGCGCCGACAAGCCCCGCGCGCCCGAACGCCGTGCACCGCAGCAGCAGTCCCGCGAGCGCACGTCGCCGACCACGTTCTTCTCCGAGGTCCGCTCCGAGCTCCGCAAGGTTGCCTGGCCCACCCGCCAGGAAGTCATCAACTCGACGATCGTCGTGCTCATCGCCGTCGTCGTGATGACCGCCCTCATCTTCGGCTTCGACTACGCCTCCGCCAAGGCAGTGCTGTTCCTCTATGACTGACATCGCCCCCGAACCCCTCGACGACGAGCCGGAAGCATCCGGCTCGAATGGCAGTGGCCCGACCGACTCGAACGAGTCGGTCGAAGAGGTCGTGGCCGAGGAGATCACCCTTCCTGCGGACGGCGAGGTCGACGTCGTCGAGCTCGACGAGGACGCGGACGACGACGAGGACTACGAGCCCGAGCCGAGCCCGTACGAACGTCCCGGCCGCTGGTACGTGGTGCACACGTACGCGGGCTACGAGAACAAGGTGAAGCAGAACCTGGCCAGCCGCGTCCGCTCGATGAACGTCGAGGAGCGCATCTTCGAGGTCGTCATCCCCATGGAGGACGTCATCGAGTTCAAGAACGGGCGCAAGGTCGTCGTCCAGAAGAAGGTCTGGCCCGGCTACCTGCTGATCCGGATGGGCCTCGACGACGAGTCCTGGTACGTGGTGCGCAACACGCCCGGTGTCACCGGCTTCGTCGGCAGCGGCGCCAAGCCGACGCCGCTCTCCCGCCGCGAGGTGGAGGAGACCCTCGGCACCGGCGGCCCGGTCGAAGGGGTGCCGGAGAAGAAGGCACGCCCGCGGCTGGAGTACGAGGAGGGCGAGCAGGTGCGGGTCGTGGCCGGCCCGTTCGCGGACTTCAACGGCGCGATCAGCGAGATCGACGTCGACCGGTCCAAGCTCAAGGTCCTCGTCAACATCTTCGGTCGCGAGACCCCGGTCGAGCTCGAATTCGGCCAGGTCGCGAAGCTGTAGGAGCGTTCGACCAGGAAGCAATCGCTCTCTCCGCCGCGAGCCGAAGGCGAGCACCGCGGAGTGAGCGGGAACACACAACCGGGCCCGATCTCTCGCAGATCGGGCCCCGCGAACGGAGCAAGGAACGATGGCAAAGAAGAAGCTGGCCGCGGTCGTGAAGATCCAGATCCCGGCGGGACAGGCGACCCCGGCGCCGCCGGTCGGCACTGCACTGGGCCCGCACGGCATCAACATCATGGACTTCTGCAAGGCGTACAACGAGCAGACCGAGTCGCAGCGCGGCACGATCGTCCCGGTCGAGATCTCGATCTTCGAGGACCGCTCGTTCTCGTTCGTCACCAAGACGCCGCCGACCCCGTTCCTGCTCCGGCAGGCCGCGGGGATCGAGAAGGGCTCGTCGGTGCCGCCGCGGGAGAAGGCGGGCACGGTGACCCGGGCGCAGGTGAAGCAGATCGCCGAGACCAAGATGCCCGACCTCAACGCGATCGACATCGAGGGCGCGATGCTGCAGGTCGAGGGCACGGCCCGGTCCATGGGCCTGGACGTCGTCGGCTGAGCAGAGCCAGAGACCGGTCACGGCGGAGGACCTCGCCGCCGGGCCGCACGACCATGACCGAGGGAGACGGCCGCAGGGCCGCCGAAAGGGAGTCACCATGACCAAGCACGGCAAGAAGTACACCGACGCCGCCCGCCGGTTCGATGCGGACCAGCTCCACGACCCGGGCGAGGCGCTCGAGCTGGTGCGGAGCCTGGCCAGCCGGAACTTCGACGAGACCGTCGAGGCCGCGTTCCGCCTCGGCGTGGACCCGCGCAAGGCGGACCAGATGCTGCGCGGCACCGTGAGCCTGCCCGAGGGCAGCGGCAAGACGGTGCGCGTCCTCGTGTTCGCGCAGGGCGACGCGGCGCGTGCGGCCGAGGAGGCCGGCGCGGACGAGGTCGGTGCCGAGGAGCTGGTGGCCCGGGTCGAAGGTGGCTTCCTCGACTTCGACGTCGCGATCGCGACGCCCGACCTCATGGGTCAGGTCGGCAAGCTCGGTCGCTCGCTCGGCCCCCGCGGCCTGATGCCGAACCCGAAGACCGGCACGGTCACGCCCGACGTGGGCAAGGCGGTCTCGGAGTTCAAGGCGGGCAAGGTGGAGTACCGGACCGACAAGTTCGGCAACGTCCACGTGCCGCTCGGCAAGGCGAGCTTCGACAACGCCGCGCTGGTCGCCAACTTCGGCGCCGTGCTCGACGAGATCAACCGGGCCAAGCCCGCCTCGGCCAAGGGCCGCTACATCAAGACGATCAGCGTGTCGTCGACGATGGGTCCCGGGGTGAAGGTGGACCCGGCCCGCGCCCACCCGGAGGACGCGGCGGCTGGTCAGGGCTGAGCCCGGCCGAGTAGAGTCACTCCTTCCACAGCTGCATCTCCGCCGCAGACCTCCGGTCATCCGCCTCCGAGCGGGTGGTAATGGGCCCCCGGGCCCGCCGGCCGAGGCGACTTCCCGAACCTCTCGAACGGGGCGTCCCTCTCCTGCGGCGCCCCGTTTTCCGTTCCCGAAGTCGCCCGTCCGAAGAGCCGGAGAAGCGCATGGCCAGACCCGAGAAGGTGGCGGTCGTCGAGGAGATCCGCGAGAAGCTCGCGGGCGCCGACGCCGCCGTCCTCACCGAGTACCGCGGGCTGAAGGTCGGCGAGCTCGCCGAGCTGCGGGGTGCGCTGCGCCCCGCCGGTGCCGAGTTCAAGATCTTCAAGAACACGCTCGCCCGCCGGGCGGCGGAGGAGGCCGGGCACCAGGACCTGGTCCCGATGCTCCTCGGCCCCACCGCGATCACGTTCGTCACCGGCGACGCGGTCGTCGCGGCCAAGGCGCTGCGGGACTTCGCGAAGTCGCACGAGGCGCTCGTCGTCAAGGGCGGCCTCCTCGGCGACCGGGCGCTGAGCCCCGCCGATCTGGCTGCGCTGGCGGACGTCGCGCCCCGTGAGGAGCTCCTGGCCCGGCTGGCCGGCGGGTTCCAGGCACCGCTGGTCAAGGCGGCCGGGCTGTTCCAGGCCCTGCCCCGCAACATGGCCTACGGGATCAAGGCGCTGCTCGACCAGCGCATCGAAGGCGGCGAGGCCCTCGAGGTGCCCGCCGAGGAGGCGCCGGCCGACGAGGCCCCCGCCGCCGACGCGACCGCGGAGGCCCCGGCCGAGACGGCGGATGCCCCTGAGGAGACCGCGGCGGCCGAGGCCCCCGCGACCGAGACCGACGGCGAGCCCACCGCGGCCGCCGAGGCGAGCGGCGAGGCCGCCGCCGAGAACGACACCACCGAGGGAGAGTGAGCGAGATGGCCACCATGACCACCGAAGAGCTGCTGGACGTCTTCAAGAACATGAGCGTCCTGGAGCTGAACGACTTCCTGAAGGCGTTCGAGGAGGAGTTCGGCGTGACCGCCGCGGCTCCGGTCGCGGTCGCCGCGGCTGCGGGCGCCGGCGGGGGTGGCGGCGAGGCCGCCGCAGCCGAGGAGAAGGACGAGTTCGACGTCATCCTCCAGGCCGCGGGCGACAAGAAGATCCAGGTCATCAAAGAGGTCCGGGCGCTCACGAGCCTCGGGCTGAAGGAGGCCAAGGACCTCGTGGACGGGGCGCCGAAGCCGGTCCTCGAGAAGGTCGCCAAGGAAGAGGCCGACAAGGCCAAGGAGCAGCTCGAGGGCGCCGGCGCCACCGTCGAGCTCAAGTAGTGCCGGGGGCAGGAGGCGGGCCCGGCCCGCCTCCTGCGAGCCGGCCGGCGTTCCCGCGAGGGAACAAGGCAGCGTTCCCGGGCTGTTGGACCGCTCCGTGCGGTCGCAATGCTTGACCAGATTGGGGGTCCGTCGTATCCTCCCCCGAGTTTCAGGCGCCCTCGGGCGCTGGGCCGCTGCGCCTGCATTGCGCACCCCAGCGCGCGCCGCTATTCTTGTGCTAGCCGTGTCGACTCGCTCGCCCCGCCCGTAATTCCCTGGCGTGGGCTTTCGCGCGCCCGCACATCACACTGCAACCCTGAGGAGTGACGTTGGCTCGTCTCGCGTCCCGTGAGCGTTTCTCGTTCGGCAAGCTCCGCGAGGTCTTGCCGCTCCCCGACCTGATCGCGGTCCAGCGCCAGTCGTTCGAGTGGTTCCTCGAGGAGGGTGTCGCCGAGGTCCTGCGCGACATCTCCCCGATCGAGGACTTCACCGGGCAGCTCAAGCTGGAGCTCGCCGACCACGTCTTCGACCCCCCGAAGCACTCCGAGGACGAGTGCCGCGAGCGCGACATGACGTTCGCGCGCCCGCTGTTCGTCACCGCCCGGTTCATGAACGCCGGCACCGGTGAGATCAAGGAGCAGACCGTCTTCATGGGCGACTTCCCCATGATGACGAACCGCGGCACGTTCATCATCAACGGCACCGAGCGCATCGTCGTCTCGCAGCTCGTGCGCTCGCCGGGCGTCTACTTCGACGTGTCGCCCGACAAGACGTCGCCGGAGAAGGACATCGTCGGCGCCAAGATGATCCCGGGCCGTGGCGCGTGGCTCGAGTTCGAGGTCGACAAGAAGAACATCGCCTACGTCCGCATCGACCGGAAGCGCAAGCAGCCGGTCACGGTGCTGCTGAAGGCGCTCGGCTTCGGCGAGACCGAAGAGGAGCTGCTCAACCTCTTCCTCGACCCGCAGGGCCGCCCGTACGACTCGATCCGCAACACCCTCGAGAAGGACCACACCGAGGACGCGGACGCGGCGTTCATCGACATCTACCGCAAGCTCCGGCCGGGCGAGCCCCCGACGTCGGACAGCGCCCGTGGCCTGCTCGAGAACCTCTTCTTCAACCCGAAGCGCTACGACATGGCCAAGGTCGGGCGCCACAAGGTGTCGAAGAAGCTCGGGCCCGAGTACGCCAAGGTCGCCGACACGCTGAAGCGTCTCGACATCCCGGTCCCGAACGCGGACCCGGACGCCGGCCCCGTCGACTACACGATGTCGCGCGCGGACATCCTCGCCACGGTCTCGTACCTGGTGAAGCTGCACGCGAACGACCAGCCGAACGCGTACTTCCCCGACGACATCGACCACTTCGGCAACCGCCGGGTGCGGTCGGTCGGCGAGCTCATCCAGAACCAGGTCCGCGTCGGCCTGAGCCGGATGGAGCGGGTGGTCCGCGAGCGGATGACGACTCAGGACGTCGAGGCGATCACGCCGCAGACGCTGATCAACATCCGCCCGGTGGTCGCGGCGATCAAGGAGTTCTTCGGCTCCTCGCAGCTCAGCCAGTTCATGGACCAGACGAACCCGCTCGCCGGGCTCACCCACAAGCGCCGTCTCTCGGCGCTCGGCCCGGGTGGTCTCTCGCGTGAGCGCGCGGGGTTCGAGGTCCGAGACGTGCACCCGAGCCACTACGGCCGGATGTGCCCGATCGAGACGCCGGAAGGCCCGAACATCGGCCTCATCGGCTACATGTCGTCGTTCGCCCGCATCAACCGGTTCGGCTTCATCGAGACGCCGTACCGGAAGGTGGTCGACGGCATCGCGACCGACAACATCGAGTACCTCGCCGCGGACGACGAGGACCGGTACGTCATCGCGCAGGCGAACGCCGTCATCGACGAGAACGGACGGTTCACGGACGACCGCGTGCTCGTGCGCGCCGGCCGGGCCGCGTCGCAGGCCCGGGTGCAGCTGAGCGAGATCGCGTACGTGGAGCCGACCGAGGTCGACTACATGGACGTCTCGCCGAAGCAGATCGTCTCGATCGCGACGGCGCTCATCCCGTTCCTCGAGCACGACGACGCCAACCGCGCGCTCATGGGCGCCAACATGCAGCGGCAGGCCGTGCCGGTGCTGCGCCCCGAGGCGCCGTTCATCGGCACCGGTGTCGAGGCGGTCTGCGCCCGTGACGCCGGCGAGCTCGTGATCGCGGAGGACGACGGCACGGTCACCGAGGTGACCGGCAGCTCGATCACCGTGGAGTACAAGAACGCGCAGCGGCCGGTCACCTACCGGCTGTCGAAGTTCCGCCGGAGCAACCAGGGCACCTGCATCAACCAGAAGCCCCTGGTCAGCGCGGGCGACGTCATCACCAAGGGCGACACCCTCGCCGACGGTCCGTCGACCTACAACGGCGAGCTCGCGCTCGGCAAGAACCTCCTCGTGGCGTTCATGCCGTGGAAGGGACACAACTTCGAGGACGCGATCGTCCTCTCGCAGCGACTCGTGCGCGACGACGTGCTCACGTCGATCCACATCGAGGAGCACGAGATCGACGCCCGCGACACGAAGCTGGGTGCCGAGGAGATCACGCGGGACATCCCGAACCTCTCCGAGGACATCCTGAAGGACCTCGACGAGCGCGGCATCATCCGCATCGGCGCCGAGGTCGTGGACGGCGACGTGCTCGTCGGCAAGGTCACGCCGAAGGGCGAGACCGAGCTGACCCCGGAGGAGCGCCTCCTGCGCGCCATCTTCGGTGAGAAGGCGCGTGAGGTCCGCGACACGTCGCTGAAGGTGCCGCACGGCGAGACCGGCAAGGTCATCGACGTCCGGGTGTTCAGCCGGGACGACGGCGACGAGCTGCCGCCGGGCGTGAACCAGCTGGTGCGCGTGTACGTCGCGCAGAAGCGCAAGATCAGCGAGGGCGACAAGCTCGCCGGCCGCCACGGCAACAAGGGTGTGATCTCGAAGATCCTCCCGGTCGAGGACATGCCCCACCTCGCCGACGGCACGCCGGTGGACATCGTGCTGAACCCGCTCGGCGTCCCGAGCCGCATGAACGTCGGCCAGGTGCTCGAGGCGCACCTCGGCTACGCGGCCCGGCACGGCTGGGAGGGCCAGGGCGAGAAGCCCGCCGCGCCGAACAAGACGCGTCCGATCACCCAGCCCGCGGTGTGGGTCAACACGCCGGTGTTCGACGGTGCGCACTGGGACGAAGAGGCGGAGGCGGGCCCGCAGGGCACGATCCAGCACCTCTTCCAGACCATGCACACCGACTGGGCCGGCGACGCGCCGCTCGACGAGGAGCGCCGCGCGCAGCGCACGCACCTCGTCAACGACGACGGGAAGGCCACGCTCTACGACGGCCGGACCGGCGAGCCCTTCGACAACCCGGTGACCGTCGGGTACGTCTACATCCTGAAGCTGAGCCACCTGGTCGACGACAAGATCCACGCTCGCTCGACCGGCCCGTACTCGATGATCACCCAGCAGCCGCTGGGTGGGAAGGCGCAGTTCGGCGGCCAGCGGTTCGGGGAGATGGAGGTCTGGGCGCTCGAGGCGTACGGCGCCGCGTACGCGCTCCAGGAGATCCTCACCATCAAGTCCGACGACGTGCTCGGCCGCGTGAAGGTCTACGAGGCCATCGTCAAGGGCGAGAACATCCCCGAGCCCGGGATCCCCGAGAGCTTCAAGGTGCTCATCAAGGAGATGCAGGCGCTCTGCCTGAACGTGAAGGTGATCGACGAGGAGGGTGCGGAGATCCAGATCCGCGAGCTCGACGAGGACGCCTTCCGCACCACGGAGTCGCTCGGCATCGACCTGTCCCGCCCGGAGCGGGGCACCGACGAGGAAGACGAGGCACGCCGGAGCGCGACCTAGGTCGCACTCCGGCTCGGGAGGTCCGCCACCTCCCACATCACCACCCACGCAACATCGACACACGAAGAGGTAGCAGGTGCTGGACGTCAACGACTCCGCCCGACTGTCCATCTCGCTGGCCACCGCGGACCAGATCCGCACGTGGTCGAACGGCGAGGTCAAGAAGCCCGAGACCATCAACTACCGCACGCTCAAGCCCGAGAAGGACGGCCTCTTCTGCGAGAAGATCTTCGGGCCGACCAAGGACTGGGAGTGCTACTGCGGCAAGTACAAGCGCGTCCGGTTCAAGGGGATCATCTGCGAGCGCTGCGGCGTCGAGGTCACCCGGTCGAAGGTGCGTCGTGAGCGAATGGGCCACATCGAGCTGGCCGCCCCGGTCACGCACATCTGGTACTTCAAGGGTGTCCCGAGCCGGCTCGGCTACCTCCTCGACATCGCGCCGAAGAGCCTCGAGAAGGTCATCTACTTCGCCGCGCACCTGATCACCTGGGTCGACGACGAGAAGCTGCACACCGACCTCCCCGCGATCGAGGCGGACATCCGCGCCGAGATGGCCGAGGAGGAGCAGCGCCGGGACCGCGACATCGAGAAGCGGTTCCAGGAGCTCGAGACCGAGCTGACCACCGCCGAGGAGGGCGGTGCGAAGAAGGCCGACCTCGACCGGGCCCGCAAGGCGTCGGACCGCGACGTCGAGGAGGTCCGCGAGCGCGCGCAGTTCGAGCTGGACTTCCTGAAGTCGGTCTACGACGCGATCCGCACGCTGAAGCCGAAGCAGCTCATCGACGACGAGCGGATCTGGCGCGAGCTGCGCGACCGCTTCGGTGACTACTTCGAGGGCGGCATGGGCGCCGAGGCCGTCAAGAACCTCATCGGCCGCCTCGACCTCGACGCGGAGGACGTGAACCTCAAGGAGGTCATCGCGACCGCCAAGGGGCAGCGCAAGGCCAAGGCCATCAAGCGGCTGAAGGTCATCTCCGCGTTCAACAAGCGCGACGAGAAGACCGACGCGTACGTGAACAGCCCGATGGGCATGGTCCTCGACGCGGTGCCGGTGATCCCGCCGGACCTGCGCCCGATGGTGCAGCTCGACGGTGGCCGCTTCGCGACGTCGGACCTGAACGACCTGTACCGACGCGTGATCAACCGGAACAACCGGCTGAAGCGCCTCCTCGACCTCGGTGCGCCCGAGATCATCATCAACAACGAGAAGCGCATGCTCCAGGAGGCCGTCGACGCGCTGTTCGACAACGGCCGCCGGGGCCGCCCGGTCACCGGGCCGGGCAACCGCGCGCTGAAGTCCCTCTCCGACATGCTGAAGGGCAAGCAGGGCCGGTTCCGCCAGAACCTGCTCGGCAAGCGCGTCGACTACTCCGGCCGTTCGGTCATCGTCGTCGGCCCGATGCTCAAGCTCCGCCAGTGCGGTCTGCCCAAGCAGATGGCGCTCGAGCTGTTCAAGCCCTTCGTGATGAAGCGGCTCGTCGACCTCGAGTACTCGCAGAACATCAAGTCGGCGAAGCGGATGGTCGAGCGCGCGCGTCCCCAGGTGTGGGACGTGCTCGAGGAGGTCATCAAGGAGCACCCGGTCTTCCTGAACCGGGCCCCAACGCTGCACCGCCTCGGCATCCAGGCCTTCGAGCCGGTCCTGGTCGAGGGCAAGGCCATCCAGATCCACCCGCTCGTCTGCGCCGCGTTCAACGCGGACTTCGACGGCGACCAGATGGCCGTCCACCTGCCGCTGTCGTCCGAGGCCCAGGCCGAGGCGCGGCTGCTGATGCTGTCGGCGCACAACATCCTGTCGCCGGCGCACGGCCGCCCGATCGCGGTGCCGAGCCAGGACATGATCATCGGCGCCTTCTACCTGACCGAGCTGGTCGAGGGTGCGCCCGGCGAGGGACGCACGTTCGCGTCGCTCGAGGAGGCGCGGATGGCGCACGAGCTGCGGGACGCGTCGTCGCGCGACTCGGAGCTGAGCCTGCACGCCCGGATCAAGGTCCGCCTCCCGGCGGCGCGCTTCCCCGCGGACGAGTTCCCCGCCCGCCAGGTGTGGGACGACGCAGCCGGCGACTGGACCGACAACCCGGTCACCGGGGCGGAGAACCACACCCTGGTGCTGCGGCGCTCGGGGAGCAACGGCGACGGGTCGGTGCTCGTGGAGACGACGCTCGGCCGGCTGCTGTTCAACGAGGCGTTCCCGGCCGACTTCCGGTTCAAGGACCGGCTGGTCCGCAAGCGTGACGTCACCGAGATCGTCGGTGAGCTGGTCGAGAACTACACGAAGGCCGAAGTGGCCAGCAGCCTCGACCGGCTGAAGGAGCTCGGCTTCGAGTACTCCACCCGCGCCGGTCTCACGATCTCGATCGCCGACGTCCGCACGCCCGCGGCGAAGGCCGAGATCCTCGACAAGCACGAGAAGGACGCCGAGAAGGTCGAGCAGCAGTACGACCGCGGCATCATCACCGACGACGAGCGACGCCAGAAGGAGATCGAGATCTGGACCGACGCCACCAACCAGGTGACGGAGGCCATGCAGACCGAGCTCGTGGCGACGCAGTTCAACCCCATCGAGATGATGGTCGGGTCGGGCGCCCGAGGGAACGTCATGCAGGTCCGCCAGATCGCCGGCATGCGCGGCCTGGTGGCCAACCCGCGTGGTGAGATCATCCCGCGCCCGATCAAGAGCAACTTCCGTGAGGGCCTCTCCGTGCTGGAGTACTTCATCTCCACCCACGGCGCCCGGAAGGGTCTCGCCGACACGGCGCTCCGCACCGCCGACTCCGGGTACCTCACCCGGCGTCTCGTCGACGTCGCGCAGGAGCTCATCGTGCGCGACCTGGACTGCGGCTCGGTCCGTGGCATCTGGGTCGAGGACGTCACCGAGGACCCGGAGCACGTCCGCCTGCTCGAGAACCGGCTGCTCAGCCGGTGCCTCTCGGAGGACGTGAAGCTCGCCGACGGCACGGTGCTCCCCCGCAACACGGAGATCACCGACGTCGAGCTGGCCATGCTCGTCGCCGACCCCGACGTCACCCGGGTGCGCGTGCGCTCCGTGCTCACGTGCGAGTTCCCCCGCGACGAGGGTCGGGCCGCGGAGGTCACCGAGGAGGACAGCGAGGACACCGACAAGTACCGCGCCGGTGTCTGCAGCGCCTGCTACGGCACGATGCTCGCCACCGGCAAGCTCGTCGACCTGGGCGAGGCGGTCGGCATCATCGCCGCCCAGTCCATCGGCGAGCCGGGCACGCAGCTGACGATGCGGACGTTCCACACCGGTGGCGTCGCGGGTGAGGACATCACCCACGGCCTCCCGCGTGTCGTCGAGCTGTTCGAGGCCCGCACCCCGAAGGGCGCGGCGACCCTCGCCGAGTCCTCCGGTGTCGTCCGCCTGGGCGAGAGCGAGAAGGGCGAGCGCACCATCACGGTGGTCGCCGACGACGGTGAGGAGGAGATCCACGCGGTCTCCATGCGCACGCACCTCGCCCCCGGCATCGTGGACGGTGCCGAGGTCGTGGCGGGCGCCCAGCTCACCGGCGACGTCAAGACGCCGCGGGACCCGAAGAAGATCCTCGACATCGACGGCATCCGGACCACCCAGCAGTACCTCGTCGACGAGGTGCAGAAGGTGTACCGGGAGCAGGGCGTGTCGATCCACGACAAGCACGTCGAGGTGATCGTCCGCCAGATGCTCCGCCGGGTCGCGGTCTCGGAGCCCGGTGACTCGGACTTCCTCCCCGGTCAGAAGGCCGACACCCGCGAGTTCGCGAACGTGAACAAGCGGCTGGTGGCCGAGAAGAAGCGACCGGCCGAGGGCCGTCCCGAGCTGATGGGCATCACCAAGGCCTCGCTGGCCACCGAGTCGTGGCTGTCGGCCGCCTCCTTCCAGGAGACGACCCGAGTCCTCACAGAAGCCGCGATCGAGGGCAAGAACGACGGCCTCGAGGGGCTGAAGGAGAACGTCATCATCGGCAAGCTGATCCCGGCCGGGACCGGCATGCCGCAGTACCGCGACGTTGCCACCGAGGCGCCCGACTACCAGCCGCTGCCCTTCTACACCAGCGACTACGAGGACGACCTCGACCTCGCCGAGCGGCTCCGGGCCACGTTGCTGGCCCAGAACGGCGGCGACGACGGGGGCTTCCTGGCCCCGGTGCCCCCGCTCGAGCCCGCGGTGGTCGCCGCCCCGGCCCCGGCCCCGGAGCCTCCGGCGCCGGTCGCGGTGGCGAGCGAGCCCGCTCCGGCCCCCGCTCCGGCTCCGGCCGAGGCGGCACCGAGCCTGGGTGCAGTCGAGCCGGCCCCGGCCGAGGAGACCGCAGCCGAGGACACCACCGCCACCGACGAGCCCCGTGAGGGGAGCGCCGGCGGCATCTAGCGAGCGAGATGGCTGGCCGTCCGGGCCCGTCCACGTGTAACCTCTGCGGTCGGCTCTGAGCCGGCCCGGCCGGGGTCACGTGCGGGCCCGGGTGCGCCAAGCGCCCGCCCCGCACGACCCGTCGACCGCAACTTCCCGTCGCGCCACGAACGTCCAAGGATTCCTCTGTGCCCACGATCGCCCAGCTCGTCCGCAAGGGTCGGGAGAGCAAGACCGAGAAGTCCAAGACCCCGGCCCTGCGCGGTTCACCGCAGCGCCGCGGCGTGTGCACGCGCGTCTTCACCACGACGCCGAAGAAGCCGAACTCGGCGCTGCGCAAGGTGGCCCGTGTCCGGCTGACGACCGGCATCGAGATCACCGCGTACATCCCCGGCATCGGCCACAACCTGCAGGAGCACTCGATCGTGCTCGTGCGCGGCGGTCGCGTGAAGGACCTGCCGGGTGTCCGTTACAAGATCGTCCGCGGCGCGCTCGACGCGAGCGGCGTCGCGAACCGCAAGCAGGCGCGCAGCCGCTACGGCGCGAAGAAGGGCTGACGATGCCGCGCAAGGGTCCCGCACCGAGACGAGAGCTCCTCCCCGACCCGGTCCACCGGTCCGTGGTCGTGACGCAGCTGGTCAACAAGGTCCTGCAGAGCGGCAAGCGCTCGACGGCCGAGCAGATCGTGTACGACGCGCTGAGCGAGGTCGAGCGCAAGACCGGGGGCGACCCGGTGCCGACGCTGAAGCGTGCGGTCGAGAACGTCCGCCCCGCGCTCGAGGTCAAGAGCCGCCGGGTCGGTGGCGCCACCTACCAGGTGCCGATGGAGGTGCGTCCCCGCCGGGCCACCACCCTCGCGATCCGGTGGCTGGTGGGCTACTCCCGGCAGCGCCGTGAGAAGACGATGTCGGAGCGCCTCGCCGGCGAGCTCCTCGACGCGTCGAACGGGCTGGGCGCGGCGATCAAGCGCAAGGAAGACCTCCAGAAGATGGCCGAGTCCAACAAGGCCTTCGCCCACTACCGCTGGTAAGTCCGAGCCGCGGTGCCGGGTCCCGGCGAACGCCGCCGGCACCCCTCCGTTCCGCTCAGACACCCCTCGCTGAGGGGCGCTCGGGAACTCGCCCACGAAGGGGAACCGGCGGCGTCCCCCTGGTCGAGTCGGAACGAACGAACGCTCAGGGGGGTTGACCTACGGGTCGACCATCTCCTGAAGGTCGAAGAGAAGGAAGAAGTCGAGCGATGGCAGATCCGAAGAAGGGTGGCCCGGTCATCCGTGAGTACCCGTTGGCGCGGACGCGCAACATCGGGATCATGGCCCACATCGACGCGGGCAAGACCACCACGACCGAGCGGATCCTCTACTACACGGGTCGCACCTACAAGATCGGTGAGGTCCACGAGGGCGCCGCGGTCATGGACTGGATGGTCCAGGAGCAGGAGCGCGGCATCACGATCACCAGCGCCGCGACCACCTGCAAGTGGCGCGACTGCTGGATCAACATCATCGACACCCCCGGCCACGTCGACTTCACCGTCGAGGTGGAGCGGTCGCTGCGCGTCCTCGACGGCGCGGTGGCGGTCTTCGACGCGGTCGCGGGCGTGGAGCCGCAGACCGAGACCGTCTGGCGCCAGGCCAACAAGTACTCGGTCCCGCGCATGTGCTTCGTCAACAAGATGGACCGCGTGGGCGCGGACTTCTACCGCTGCCTCGACATGATCAAGGACCGCCTCGACGCCGAGGTCGCCGTCGTCCAGCTGCCGATCGGCGCGGAGAGCGACTTCCGCGGCGTCGTCGACCTGCTCCAGATGAAGGCGCTGGTCTGGGACGACGGCATGGGTGAGGAGTTCGAGACCGTCGACATCCCCGAGGAGCTCAAGGCCGACGCGGAGACGTGGCGCCACGAGCTCATCGACGTCGTCTCGCAGCACGACGAGAACGTCCTCGAGAAGTACGTCAGCGAGGAGGAGATCACCGCGGAGGACCTCCGCAAGGGCCTCCGCCACGCCACGATCGAGGCCGGGACCGTCCCGATCCTCTGCGGCACCGCGTTCAAGAACAAGGGCGTCCAGCCCCTGCTCGACGCGGTCGTCGACTACCTGCCGAGCCCGCTCGACGTCCCGGCGGTCGCCGGCACGGACGTCGCGGGCGACGCCGAGCTCGACCGCAAGGCCGACGACTCCGAGCCGTTCGCGGCGCTGGCGTTCAAGATCATGAGCGACCCCTACGTCGGCAAGCTCACGTACTTCCGGGTCTACTCGGGCACGCTGAGCACGGGCGCCGGCATCCTCAACGCCACGAAGGACCGCAAGGAGCGCATCGGTCGCATCCTGCAGATGCACGCGAACCACCGCGAGGACAAGGACGCGGTATTCGCGGGCGACATCGTCGCGGCGGTCGGCCTGAAGAACACGACGACCGGTGACACGCTCTGCGACCCGGCCAACCCGATCGTGCTCGAGCGGATGGAGTTCCCCGAGCCGGTGATCTCCGTCGCGATCGAGCCGAAGACGAAGGCCGACCAGGACAAGCTCGGCAAGGCGCTCGGCGCCCTGTCCGAGGAGGACCCGACGTTCCGCGTCCACACGGACGACGAGACGGGCCAGACGATCATCCGCGGCATGGGCGAGCTCCACCTCGAGGTGCTCGTCGACCGGATGATGCGCGAGTTCGCGGTCGAGGCCAACGTCGGCAAGCCGCAGGTGGCGTACCGCGAGACCGTCACCCAGACGGTCGAGAAGGTCGAGGAGCGCTACATCCGCCAGACCGGTGGTCGGGGCCAGTACGGCCACGTCGTCATCACGGTCGAGCCCACCGGCCCCGGCGGCGGCTACGAGTTCGTCGACAAGATCGTCGGCGGCGTGATCCCCCGCGAGTACATCCCCGCGGTGGACGCCGGCATCCAGGAGGCCCTCGAGGGCGGCGTCATCGCCGGCTACCCCCTCGTCGACCTGCGCGTCATCCTGACCTTCGGCTCGTCCCACGACGTCGACTCCAGCGAGATGGCGTTCAAGATCGCCGGCTCGATGGCGGTCAAGAAGGCCGCGCGGCTGGCCAAGCCCGCCCTCCTCGAGCCGATCATGCGGGTCGAGGTCGTCACGCCCGAGGACTACATGGGCGATGTCATCGGCGACCTCAACTCACGTCGCGGCCAGGTGGAGGGAATGGAGCAAAGGGGCACCTCCCACGTCGTGAATGCCAAGGTGCCGCTGGCCGAAATGTTCGGCTATGTTGGAGACCTTCGGTCGCGCACCCAAGGGCGTGCCACGTACACGATGCAATTCGACTCCTATCACCAGGTGCCGGAGTCGATCGCCGAAGAGATCCGCAAGCGGGTCCACGGCGAGTGATGCCCCGATCTCGTCCGTCCACGATCACACACGTCTGAACGTTTCAAGGAGCTAGGAAAGATGGCGAAGGAGAAGTTCGAGCGGAACAAGCCGCACCTGAACATCGGGACGATCGGTCACATCGACCACGGCAAGACCACGTTGACTGCCGCGATCACCCGGGTGCTGGCCGACGCGAACCCCAACGTCACCGCGACTGCGTTCGACCAGATCGACAAGGCTCCCGAGGAGCGCGAGCGCGGGATCACGATCTCGATCGCGCACGTGGAGTACGAGACGGAGAACCGTCACTACGCCCACGTCGACTGCCCCGGCCACGCCGACTACATCAAGAACATGATCACGGGTGCCGCGCAGATGGACGGCGCGATCCTCGTGGTCGCGGCGACCGACGGCCCGATGCCGCAGACCCGTGAGCACGTGCTCCTGGCCCGCCAGGTCGGCGTGCCGTCGATCGTGGTCGCGCTCAACAAGGCCGACATGGTCGACGACGAGGAGATCCTCGAGCTGGTCGAGCTCGAGGTGCGTGAGCTCCTGAACGAGTACGAGTTCCCCGGCGACGACACCCCGATCGTGCGGGTCTCGGCGCTCAAGGCGCTCGAGGGCGACGCGGAGTGGACGCCGAAGATCCTCGAGCTCATGGAGGCGGTCGACGCCTTCATCCCCGAGCCCGAGCGTGACGTCGACAAGCCGTTCCTCATGCCGATCGAGGACGTGTTCACGATCACCGGTCGTGGCACCGTCGTGACCGGCCGCGTGGAGCGCGGGATCGTCAAGGTCGGTGAGGAGATCGAGATCGTCGGTCTCAAGGACACCACCAAGACCACCTGCACCGGCGTCGAGATGTTCCGCAAGCTCCTCGACGAGGGCCGCGCCGGCGACAACATCGGCGCCCTGCTCCGAGGCACCAAGAAGGAGGAGGTGGAGCGCGGTCAGGTCCTGTCGAAGCCGGGGTCGATCACGCCGCACACCGACTTCGAGGCGCAGGTCTACATCCTCACCAAGGAGGAGGGCGGCCGGCACACGCCGTTCTTCACCAACTACCACCCGCAGTTTTACTTCCGGACCACGGACGTCACCGGCCACATCAACCTGCCCGAGGGCACGGAGATGGTCATGCCGGGCGACAACACCGAGATGGTGGTGCAGCTCCAGAAGCCGATCGCCATGGAAGAGGGCCTGCGCTTCGCCATCCGTGAAGGTGGCCGAACCGTCGGCGCCGGCCGCGTCACCAAGGTCACGAAGTAGTCATGGCCGAGGCCAAGGGCCAGAAGATCCGGATCAGGCTCAAGGCCTACGACCACGAGATCATCGACCAGTCCACCAAGAAGATCGTCGAGACCGTGGTGCGCACGGGGGCCCGGGTCCGCGGGCCCGTCCCCCTGCCCACCGAGATCCACCGGTACTGCGTGGTCCGCGGTCCCCACGTGGACAAGGACTCCCGCGAGCACTTCGAGATGCGGATCCACAAGCGCCTCCTCGACATCGTCGAGCCGGCGGGCAAGACCGTGGAGTCGCTCCAGCGTCTCGACCTCCCCGCGGGCGTCGACATCGAGATCAAGATCCAAGGGATCTGACCCGTCCGGCGCCCGTTGGCGCCGGACGACCAAGAACCACTAGAGTTTCCAGGCTTTCCAATCGACGTCCGGGAAGGCCCGCTCCGCCGCTCGGAGCGGGAACCACCTGGCAAACCGAACCAACGCTCCGCCGGAGATCCTTCCGGTGGAGCGTTCGCGTGAGCGCCTCCCGCTCGCGCCGACGACCGAAGGCAGCGCATGGCTACCAAAGGGATCCTGGGCCGCAAGCTCGGCATGACCCAGGTCTGGGACGAGGACAACCGGGTGGTGCCGGTGACCGTCATCCAGGCCGGGCCCTGTCGCGTCGTGCAGCTGAAGACGCCCGAGCGCGACGGCTACTCCGCGGTGCAGCTCGCCTTCGGCGAGACCAAGCCGTCCCGGCTGACGAAGCCCGAGCTCGGTCACCTGAAGAAGGCGGACGCCGAGGCGACCAAGCACCTCGTCGAGCTGCGGGTGGAGGACGTCTCCCAGTTCGAGGTCGGCCAGATCGTGCGGGCCGACGTCTTCGCCAAGGGCGACCGCATCGACGTCTCCGGCATCTCGAAGGGCAAGGGCTTCGCCGGTGCGATGCAGCGCCACAACTTCAAGGGCCAGGGCGCGTCGCACGGCAACCACAAGAAGCACCGCTCTCCCGGCTCGATCGGCGCGTGCGCCACGCCGGGCAAGGTGTTCAAGGGCATGAAGATGGCCGGCCAGAAGGGCAACGCCCGCACCACGACGCTGAACCTCCAGGTCGTCGAGGGTGACGCCGAGCGGGGTCTGATCCTGGTCAAGGGCTCGGTCCCGGGTGCGAACGGCAGCCTCATCTTCATCCGCGACGCAGTGAAGGCGGCGGTCAAGTGAGCACCCTGAAGACGAAGAGCGCGGCCGGCAAGGACGCGGGCTCGGTGGAGCTCCCCGACGCGATCTTCGGCGCCGAGCCGAACGTCGCGGTGATGCACCAGGTCGTGACCGCGCAGCTCGCCGCCGCCCGGGCCGGGACGCAGAGCACCAAGACCCGCGCCGAGGTGAAGGGCGGTGGCGCCAAGCCGTGGCGCCAGAAGGGCACCGGCCGGGCCCGCCAGGGCTCGATCCGCGCGCCGCAGTGGCGCGGTGGTGGTGTCGCCCACGGCCCGAAGCCGCGCAGCTACCGCCAGCGCACCCCGAAGAAGATGGTCAAGCTCGCCCTCGTCGGTGCGCTCTCCGACCGGGCGTCCGAGTCGAAGGTCCTCGTGATCTCGGACTGGGGCTGGGACGCGCCGAAGACGAAGTCCGCGATCACCGCGCTGCACGACCTCGGCGTCTACGTCGACGGTCAGCGCGAGCCGCGGGTGCTGCTCGTGCTCGACCGGGGCGACGAGGTCGCGTGGAAGTCCTTCCGCAACCTCGGCGACCGGGTGCAGATCATCCTGCCCGAGGAGCTGAACGCCTACGACGTCCTCGTGAGCGACTGGCTCGTCTTCACCGAGGGCACGCTGGCCGCGACGGTCGCCCGCCTCGGTGACGACGGTGACGACGCGCCCGTGCCGGCTCCGGCCGCCGCGGCCGCGGCCGCGGACGACGCCGGCGACGACGCGGACGACGAGGAGGCGGCGGAGTGAACACCAGCCCGCGCGACATCATCATCCGCCCGATCGTGTCGGAGAAGTCCTACGCGAACTACGACCTCAACGTGTACACGTTCGAGGTCGCGGCCGACGCCAACAAGATCCAGATCAAGCACGCGGTCGAGGAGATCTTCGGCGTCACGGTCACCAACGTGAACACGCTGAAGCGCCGCGGCAAGCGCAAGCAGAACCGGCGCACCGGCACCTGGGGCAAGCGCACCGACCAGAAGCGGGCCATCGTCTCCCTCGCCGAGGGCGACCACATCGAGATCTTCGGGAGCTGACGGTGCCGATCCGCAAGCGCAAGCCCACCAGCGCCGGCCGTCGCTTCCAGAGCGCCTCCGACTTCGCCGAGGTCACCACCGACCGCCCGGAGCGCAGCCTGGTCAAGCCCAAGCCGCGCACCGGTGGCCGCAACTCCTACGGCCGCATGACGTCGCGCCACCGCGGTGGCGGCCACAAGCGCCAGTACCGCGTCGTCGACTTCAAGCGGAACAAGGACGGCGTGCCCGCCAAGGTCGCGTCGATCGAGTACGACCCGAACCGCAACGCGCGCATCGCGCTGCTGCACTACGCGGACGGCGAGAAGCGCTACATCATTGCCCCCGCCGGCGTGTCCGTCGGCGACTCGCTGCGCAGCGGCCAGGGCTCGGAGATCCGGCCCGGCAACGCGATGCCGCTGCGCTTCATCCCGGTCGGCACCGTGGTGCACAACGTCGAGCTGAAGCCGGGTGCCGGCGCCAAGCTCGGTCGCGGTGCCGGCGCGGCGATCCAGCTCGTCGCCAAGGAGGGCCTGTACGCCACCCTCCGCCTCCCGTCCACCGAGATGCGGCGGGTCGCCATCGACTGCCGCGCCACGGTCGGGTCGGTCGGCAACGCCGAGATCGGCCTCGTGTCGATCGGCAAGGCGGGCCGCAACCGCTGGAAGGGCAAGCGCCCGCACGTGCGCGGCGTCGCCATGAACCCCGTTGACCACCCGCTCGGCGGTGGTGAGGGCAAGAGCTCGGGTGGTCGCCACCCGGTCTCGCCCTGGGGCAAGCCCGAGGGTCGCACCCGCAAGAAGGGCAAGGCCTCGGATCAGCTCATCGTTCGTCGTCGCCGCGGCCGCGGCAGCCGGAGGTAGTCGAGATGCCGCGCAGCTTGAAGAAGGGCCCGTTCGTCGACGAGCACCTTCGCTTGAAGGTCGAGAAGATGAACGCCGTCGGCGACCGCAAGGTCATCAAGACCTGGTCCCGCCGGTCGACGCTCACCCCCGACATGGTCGGCCACACCCTCGCGGTGCACGACGGCCGCAAGCACGTCCCGGTGTACGTCACCGAGGCGATGGTCGGTCACAAGCTCGGCGAGTTCGCGCCGACCCGCACGTTCCGCTTCCACGCGGGCCAAGAGCGCTCGGGACGGCGGTAGGCATGCCCGAGACCCGAGCAACGCTCCGCCACTCCGGCACCGCGCCGAACAAGGTCCGCCAGGTCCTGAACCTGATCCGTGGCCTCGACGTCAGCGAGGCGCGCGAGGTCCTGCGGTTCTGCGAGCGCGGCGCGGCCGAAGAGGTCGGGAAGCTCCTCGACTCCGCGGTCGCGAACGCCGAGCACAACGACAACCTGCCGGCCCTTTCCAGCACAGTGGGATCCGAAGCTTGGAATTCACGTGACTTGAAGTCGCGGCC
>JADMIO011583404.1_pt1 | contig 38981 bp, 37 predicted proteins | sample 8958161 | NCBI WGS metagenome assembly JADMIO01 (sample SAMN16585339, study PRJNA669376) | soil metagenome | isolation source: Crop rotation soil | place: USA: Cullars Rotation, Alabama | collected 2011 | reverse complement strand
CTTCCGATCTCACTGACAGCGGCTGGTCCGTCGAGGCGATCGCTGGTGGCGCTGCTTGCGACAGTGCTGGTGGCGGCAGTCGTCATCGGAGTCGGTGGCGGCGGCACGCGCCCGATCGATGAGACGGCTGGTGGGCGGCAGTACATCCTCGCCGTCGCGGCGCCGCATCTTTTCGAGCGTCCTTTTGCAGGCTTCGGTCCCGGCAGCTTCGGACTGTTGTATCCAGGATGGGAAGTGGAGCACTGGACATCAGTGGGTATCGACGCCAACGTACGGCGCTACGCCGCTGCCCAACGACATGCGCACAACGACTACGTCGAAATGCTTTCAGATGTTGGTCTGCCTGCGCTCGTGTTCTGGCTGTCGCTCACGGCCGCCTTGGTGGCCAAAGGTTTACGTGGAGCAGCGGCAGCTTCCGCCGCGGCCGCGGGCATCGTTGCGCTGTCGACCGTAGCGCTCGTCGACTTTCCGCTGCAGCGGCCGGCGGAGACGTTCACGTGGTGGACGCTCGCGGTGCTCGCCGTGCTGGCCTCCGACCCAGCCGCTGGGGCGGCGCGCGTTCCGGATCGTCCGTTCAACCTGTGACAGAATGGGCGTTCATCATCTTCACGATCGGTTCAGCCTTTAGCGAGCACGGCGGGTGTCATGGCGGACATGCGATGCTTCATCGGCGGTCAGTGGGTGGGAGCCGCCTCCGGAAAGACCTTCGAGACGAGAAATCCCGCGGATACCGACGAAGTCGTCGCCGTGTATCCGCGGTGTGACGCGAGCGATACGCGGCAGGCCATCGAGGCGGCACGGCAGGCGCAGCCCCAATGGGCCGCGGTGCCGGCGCCCAAGCGCGGTGAGATCTTCTTCAAGGCGGCCCAGATTCTTGAATCGCGTGCCGACAGCGTCGCCCGCGAGATGACCCGCGAAGAAGGGAAGACGCTGCCCGAGGCGCGCGGAGAAGTCGGGCGCGCGATCAATATCCTCCGCTATTTCGGCGGCGAAGGGGCGCGGCTCACGGGCGAAGTGGCACCCTCCGAGCGCGACCGAGTACTCATTCAGACCTACCGGCGCCCGCTCGGCGTCGTCGGACTGATCGCACCGTGGAATTTCCCGATTGCGATCCCCGCCTGGAAGACCGCTCCCGCGTTGATCAGCGGCAACAGCGTCGTCTTGAAGCCGTCCGATCTCGCTCCGCTGTGCGCCGTACGCCTGGTCGAAGCCCTCGACGAAGCGGGCGTGACCAAAGGCGCGCTGAACCTGGTCACCGGACCGGGCTCGACGGTCGGTCATGAAATCGTCACGAACGCGCATGTGCGTGCGATCTCGTTCACCGGCTCCGAGGCGACTGGCAGCGGGATCGCGCTCGAGGCCGCCAAACGTCGTGCCCGCGTGCAGCTCGAGATGGGCGGCAAGAATCCGACGATCGTGCTGGCCGACGCTCTCGTCGACGATGCGGTGAACGTTGTCGTCAACGCGGCATTCTTTTCGACGGGGCAGCGGTGTACGGCGACGTCGCGCGTGATTGTCGAGGAGCCCATTCTCGACGCCTTCACCAACGCACTCGTCGAGCGAACGCGGCGCCTCAAGGTCGGTAACGGTCTCGAGGCGGGGATCGACATTGGTCCGTCGATCGACAGCAAACAGCTCGAGACGGTCCTGGAATACGTCGGCATCGGTCAGCAGGAGGGCGCGACGGTGAAGTGTGGCGGGGAGCGGCTGTCGGCCGGAGCGCATGCGCGAGGGTGGTTCTCGTCTCCGGCCGTATTGACCGACGTCGAACCGGCCATGCGCGTCGCGCAGGAAGAGATCTTCGGCCCGGTGCTCACCGTCCTGCCTGCTCGCAACCGCGATCATGCGATCGAGCTTGCCAACGGCGTGCGCTTCGGACTGTCCGCCGCGGTGTGCACCCAGTCGCTGACGTCGGCGTACGAGTTCATTCACCGCATAGAAGCCGGCCTGGTGATGGTGAACCTGCCATCGGCAGGCGTCGAGTACCACGTCCCGTTTGGTGGATCGAAAGCCTCGTCGATGGGGATGCGCGAGCAGGGACCGGTGGCCGTGGACTTCTATACCGAGCTCAAGACCGTCTATCTCAAGTACTGATCATGGCGACTCGACTCTTCCGCACGACCTCCGGGGTCGTGATCGAGCAGGATGGCCGGTACCATCTCGCCGCGGCGGCGGACTGGGACGCTGTCGTGAATGCCGACGACATTGCCGACGCCGTGAACGGCGCGATCGCACGGGCCGAGACCGTCGATGCGCGCGCGGTTGCCGACGAGCGATTGCTCGCCCCGCTTGGATTGCAGGAAGTGTGGGCGGCCGGTGTTACCTACTACCGCAGCAGGACCGCGCGGATGGAGGAGTCGCGCGACGCAGGCGGCGGCAGCTTCTACGATCGCGTATATGCCGCGGAACGCCCGGAGCTCTTCTTCAAGGCGACGCCGCATCGTGTCGTCGGGCCCGGTGGACGCGTACGGATTCGCCTGGACTCACGATGGAGCGTGCCGGAGCCGGAGCTCGCACTGGTCGTGAGCCGCGGCGGCACGATCGTCGGGTGCACGATCGGCAACGACATGAGTGCGCGCGACATCGAGGGCGAAAACCCATTGTACCTGCCGCAGGCAAAGGTCTATGCCGCGTGCTGCGCTCTCGGCCCAGCGGTCCTGCTGGGACGGGCCGCACTGTCCCCGGACACGGCCATCCAGCTCGAGATACGCCGGGGCGGCATGCAGGTATTTGCTGGATCGACCGACATCGGCATGCTCAAGCGCACGGCCGACGAGCTCGTCGGATTCCTCTACCGCGACAACGAATTCCCCCACGGGTGCGTGCTGCTGACGGGCACAGGGATCGTGCCGCCAGACGAGTTCTCGTTGCAGCGAGGCGACGAGATCGCAATCACCGTTCCTCCGATCGGAACGCTTCGCACGGTCGTGCAGCTGGGCGCCGCGCCGGCGGCGTGATCGGCTACCGTTCCGAACGTCGAACGAAGACGCTTCGGCGAAGCTCGTAGCGGATGGCGCCGGGCCGGGCCGCCCGGCCCGACAGCGCAAAGCCGTTCTTCTCGAGGATCCGGACGGAGGCGACGAAGTCCGGATAGGTCTCCGCCATCACGCGCTTGACGTGCGCATGACTGAAAGCCCACCCGACGAGCGCGTGAACGAGCTCCGTGCCATAGCCGCGCTGTTGATGGGCCGGCAGGAGCGCGTAGCCGATTTCCGCGCTGCCGCTCGCGTCGGGTCGTCCGGTGAAGCCGGCGTTGCCAATGAGCCGACGCGGGGCGGGCGCCTCACGTTCGAGGACGTACCACGTGTACCAGCCGGCTCCTTCGGGATCACAGCGGATGGCTGCCGCGAACCAGCGCAGCGAACGGGCATCGTTCAGAGGAGGCGGCCAGCCGATCGGGGAGCTGGCCCGCAGGCGGCTCCACCAGTGAGGTTCGCCGGCCGCTTCAGCCTGTGCCGTTTCTGGATTAGCCGCGACGAGCTCGAGATGCGGCGTCGCGAGCGTCATCATGGGCGCTGACGACTCTCGTCCACCCGCCGTCGGCACTCGCGTGTCGCTGATCGCCGGCGCACTGGCAATCTGCAGACTCGATCCGCGAGCGGCGTTGCCTGCGTGGCTGTCTGCCGCCGACGGATTTGTCTCTGTGACGCGCACGGCCGACGAGCTGTCGATCATCTGCAGCGAAGAGCACGTGCCATCTGACGTGCGCACTGAGCGGGGGTTCAGGCTGCTCAAGGTCGAAGGTCCACTACCGTTCGATGCCATAGGCATCATCGCACGATTGGCGGGCGTGCTGGCGGCGGCACAGATCAGCCTGATTCCGATCGGAACGTTTGATACCGACTACGTGCTCATCAAGGACGACATCAGCGCGCTGGCGATTGCGACGTTACAGCGCGAGGGATATGAGGTCAGCCAGAAGAGATGAGAGATTGAAGGTGAGAGGTTAAATGTGAAATACAAATCCGATATGGGGGCCTGATCTCCAACACTCCAATCTCCAATCTCTTTGTCTCGAGGCCGGCTCCCGCTTTAGGCCTGCGGCTTGGGAGTTGGAAGTTGGAAGTTGGAAGTTGACACCCGCCCTCGCCCCGTCAATACGCGGCGAATGCGGGCGGTCACCGTACGCACTTCGTCTTCGTCGAGCGACGCGTAGACCGGCAGTTGTAACGCTTCTGCGGCACGCGTGGCACCGGGCGCGCGGCCAGGGGCCCCGAACAGATCGAGATCGGTGCACACATCCACGTGCAGCGTCTCGACATCGACACCGCGACGGATGGCGCGCCGCACGAACTCGTCGCGATCCGGCGCATAGAAGCAGTATTGGTAGTAGACGTGCTCGCGGTCGGCCGGACGCGCGGGTATGCGAATGCCAGGCAGTGGTTCCAGCCCTGCGTCGAGCACGCGGGCGTGTGCTCGACTGTTGGCGGTCCACGTCGCGAGATGGTGTTCGAGCCCTGCCAGTCCGATCTCGGCCTGGACATTCGTGTAGCGTCGCCGGTACGAGGGCGGCATCGGATCGAGCGGCCGGATCGATTCCCACAAATAGACATCCGGCCGCGCCTTGAACCACGAGGCGGTCCACAGGATCGGGAAGAGTGAGCAGGTGAACACCTTCGGCCGGATGAAGATCCGCTGCGCCTTTCCGAGGAGGAGCTTCTTCCTGGTCTCTTCCTCGGACGGCCATGGTTCGGCGTCCGCAGCGGCGCGAACCGACGCCGCCAGTCGATCGTTGGCGGTCAGCGCCATGCCGCCGCCATAGGTGTTGAGCGGCTTCAACGTCTGGAAGCTGAAGAAGCCGGCATCACCGAACGTGCCGACGTGGCGTCCTTTGTACGTGGCGCCGAGCGCATGGGCACAATCCTCGATGACTCTGAGATTGTGCCGTCCCGCAATAGCCATCACGCGATCCATGTCGCACGCGAGGCCGTAGAGATGCGTCGGCACGACGGCGCTCGTGTGGGGTGTGATGGCGCGTTCGAGCGCGTCGGGATCGAGACAGAACGTCTCGGGATTCACATCGGCGAACACCGGGGTGAATCCCGCGACGCGCGCGATTTCGGGCACGACCCAGAAGGTCAGTGCCGGAAAGATGATCTCGGAGCCGGGCGGCAGGCCCAGTCCCTTCAGCAGGTAGTAGAACGCCATCCGCCCGTACGAGGCGCTGATCGCGGTGCCGCCTCCGCAGCGCGCCGCAAACGCCGCCTCGAAACGAGTGATGGCCGGACCCTGAATGAACTCGCCGCGTTCGCGGCAGGCCGCGATGATCTGTTCGGTGTTCGGGATCACCCGCGCGCCGTACCGCGAATACGCCGTCAGCATGCCGCCGCCTTCGACAGATCGAATTCTTCCCGCGTGTGCCTCGGCCGCACCTGACGATCGAGACGGTTGACGAGCGTACGCGTCCGCTCGCCGCCGATGCGCAGATAGTTGGCGAGATACGACGGCCGCATGTAGAACCGCGCGTAGGCGGCGCCGAGCAGGAATTGCATCTCGTCGCGCGTGAGCGCCGGATGCGTGAACGTCGGCGTGAATCCGTCAAACCGCTCCCAGTCCTGCTCCACGACGAGTGGCGCCATTTTCTTCCACAATGGCGTGCCCGGATAGGGCGTCAGAATCTTGAACTGCGCCACCGTGGAACCGAGGTCCACGGCGTAGTCGATCGTCGCCACGATCGAATCCCAGTTGTCTTCGAGAAAGCCCAGCACGTAGAACCCGGCCGTCACGATGCCGAGCTTGCGGCAGTGATCGATGATCAGCCGCTGATGCTCGGGCGGCGTCGGTCGGCGTCCGACCTTCTTGAGGGTGGCGGGCGACATGGATTCGACGCCAAAGCTGATCGCCCGCAGGCCGACCTCGCGCAGCCGGGACAGGAGGGCCGGATCGAGACGGTCGAGCCGTGTCTCACACTCGAACCCGATCTCCAGGCCGCGGCGTTCGAGTCCGTCGGCGAGGGCGAGACAGCGCTCCCGATCCTGACTGAAGAGCGGATCCCGGAAGATCACGTACGGCCGCGGGTAGCGGCCCGCGAGTGCCTCGATTTCATCGAGAATGCGATCGACGGATCGCGAGCGATAGCCCGCCAGAATGCGGTGCGGGCAGTAGGTACAGAACTCCGGACAGCCGCGACTCGCCAGCAGCGGGAATCCACCGCCCGCCGGACGGCCGGAGTACGGAACATCCAGGCGTCGCTTCGGCTCTGACACGAGATCCCAGCGGGGAAATGGCAGGCTGTCGAGGTCGTCGATCTGGGGGCTCGACACGATGCCCGAGGGCACCTCGCCGGCGAGCATGCGAATGAATCCCGCCTCGGGCTCGCCGTCGAAAATGAAATCGGCGTGATCGCGGAAGAGCTCCGGCATCTTGGCCGCCGCAAGCCCAATGAAACCGACGCGAACGCCTCGCGCGCGCATGGCATCCGCGAAGCGCACCTCGCGGCGGAAGTCGACGATCGATGACAGCACGAGCACGACGTCCCCGTCCACGCAATCACCCTGCGTGTACCGGACCTCGTGTCCGGCCTCGGCCGCCAGGGCCGCGAGATACGCGAGATGCACGCTCGGCACGTCGTGGAATCGACGTTTGATGAACGAAATGACGTGAGTGACCCGCGAGAACGGCCGCAACCGGGAGCCATACCCGCCCGCGACTGTATCTTTCCCGATGAAGCCTTCTCCACCCTTGATATCCGCCAACACGACGCGCATGCGCGACCCTCCGCAACGTGGAACACCTCACCAGACGGTCGTCCAGAAAAGCGTCGGACGACCGCCGCGGCGTGACTGTCAGCGTGCGGACGCGGGAGGAGCGCGAGTGGCCGACGCCGTGACCGGACGTCGTGGAACGGCGAAGTCGAGCGTGCTGGTACACAGGCATGCCACGCCGCCAGGGGTCAGGGAGAGAGCCGGGCTGACATCGGACGGCGCGTGGTCGCTGTCGCCATCTGAGGCGGCCGGGGTCTGCGTCTCGTCGTCAGGAGACGACCCCGCGAGTGGAACTGCCCCTCGCGACAGTACATAGGTGACAGGCACCGGCAGGAACTGCGTGCCGGTGTTGATCCAGACCAGGACGCCCGTGGCCGAGTGGGCGACCAGATCGGTACGGCCGTCGCCTGTCAGATCGGCCGATCGGAGTGCGTCGAGTGATTCGGGCGCGAGGAGGTAGAACGGATGATCGCGTCCCGACAGCCACACTTCGATGTGTGCGGCGGTCGCGGTCTTCTGAATGACCGCGGTATCGAGGACGCCGTCAGCGTTGAGGTCGGCCCGAAGGTCTGGGGCGGGGCCTTGCGCTCGTGCGGGCTGGCTCAACCCACCTGCGACGAGCAGGCTGAGAACGAGCGCACGAACGAACGTCACAGTCATACGGTGGGGAGTCATCCCAGCATAGCACCGGCATATGCGGTGATCTTGAACGCCGCCTGGCGATCGGCTACCCTCTGAGGCGAATAAAACGCGAAAGTCCTGGGTTACCTCTTGTCGCTGTTCACGCGCCATGGCTTCCTCATCCAGCCGTTACGTCGAGCTCCACGCCGCCTCGGCATTCAGCTTTCTGCAAGGAGCGTCCCTTCCCGAGACGCTCGCCGAACGAGCCGCCAACCTCGGGTATTCCGCCCTGGCTCAGCTCGATCGGGACGGCATTTATGGGGCTCCCCGGTTTCACCGGGCGGCAAAGCATGTGGGTCTCCGGCCCATCATTGGGGCGGAATTGACGATGAGGCATCGTGCGACCGGGGCGAGATTGCAAGCCCCGGCGCGGACCCCGGGGTCCCGGGCGCGGCGGGAACAACCACTCGAAGTACCAGACGCCGCCCCATGGATCCTTCCCGTGCTGGTCGAGTCACAGGCGGGATACCGGCAGCTCTGCCGCCTGATCACCCGGATGAAGCTCCGATCCGCGAAAGGCGAAGGGTCGCTCGCGCTCGAAGAGCTCGACGGGTGCACGGGCGGGCTGGTCGCCCTGGCCGGCCGCGAGATTCTTCGTGCGGGACGCTACGGCGTCGGCGGACTGCTGGATCGGATCGTCGGTGTGTTCGGACGCGATCGCGTCTTCGTCGAGTTGCAGCGCCATGGACTGCGGGACGAGGAAGCCGACAACGAACTGTTGTCGGATCTGGCGGCGGCGTACCACGTGCCGGTCGTCGCGACCAACGGCGTCCGGTTCGCGACGCCTGAGGAGCGGCCAGTCTTCGATGTCCTGACGTGCATCCACCATGGCGTGACGCTCGCGTCCGCCGGCCGCCGGCTCGCGCCGAACGCCGAGCGGTATCTCAAAGCACCGAGCCAGATGGCGGCGCTCTTTCGCGACCGGCCGCATCTGTTGTCGGCCGCCGACGCGCTGGCCGATCGGCTGCAGTTCACGATGGCGGATCTCGGCTATCGCTTTCCGGAATATCCGGTGCCGGCCGGCGAATCGATGCAGTCCTTCCTGTGTGCGATCACCGACATCGGGGCGCGTGACCGCTATCGCCCGTATCACGATCGCGCCCGCGCACAAATCGCGCGCGAGCTCGATCTCATCGGCCGGCTCGATCTCGCCGGCTACTTCCTGATCGTATGGGACATCGTGAACTTCTGCCGGCAGCACGACATCCTCGTGCAGGGCCGCGGATCGGCGGCCAACAGCGCCGTCTGTTACAGCCTGGGGATCACGGCGGTCGATCCGGTCGGGATGGATTTGCTCTTCGAACGGTTCCTCTCGGAAGAGCGCGGCGAGTGGCCGGATATCGATCTGGATCTGCCGAGCGGCGATCGCCGCGAGCAGGTCATTCAGTACGTGTATCAGCGATACGGCGAGCTGGGCGCTGGCATGACGGCCAACGTGATCACGTATCGAGGCCGCAGCGCGGCGCGGGAGGCGGGGAAGGCGCTGGGGCTCGACGAGACGCAGATCGACGGACTCGCGCGCGCGATGAACCGGTTCGAGTACATCGATTCGTCAGACACGCTGTCGCGCCACCTCGCCGAAACCGGATTCGACTTGAAGGATCCGCGCATTGGTCTCTTCGGCGATCTCTGGACCCGCATGCAGGATCTGCCGCGCCATCTCGGCCAGCACTCGGGCGGCATGGTCATCTGCCAGGGCCGCCTCGATAGTGTCGTTCCGCTCGAACAGGCGAGCATGCCTGGCCGCGTCGTGGTGCAGTGGGACAAAGACGACTGCGCCGAGATGGGCATCATCAAGGTGGATTTGCTGGGTCTCGGGATGATGGCCGCGCTGCAGGAAGCGATTGCGATTGTGAACACACAGGTTCCGGGCGACGGGCTACAGACTACGGGCGCAGTCAGCCCCACGCCTGATGCCAGATCAGGCCCGCAGCCTGTAGTCGGTAGCCTTCGGCCCGTTTTGGATCTCGCGCACCTCCCCCAGGACGATCCCGCCGTCTATCGTCTGCTGCAGACGGCCGACACGGTCGGTCTCTTCCAGGTGGAATCGCGCGCGCAGATGGCGGTACTCCCGCGCCTGCATCCGGATCATTTCTACGATCTCGTCGTGCAGGTCGCCATCATCCGGCCGGGACCGATTGTCGGACAGATGGTGCATCCCTATCTGAACCGGCGTGCGGGACGCGAAGCCGTCGAGTACCCGCATCCCTCGCTCGAGCCCATCCTGAAACGCACGCTCGGCGTGCCGCTCTTCCAGGAGCAGCTGCTGCGCATGGCGATGACGGCGGCAGGCTTCACGGGCGGGCAGGCCGAAGAGCTCCGGCGCGCGATGGGGTTCAAGCGATCCGAAAAGCGCATGCGGCAGATCGAAGTGCAGCTGCGCGAGGGCATGGCGAAGCAGGGCATCGATGGCACGGCGGCAGAAGCCATCATCAAGTCGATCACGTCGTTTGCCTTGTACGGCTTTCCCGAATCGCACGCGGCGAGCTTCGCGCTGCTCGCGTATGCCAGCGGCTATCTGAAGGCGCACTATCCAGCGGCGTTCTATACGGCGCTGCTCAACAACCAGCCGATGGGGTTCTACCATCCGGCGACACTCGTCAAGGACGCGCAGCGGCGGGGCGTCCATTTTTCGCCCATCGATGTGCAGCACTCGGAGTGGACGTGCCGCATCGAACCGAACGGAGCCATTCGTCTCGGCTTGCTGTACGTGAATGGCTTGCGCGCCGAGATCGGCCGTGCCATTGCCGCCGTCCAACCACCGGCGGACGCCGGTGTTCCGAAACGCTGTCCGAAATGCGGATGTGAGGACGCGACGATGATCGAAGTGCAGGCTGCAGGCGGTGTCCCGCAGATCGCAGACCATAGACTGAAGACTGCGTCGAGCGGCCCGGGGCCCGCAGCCTGTCGCCCGAAGCCTGCAGCCTGTTTCTGTAACGTCTGCGCCCACGACTGGCAGGTGCGCCACGAACTGCCGCAGCGATTTCAATCTATCGAAGATCTCATCCGGAAGACCGGAATCCGCCGCGACGAGATCACGGTGCTCGCGGAAATCGGCGCACTCAATTCGCTCGGCCACGATCGCCGCGGCGCGTTGTGGCAGGTCGAGCGCGCGGTGCGGGCGGCGGGGGAGCTCTTCGCCGAGGACGATGAGCAGGCGACAGGCGACAGGCGACAGGCTTCAGGCGATATCGGGTCTGGCCCGCAGCCTGAAGAGACCGGCCTGCAGCCCGCAGCCCGGAGCCCGCAGCCTGAAGAGACCGGGCTGCAGCCCGCAGCCCGGAGCCCGCAGCCTGAAAAGACTGGCCTGCAGCCCGCAGCCCGGAGCCCGCAGCCTGGTACGAGCCCCTTGTCCCCGATGTCTCCGCTCGAACGCATGACCGCCGACTATGCGGGCACGAGTCTGACGATTGGTCCGCATCCGATGACGCTGCGTCGTCGGGATCTGGCGGCACGGGGCATTCAGCGGGCGATCGATTTACCGCGGGGGCGGACCGGCCAGCGCGTCCGGACTGGCGGGATGGTCATCACCAGGCAGCGGCCGGGCACGGCCAAAGGATTTGTGTTTCTGACGCTCGAGGATGAGACCGGGATCGCCAACGTGATTATCAGCCCCGATCTCTACGCGCGCGATCAAGCCACAATCGCCAGCGCGCCGTTTCTGCTGGTGGATGGCATTCTGCAGAACATCGACGGCGTGACATCAGTCAAGGCGGATCGCGTCGCGCGCCTGGGCGACCTTCCGGCCGCCGAGTCACACGACTTCTACTGACGGCGATCCTGCCGTCGTGCGATCAGTCGTTGAGCAGGTTCCAGACGCGCTCGGGCACGGTCGTTCCCTGTGCGCGCACGGCGGTTCCTGCGTGCTGACTGAGCAGCGCCTTCAGCGCCTTCGCCGCTGCGGCAGCATCCTCCGCCGAGCCGTGCGACGAACGGTGACCGCGCTCGCGTGCACCGCTGACGCCGCGACTGAACGAGACGACCTCCGCAGGACCGTTGCCGGCGCCTCCCGATGGAGGATGGCTAGCTCGACGGTTCGGAGTGCCATCATGTGCAGTCCGATCGCTGGACGGGTTAATCTGAGTCGGCCGAACGGGGGTGACCACGTCATACTCCTTGAGCCGCGACGCCCGGCCGGATGCCGGGACATCACCGCAATCGGCATGTCGGGCACGAACTTGAATCGCGTGTCTTCAGGCCTGTTTTCAGCACTCTGGCCAGCGGCACCCGACCGTTCCCGCCCTGGCACTCGACGCCGACAGGACACGGATGCCTGCGACGACCACGCTATTTGACGATCGCCGGAGCCGCCTCGAGCGCATTCTCGCGCTCGCGCGTCTCAGTCTCGCGGTGTTGGCGGCGCTGGTCTTACGCATCGACCCCTTGGCGGTGATGACGGCCTTGCCAGCGCTGCCGTCGCTCATCATGGCCTACACGCTCTATGCGTGGGCCGCCGCAGTGGCCGTGGCGGTTGTGAATCGCGACATCCAGCCGCTCGGCATCATCCTGCAGTGTCTCGACGTCGCCTGGGCCGTGCTCATCACGAGCATCACCTCCGGTCCAGCCGACGCCTTCTTCGTCTTCTTCGTTTTCGTGGTCGTCGGCGCGGCGTACCGGTGGGGCTTCAAGGAAAGTCTGGCGACGGGGCTGGTAACGGCTGCGCTGCTGCTCGGTCAGTCTTCGCTGGCATCTGCTGGATTTCCGATGCTGCCGGCCGCGGGCCTCTGGGCGCACGTTGTCGTCCGATCCGGGTATGCCGTGGGGCTCGCGATTCTCATTGGGTACCTGGCCGAAGAGCAGCATCGCGCGCGCGCAGAATCGGCGGCTGCCGCGCGGGTTCTGGCAGCCGTCAATCTCGGCGGCGGCCTGCGCGCGAGCATCGACGCGATGCTCCGCGAGCTCATGGACACGTTCCAGGCTCGTGCGGCACTACTAGCCTTTGAAGAGGTGGGTGCCGGACGCTTGTATCTCTGGGAGCTGCCCGATCGCGCCGGATCCGTCCGCTTGATCGAACGGCCGCTCGACGAGAGCAGCCGGATTGCCGGCCGATTTCGGTCGGGGGCGCGCGTCTATCGACTTCGCCGCGGGTCGCCCGAGGTGGAGCTGACGGATGAACGCGGCCGGCGGCGAGCCGATGCCGGGCTACCGAGCCGAATCTGGGACGGCGACTCGCGCGTATTACTCGTCGGCGAAATGCCCATCGGGGACGCCTGGGCCGGCCGGCTGGCCCTTGTCGATCCCAGAAGCCCGACGAGCTCGCGCACCAGGCGATGGCTGGCGGGATTGCTGCCCCAGGTCGGCCTCGGACTCTACAGCCTTTATTTGCTCGGCAGGCTGCGATCCAAGGTGACCGCTGTCGAGCGTTCGCGCCTTGCGCGTGAGCTGCATGACGGCGTCATTCAATCGCTGGTCGCTCTCGACATGCACATCGAGGTGCTCCGGCGGAAGCTCGAAGCTCAGCAGTTAGAAGCCGCGGAGCCGCTGGCGCAGATCCAGAAGCAACTTCGCGAGGAAGTCATCAACGTTCGCGAGCTGATGCAGCAGATCCGACCGGTACCGGTGGACTCGAAAGACGTGGTCGGACACATGGCGGATCTGGCAGAACGCTTTCGCCGTGATACAAGCATCGACGCGCGGTTCGTGACGGATTTGACCGACGTGAGCCTGGCGCCGCGGCAAGCCCGGGAACTCGTGCGTATCGTCCAGGAAGCGCTGATCAATGTCCGGAAGCACAGTGGTGCACGGACGGTCGTGCTGCGTCTGACGGCCGAAGACGACCGGCTCGTGTTGACGGTGGACGATGACGGACGCGGATTCCAGTTCGAGGGCAGGCTCAATCTCGACGAGCTCGATGCCGCACGGCGTGGGCCGCTCGTGATCAAGGAACGCGTGCGCGTGCTTGGCGGTACGATGCGCATTGATTCCGCTCCCGGCCGCGGCTCGCGGCTGGAGATCTTCGTGCCGCGGAGGACTGCATGACGACTCGACCTGTACACCTCGTGATTTGCGACGATCATCCGATCTTCCGGGATGGCCTTCGTCGCCTGCTCGAATCCGAGCCGGGGTTTTCGGTCATCGGTGAAGCCGCGAATCCTCGCGACGCGGTGACGGCCGTGCGTGTGCAGCAGCCGGACGTGCTCCTGCTCGATCTGATGATGCCCGGTGGAGGAGGCCTCGCCGCACTCCGTCAGCTGTTCGCCGAGCCCACGCAGACGCGGATCGTGCTGCTCACCGCAGCCATCGAACGGAACGAGCAGCTTGCCGCCGCGTCGCTGGGCGTCCGCGGGATCATCACGAAAGAGAGTGCGACGTCGCTGTTGTTCAAATGCATCCGCTCGGTGATGGCGGGCGAGTACTGGTTTGGCAAGGAGAGCGTGAAAGATCTGTCCGAGGCGCTCCAGCAGCGCGCGCACGCCCGCCGTCCGTCAGAGGCAGGTGCGCTGACGCCCCGCGAGCTCGACATCGTCGCGGCCATCGTGGATGGCGCGGGCAACAAAGACATCGCGCAGCAGTTCGGCGTGAGTCAGCAGACCGTCAAGAATCACCTGAGCAGCATCTTCGACAAGCTCGGTGTGTCGACGCGTCTGGAGTTGGCGCTCTACGCGATCAATCACAATCTGCTCGCGTCCCGGCCGTCGATACGCTGACACGAGACAGAGGCTGGATAGTACGCATTACAGGGGTAAGGTGGTGCGAGAGCCTGTTCCTCTTGCTCGCGCCTAGTCTCTAATCTTTACTTCCTGTCTTCGCCCCGTATCCCAGCTCCGCACCCCCCGAGATGATGTGGTCGGCGCCGGTCGTGAATGTCGCGTCCGCGGCGAGATAGAGACAGAGCAGTCCCACTTCACGCGGCGTGCCCATGCGCCCGACAGGCTGCGCGCGTTCGCCGTCCAAGCGGCATTGCACGGGATCCGGTGCGGCGTCGATCGCTTCCTGCCACAACGGCGTGTAGATGTTGCCGGGCGAGATGGCGTTCACCCGGACGCCATTGGCCGCCTCGTCGATCGCGAGCGCCTTCGTGAACGACAGCACCGCGCCCTTCGTCGCCACGTAGGTGGTTGCCTGCCGCTGACCGAGCGTCGCGACCAGACTCGCGATGTTCACGATGCTTCCGCGTGACGCACGGAGCCACGGCAGCGCAGCCTTGCACGCGGCGTAGAGGCTGATCAGATTCAGCTCGAGGATCGCTCGGAAGTCGTCCACGCTGAAATCGTCGATCGGACGGTGCGGCGGATGAGAACCGGCGTTGTTGATCAGGCAGTCGAGCCGCCCGGTCGCATCGACCGCTGTCTGAACGAACGCGCGAAGTTGATCGTGCCGGGTGACGTCGCAGGTCACGAAGCGTGCGTTGCCGGGACCAGCCGTCGAGACGCGCTCGGCGACAGCCTGTCCGAGACCCTCCTCGAGGCCGCAGAAGACCACCTCGGCACCGGCCTCGGCGAAGATCTCGACGCAGCCCTCGCCGATGCCTTTGGTGCCCCCCGTGATTGCCACCGTCCGTCCGCGAAATCGCATGGCTCGTCCCGTCTCTCTCGGTATCAGCGATCGGTCGCGCGGTCGAAGCGGCCCTGATCCACGGTCGCACCGGTTCGTGAGATGACCTCGAAGTACAGCGTGTCGCCGGCGATTTCGATGAGCATGAAGCTCAAGTCGTCATCGAAGCCGGCCGCACTCATCATGTCCTTCTTGATATTGCCGCGGCGGAGTTTGCTGGCCGCGCCAGAGATGAAATAGGCGATCCCGCGTTGAGGCGCGATCCGCTGATAGAAGTGCTCGTGGCCGGCGAAGACGGCGTTCACGCCGTACTTGAGGAACAGCGGCTCGACGAGCTCACGCAGATCGATCTCGGAGCCGTGTTTCTTGCCGCTGGAGTAGAACGGATGGTGCCCGTAGGCAATCTTCCATCGGGCGTGCGATTCACGCAATGACTGGTCGAGCCATTCGAGCTGTCCGCGATCCATGTAGGTGGTGTCCATCACGAAGAACTGCACGTTCTCCCTGGTGAACGTGTAGTAGCGGTGGCCGCCCATGTTGAAGCCCTTGTAGAACCGCTGGTCCTGCGCGTCGTGATTTCCAAGCGTGGCGTAGAACAGCACGCCGTCGTCCAGCAGGGGCTTGTAGGGGATCTCGAACTTCTTTGTAAAACCCTTGGGTGAGTCGTCGCCGTAGATGTTGTCGCCCATCATCAGCACGAAGGTGTACGGGAAGGTCTGCCGCGCGGCAATCAGACGTTCGGCGAGATCGTACTGCACCTTTGCTCCGCTTCCACTGTCGCCGATGACCGCAAAGCGAACCGATCCCTCGGCGCGGGGCGGTGTGACGGGCAGACCCGTCCCGGCACCAGCCGCCGCGGCGGACAGTACGAGCAGAAGCCACAGCACCGTCAGTCTCGGTCGCACGTTCAGGGCTCACGCCGTACGGACGAGGGGATGACGTTCCGCACGATGTCGATGATGAGGTCCGCATCACTGTCGAGCAGCACGAGATGCCGGGAGAGGAACCGGTATTCGACGCCCTCGGGCAGCGCATACAGGTTGCCCAGAAGGCGGGGCGGGACTGTCGCGCGCGGCAGATCGTGCGGCCAGGGAGCGTTCACGTACAGCGCCAGACGAGGCGACACCTCGGCCACTGCGGCGAGCGCGTCCTCGACGTCGCGCGACTTGAGATCCGTGCGGATGATGTCGCGGAACTGCGGCGCGATGTCGGCCGTGAAGACGTCGCCCTCCTGTGCCGATCGCCGCTCCTGCTGAATGCCCTGTGCGAGCTGATGCTTGAATCGCTCGATTTCAGCCGCGGTTGCCGGCACGGCCGGGTGCACGAGCCGCTGCGCCACACGGTGACGCAGATCCACGTACGCCTTGACGCGCTCACCGAAGGCCTTGATGGCTGCCGCGTCAGGATTGACCGTTTGTGGCCACGCTGCCGAAGCGGTCACGAAGAACGCCACCAGAGACGGGAGCCCGATTCGCATCCATGAACGGATCACGTCCCCATTATGCCCGACGGGCGAAGGGAAAGAGGACGGGGTAAGGGCAGGACTACGGAGTACGAACTACGAACTACGAACTACGAACTACGAACTACGAACTACGAACTACGATGTACCTCTAGGACGCGTGTGCGTGAGGAGTACTCGGGGCAGCGGCCTGCGGGTAACGCCAGTAGTCCATCGTCGAGACGCGATGCACGCATCCAATCGTGCAGTACGGCGCGCAGGACTTCTCGGCCATGAACTCGCGCTGGATGTCGCCGACGGCGTAGCCGAGCAGCGGGACACCCGGATAGCCGCGCTGCTGGGAGCAGTAGTGGACCAGGCCGTTCTCGCAGACGTAGATATAGCGGGCGCCCGCACGGCAGCGCCATTCGTTCGGCTTGCCGTCGGCGAGGTTGTCGCCGAATGACCGGATGCCGGAATAGAGGTTCTTCCAGACCTGCCACGACTTGCTGACTCGCCGGCTCACCTCGTCGTACACCACGCGTTCGCGCGGCGCCAGCGGCTTCAGGCGGCCCGATCCATCGTGGATGATGCCGATGGACGTGGAAAACCCAAGCGCACGCGCACGTTCGGTGATGGTGCGTGCGTCTTCCGGCGTCTTGATGCCGCCGCCCAGGACCGAGTTGATGTTGATGTCGAAGTGCGCGTGATCGCGCAGCCAGACGAGGCGGCTGTCGAGCGTCTTGAGACTCTTCTTCGACACCTCGTCGGGCACGACGTTGTCGATGCTGATCTGCAGGTAGTCGAGGCCGGCACGGTTCAACGCGTCGATGCGCTTGGGCGACAGCAGGAAGCCGTTGGTGATCAGGCCCGCCATCATCCCGTGCGACCGGATGCGCGCGATCAGTTGATCGAGATCGGGGTGGAGGAGAGGCTCACCGCCGCTGAACGACACGACGGACGCGTCGAGCGCCGCGAGATGATCGATCCGCTCGAGCATCGTGCTCGTCGGGACCGGCTCGGATACCTTGTCGTATTCGTTGCAATAGCCGCAGTCGATGTTGCAGCGTCGGATGGGAATGATGTGGACCAGCAGCGGGTGCGACGTGTGGGTCAGGCCGTGAGCGAACTTCCGCACAGCCCGGACCTGCCGGTTCAATCTCGTCAATGACCGCATTAAACGGGTAAGTATATCAGACGCCTGGTTCGGGCACGATCGCCGGCGTGTCGGTGTCGTCCGCCGACCGCTCCCGCCACTTCCGCACCAGCCGCCCGAGTCCGATCGAGGCATCGAAGATCGGGTTGATCGGGATCACGCCTCCGAGCTTGTGCCGGCCGATGGCACCGAGGCCCGCCGACGCAATGCAGCCGCAGTTGGCGCAGTCCGGCGTCCCCCCGAACTGGCACGGCGTGATCCTGGTCTGCAGGTCCGCCGAGATCGTCTGCGTGACGCGCGCGAAGATGCAGTCGTCCGGCGACGACGGAGGTTCCGCGTACACGTCGATCATGCCGCGGGGCATCTGCACCTTCTCGTACGCCGCCGCGAGCGCATGCAGGTCGGTGACGACGCGTGCGCGATCCTCCGGCCGGAGCTTCTCCTCTGACTCTTCCCCGACCTGCGGCGTGTACAGGCTGAACCAGATCTTCCGCACGTGCGGCTGCGCCGACCAGAAATCGGTGAATTCGCGGAGATAGTCCTGACGAATCGCCTGTTGCCGCGTCACGGTGCAGTGCACGACGACCTGCTGGCCGACGATGTGTTTGAGGATGCGGTCGTACGTCGCGGGCGCACGGCGCACGTCGTGTTCGGGCTGAAGGCCGTCGATCGAGACGACGACCGAGAGCCGCGGAATGGACGCCCATGCGGCCGGGATCGGACGCACGGCGCTCGTGACCACTTGCACGTGGAGGCCGCGGTCAGCCAGGCGGGGCAGGATGACGTCGAGTTCGCGGAATCGGACGAGCGGTTCGCCGCCGACGAGGGAGACGTGCATGGGCCGGTGACGGTCGACGAGCGCCAGGATGCCATCGACGAGCGCCTGCCCTTTGAAGTCGCGGACGTCGCGCAGGGTGAGCCCGCCGCCCAGATGTTCGTCTCCAAAGGCATAGCAGCCAGGGCAGCGCAGCGGACACTCTCGAGTGATCTCAATCGAGAGCGACGGCGAGTATCCCGACAGAATGCGGCCCCATGACCGCACGATTCCTTCCATTGCGCGCCTCCAAGCGGCCCCCGGTGGCCGGACATCGGCTGATTTCGGGGGGCGTGCCGCGTTTTTCGTCGAAGCCCATCCATGGGACGACGCGTCACGTCACTAGTCAGCATAACTTGAACCCGCCCGGGCCATTCGGCGCAAGCACCGGCAGCACGATTAAAGTCACGCGCCCGTGTTGCCGATCCGGAAGGTGCACACAATTCGTGTGGCTGACTATGCCGGCAGTTCGCATCGATCAAATTCAGGTCGGGCAGATCCTCGAGCGCCCTGTGACCAACGCGAGCGGCATCGTGCTGATGCGCTCGGGCACCGCGCTGACGCCAGTCCTCATCGAGCGGCTGAGGGATCTCGGATTTGCCGAACTGCACATTCGCGCGCTGCCATCACAAGGGGCGGACGGTGAAGCCGCCGCCGTCGAGGCCCGGTTCCGCGGGCACGAACACAATCCGTTGATGATGCAGCTCTGCGACCTGCTCGTCCGGCGGAGCGCTGAGGCCACCGGTGGATAGCCGCAAGCTGCGGGCGCGCGTCGAGCGGCTCACCGATCTGCTGGCTGCGCCAGATGTGGTCGCACAGGTCCGGGAAGTCGCCGATCGCGAGCAGCACAGCGCCGAGCAGCTTGCCGATGCGATCATGGCGGATCCGGCGCTCGCCGTCCGCGTGCTGCGGGTCGTCAACTCAGGCTTCTTCAACTTCCCACAGCCGATCACGACGATCTCGCATGCGCTCGTGCTGCTTGGCACTGATGTCGTGAAGGCCCTGGTGCTCACTGCACCGGTGTTCGATCTCTTCAGCCGTGTCAAGGGCCTGTGGCTTCACTCGCTTGCCGTCGCACGCGCCGCCGGCGCGTTGGCGGAGGCCCTTGGGTATCGCGATCCGGAAGAACTGAGCCTTGCCGGGCTGTTGCACGACGTCGGCAAGGCCGTGCTCGCCGACGAAGCACCGCTCGCCGTGCGTCAGGTCCAGGCGCTGGTCCAGCAGCACAAGATGCCAATCAGCGCCGCGGAACACCAGGTGCTCGGCTTCACGCATGCGGACGTCGGCGTCTGGCTGCTGCAGCGGTGGAACGTGCCGGTCAAGCTGACCGCTCCGGTCGGCGGACATCACCAGCTCGCGTCAGTTCGCGAGTACGCCGACCGCGCCGCCATCGTGCACGTCGCCGATGTCCTCGCGCGCGCCAAGGCGATTGGCGATCCTGGCGATCAGTTACTGCCCGCCATCGAGGCTGAGGCCTGGGAAGCGTTGCGGCTCACCATGGATCACGCAGCCACGGCGTTCGATGCGCTCGACGCGCTCATCGACGAGCTCGCGCAGGGACCAAAGGAGCCGGTCTGGACCGAGCGCCGCGTGTCATAGCAGTTGTCCGTCCAGTTCGCCTCCGCTCCGCACTCCGCATCCGTACTTGCCGTTCCACACTCCGCATTCCGCATTCCGAATTTTCCGTTGTATCTTTTCTGAATGCTGGAACGTCGTCGATCGGGAATTGCCGGATGGGGTGTCTTCGCGACGGAGCGGATTCCCAAGAACAAACGGATCATTCACTACGCAGGCGAGAAGATTACGCACAAGGAGAGTCTCAAACGCGAGTCGAAGTATCTCGAGAAGGGACGCATCTGGTGCTTCACGCTGAACAATCGCTGGGTCATCGATGCCGGCGTGGGCGGAAACATCGCGCGATTCATCAACCACGCCTGCAAACCAAACTGCTGGGTTGAGGTGAAGGACGGCACGATCTGGATTCGCGCGGCCCGCACCATCCGCAAGGGCGAAGAGCTCAGCTACAACTACAACACGACCGGCGACGCGAAGATCCCGTGTAAATGCCGTCCTGACTGCACGCACAAGATCTGATGCGCCACCTGATTTACCTGCACGGGTTCGCCTCTTCCGCGCGATCGACCAAGGCCACGGCGTTTGCCGCCAGATCCGCCGACGCAGGCTGGTCGTTCGACTGTCCCGACCTGAACCTGCCAGACTTCCAGTCGCTCACCATCACCCGGATGATCGATCAGGTGTCCGACGCCGTCGCCGCGAGCCCCGCGCCTCGAGTCGCGCTCGTCGGGTCGAGTCTGGGCGCGCTCGTTGCCCTCGAGGCGGCGGTTCGGCCGCAGCCGGATTCGGGACCGCGGATCGACGCGCTGGTGTTCCTCGCGCCCGCACTCGATCTCGCACCCGGATTGGAACGTCATCTGGGCCCGGTCGCAGTAGCGGAGTGGCAGCGCACCGGCACGCTGGAGACGTTTCATTTCGGCGACCAGCGCATGCGCCTGCTCGATTGGGCGTTCATGGAAGACGCGCGCCGCTACGACGCGATGCGCACCGTGACGACACTGCCCGTTCTCATCTATCAGGGCCGTGATGATGACGTCGTCGACGTGCCATCCGTGACCGAGTGGGCGGCGCGCCAGCCCCGCGCCATCCTCCACCTCCTCGACGACGGCCATCAGCTTCTGGCGAATCTGAATCTGATGTGGACCGGAACGCATACCTTCCTGACCGAGGTTGCGTGACGCGTCGGATCCTGCTGGCGGTCACGACATGCATCCTCGCCGTCTTGCTGACGGCTCCGACAGGCGTTCACGGACAGGCGGCCGCGCGCAGCGTGGCGTGGCGGGTGATTGACGTCGCCTCCGGCCAGCTGGTGGATGGCGCGTCGCCGGCGGTCATCGACACACCGTCGATGCCAGGCTCGATCCTGAATCTGCCGGCGCTGGTTGCGGCGCTCGAGAGCGGAGCCATCACGCCCGCAACGCATATCGCGTGTCCAGGATTCGCAGAAGTCGACGGGCGCAGGGTGGCGTGCCTCCACCCCAGGATCCGCCGGCCGCTCAGTGCTGCTGAAGCGCTCGCGTATTCCTGCAATCACTACTTCGCCGAGGTGGGCGCGCGCCTGTCGCGCGACCGTCTGAACGCGGTACTGGTGTCACTGGGCTTGCCGGCCACGCGCTCCGCGACGCCGCTCGGCCTTGCCGCGATTGGTGTCGACGCAGCCCCCGTCGCGCCCGCGGCGCTCCTTCGCGCACTGGTGCGCGTCCTGGCCGAGCCCAATGTGTTGGGCCTTCGACCGACGACGCGCAGCGTGGTGATCGAAGGTTTGAGAGGCGCGGCGCTCTTTGGGACGGCCTCTGCGTTTGGCGGACGTGGTATTCAGGCGCTCGCGAAGACCGGCACCGCAGAGGCAACGGGAGGCGCACAGCAGGGACTCGTCGTCGCCATGTGGCCGGCTGACGTCCCGAAGCGCGCCGCTGTGGTCGTGGTGTCTGGCGGGTCGGGGCCGGACGCGGCGCTGGCTGCGGCCGACCTCGCACGAAGCGGCCGTCTGTCGGAATCGTCCGCGGCGGCCGCGGCCTCGACCACCGCCGTACCGGCTCCCGCGGCGTCCGCTGCGGCTCCGGTCGCACGCACGGCGACCGCCGCCGAGGAGCCCACGCAGATCCGCGTCGGCTTCGCACAGGCGCCAGGCGGATACTCCGTCCGCGCAGTGCCGCTCGAAGACTATGTTGCGCGGGTCCTCGCGGGAGAGGCGGCGGCGCGAAGCCGTCCGGCGGCCCTCGAGGCGCTCGCGATCACCGTGCGGACGTTCGCGCTCGCCAATCGGAATCGCCACGGCAAGGACGGCTTCGATCTCTGCACGCAGACGCATTGCCAGGTGCTGCGTGACGCGACGCCAGCCACCCGGGCTGCGGCGGCCGCCACCGCCGGCCTCGTGCTCGCGTGGCGCGGCCAGCCGGCGTCGGTCTACTACACGGCATCCTGCGGCGGCCGTACGGAGCGTCCCTCGAACGTCTGGCCCGGGGCCGAGGACCCTCCATTCATGCCGTCCCAGGCAGACGCTGGATGCGCCGGCCAGCCGCGCTGGGTGACGGAGATCTCGGCGGCGGATCTGGTACGAGCCCTTCGCGCCGCCGGATTTTCGGGCGTGCAGTTGCGCGGTGTGCGGATCCTGAGCCGGAACGAGTCCGGCAGGGTCAACCAGCTCGAGGTCAAGGGACTGACACCCGATCAGATCTCGGGTCAGGCGCTGCGCATGGCCGTCGGTCGTGCGCTCGGTTGGCAGCTGCTGAAGAGCACGGCTTTCGATGTGGCGCGCAGCGGACCTGGCTATCGGTTCACCGGACGCGGATACGGCCACGGCGTCGGGTTCTGCGTCATTGGAGCGACGAACCGCGCGGAGGCAGGCGCATCCCGCGCGGATCTTCTGAGCGCGTATTTTCCCGGACTGCAGGTGACGCAGGTATCACGGTTGAAGCCGGTCGATTCGGCGACCGCCGCCCGCGCGGCCGCTCGCCCTGAACTCGACAGCGGGGAAGCGGCTGACAGCGACGATGACGTCGACAAACCGGTCACCTCGCCCGCGCCGGCGCCTGCCGCGTCGGCAACGATCACGCCGCCGACCGGTATCGTCCTGCGCCTTCCCGAAGCCGACGAGCGAGCGCGCGAGTGGATCCAGAGTCTCGCAGAACGAGCGCTGGACGCGGCGGCCTCACGTAGCGGACGCCCGGTACCATCCGCGCTGGAAATCGTGTTCTACGCCACACAGGACGGCTTCGCGCGCGCGACACACGAGCCGTGGTGGACGTCGGCACTGACCCGCGGCGCGCGTATCGAGCTTCAGCCCGTCACGACGCTCCGGCAACAGAGCCTGCTCGAGCGGACGCTGGCTCACGAGATCGCGCACATCGTGACGGCTCCAACGCTCTCCGGACGTCCCGAGTGGGTCAAGGAAGGCGCGGCGATGTTTGCGTCCGGCGAGATCTCGGAGGCCGACATTGCCGCCCATGCGAGGACGAGGCTGACGGTGGGCTGTCCGTCGGATCCTGAACTGCTGCGCCCGGTGTCAGCCGCAGCCGCGCGTGATGCTTACGATCGCGCCGGACAGTGTTTTGCGCGCGCGCTGGGCCAGGGGCGTCGCTGGGACGACGTCCGCTGAATGTGGCTCGCGAGGCTGCTGCGGATAGAATCATCCAGGTCCGTGCGAGGTGCGCGGCCGTTCCCCGCGCTGCGAGTGATCCATGCATTTGAGGCGAATGCTGATGGGAAGCGTGCTCCTGCCGGTCGTTCTGTCGGCTGATGCGCCGGCGCGCCTGGCGTACCCGAACACGGCAAAGTCCGATGTCGTCGACGACTACTTCGGTACCAGGATTCCCGACCCGTACCGCTGGCTGGAGGATCCAAACAGTGCCGAGACCAAGGCGTGGGTGGACCAGCAGAACGCGTTGACGTTTGCGTTCCTCGACCGCATTCCCGCCCGGCAGCGCATTCGTCAGCGGCTCACCGAGCTGTGGAACTACGAACGGTACAGCGTCCCGTCGCGCGAAGGGCAGCGCTACATCTACTCCAGAAACGACGGCCTGCAGAATCAGGCGGTCATCTACAAAGCCGCATCAATCGACGCGGCGCCCGAGGTCCTGCTCGACCCCAACGCGCTCTCGACCGACGGCACGGTTGCACTCAGCGGTCTCACGTTCAGTGACGACGGTTCCAAGGCGGCCTATGCGGTGTCGGCCGCCGGATCCGACTGGCTCGAGTGGCGCGTGCGCAATGTCGCCACCGGGCAGGATCTCTCGGACGTCATCAAATGGTCGAAGTTCAGCAGTGCCGCATGGCTGAAGGACGGATCGGGCTTCTTCTACAGCCGCTATGCCGCTCCTGCCGAAGGACAGGCGTTCAGCGGTGTCAACAAGCATCAGCAGGTGTTCTTTCACGCGATCGGGACGCCGCAGGATCGCGACACGCTCACCTTCGCCCGCGACGATCAGCCCGATTGGGGCTTCAACGCGGATGTGAGTGAGGACGGCCGGTTCCTGGCCATCGTGCAATGGGAAGGCACCAACCGGGAGAACCGGATCTTCATGCACGATCTCGCGAAGCCGGGTTCCACGATCCAGCCGTTTCTGGACAAGTTCGACGCGAGCTACCAGCTTGTCGGGAACGACGGCGCCCGCTTCTACGTGCTGACCGACAACGGGGCAGATCGCTACCGGCTCGTGGCCATCGATCTCGACCATCCAGAACCCGCGTCGTGGACGACGATCATCCCCGAGCCGGAGGGACGGGACGTGCTCGCTGGCGCGACGATGATCGGCGAGCGCTTCATCGTGCAGGTCAGAACCGATGCGCACGAGCGGCTGGTCGTGTTCAGAAAGGATGGCAGCCGCGAGCGTGAGATCGAGCTGCCCGCCATCGGCGCGATCGGAGGCGTCAGCGCGCGCCGCCGCGACGCAGAAGCCTTTTACGCCTTCACCTCGTTTACGTATCCGACGACGATCTACCGCTACGATCCCGCGTCCGGCCAGAGCCAGGTCTTCAAGCGACCCACGGTGAAGTTCAATCCGGCCGAGTACGACGTCACGCAGGTGTTCTACCCCTCGAAGGACGGCACGAAGATTCCGATGTTCCTGGTCGGACGGAAGGGGCTTCCGCGTGACGGACATGCTCCAACGCTGCTGTACGGCTACGGGGGGTTCGACATCTCGCTGACGCCGGCGTTCTCGCCGGCGATCATCGGCTGGCTTGAAATGGGAGGGCTCTACGCACAACCGAATCTGCGAGGCGGCGGCGAATATGGCAAGGCCTGGCACGATGCCGGCCGCCTGTCCCACAAGCAGAACGTGTTCGACGACTTCATCGCGGCGGCGGAGTATCTGATTCGAGAACGGTACACGTCGACGCCGAAGCTGGCGATCAACGGCGGGAGCAATGGCGGCCTTCTCGTCGGGGCGGCGATGACCGAGCGTCCGGATCTGTTTGGCGCCGCTGTTCCGCAGGTAGGCGTCATGGACATGCTGCGCTTCCACAAGTTCACGATTGGCTGGGCGTGGACGTCCGATTACGGCTCCTCCGAAACGAAAGCCGGCTTCGACACCCTGATCAAATATTCGCCATTGCACAACATCAAGCCGGGCACGAAATATCCCGCCACCCTCGTGACCACCGGCGATCACGACGATCGCGTCGTCCCCGCACACAGCCACAAGTTCATCGCGACGTTGCAGGCAGCGCAGGCTGGCGATGCACCCGTCCTGACGCGGATCGAGACGCGGGCGGGACATGGCGCCGGCAAGCCGACGACCAAGCAGATCGAGGAGCGCGCGGACATCTACACGTTCCTGTCGTACGTGCTCGACATGCCCGCTCGCGCAACGAACTAGGCAGCAAGGTGGCCGGAGGCAGACTCTGCCTCCATGCCCGCCAAGCCGCTTCCGGCCGTACGCTAATCGCCGCACTCCGCGGCTCGTCGCGGACGCGAGCCTGGGAGCGCATCGACGAGCCGCAACGCACCGTAGTACAGTGCGGCGGTGCTGCTGGAAGTAATCGCGACGTCGCTCGATGACGCCCTCGCCGCGGAGGACGGCGGAGCGAGCCGGCTCGAGATCGTCTACGACCTCGACAGAGGCGGCTTGACGCCTCCCATGCCGCTCGTCGAAGCCATTCTCGAACGCGTACGCATTCCCATCCGCGTCATGGTGCGCGAAGAAGAGCCGTTCATTCCCACGGACCAGCACGTGATCGACGCGATGGCCGCGCGCGCACGCGAGTTCGCCACGCTGCCTGTCGGCGGCATCGTGATAGGCATCCTCGATCAGCGTCGGCGTGTAGACGCGACGGCGCTGCGCCACGTGCTGAACGCGGCGCCTGGAGTGCCGTTCACGTTTCATCGCGCGTTCGAAGAAGTCGCCGATCAAGGCGACGCCATCGATACACTTGCGCGTGAGCCTGCGGTTGATACGGTCCTGACCAGCGCCGGATCCGGCGCCTGGAGCGAGCGGTTGGATCGTTTGAGGGCGATCGCCCGCCGCGCTGGATCGGGGTTCCGTGTGCTGGCCGCGGTCGGTGTGGATCGCGCGGCAATCGACGCGATCGATCCTTCGTGGCCATTCGACATCCACGTTGGCCGCGCAGCACGGGATCCGGAGAACAACGGCGCACCTGTCTCTGCGCGCCGCGTCCGTCATCTCGCCGCACAGCTCCGCGCCTGATCCGCCCCCTCGTTTTCGTCCACGCTCCACGCAAAAGCGGGTAGACTCTCGGCGGACTCGAGGGAGGACGCGTGAGCGACAGCTATGACGGGCCGGTCCTGCCACCGCCCATTCCTGATGCCGGCTGGAACGACGACGAGGCACTGCGAACGGGTCCGCCGTGGGAGCAGCCGGGTGCCTGGTTCCAGCGCTTCGCTCAGACGGCGCAAGGCGCACTGCTCGAGCCGTCGCTGTTCTTCAGCACCATGCGGCGTACCGGCGGGATCGGCGCGCCCGTCATGTACGGATTCCTGGGCACGTTCCTCGGCGGGCTTGCCGCGGGACTCTACCAGTTCCTGCTGGGCACGCTCTTCGCGGGGATGAACGGGCCGGACGCGGCACGCGAGCAGGCCGTCATCAACGCGTTCTCGACCGGCTGCATCGTCCTCGTCGTGCCGATCCTGACGGTGCTGTCGCTCTTCATCAATGCCGGCATCACGCACGTCATGCTGCTGCTCCTGAACGGCGCGCGGCGCGGGTTCGAGACGACGATGCGCGTGGCCGCATATGCGCACGGCTCGGCCGCCCTGCTCAATCTCGTGCCGCTCTGCGGCGGCGTGATCGGTTCGGTCTGGGCGCTGGTCATCGTCATCATTGGCATCGCCCGGGCGCACGAGATCCCCACCGGCAAGGCCGCCGCTGCCGTCCTCGTCCCGATCGTGATCTGCTGCGTACTGGTCCTCGTGTTTTACGCGGCGATCATGGCGCTCGTTTTCGGCGCCGTCGTGGCGGGTACGAGCCACCAGTGACGATTCAGTGGGAGGCTCTGCATCCCGGTGAGATCGACCATGAGCGGCTCTGGGGCGCCGTAGGGCTCGCCTGCCTGGCCCTTGGCGGCGTCTGGGCGCGTCAGGTGGGACTCATTCCAGTCGGCTGCCTCTTCAAGGCGGTGACTGGCGTGCCGTGCCTGACGTGCGGCGCGAGTCGCGCTGCGGTCGCGCTCGCACACGGCCACCCGCTGGAGGCGTTCCGGCTGCATCCGCTCGTCACGGCGGGAGCGGCTGCTGCCGCTGTCTACGTGCCGTGGGCCCTCGCCACTTCCGCCGGTCCGCGCCGTCTGCGCGTGCACTGGTCGGCCCGTGAGTGGTGGGGACTGCGCATCCTCGCGTGGGCGATTCTTGCCGCCACCTGGATCTGGCTGATCGCCGACGGACGATAATCGTGCAACATCGCTAATCCTGTCGGCCGAGCACGCCGATAGTGTGAGGGATATGCAACTCGCCGACTGGTTCCAGGCGCTCCTGCTCCTCAATGACGATCCGCACGGCCGGTCTGCCGTCGACGTCACGAAGGCACGCTAGGCCCGCTCGCCTCACGAAGCGTTTCTGCTTTCAGCCGCGTTCTCACATCTCCAGTTGTCTCCGTTCTGGATGACAAAAGTCTTCACGCCATAGCCCTTCGACCGATCCGCTTCTTCCAAAATGAGCTCACGACTCTAGTCACCGATCTCCGACCTCAAGTCGGAATTGTGCGGCGCACCGCCTGCACGTACCGGGAGGGAAGGGCGCGCCCGAGCAGCTGGCCGACCGCCACCGATGCCGCCGCGACCGCGTCGAGTGCGATGCCGGTCTGGATTCCCAGCCCATTCAGCAGGTACACGAGATCTTCGGTGGCGAGATTTCCGGAGGCCCCCGGAGCGTAGGGACACCCGCCGAGGCCACCTGCCGCGCTGTCGAACGTCGCGACGCCAGCCTGCAGGGCGGCGAGGACATTGGAGAGGGCAGTCCCACGTGTGTCGTGGAAGTGAAGCGCCACACGATCCACGGGCACGCGCGCGAGCAACGCGTCGAGCACGTCCCACACCTGGCCCGGGTGCGCCACACCGATCGTGTCGCTCACCGCGACTTCGAACGCGCCGAATTCGAGCAGCCGATCGCTGAGGTCGACGACGCGCGGAATGGGAACGGTACCTTCGTACGGACAACCGAACGCGGTCGAGAGATACGCCCGCATACGGACGCCGGCCACCCGGGCACGCGTGGCGACCTCGCGATACAGCTCCAGCGACTCGTCGATGGATTTGTTGATGTTTCGGCGGCTGAAGGACTCGGACGCCGCCGCAAAGATCGCGACTTCCTCGAGCCCTGCGCCCAGGGCGCGCTCGATGCCTGCCACATTCGGGACGAGTGCGCTGTATCGAGTACCCGGCCTTCTCGCGATACCTGCGGCCACCGCCTCCGCGTCGTCCAATTGCGGCACCCACTTCGGATTCACGAACGACGTGATTTCGACAACGGGCAGTCCGGCCGCACTCAGCGCGTCGATGAATCGAATCTTGTCGGCCGTCTGGACGCGAGTCGACTCGTTCTGAAGCCCATCGCGCGGGCCGACCTCCACGATCTGTACGCGGGATGGCAGTGATGGGTGGGTCATGCAATCTCCACGAGCGTGACGCCTGCCTGCACCAGATCACCAGCGCGGCAGTGAACCGCGGTCACGGTGCCGTCGCGCGGCGCCCGTAAGGGCAGTTCCATCTTCATGGCCTCGAGCGTGACGACGGTGTCGCCGGCGCGGACCGTGCCGCCGACCTCCACCAGGACGGCACGCACTGTCGCTGGCATCGGAGCGCTGAGGTCGTGGCCGCCCGACCGTGAACGTGACTGGCGCTCCTCGGTCTCGCCCGTGAACTGGAAGACGCGCCCGTTCGCGTAGACCCAGACGCCGGTTTCATCAACCGCCGTCCAGGCGAGCGCCGCGGTGCTGTCAATTGTGACGCGCCACGCACCCGCGCCGAGCGATGACACGTCAGCCTCGATTCCATCCACCTCGAGACGGGACTCACCTTCTCGTTGGATGTGCCAGCGGCGCTCGCCGATACGGAGGTCTCTCACGCTCACGACCCCAGCCTCCATCCGTTCAGCGTGGTCCATGGATCCGTGCGATGGTCCTTTGTTCGCACACCATCCGGACTGCGTTCGAGCGCCTGCGCCGCCGCGGCAACGGCCGCTGGAGAGGGCTGCTCCGCCGTCAGCGACGTCACGAGCCGCGTCGTCTCGCGATCGAGCCAGGTCGTGTCGATCTCGCCGCGAGCGAACGAACCGTCTTCGACCACAGCGAGCAGGTAGGGAATGTTGGTGCGCACGCCGAGGATCGGAAAGCTCGCGAGTGCCGCTCGCAACCGCAGAATGGCTCGCTCGCGATCCTCAGCGTGGACGATGAGCTTTGCAATCAGGGGATCGTAGTGAACGGCGATGGCGTCGTTTTCCTCGAAGCCGCTGTCTACGCGGATGCCGGGTCCACGCGGTTCGCGGTAGAGTCGAAGCGGCCCGGCCTGAGGCAGAAAGCTCTGCGCAGGATCCTCCGCATAGATGCGCGCCTCGATGGCATGGCCGCGCGGCGTTCGCCCCGAGGTCCAGTCGAGCGGTTCGCCGGCGGCGACGCGCAGTTGCGCATGCACGAGATCGACACCGTACACCGCCTCGGTCACCGGGTGCTCGACCTGGAGGCGCGTGTTCATTTCGAGAAAGTAGAAGCGTGGTCCCTGTGCTGTCTGCTCGAGCAGAAACTCGACGGTGCCCGCGTTCTGATAAGCCGCGGCGCGTGCCGCCGCAATCGCCGCGTTACCCATCTCGCCGCGCAGCGCATCGTCAACCGCGATCGACGGACTCTCTTCGATCACTTTCTGGTGGCGCCGCTGGAGCGAGCATTCGCGCTCACCAAGGTGAACCATATGCCCACGGCCGTCGCCGATGATCTGAATCTCCACGTGGCGGGGACGTTCCACCAGATGTTCGACATACAGCGTTCCATCGCCGAATGCCGCGAGCGCGTCCCGGCGAGCGGCACGGACGCTGTCGATGGCCGACGCCGTGTCGAGCACCTCACGCATGCCAATCCCGCCACCGCCGGCAGAAGGCTTGATGAGCGCAGGTAAGCCGACGTGCGCGGCGGCCGCTGCAATGGCCTCATCGGACTGGTCCGCCGGCACTTCGCCCGGGACGACCGGTACGCCGTGCTGTGAGACGAGCCGCCTTGCCTCGGTCTTCGAGCCGAGGCTGGCGATGGCTTCGGGCGGAGGACCCACGAAGACGAGCGAGGCGTCGAGGCAGGCCGCGGCGAAGGCGGCGTTCTCGGCAAGGAAACCGTAGCCGGGATGCACGGCCCCCGCTGCCGCACGGCGCGCCGCATCGATGATGGCGCCGGCCGACAGGTAGCTCTCCTTCGCCGCCGCCGGACCAATACGCTCGGCACGATCGGCCAGCCGGACGTGCATCGCGTGCGCATCCGCGTCTGAGTACACCGCGACCGTCTCGATGCCAAGCTCCCGGCACGCGCGGATGATCCGCACGGCGATCTCTCCGCGATTGGCAATCAGGACGCGGTGAAACATGGCAGGAGGGGAGGGCGATTAGGGAGTAGGGATAGGGGCAAGGGAAATGTTCGTCGCCTCGTTTCGTGTTCGTATTCGCCTTGCGCCGTGCGCCTTGAGCCTTTCGCCGTGAGCCGCACCTATCCGATCAGGCTTCTTTCGAGGCCCACTTCGGTTTGCGCTTCTCGAGAAACGCGCGCATGCCTTCCTGTCCCTCGGCCGATACGCGCCGCGTCGAGATCGCTTCCGCGGTGAGCATGCCTGCTTCGTGCGGATCGCGCCGTGCGACCTCTGCAATCAGCGCCTTGGCCGCGGCAACCGCTCCAGGCGCGGCGGCCAGAACATCCTCGACGTAACGATTGACGGTGTCGTCGAGCGCTGCGGCTGGCACCACAGCGTGCACCAGATTCAGCGACGCTGCTCGAGCCGCGGAAAAACGAGCACCTGTCAGAAACAGTTCTCGTGCCGCGGACCGTCCGATCTTCGCGAGCACGAACGGCGCGATCACCGCCGGAATCAGTCCAAGCTTCACTTCCGTCAATCCGAACACGGCGTCGTCGGCGGCGACGACGACGTCGCTGACGGCGCAGAGTCCCACACCTCCGCCGAGCGCCGCGCCGTGCACGCGAGAAATGATCGGAACAGGCAGACGATCGATCGCCAGGAACAATCGCGCGACGTCGGTCGCGTCCTGCAGGTTCTGCTCGCGCGAGTAGCTGGCCATCCTGGCCATCCACCGCAGGTCGGCGCCAGCTGAATAGACCGCGCCCGCGCCCGAGAGCACGACCACCCGCACGCCCGGATCCTTCGCGACCGAGTCTGCCCACCAGGTGAGCTCGCGGATCATCTCGTCATCGAACGCGTTGCGAACGTCCGGACGATTCAGCGCGAGGCGCTCGACGGCGCCGTCACGCTGGACGCTGATGCACTTGAACGACATTGGCCTTACATTCGGAAGACGCCGTACCGTGGCGGCGGTACCGGAGCGTTCATGGCGGCAGACAGCCCGAGGGCCAGCGCCGCGCGCGTTTCAACCGGATCGAGGATCCCATCGTCCCATAGGCGCGCCGTCGAGTAGTACGGAGAGCCCTCGCGCTCGTACTGTTCCAGGAGCGGATCGCGGATGGCGCGCTCGTCCTCTTCGCTCAGCGTCTGTCCCTGTCGCGCGAGCTGGTCCCGCTTGACCGTGGTGAGGACGCCGGCCGCCTGTTCGCCGCCCATGACAGAGATCCGTGCGTTGGGCCACATCCACAGAAAGCGCGGCTCATATGCGCGGCCGCACATGCCGTAGTTCCCGGCGCCGAAGGATCCACCGATGATGACCGTGAAGCGGGGCACGACCGAGTTCGCGACCGCGTGCACGAGTTTGGCGCCGTCGCGCGCGATGCCGGCCCGTTCGTACTGCTTCCCGACGATGAAGCCCGTGATGTTCTGCAGGAACACGAGCGGCACGCCGCGCTGATTGCACAGCTCGATGAAGTGCGCGCCTTTCAGCGCGGACTCAGAGAACAGCACGCCGTTGTTGGCCACGACACCGACGAGCATGCCGTGCACGCGCGCAAATCCCGTGACCAGCGTCTGCGCGTACCGCTCCTTGAATTCGTCGAACCGGGAGCCGTCCACGAGGCGCGCAAGCACCTCGCGCACATCGTATGCACGCCGCAGGTCCACGTTGACGATGCCATGGAGCTCGCCGGGATCGTAGGCCGGCTCTTCCGGTGCGGTAACGTCGGCTGGCACCGGCTTCGTGGAGTGCAGGGTCGAGACGACCGTTCGCGCCAGGTGCAGCGCATGCGCGTCGTCTTCGGCGTGGTAGTCTGCAACACCCGACAGCCGTGTGTGCACGTCCGCGCCGCCGAGTTCCTCGGCGGTCACCGTCTCGCCGGTTGCGGCCTTCACGAGCGGCGGCCCGCCGAGAAAGATCGTCCCCGTGCCTTTGACGATGATGGTTTCATCCGACATGGCCGGCACGTAGGCGCCGCCGGCTGTACAAGAGCCCATGACGACGGCAATCTGGGCCAGCCCTTCAGCCGACATGCGCGCCTGGTTGTAGAAGATCCGGCCGAAGTGCTCGCGATCCGGAAACACCTCGGCCTGGAGCGGAAGGAACGCACCGCCGGAGTCGACGAGGTAGACACAGGGCAGCCGGTTGTCGAGCGCCACCTGCTGGGCGCGAAGATGTTTCTTCACCGTCATCGGGTAGTACGTGCCGCCCTTGACGGTCGCGTCGTTCGCCACGACCATGACCTCGCGGCCCGACACACGGCCGATGCCGGTGACGAGCCCCGCTCCTGGCGCGTCGTCGTCGTAGAGGTTCCAGGCGGCGAGCGGTGAGAGCTCGAGGAATGGCGAGCCGGAATCGAGAAGTCGATCGAGTCGCTCGCGGACCGGCAACTTGCCTTGCGCGCGATGCCGCTCGAGCGCTTTGGCGCCGCCGCCTTCGCGAGCCGCCGCCAGACGGTCTTTGAGCTCGGCCGTCAGCTGCGCCATCCGCGCGCGATTGTCGCGAAACTCGGCGCTGTCGACCTGAACGTGAGTGTCGAGCCGGTCCATGGCGGCCGGATTACCAACCGCAGCAGTCGGTCTTGTAGCCGCAATCGGCGCACCGCCAGACAGCGTGCATCCGGTATACGTTGGCGCGGCCGCAACGCTCGCATACGACCGCGGCGTCGTCGGCAGGTGGGGGCGCAACGCGCAGTCGCGGAACGTCTTCGGGCACCGAAGGCTTGAGGGGCTCTGACATGAGTCGAGATTATACGGCGCCAGACTTTGCCGCGCGTCGTGAGCGCATGGTGCGGACGCAGATCGAGGGGCGCGGTATTACCGACGCTCGTGTGCTCGCCGCGATGCGCGACGTACCTCGTGAATTGTTCCTGCCCGTCGCCGAGCAGCCTGAGGCGTACGCCGATCGTGCGGTACCGATCGGGCTGGGACAGACCATCTCGCAGCCCTACATGGTCGCGTCCATGACCGCCGCGCTGGCGCTGACGCCGGACGACAAGGTGCTGGAGGTGGGTACCGGGTCGGGCTATCAGGCGGCGGTCCTCGGGCGAATTGCGCGGGAGGTCTGGTCGATCGAACGGCACGAGCCGCTCGCAATCGAGGCTCGCCAACGCCTGGAGGCGCTCGGGCTCTCGAACGTACGGATCGTCGTGGGTGACGGGACTCAGGGACTTCAGCGCGAGGCGCCGTATGACGCGATTCTGGTGACGGCTGGCGCACCAGCGGTGCCTCGCGCGCTCCGCGACCAGCTCGCAGACGGCGGACGCCTTGTCATTCCCGTTGGCCCCGCGGCTCACCAGGACCTGATGGTCTGCCGGCGGCACGGGGACCGTTTCGCCGATCAGGCCGGCGAAGCCTGCGTGTTCGTGCCGCTCGTCGGCCAAGACGGTTGGCCAGCTTGAGGTTACGGGAATTGGACTGTCCACGGTTGCGACGACGAGCTGCAGAGTGTATGATTCCGCGTCGCGGCTCTAAAACGACGGCCAATCAAGTGATTGAAAACACGGCATCTTTTCGTGGCCGTGCAGGCCGGTGTGTCGAGGATTCATGGGCACCAAGCGGAAAAAGCGCGTCCTGGCCATTGATGACGAGCCGGCCATGACGGATTGGCTCAAGGTGGTGCTCGAGCACGCGGGGTACGAAGTCCGTACGGCGCTCATTGGCGTACGCGGCGAAGAGCTGTTCAAGACGTGGCGGCCTGACGCGGTGCTGACCGACATGATGCTGCCGGATGTCGACGGCATCGAACTGGTGCGGCGCTTCAAGGAACTCAATCCGCAGTCGGAAGTGGTCGTCGTGAGCGGGCAGGGCAACATCCCGCGCGCCGTCGAAGCGATCAAAGCCGGCGCGTCGTACTTCCTCGAGAAGCCCATCGATGCCGACGGCATGCTCGCGCTGCTCGAAAAAGCCATCGAACGCACCGATCTGCAGGCCGAGAACCGCGAGCTGAAAGCCAAGCTGGCGGAGCGCTACAAGTTCGGCAACATCATCGGACGCAGCAAGCGGATGGAGGAGCTGTTCGAGCTCGTCGAGAGCGTTGCCGCCAGCGAGGCCAACATCCTCATCCAGGGCGACAACGGCACCGGCAAGGAGCTCATCGCCAACGCGATTCACTACAACAGCAAGCGCGCGAAGGGACCGTTCATCAAGATCAACTGCGCCGCGATCCCGAAAGACCTGATCGAATCGGAACTCTTCGGCTACAAGAAAGGCGCGTTCACCGGCGCGTTGATCGACAAAGAGGGCCTGTTCGAGATGGCCGAAGGCGGGTCGCTGCTGCTCGACGAGATTGGCGAGATGCCGCCGTATCTGCAGACGAAGCTGCTGCGCGTGCTCCAGGAACGCGAGTACCGTCCCATCGGCAGCGAGCGCATCGTCCACGTCGACTTCCGCCTGATCTGCGCGACCAATATCGATCTCGAGTCGGCGCTGCGGGAAGGGAAGCTGAGAGAGGATCTCTACTTCCGGATCAATACGATTACGCTGCGCGTGCCCCCGTTGCGTGAGCGGACGGAAGACATTCCGCTGCTCTGTGACTATTTCCTCGAGAAGTTCCGGCAGCGGTACCAGAAGAACGTGAAGACGATTGCACCGACGGCGTATCACCTGCTCATTCGCAACCGGTGGCCGGGGAATGTGCGCGAGCTCGAGAACGCCATCGAGCGCGGCGTCCTCGTGGCGAAGGGTACCGAGATCACGGTGTCGGATCTGCCGGAGTCCATCCGCGAGGAGTCGAGTCCAACGGCGGAGTTCGTCATTCCGCCACATCGGACGCTGGCCGAAATCGAGCGGATGGCGATACTTCAGACGCTTCAGCGGACGAACTGGAACAAGCAGGAAGCCGCTCAGATCCTGGGGCTGTACAGACCGACCCTGTACAGCAAAATGAAGAAGCACGACATCAAGGACATGAAAGCAGCGGCCAGGCAGTAGTCGTCCGGGGATCGGGCATTGAAACGATTGACGAATGACGATTGACGAATGACGATTGACGATTGACGATGAACGAATCGGGACGGAGGCGCGCGTGAACGAACGCACAGTCATCATCTGCAGCGGAGTCATCGGTGGGGCGCTCGGCGCGCTGGCCGGCTATCTGTTCCTGACCGAATCCGGCCGACGGCTCCGGCGCGACCTCGGGCCGCAGCTCGACGATCTCGCGCGGGATTTCGCATCGCTCCAGAACACGGTCGCACGCGCCACCGACGCGGCACAGCAGGGCTGGAAGGCGATCAACGACGCAGCCGGCCGGCGCCAGGGGTGGACCGACACAGAGCAGACCGCGCCATACTAGTCCGCAGCGAACCCTTGTGTTCGACCAAACCGCACCGGCCGCGACAGGAACACTTCGACAGTTACTGACCGAGCTACCCGGTCGCGCGCGGCAGGTGGGTCTGCTGACGCTCAGCTCTCTCTGGCGCGGCGTCGTCGGCGTGTACAACAGCGACGATCTCACGCACGCTGCGTCGATCGCCTACTACGCGCTGCTGTCGCTGTTCCCATTCCTCCTGCTCATCAGCTCCGTGATCGGCGCTCTCACTGCCGACGAACATCGCGGTGCCGCGGCGCTGAGCTTCGTGCTGCGGTATTTTCCGACCCGCCTCGAGTTCGTGACCCGCCAGCTGCGATTGCTGCAGGAGGGTCGCGTACGCCTCGGGATCGCGGGCAGCGTCGCCCTGATCTGGGCATCCCTCGGCGTCTTCAGTGCGGTGAGCACGGCGGTCAATCATGCGTGGGGAGTGGAGCGTCAGCGCAGCTACCTGAAACACAAGCTCGTATCGTTTTTGATGATGCTCGCGGCAGGCGCGATCCTCATGATCACCGTGATCCTCATCGGCGCCGGACAGCTCGTCGGCGCATCCTGGTTCGCCGCAATCCCCGAGCGGTTTCCCGCGCTGCTGATGTTCCGCGGGCTGGGCGTGCGCTACGGGGCGACGCTGCTGCTCATTGTCGGCGTCGGCCTCGTGTTCTATTTCATCCCGAACGCGAAGGTGCGGTTCCGGGACGTCTGGGCGGGCGCCATCGTGACCGGCATCCTCTGGCGCATCGCGTTCGAGGGCTTCTCCTGGTATGTGCGTGACATGTCGCGCTTCAGCATCCACGGGTCGCTCGGCGCCGTCGTCGTCTTCATGCTCTGGATCTACATCTCGTCGGTGATTCTCTTGTACGGCGTGGAATTCACTGCCGCTTACAGCCGGATGCGGCGCGGTCGTCCCGAGGCCATCCCCGCGGCTCCTACGCCGAGGTCGTGACTCTTTCGCTCGTCTCGGTGGAAGACGAGATCGCCATCGGCCGGCAGATCCGCGAGCGCGTACGCGCAACGACACCGATCATCCGCGACGCGCGCATCGTCGGCTACATCAGCCGGATGGGCCACCAGCTTGCCGCGCGCGCCGGCGGTCCTTCCTATCCCTACACCTTCGACGTCGCCGATGTGCGGGCGATCAACGCCTTCACGCTGCCGGGAGGCTCGATCTGGATTCATCGCGGTGCGATCGAGGCCGCCCAGAACGAGTCCCAACTTGCCGCAGTCATGGCTCATGAAGTGGCGCATGCCTCGCGGCGCCACGCCGCGAATCAGCTGAGCACCGCCATCGCCGCGCGCCTGGCGATGAACTTTTTCGGGGCAGTCCTGGGCAATGTCGGCGGTGCGGTGACGTCGCGCGCGGTTGCGGATGCCCTGGCGAATGGTGCCTTTCGCCGCTTCAGCCAGGCCGACGAGACCGAAGCCGACGGAGCTGGAGTAGTCATCATGCACCGGGCCGGCTGGGACGCCCGCGGCATGCTCCAGTTCCTCGAGTTACTCGCCCGGCTGCGTCAGAAACAGCCTGGTCTCGTCGAGCAGTTTCTATCCACACATCCGCCGACTGCTCAGCGCGCCAACCACGTGCGCAATCTGCTGACCCGGCTCCGCGGCGGCGCCGACGACACGGCGTCGTTCCATGCGATCCGAGATCGCATCGCACGACTGCCGCGGCAACGACAACACTCGTAGGCTCTTGGCTTTCGGCGTTCGGCTCTGGGCATTGGGCCTTGGGTGTCCGTGGAGGTTGAGAGTTGGGAGTTGGGAGTTGGGAGTTGGGAGTTGACGAAGGCTTCTCAGTGCGTCGGCTGATCGTTCCAGAGCCAGGCGGCTCCGCGAACGCCGCTCGAATCGCCGTGGCGCGGTGGCCGTATGACGCTGTCCACACGATCCGAGAAGACAAACTGCGGCAGCAGCTCGGGGACGCGATCGTAGAGGTGCTGCACGTTCGACATGCCGCCGCCCAGCACGATGACGTCGGGATCGAGGACGTTGATGATCGACGCCAGCGACCGCGCCATCCGGTGCGCGTATCGCTCGATGGCCGCGCGCGCGTCTGGATCGCCGCTCTCGGCGAGGCCGGCGATCGCTGGTGCGGCCTGATCGCGGCCCGTAGCGGCACGATAGTCACGGGCCAGCCCTGGACCTGAAATGAACGTTTCGATGCAGCCGTGCTTCCCGCAGTAGCACTCCGGGCCGGGCCGTTCGTCGTCATCCGGCCATGGCAGGGGATTGTGCCCCCATTCGCCGGCGATCGCATTCGGACCAGTGCAGAGGTGTCCGTGAACGACGACCCCGCCGCCCGTGCCCGTGCCGACGATGACCCCGAAGACGGTCGAGGCGCCTGCGCCGGCGCCGTCGGTCGCTTCGGACAGCGCAAAGCAGTTCGCATCGTTCGCGAGACGAATCGGCCGCCCCATCGCGTGCTCGAGGTCGCGATGAAGCGGGCGGCCGTTCAACCAGACCGAATTGGCGTTCTTGACGAGGCCGGTTGCCGGCGAGACCGCGCCGGGCATGCCAATCCCGACCGTCGCCGTGGCGCCGGTCACCGACTCCGCACGTGCGACGAGCTCCACCAGCGCGCGGACCGTGCCGTCGTAGCTGCCACGCGGGGTCGGCACACGGTTCCGGTGCAGCACCTCGCCATCTGAACTGAGCACGACGATTTCGATTTTCGTGCCGCCGAGATCGATCCCGATTCGCGTGGTCATGTAAGCGTCGTGGCGGTCGCCGTTCACGGCGGCTTCGGCGGCGCGCATCTTACTACGGGGCCGGCCGAGGTATCGGCCTCGTGGCACATCTGCGGCCCGGTGCAG
>JADMIO011107760.1_pt1 | contig 38985 bp, 22 predicted proteins | sample 8958161 | NCBI WGS metagenome assembly JADMIO01 (sample SAMN16585339, study PRJNA669376) | soil metagenome | isolation source: Crop rotation soil | place: USA: Cullars Rotation, Alabama | collected 2011 | reverse complement strand
TCGGCCCTGGCGCAGGGCGCTCCGTTTTCCGGCAGGGCGCTCGGCCCTGGCGCAGTGCGCTCCGTTTTCCGGCAGGGCGCTCGGCCCTGGCGCAGGGCGCTCCGTTTTCCGGCAGGGCGCTCGGCCCTGGCGCAGTGCGCTCCGTTTTCCGGCAGGGCGCTCGGCCCTGGCGCAGGGCGCTCCGTTTTCCGGCAGGGCGCTCGGCCCTGGCGCAGGGCGCTCCCGATTCCGGCAGGGCGCTCCCGATTCTGGCAGGGCGCTCGGCCCTGGTGCAAGGCGCTCCGGTTTCCCGCAGGACCAGGGAAAGGGGCACGACGCGGACGAGGTGCGGCTCCGGCTGCCGAGCAAGAGCCCCTGGCCGTGGACCTCGGCTCGCCGAGGACGGCCAGGATGTCGCGCGCCCGCGGGCGGGCCGCTGGATCGCGCTGGAGGAGGCGGCTCGTCAAATCGACCAGCTCGGCGGGTATCCCCGTGGCCAGCGTCGCCGGCGAGGGGGCGTCGGCGCTCTGCTTCTCCATTCGGCGCTCTGCTTCTCCATGAGGAGCTTCATCCCCCGGCTCGGGTAGGGGAGGCGCCCGGTGAGCGCCTCGAAGAGCATCTCCGCCGCTGCTGCGCCTGTCCGGCGTCCTCGGGCCGGGTCTTCGTGGAGGGCCTGGCGTTCACTATCCCCAGGAACGCGAGCCGCTACGGGGCACGCGGCGCAGACGCGGGTCACCTCAGCTTGGCGAGCCTGGCCGCGACGTCCTTGCCCTTGGCGGGCGCGTTGACGATGCGGTTCTGCCACTCGGCTGCCTTGACCTTGAAATCGTCGACCTTCGCCACGAACCTAGCCTTGTCTTCCTCGGCCTTCTTCTTGTCTTCGGAGCTGAAGCCGAACGGCGCCTTGATCTTGGACTGGAACCTCGCGAGGCCCTTGGCGGCGAAGAGGGCTACCTTCGGCGCGGCGTCGGAGAGCCTGGAGGCGAGATCCGTCGCCTTGACGTCCACCTCCTCGATGCACTTCACGAGCGCCTCGAGCTTGCGGATGCGGTCCTGGACGATCGGCCGACTCTGATCGTCGAGCTCGAGGCCGGCGAGGTCGGCGGCGCCGCCGCCGATGATCTTCTGGACCTCGACCATCAGCTTCTTCGGGTCGAGCTTGCTCTTCGCGGCCGTAAGGTCGGCTCCGATGTTCGCGAAGCTGTCGAGGACCGCGTCGGCGTCCTCGATGGGCTGGAAGGCTGCGTCGACGTCCTGCTGGAGGCGGCTCTCCAGGTCCTGAAGGGCCTGTACCGGGTCGCTGAAGTCGCCGTTGGTCGAGAGGCAGACCCTGGGCGACTCGTTCCGCTCGCAGCCGACGAGCACGGTGCTCAGCATGGCAGCGGCGATGAACCGCTGCCGGCGGGCGAGGATGGCCTTCTTCGCTCGGTCGTCCGTCACGGCAGGGGCGCTCCGCCGTAGAGGGCGAGGCGGGCCACGTCGCCGGCGGCGCGTGCCTCCGCGCGGAGCCGTGGGAAGCGCTCGTCGACGAGCACCGCCTCGACGAAGGCAGACGTCACCTGACGCTGCCAGCCGGTGAACCCCTTCTGGCCCCAGTCGAGCCACGCGCCTGGAGGGCCTTCGGGCTTCCCCAGCGTGGCGGCCCCTCGGTCGCCCTTCTTCATGGCGCGGGAGCCTAGCAGAGGACGTCTCGGACGGCGGGGTGGCGCGTGCTCGAGCCGGTGGTGCTCGTCGAGTTCGTGGAGCAGGAGCGCCCCGCGCCGGCTGTCCTGGCTACCCGCGTCGTCCGCCGTCTTTCGCCGGGCTCAAGCCGCCCGGCGGTAGACGTGATGGAGCCCTCCAAGGACGGGCGTCTCGACGACGCGGCCGTTGGTGTTGGCGGGCTGGGCGCCGCCGGTGGGGAGCTGCTGCACGAGCCCCTGGTGCGGGCGCTCCGCGTTGAAGTAGGCGGTGTACTCGGCGAGTACGCGATCGAGGTGACGATCGTCGAGGACGAGGACGTGGCCGAGGCACTCACGGCGGACGCTGCCGAGGAATCGCTCGCAGATGGCGTTCGTTCGGGGCGCCCGAACAGGCGTGCGCAAGACGCGGATGCCGGCCCCGGCAGCGGTCCGGGTGAAGAGCGCGCCGAACTTGGTGTCGCGATCCCGGAGAAGGAACCGCGGCCCCACCCTGTTCGGCGTCGCGTTGCGCAGCTGCTGGGCGACCCATGCATCGCTCGGTGCGCGCGTGGCACCGACCTGAACCACGCGGCGGCTCGCATGCTCGACGATGAAGAAGGCGAAGATCGGGCGGAACCAAGCGTCGTGGAGCTGAAGGAAGTCGCACGCCCAGATCTGCCGGGCGTGCTCGCGCAGGAAGGTGCCCCAGCGTGGGCTCGACGGCGGCCGAGGCCGCGCCCCGCCCATGTACTTCTGGACGGTGCGCTTGCAGACGCGGAGGCCGAGCTCGAGCAGCTCGCCGCGGATGCGCTCGGCGCCCCAGAGCCGGTTCGCGGTCGCCATCTCGCGGATCAACGTCGCCGTCTCCGCCGCGATCCTCTGTGGGGCTGCGCTCTTGGACCAGCGCCGAGGATCTTCCGGGGCTTTCGAGTGCCGTAGAGTGCCGTGACCAGAAAGACGAAAGGCGAGGGATCCTGCGGAAACGCGCGCCGTGCGCTGTGTTTGGATCCCCCACCTCCAGGCAGGCTTGTTCGACGGACCGCGAGGCTTCCAGCCCGATCAGCGCATGCGTGTGAGGTGCCAGGCCGGGGTTGCCGATCTGCCCTCGCTGCGGACGACGCGCGGCGGTAGGCTGAGCAGGGTCACCTCCGGATTCGCGCGGCTCATGAACGGCCGCGTGCTCGTTACGCATGACGGCGGCGCGAAGGTGGTCCCGGGAGCCCGCATCCATCCGGTCCGCGCGCCGAAGGGCGACGGCCACTGGATCAGCACCAACCCGAACCAGACGACCCGCGACAACTGAACGGGCCCAGGGGCCGCGAACCTCGTCAGCCTGCGGGCTGAACGACCGGATCGCACCACGGCAGGTTGCCGAGGTTCTTGCGCAGGATCCAGCCAGCCTCTCGTCCCAGAACTTCTTCTTGGCGGCCTACTCCTGGGGGCAGGAGCCCGCCCGCGCGGCGGGGATCTGCACGGGCACCATCGCGGCGTGACCGGCGAGATCGCTGCCGTAGATGGTCCAGAAGATGTCTGCGTAGCGCTGTTCGCCGAAGGCGTGTGTATCCCAGAACACTTCGATCTCCGCCGTTCGCGCCTTGGCCATCGGGGCGCGGGTCATCTAGTCAGTTCTGCGATTCGTCGCGCCCGTCGTGCGGTTCGTCGCGCCCGTCGTGCGGGTCGTCGGGCCGTCGCGCGGTTCGTCGCGCCCGTCCTGCGATTCGCCGAGCCGGTTCCGTGGTTCGCCGGTCCTGGCTTGCCGTTCGGCCATTCCTCGTAGGGGATGGCCTCGCCGCCCGGACCGCTGACCCGGACACCGAAGACGAGCTCTTCACCGGCCCTCGCGAACGACCGGTAGACGGCTTGTACCCTGGATGTGCTCCGCCAGGAGATCCCCGAGGCGTCGGCCGTCGGCTGAGCCGCCGTGAGGCCCTCCGGGTCGAGCCGGCCCGTCCCGATCAGCCGCGCCTGCGCCGGGGATGACCGCGGGTGGGCTACGACCGAGACGGTCAACGGCACGTCGGACACGACATCGCGGGGGAAGACGAAGAAGAGCGCCAGGTTCCCGCCCGGAAGGTCCACGCGCCGCCAGAGCTCCGCCGGCGCCAGAGGATCGCGCTCGTACGCGAAGAGCCCGAAGGTGACCGACGGCAGCGCAGGATCCGGTCTGAGCGGGGGGATCTCCCCGGTGAAGCGGGAGACGCCCCCGCCCACCGGCGCCCAGAGGGAGCCGTCGCTGGGCCCGGTGGTGAGCTCCGCGCAACCGAGGCCGGCCAGACCGGCGTCGAGGGGACCGGAGATCTTCTCCGGCGGGAGCTGGTCGGGCGGCGAGACGCGCAGCAGGAACGAGCGGCGGACCACGGCCCCGCCCGCTTCCCTCTGCGGGGTGAACCCGGGGCCGGCCAGCACGAAGAGCTGGACGCCGGGGACCGATGTGCCCTCGGCGGGGACGACCACCGGGCTCACCGCAGCGTCGGCTGGGGTTCGCAGCCCCGGGTGGACGGACCGCTTCATCGCCAGGACGGCGATGGCGCCGTCGTCGGCCGGACGAGCGCTGCGGGTCAGGGTGAGTGCGAGCTGCCACGAGGCCGCGCTCAGCCGGCCGCCGGCCAACGCTCGGGCCGCCCCGAGCAGGGTCAGGCCCGCGCTCTCGTTCACCCCCGCGGCAGCGCGCGGCCTGCGAAGCGCGATGGCGGGCGCGTGACCGGCCCCCACGGACACCCGGTCGTCCCGACGCTGGTAGCGGGTCACTCCCCACTGGGAGGCGACCAGTTCACCGGGGCGGGGCGACCAGGTCGTCACGTCGATCTGGGGCGGCACAAGGACCTGCGCATCGCCGGACCGCAGCGGGACGACGGCTGGACGCGGATGGTTCAAATCCTGGCCGGCGTCGGGATACCCGCGCTCGGTCGCGGTGAACGCGATCGGGTCGAGCCTGGACACCCAGACCGTCGAGGCCCCGTTCCCGGGGAGCGCGCTGCCCATCGCGGGCCGGAGATGGCCGGGGAGGGTCCCCTCGCCGTCGTTCAGGCAGGCCAGGCGCCACAGCGTCGCCGAGGGGACGGCGGCCGGTGGCCGCCCGGCGATCGGCTCGGCGTGATAGGTGAGCAGGGCCGCCGTGGTCTCCGGGGACAGGGTGAGTGCCGCACCCGGTAGGTGGCGCGCCGGATCGGGAGGCGTGGCGCCCGGATCGGGCTCCGCTTGCCAGGGACGGGCCCCCGAGAGCGGCTCGTCAACGGCTCCGAGCGGCGACGGCAGCGCGATTGCCAGCGAATGGTCGGAGATCACCAGCGCGGCGGTGCGGATGCGCCTCCGCACCAGCTCGGCCATCCCCCATGCGCGGGCCGCGGCAGGCCCGGCCACCCCTCTCGCCGCGGCCGCCCTCCGGAAACGTCCGCGATCGTATACGAGGAGCTGGAGGCTCACGTCGGGCAGAGCCGGTGGCGCGGCCGGAGTGACCGTCGCCGCCAGATGGAAGGGAAAACCGACCAGTGTGCGGCCGCCGGTGATTCCCCCCGCCTGGTTGGGGTCGTGCCGCCGGATGACGGTGGCCGCGGCCAGCTCGCCGGGCTCGCTGCCGAGCAGCCAGGCCAGGTCGGTGTAGGGGCCACCGAGCAAGGGGGCTGCCGGATGGTCCGGGGGTGGGCCCTTCAGCGGCCAGAGCACCTGGGCGAGGTAGGCGCCGTCCAGCCAGTCGGCGCCCGGGCCGCGCGGGACGTCGTCCACCCGGTCCTGGGGAGCGGCCCCCCTCGGCAGCGCGCCGCGGGGGTGCGCGCCCGCCAGAGGGTAGGCCCGCCTCGGCGGCTCGGGGGCGAGCACGATCGCCGGCGCTTCCTCGTGATCGGCGAGCGCGGGGCCGGCGGCCCAGGGGAAGCGCACCTCGTGGCCACCCGACGTGTCGAAGGGCTCCGGCCGGCTTGGCCCGAGACGAAGATCCATCCCGGCCGCGCTCAAGTCCGGCGGGGCGCCGGGCGCGGCCTGGCCGGGCGGAGCGCGAGGGGGGCTCCACGGGGTGTCGCCTGTACCGAAGCGGGCCAGCCACAGGACGATGCCGCCGTCGGCGACGAGCGCATCGGCGTCGGGGCCCGGATGGGGGGGCCGCAGGTAGCGCTCGAGCGTGGTGAGCCGGAGGGTCTGGGGTGTCTGCCAGGTCCATTCGGCGCCGTCGCGACGAAGGTCGGCCACGATGTACTCGGCGACCCCGAACAAGAACGCATCGGCATCCCGCGGGCCGACGCCCGCGAGCACGGCGGCGGCCGGGGCCACCGCCCGGTTGAGGTAGACGCGCGTCCGCACCGCCAGGACGGAGACCGGCGGGGCGTGGGGAACGGTGTAGCGTCGCTGGTTGACGAGCACCCAGCGACCGGTGAGTTCCATCTTCCATGCCGTCCGGTAGCGCCCGGCCGAAGGCGTGCCAGTCCAGCGCGACGCCACGATCAGCCGGGCCGCGAGCCGGCTGCGGTCGAGCTCGGTCGGGTTGGGGACGACGTCGCTCGCATCCGTGAGGGCCATCCAGAACTCGGCGCCCAGGTCCCGGATGCGCGCGGGCACGGCGAAGTCCACGACCAGGAACCCCCGCTCGGTCGCATCGCTTCGCTTGAACCAGGAACCCGGTAGATTCGGCGGTGCGGCCGTGGTCGGGCCGGGGACGAGCGCGAAGCGGTTCGGTCCGAAGCGGCGGAGATCGGCGCGCAGGTCGACCAGCGCGCGGTCGGCGTGACCGGCGGTGACCGTGAATCGCCACGCCGGGGGAAGCGGGAGATCGGGCAGCGCCGCGGCGAGCAGCGCCGCGCCGAGGTGGCGGATGCCCTCGGGCGACAGCGTGGCGCGGCCGGCGATGCGGGCGCGCGTCACCCGATCGAGGCGCTCCTCGTCCCACACGCCAGGGCGATAGAGGTTGGGGTCGGACGCGAGCCGGTCGAGCAACGGCGCCGGGGCCGTGCCGAAGGCCCGTTCCTCCGGGGTCAGCATCCGCGAGATGGCCTTCAGAGCCGGGATCGTGTCGTGCGACGGCTCGGCTCGCAGCGCCGCGGCGACGGCTCGCAGGCGGTCGGCGGGCAGCTCGCCGAAGGAGATCGGGCCGAGGGTGTGGCAGAGCTCCCAGTGGACCTCTTCTTCCGCGCTCGATCGCCATCGCAGGAGGCCGGCATCGATGGGGACGACCCCTCCCGGCGGCAGCTCGCGGCCGACGCTCACGGCCTCGATGTCGTAGGAGAACGGCCCGTCGCCGGCTGGATCGTGGGCCCAGATGGTGAGCCGTCCGGGGGTGAGCTCGGCCGTGCAGCCCGCCGCCGGCAGACGGATCAGGCCCACCGGGTGGTCCAGCGAAAGCTCCGCCACCGCGAGCCGCCACGGCCCCTGGGCCGGAGGTGATCCCGCGACCTGCAATTCGATCCGGGCCAGGGTGGTCCCGGTCAGGGTCCCTCGGTTCGGCGGCCCCTGGAACTGCCAGTCGAGCCAGCCGGCGACGGAGAGCTCCCACCGTCCTCGACGCCGGGTGAACCGCAGGTGGACGACGTTGCGGGAATCGCCCGGCGGCGTGGCGGTCCCCGGCGCCGGGGGAGCCCGCATCCACACGGCCTTCACCACCACCATGCTCGGGCCGGCGGCGGTGCCCTTCACTGTGACCTGCAGGGGAAAGAGCGGGAAGCCGCGCAGGGTGGGCCAGCCGCCCGCCCCGTCGTGGCACATCCATGCGGCGCCCTGCGGGGCTCCCCCGCCGGAGAGCGGCATGCTCACCAGCTCCACGGTCAGGACGTCGCCGGCTGTCGCGTCCGCCAGCAGGCCGAGGGTCTCCGTCCAGCGTCGTTCGTCGTCCGTGTCCCCCGGCGTCGCGGACCGCGCCAGCGCCCCCGACGGCTCCGCCCGGACGACTCCGAGCCCGTCGGCCGTGACCACCGATTCGTCCACCAGGCGTCCCGCCAGCAGCGGCTGCCCGTTCCGCACGATGCCTGGCACGTCCGCTCCCGGATCGGGGTGGAGTCCGACGGCGAAGGTGGGCAGGCGCCCGCTCCGGGGCACCAGCGCGTGGATGAGCGGGTGGGTGAAGGCGACGGGCAGCTCGGGCTCCGTCGAGGTCGGGTGCTGGAACCTGACCGGCGCCTCGCGGCCGGCCTCGTCGGCCACGACGAAGGCCAGCGCGGGAGCATGCCCGCGCAGATCGGTCGCAGCCTGATCGATCCGGACGCGGCAGCCGCCCGAGGGATCGACCAGCGTGTCGCGCGCCGCCGCCGGTGGTAGCCACCCCACCGCCGGCACCGGCGCGCTCCCGGCGAGGAGAGGGAACGCCGCGGCCATCCCCACGGCGGACGCGTCCCAGCCGACCTCCGCTGGCGCACCGCCCGCCGCGAGCGGGGGCAGGCCCCGCAGCATCTCGCTGTAGTGCTCGTCGAGCGCGGGGGTCGCGTGCCGGTAGACCCACTGGGGCGCTGTCGCCCGCGGCAGCCGCAGCTCGACGCCGGGCAAGGTCGACAGGAAGTAGCGGTCCGGGCCCTCGGCGCCGGTGATCACCCATGGCCCCGTGTCGGCGCCGGCCCCCACCCCGACCGGGGGCGAGAGACGTGGCCAGTCGGAGAGCACCGGCAGGCCGCCGCTGGAGAAGCACACCTCGGTCGTCGGCTGCGAGCGCACGAAAGGCACGAGCCCGCGACCTTCGTCGAGCGAATCGGAGGACACCTCCGCTCCCGGCGCAGGGAGGGTCTGGACGAGCGGCAGGCCCTCCGGCAGATGCCACGCGGTCAACCGAGCCGCCGTCAGACGGAACGACACCACGCTGCTGGAGGGCCCGGCGGTCAGGCGCACGACGAGCCGGCCCTCGCCCGGGCTCGGATCCTGGGCCGGCGCGGTCACGAACTGGGCCGGCACGAGCTTCCTGGCCACTCCGGCGTCGTCCGGCTCGCCGGCCCAGAGCCGCGGAATCGCGCGCGGGCTCGGGCCGGGGTCGGCCGCCCAGTAGGGGCCGGTGGTCACCGTGGTCATCGGCTCCGACACCGTGAACGACAGCGACTCCACGCCGCCGCCGCGGCGATAGCCGACCGCCACGTCCGATCCCGAGAGCGCCTGGGCGCGGATCTCGAGGTCGGCAATCGCCTGCGGGCCAGCCAGCCCGTTGGCGATCCCGGTGACGTCGACCAGCCCGGCCAGCGCGGCGCTCGGCGTGCTCTCCAGCCTCGCCGCGCCGGCGGCGGGGAGGGCGTCGATCGCCAGCCATCCGCTGGCCGTGCACAACCAGGATCGCACCGGCGCTTCCGGCCCGCCGAGGCCGGCTGGAGGCGCCGTGTGCGAGAGCTGCTCGGGCACCAGCGTCTCGTCGAGGTCGAGGCGCACCTCGAGGGCCGCCCCGCTGCGCTTCGTCACCTGGAAGCCGACCCGGCGCCCGGCGGGCTCGGCGGGGCTCCGGGAGAAGCGGAAGTCCAGCGACCGCCGCCAGGAGTCGGCCGGCGACCTGCGCGTCACCGTGCCATGGAGCGCCTCCGGCTCGAACGCCGCGCTCCCGGAGGCTCCCGCGCCGATCACCATTCGGACCCCGGGCCGGTCGATCCACCAGCGGAGCCGCGTGGGGGTGCCGCCCTTGAACGGGTGCGGGGTCGCGGCGATCCTGACGGCGGCGTCCTCCGGCGGGTCCGCCGTGATCTGCCGGAGAAACGATCGAGAACCCGCGCCGAATGCCTCGAGCTGCGCGGCGACGGCGCGCACGTATTCCCGCGGCGTGACCAGACGGCCCGACACGCCGCGCACCGGGGCAGTGCCGAGCGTCCAGATCGGCTCGCCCTCGATCGTGTCGAGCGCGGCGTCCTGGGGCACCCTCAGCACGACTGGCTCGCCTTCCCGGGCCGGTGGCGCCGGGTGGAAGGCCGGGGGCAGGACACCCTCGACGTACAGCCCGCCTGGCTCGACATGGAGGGCGCGGAGATCGGCCGTGCTCGACGTTGGCCAGAGCAGGGCCAGTAGGCTATTCAAGGGACTGGGCCCCGACAACGGGATGACCAGCGAGCCCCGCAGGAGCGTATGGGCCGGGCCGGGGAACGGGGTGGACGCGATGACCGGGGCTCGAGCCGCGCCCAGCGCCAGTCGAACCGGCGCCTGGCATGGCAGGAAGTCCATTACGTACTCGAGGTGCACGCCTTCGGGTGTGAACACGAGGTAGAACAGCGCGACGGCGGCCATGAGATCGGAGCCGTCGGACGTGACGAAGCTCTCGTCCGTCCCCTCGTCCCCGCTCTCGGCGATTGGGTGCAGGTGGGGAGGCCGGGGGTGCGCCGGATCCCCCTCGAACAGCCGGAGCCCCAGCATCGGAGATTGCTCCGGGGAAGGGCCCAACGGGAGCCGCAAGTAGACGTAGAGCCCGGGTTGGAAGAACTCAGGGGCAGTCATGGCCTTCTCCGCTCCGGCCGGCGCGGGCCGGATCGATCGGGGGACAGGGAGGCGAGGTCACGCCGGACCGTTCGACATCGACGTGGAACCAGCGCTCCTTCGGCTCTGCCGCGGCCAGCCGCGAGATCCGCCGGATCAGATCCTGGTGGCGAGCGTCGGTGCCGAGCGTGAGCGTCACCGCAAGCGAGAGCCGCCCTGCGTGATCCCCCGCGCGCTCCTGGGCGAGCCTGTCGACGTTCGGCTGGACGTCGCTCAGGATCGGGCAGCGTGCCGCGAACCAGCGCTGTCCGCCGTCCGGATGCGCCGGCGACAGCGGGCTCCAGATCTCCAGCAGGGGGAGCATCACCTTGGTGCTGCCTTCCCGGTAGTCGGGCTGGAGGTCCCAGAAGAAGACGCGCAGCCGCGTGTAGAGGTCGGGCAGGCTGCCGTACCGAAGCCTGGTGCCGGCCTGGGCGTCCACCTGGACGAGCAGGTCCGAGCCCACCCACAGGGGCCGCAGCAGCCGGTCCAGGTACTGGCGGGGGTGCGGCAGCGGCAGGTGCAGCGCGAGGACACGCGTCGCCGGGTCCCAACTCGCCGAGCCGGCGTCGTACCCCGACGACAGCGGCCACTGGGCTCGCCGCTTGAAGAGCGGGGTCACGAACGGGGTCTCGGTGGCCTCGGTGCGACGGCGGCCCGCGGTGCAGTAGGCGACCGCCTGGTACTGGTAGTACTCCGGCAGCGCGGGGAACACGTAGACATCCGCCTTGGCCACCGGCTGTCGCGCGGCAGGCAGCGGGCCGATGAGGTCTCTCCGGACCGGATCGTCGTCGCCGGGCAGGAGGATCAGCGGGCCGGAGCCCTCCTGCTCGGTGCCGTTCGGGCCCCTGACCCAGGCCTGATACGCCGGCCAGTCGACGGGGCCGTCGACCGGCGGGTGCCGCGCGAACGCCTGGTAGACCGGCTCGAGGACGTCGAGGCCATCAGGGATGCGCCGGGCCAGCGCGACGTGCTGCCCGGAGAACTCGAAGTACGCCGCGTTCGCGGCGGTGGCCGTGGAGGCGTACTCGGCGGGGTGCCGGAACACCACCACCTCGACCCCGCCGGCGGTCGGGGCGATCAACGTCGCCGGCCCGTGGTCGGGGTCGCCTTGGCGTCCGCCGCCGAGCGGGGCGGTGCGGGGGACGTGCACCGTGTGCACCGCGGCCGCGGGCACGGTGGCGCGCCCGCCCGTGGGGTCGCCCGAGGCGGCGGTCAGCAGCGCACGCCACAGCTCGTCGTACCGCCGCACGACCTGCGCGCCGACCAGGTATCGGTGAGCGAGCTGGTCGGGGATGGGCAGGGCGACCCGCACCGATCCATCGGGCTCGACGGGCGCCATCACCCTCGCCCGGCGGGGCAGTGGCCGGCTCTCCGCCGGCGCGTCGGCAGGGGCCATGTCGATCAACTGGCCAGCCTCCCACGCGGCCTGTCGGGAGCGGGTGTAGACGTCGAAGAGCCAGGTCTCCAGCGTCTCCTTCAGCGGGCCGATGCGGCGCCCCACCGGGACCACGCCCGGCTCGGCCTCGTCGACGCGGCCGGAGAGCAGCAGCCCGAAGGCGCGATCGAGGTGGTACGGCCGGCCGGGGTCGTCCTCCGCCCAGACCTGCCACATCGCGGGCGGCCCGGCGAACATCAGGCGGACCGTGTCGAGGCACGTCGAGCCGTCCTCCGCCGTGAAGCGCACGACCATGACCCGGCCGAACCGCAGCGCGCGCCGGAGCGCCGCCACCACCCGCTCGTCGCAGAGGAGCGCCGTCGGAATGGCCAGCCCCGAGGCGTCGCGCCAGACACACTCGCAGCTCAGGCCGATCGCCTCGGCCGCCACCCAGCCGAACGCATCCTCCTGCGGCGCGGGGATCCGGTCCGTGGCCGTGAGGAATCGAGCGATGTAGTCCTGGTCGGGAGGGAAGGTGCCCGTCCCCCGGTCGCGCAGCGGCTCGGTCACCGTCAGCTCGAACCAGGGATCGGCGAATCCGATCGTGCCGAAGGCGACGGCGACCTCCTTCGCGACGGCGATCAGATCGGGGTGGAGCCAGAATCGCTCGTCGGAGGCGTTGCGGTACAGGCACGGGCAAAACGGGTCCGTCGAGGCGCTCGGGTCGGCCTCCCAGAGCTCTTGTGGCTCGCGGGGGAGCGGGCGGTAAGAGGTGCTCGCAGGGTCGTCTCCAGCGGTGAGACGGACCGCGACGTGTCGCGGGTACGCCCGATAGAGGGTCTCCGGCCACACGTCGACGATCATCTCGCAGGGAGCCACGATATCCGCCCGGTCCCCTGTCGAGGGCCTCGGGTATTCCAGCGGAGAGTGGGCGTCGACGCGATAGAGCCGGACGCCGCTGACCGGCTGTGGTCCCAGGTCGAACCCGCTCTCGGGGTGCTGCCAGCGGAGGAGGAGCCGGTCGGGCACATCGCCGTGGAACGGCGGGCTATCGAACACCTCCCCGGTCAGCCACTCGTCCGATGGGCAGTCGAGGAGCAGCTCGATGGCCTCGACCGTGTTGCCTCTGCCGAAGTACTCGGGCTCCACCCCTCCTGGGGCCTGCGTTCCGGGCAGCAGCACCGCGTGGCGGCAGACCCGGAGAGGCGACCGGGTGATCGGCCGATCGCCTCCCTGCGGTGGCAAAAGCCCCACGAAGAACTCGATGGCCCGGTTCGGTCCAGCGCGCTTGAGGAGCTCGCGGACGACACGCTCCTCGACCACCGCCCTGAGCCCCACGAGCTTTCCCCCTTCGCGCAGGTCTTTCCAATCGAGACCCGGATGGCCGGGGGGGTTCACGCGGAGCTCGTCCGGCACCTGCTCCCACAGCGCCGGCGTGTCGTCGGCCGTGAGGTCGCTGAAGTCGGGGTCGGGAGGCTCGGTGCCGGCGGCGGGCAGGGCGGCGCCCGGGCGGCGCGCCCCGAACCCGTAATGCCCGGTGCGCGGAGCATCGATGATCTGGTAGCGCACCTGGAGAGCGGTCCGCGGGTCGACTCGCCCGGCCCGGGGGACGTCGAACGCCTCCGGCCCGGTCAGGGCGACCGCGAACTCGAACACGCCGTCCCGGTACGCTCCATCGTCGGCGGGCGGGGACAGGCGGTGCAACGCCAGTGCATGGCGCAGAGACGGCAGGGGGCAGACGGTTCGCCAGAGCACCCCGATGTCGGCGCGCGCGAGCTCGCGATCCGGGGCCTGTGCGATCACCGTGTACTCGATCCACTCGCCCTCGCGGAACCCGCCCACGTCGGTGTCGATGAACTGGTACGGCACCCGGGCCATGTCTCCGAGCCGCTGGTCGTGCTTGTTTCGCTCCTGGAGCCACGCCCCGGCCATGGCCGGGCGCTTGCGGTCGAGACGGCCGCCGCGATAGCGGCAGACCAGCATCTGGTAGCACTCCCGGTAGCGGTCCTCCAGCGTCGGCGCGGCGACCGGCTCGCCCGTCACGGGGTGCGGGTCGCAGCACTCGAACTCCCAGGCCAGCCCCACCCCTCCCTCGGCCGGGAAGGTGTGGCCAGGGACCAGCGTATAGGTGGGTTCCCCGTCCCCTCGCGCCGACTCGAGCGAGGCCGCCTCCCCCGCGAGCCACGGCGCGTCTGCGGTCGCGCCGAGATCGATCAGCGCTCGCACGGGGTCGGACAGCACCTCGTCCGGCACCAGGAACGTGAGCACGAGCCGCATCCGGCCGGCCAGCGGATATCGCTCCGCCAGCGACGCGCCGTCCTCCTCGCACAGGAGCGCCACGAGGTCGTTGAACAGCCAGCTCAGCGGCAACCCGAAGGTCTCCCGCTGCGGGAGCTCGATGGGAGGCGTCTTGCAGGCCCTGAGCCTCGTGCCATCGTAGTCGTTCGCGGAGTGGGGCAGCCGCCGCCGCCGCAGGGGGAAGAGATCCGGAGGACGGACTCCCGCCGTCCCGTCGCTGGCGTCCGACACCCGGGGACGTCGCACCCACTCGTCACAGATCTCGCGACCCACGAGCCGCGGCTCGGCCTCGACCGGGAGCGCCTGGAGCACCGTGCGGAGCGAGGCCTGGGCGTCCACGCCGTCCTTCACGCCGTGGAGGAACGGGGTGTCGAGGTCCTCGTCCCATTCGAGGGCAGCGCCGGCGATGCGCCCCCCGCCCGGAGAGCCCCAGAAACCCTGAAAAGTGCGCTGGCCGGCGGGGGTCAGCGCCAACCGGAAGCGGGGCCGCTCGCCGGCGTGGGGCTCGGGGTCCGGCCGATGGTAGAGATGCCCGGGCGCGGGGAAGAGCAGGACCCGGACCAGCCGCCCGCCCGGCGCCGGGCTCGTGGCGTGGCGATAGCGCCAGACTGCGGGGCCGCCGGCCGGCCGGCCGGTCGGGCTCCTCCGGGGCCGTGCCTTCACCCCCGGCGCCCCCGGGGTCAGCGCGGCGATCCGGGCGCGGGCGTCGTCGACGCGCTGCTCCTGCCACGCGAATCCCATGCTCCCGCCCAGGTGGTAGCCGCAGACCGTGAAGCTCACCGACACACGTCCTCGAGCCCCGAGCGCCAGAGGTCCGGTCCCTCCGTCGAACCCGACCTCGCCGTCGAGGTCGACGCTGGCGAGCCGCCGGTTCTCGCTGAAGTCGATCTGCAGCGGGCTCCACCCCCCGCCCAGGCGGCAGTTCGCCGAGGCGTGGACGTCGAGTCCGGCGGCGGCGTGCACCTGGCCGGCCAGATACGGGACCACGCGCCCGCCCTCGCGGGCCAGCGCGCCGAGGATGGCGAGGTCGGCCGAGACGTCGAGGTAGGCGGACAGGTCGGCCGACGCCGCCCCCGCCCACGTGTCGAAAGAGGCTCCGCCGTGGAGCTCCACGTGCAGCCCGGCCCCCAGGTTCAGCCCGAAGGTCATCGCCCCTCCGGCGATCCCGAACCGGAACCCCGCTGTCACCTCGGCGTGGAAGAGGGACCCCAGATCGTAGTTGAACCGGATCTCCTTCGGCCAACCGATCTTCGCCTCGAACGCCGACGGCGTGGCGTCGATCGACAGCTCGGGCAGCTTGGTGCCTCCCGCGGTGAGAGCCGCCTTCACGATCTCCGGCACCGACTCTCCCATCATGGGGTTCGGCAGCGTCTCGGCGTAGGCCGACACCCGCGGCTCGTGCGGGAACACCATGAGCGCCGCCCGGGCGAGCGGACGCGCCAGATACCGCGCCTCCGTCACCTGCGCCGGAGCGGCGAACACCCAGAGGTTGGCCCCGATGAAGAGCTCGAGGCGACTGTCGAAGGCCACCACGATCCGCCCCACCACCGGGTGATCCTGGTTCTCGGCGAGGTTCCCGTAGGAGATCCCGCCCACCCCGGCGATCGTCCACCGGGTGGAGCTGCCCGTGTCCGGCGGGTCGGGGACCCACGAGTCGGGGAGCAACGGGTCGGGCAGCCCGTTCGGCTGTCGCACCAGGGCGATCACCCGGTCCACGCCGGACCGCTGGTCGCCGGACTCGAGCCCCGACAGCGTGTCGTTCACGCCGAGCCCCAGGCCGATCGACCGCAGGAAGAATCCGGTACTGAAGAGCGGGATCGACGGGGTCGCCACCTCGACCGCCAGCGCGAACCCCGGCACCTCGGAGCCGTCCTTGGCCGTGACCGGGCCGAGGCGGCCGACCACCCGAGTGCGCGGCAGGAAGTCGGCCTCCAGGGACAGCGCGACCGCGAACCCCCGCTGATCGCCGGCCAGGTGGCGCATCGACCCGGCGGCGCGGAACCCCGCCGGTGGGGTGAGCGCCGCTTGGATCGTCTCGATGGTGACCTCCGGGACGATCCTCTCGCCGGCCTCGACCCGGGGAACCTTCAGGGTGATCCCGCCGAAGGTGAGCTGGGCGTCGAGCAGATCGAGCCGCTCCAGGGCGGCTTCCCCGAGCAGGCCCAGGACGAAGACCTCGTGACCGTTCGACCTCTCCTTGCCGATGCGGAGCCCGGCCACCTCCACCCGCACCACCTCGAAGAGGTGGAACGACTGCGGGGCGCAGCGGAACGTCACGGTGTCGAACTCGAGCTGGAGGAGATCGAGCTTCTCGAACGAGACCGACAGCTTCCGGGCGAACAGGTCGGACAGCTCGTTCATGTCGTCCGCCGAGCCGTCCGGCGGCGGCTCCGCGGTGACGGTCCCGGTCATCTCGATCCGGCTCGACCACCGTCCGCCCTGGTAGCAGGTCCGGAAGACCAGGTGCGGGATCTCGAAGGTCAGGTACAGGCTGCGGACGTGGAACCTGGGCAGCCCCTGGATCTCCAGCGTACCGGCGGCCATGAACCCCTTGGCCGAGGCGCTGGTGCGGCACGTCGACGTCGCCATCGGCACGCGCGAGCCCTCGCTGATCCGGATGGTGAGGACCCCTCGGGCGTCGTCGAAGAACGGGAGCGTCGCCGACGCCCGGAGACTGCACCCGACGAGCCGGCTGTTGCGGAAGACCACCTCCCCGACGGTCGGCTCCGAGGAGCCAGTGCCCGGCGCCGCGGGGGCCTCCACGTGCAGCGCGCCCGCGATCCCGGTATGGCTGGTTTGACCGAGGTCGACCGGGCCGGCTCGGACCGCCCCGCGGAGGTCGATCCCCGACGCGTGGATTGCGAGCTCGGAGAGCTCGAAGACGAACGCGTCGCCCCCTCCCCCGTCCTCCGGAAACGACAGCGTGATTGGCGCCGCCGGTCCCTCGGGCGGCGCCACCGGCCGGACCAGGGCCATGCTCACGCTGCCGACGCCGAGCTGGAAGCAGAACGTCAGCCCCTCGGGTACCACCAGGCCGAACAGCCCGGCCCGGTACCGGGTCTCGGCGATGGTAGTCAGATCGGCGGCGCCGCTGTACCGCAGGGTGTCGGCCTCGAACCGGAGCCGGCCGCCGTGCGGGGCCCCCAGCAGGAAGGTGAAGACCCCGCTCGCCCGCACCATAGGCTCGCCGCCGGAGGGGCCGATCCGCGGCGAGAGCGGGACGGAGAGCACCGGAGAGCCACCGCTCAGGTCGAGCCAGGCCGGGAGGCCGGTGGCGTCGAAGCGGGTCGAGAGCCGGCCGATCCCGCCGAGTCCCGCAGGCGAGAGGTCGACCAGCTCCTGGTCGGCCACCTGGGGCGCGGGGCCGCCGATCACCGCCGCGAAGAGCTCGAGGGTCAGCGCCACGCACCCCCTCTCCCAGCCGATCCGGCGCAGGTTCTCGGGCAGACCGGCGATGGTGCTGGAGAAGCGCAGCAGCGACTGGGCCACGCCCGTGGCTGCCTGCCAGGCATGGGCGACGATCGCGTTGCGCGAGAACCGGTCGAAGAGATCGAGGTGCAGATCGACCGCGCCGCCGTCGGGCACGGTGATGTGGAACCCCTTGCTCAGCCTCCAGCGCACCGGGGAGCCGGCCGGCAGCCCGAGCTGCGCGAGCGGCGAGCCCAGATCGAGCCGGGCAGCGCCCGTCGCGCCCTCGAAGCTCGCATCGATCTCGAGCCCCTCGGTCAGTGCGACAGCCAGCGTGCCGCCGACGTCGCCCGAGAGAGGCAGTCCGAGCGAGAAGCCATCCCCCTGCATCGCCGCGCGCAGGCCGTCCACGCCGTCCTCCACGCGCAGCCGGCCGAAGGTCGCGGCCGTGGTGGTGTCGATCGCCGCCGGGAAGGTCCACGTCGGATGGCCGGGCACCCCCGGACCGAGGAGCGTGACGTTCAGCCAAACCTGACCGGGCGGGGTGTCCGATCCGGGGCGCTTCAGGTTGCGTACCTCGACGACGGCCTGCACATCGGACGCATGGCCTGCGGGGAGGTAGGCGGACGGGTCGAGGCACAGCGTGAGCGCGTCAATCGAAGCCCCGGGGGCGAGCCCCACGGTCGGCAGTAGCGACGCCTCGCCTCCACCCGGCGTCTGCAAGCGCACCGCGCCGTCCGGCTCCTCGTCGCGCGCGACGGTCACGTCGACGGGGACTTTCAGGGGCACCTCCCAGCCGTCCTCCCGCACCGGCCCAGCCAGGGTCATCGCGACCGACTCCGCTCGAAATCGTCCGCTCCCCGTCGGCTCCGACGCGCCGACGAGGTAGACGCCGAAGCGCACCTCTCCCGGTCCGATCCCCTGCGCCGGGCTGAGTCGCACGGCCCCGCGGGGTGCCGGCTCGTCCGCGGTGGACCGCGCGGAGCGGTCGCGTCGCCGGACACCCGCCCTCGGATGGGTCGCCCGCCGCGCGGTCCCGTCGGGGGGCGGGGTCAGGTCGGTCACGTCGAGCGGGAAGAAGTAGCGGTGGCCAGGGACGTGGTGGTCGCCGCGCGTGACGGCCAGGGCCGTGCGCTGCGCGGCCGGTAGGGTGTACGGGTCGTCTCCCCCGGTGGGCGGCGGCCAGCCACCCAGCGCGGGGATAGCCGCGATGTCGGGGTCGCCGGACGCGGTGAGCTGGGCGACCAATCGATTGACCAGCTTCTGCTCCTCCGCGTTCGTCCAGGCCTCGGCGGGCACGGTCGCGAGGGGGAGGTCGGCGCGGCTGTCGGCCAGCACCTTCCCCAGACCGGATTTCGTCACCCGCACGATGCCGCCGGTGTTCACCACGTCCTCCGGGCGGCGCATCGACCACGCAAGGAGCAGCGCCACGGCCTCCTCCGACGTGAACACCTCCCCCACGGTGTAGGCCGCGTGGGTGGTCGGGTGGCGGAACGGCGTGCCCCGATCGGCCAGACGAATGGTCGTTCGCAAGAGCTCCCGCAGCTGGGTCCGGCAGAGCCCCCACATGGCCTTCCCCAGCCGACCGGGAAAGGCCCGGGCGAAGAGCACCAGCCGGGTGTACCAGGCCCACCCCCCGAGGTGACTCCTCGGCACATTGGCAGAGGCGTCGGACCACTTCAGGGTTCCACTGTAGACACGGCTCTCCGGCCGGAAGAGCTCCGCGCCGTTCCCGCCCCAGGGCGCCTCGGGCACCACCCCGAAGTGGCCGAACGTCGCCCCGAACGCCTCCGGGTCGACGCGCTGGAGAAAGGCCGCGAACGCCCCGAGCCGCGCTCTGTCGCTGGTGGCGCGCGAGGGGTTGGACAACCCCGCGAGCAGGACGCCCAGCCGCCCGCTCCCGTCGGCCGCCCCCACGTCGAGGAACCCGGCCATCTCCAGCTGGCTGGCCGCCCGCAGGACCCGGAACGTGGTTTGTGCCTCGGGGGACAGCGTGTTCCAGGCGGCTCCGGGGAGGGTCTCGGGCAAGACCTCGACGGGGGGGCGGCGCCAGTAGGCCGCGAGCTGCGGTATCGCGAGCGCGGTCGGCGTGCTGCGACCGAGGTCGTCGCGGATCGCTCGGCCGATCCCGATCAGTCCATCGGGCAGCCGGTTCCCGTCGGGCACCTGGCCCTCGGCCAGGCCAGGGAGCGCGGGCTCCATGTCGCGCGCGTAGACCCAATCGCCGGCACTCGCGCCCCCGCCGTCTCGCACCTCGCCCCGGTCCCACAGGAAGTTCCTGGTCACGGGGCCCGGCGTTCCGCCGGTGCCGTGTCGCCGCGCGGAGACGACCAGAGGGTTCCGCCAGCCGGAACGACGGAAGCGGACCAGCGCTCGCATCACCGCCGGAGTCACGACGTCGTCGACCGGCCAGGGCGGCGAGGGCCGCGCTGCGTTGGCCGCCGCGTCGAAGGCGGATGGCAGCGGCTCCGGCGGGTCCGCGAACCGGGGAAGGGCCACGTTCGCCGCCCGCGTCGCCAGCTTGAACTCCCTGACGGCGATCCTGGTGTGCGCAAGGTCACGGTCGGCGGAGCCGAAGCCGACCCACTCGAGATCCTGTTTCAGCGTGGCGAGCGACAGCCGCCGGTGGCGCGGGTCGTTCCAGTCGAAGTTGGTGGAGGCGGGGTAGCGCGTAGGGCAGGGGAACAGGTCGTCAACGTCGAGCCGGAATCCACCGGTCGGCCTCCGATCGACGTTCAGCCTCCCGAGATCGGGCACCTCGAGGGCCTCGATCATCGCGAGTTCTGGTTCCTTGATCTTGCCCTCGGCGAGAATGCTCGCCCGGAGCTTGCCGAGCAGCCTGTCCTCGTCGGCGTCGGTGTAGGCAGCGGGGTCGGGTGGCAAGGGCATGGCCGCGCGCCACACCGCGACGAGGCGGTCGCTTGCTTGCCGCTTCTTGACCACGCTCGCGGGCGACTTGATGTGCCACCGCAGCAGGAAGGCGGCGGCCCGCTCCGACTGGAACACCTCACCGATCGTCGGCGACCTCCGGCCGCCCAGGCCATCTCCCGGCGGGTGACAGCTCGGCGTCGACACGTCGGCGATGGGGGGCAGCGCGCCGGCAGGAAATGGCGCCTCCAGGACGTCCCGGAGGCGCGCCCGCACCATCGGCCACATCGCGCGCCGGTACGGGTCGTCGGAGCGGCCGGCGAGCACGAACCGATAGAACCAGTGCCACGAGCGGAACAGGTCGAGCTCGAAGTACGCCCGCGTGCCCGAGCGATGCCGCTCGCCGCTGACGAGCCGTCGCAACCGGGTCACGCCCGCGGTGCCCCCGACCGACCGGTAGGCTCGCAGCCCGAGGAACGCCCCATACTTGAGCGCCGCAAGGTCCACCAGGTGTTCGCCGGGAAGCAAGACGTCCTCCGCCCACGCCGTCACTGGATCATCGTCGGTATCGGCGCCCGCCCCGCGGGACACGATGAACACGCCGGGTACGAACGTGTCGTACGACGCCGGGGCCCTCTGCTTCAACCAGGTGAGGAACGCGGGCAGCTCGCCTCTGTCGAACGTCCCGTCGCTCTGCTGTGCCGGCGAGACCGTCCACTGACAGGGCCCGACCGAGAGGAAGGCCCTGTCGTAACCGTTTAGGGCGTCGAACTGACCATGGATCTCGGGGTGGCTCGCCCCCTGCACGACCCGGAACGTCGACCTCTGCTCGGCCGACATGTGGGCCGTGTCCACGCCCACGAGGCGAAGCGGGGTCACCGCCCCGCTCGGCAGGGTGTCGCGCCCCGCGACCGACCCCGGGCCGCAGTAGGTGTCGTACGTCGAGAACCTGCCCAGCGACTCCCAGAGCGCCGCGTCGGTCCCGGGCCGCCCGGTCCAGTCGCGCACGAACATGGCACGGCCTTCTTTCTCCGTGTGATCGTCGTGGGCCCACAGGTTGGCGGCCAGGCAGGTGTCCGTGCGGTGACCGCCCGAGACCTTGAAGCAGTTGATCAGGACCGGACAGCGCCACCCCCTCGCGAGCCATACCTGGATGCACCGCGCCGTCTCCGCCGTGACTACGCCGTCGATCGCCGTGGTCGGCAGCCGGCCCTCGGGCGAGAGCGCCTCCGTGACGTAGTGATTCCAGTAGTCGGCGGCCTTCGCCTGGTTGTCCTCGCGCGCCGCGCAATGCAGCCCGGCGTAGGTCTCCAGCTCGCGGACGGCCCACTCGGTGCGGATGTCGAACACACCCGTCGGATCCAGGCCGAGAAAGCGCAGCGTGGCCAGATCGGTCTGGAGTCGGCAGACGTGGGCGGCGGTCACGCCCGGACGGGGCTGCCCTCCATAAATGGCCGGGCCCGTCGGGCCCGGGTCCCTATCGCCCAGACGGAGGGAGAATCCACCGTAGGGAAGCTCGGTATCATCAGCCATGCGACCCCCGACCACGCAGGTCTCCGCGCCGACTCCACGCCTAGCGAACGCCGCAGATCGCCAATCTCCGGAGGAGCGACGCCACGTCGCCGACGGTCATCCCCTCGATGCGCAGCCCACCGGGGCCGTACACCACGATCTTCCCGGTGGAGAGACTGTCCACCTCCATCGCCTCGCTGATGAAGGTGTCCACCTGCTGGGCCCGATCGTTGTTGGGAAACTCGATCTTCCAGTGATCCGCCCAGTAGTCCGCGTGTTCTTCGTAAGATGTCCCGATCGGCACACTCACCCGCTTCAACGCGATCCGAGCCATGTAGGTCGCGAACAGGTCGTGATCATCCGAACTCAGGAGGTTTCCAATGAGGTTGCCCTCCGGGAAGTAGCTCCCGGATGCGCCTTGCAGCTCCGTCCAGGCGGAGAGGATGGCATCCTGGGAGGTGCCGGCCGAGTCCGCGAGCTTGTCCATCCACCCTTTGGTCTTGGCGTAGTCGACCGCGTCGACGGCCTTGCCGCGCTCCATCTGGTAGAAGCTCCGTGCCGGGCCCTCGCCGCTCTGGATCCGCGTGGTCAACCTGGCGCCCTCGTGCCAGGCCACGTGGAGCAGGAAGCTCTTCTTGTTCTCCGGATTGGCTCCGCTGGCGTCGAGATCGTCGACGACGGTGCTGATGAGCTCCACCAAGACGCGCTTTCGCTCGCCGGGAGGCGCGTGTTTGTCGACGTTGCCACCGTCCGCGAGGCCCGGGCACTTCTCAGGGAGCACGTGGCCCGCGTGCTGCTTCGTCAGCTCGACCTTCATGATACTTCCTCGTCGCCGGGTTGTCGCCGTGGCTCGTCACGTTGGCGGCCACGTGTGTCACTCCCATCGTTGGGCCGGCGGCGCGCGTGTCGAGCGAGGACGCTGCACAAACCACGTCATCCGGCGTCAAGTCGGGGGAGCTCTTCGCGAGGACCGGACGGCGCCTGTGCTGGCGAAATACTCGTCCGGCGATCACGCGGCCCTCGCGTAGCGATGGTGAAGTCCTCCGACTCTGGGGAGGGCAACGACCTTCCCTCGCGTCGGCGGCTCGACGGGGCGGGTGCATGGCGCGTCGCCGCCGAGCGACATGTGCGGGCGGTCGCCGTTGTAGTAGGCGACATAGTCGCGCACGGCGCGAAGGAGGTGCCGCTCACCCACGACGACGAGGTGGTCGAGCAACTCGCGCCGCAGCGTGCCGACGAACCTCTCCGCGTAGCCGTTCTGCCAAGGCGATCGGGCGCTGATCTTCAGCTGGCGGATGCCGAGGTTCCCCACGCGCGCGCGTTGAAGGCGGCGCCGAAGACGCCGTCTCTGTCGCGGATGAGCCGCGTGGGCGGGGTGTCACCACCGATCGCTTCTACGATCTGCTGTGCGGCCCATGCCGCGTGCGGCTGGCGCGTCACGTTGACGTGCAGCACGCGCCGGCGCTCGAGGGAGAGGACGAAGAAGACGTACACAATGCCGAACGTCACCGTCGGCACGGTGAGGAAGTCGATCGCGATCGTCCCCGCGAGGTGGTTTCGGAGGAAGGTCTTCCAGGTCTGCGAAGGGGGTCGGCGGGGTCTTCCGGGAGGCTTCGGCATGTACTTCGCAACGGCGTCCTTACCGACGGCGTATCCGAGCTTGGCGAGCTCGCTCGCGATGCGTCGCCGGCTCCAGAGCGGGTTCTCGCGAGCCATCCGCTCGATCAGCTGCACGAGGTCCTCGCTCAGGGGAGGACGACCTATGCGCTGCGACTTCCACGTCCAGAACCGAGCAAAGCCGCGGCGATGCCATGCGATCACCGTCGCCGGCTGCACGATCGCCAGCACGTCGGTCCAGCGCGACCACGTACGCGACAGCAGGACCCAGAACGCCCGGTCGACCGCGCGCAGCCGAGGGCGGGGCACCTCACGGCGCAGCGCGGACAGTTGCTGACGGAGCGCGAGGTTCTCGGCCACCAGGCTCGCCCACGGCTTGAACGCCGACAGCAGCGCCCCGACCACGGCCGCAACGATCGCGAACATCGCCGCGACCTTCGCCCAGGACGGGGGCGATGTCACCGGCGAATCCCCTCGCCAGACGGGCTACCATGACCCCGGTCCCATGCGTCCGCGCAGCCTCAATTTCGCCGGGAAAACGACTAATTCGCCACCACAGCGTTCGCCACGTCGCTGGACGACGGAGCGGGGGACACGCCCACGTCTGCCATCAACGCCGACGGGGGAGAGGCCGGTGACGGCCGCGCGACGGTCGGCTCCACCGGCGTCGTGGCCGCCGGTCTGGCCGAAGGGGCGTTGCCCGAGCCGCGGAACGAGAAGACGGCGATACCGACGCCCAGCGCCACCGCGAGGCCGGCTCCGATCACGAACGACCGCGCCGATGCCTTCTGGACGCGCGGGTCGAGGGTGATCGTCCCCGCCAGCGTGCCAGCCGGAGCGGCGGCACGCGGCTCCGACCCGGCGGAGCTCCAGGGCACCGTCCGGGAATTCACGAACGAGTCCCTCTCTCCGCTCGGGAGCGACGGGGCAGGCTCCCGCCCGGCGCCGGCCGCGTACGGCGCGAGTCGCCCGGCCGAACGGGAGATGTCATCGAAACCCAGGCCATGATCGGGGGGCGTGACCGACCCGTCAAGGGCGGCGGGCGGAGGCGTTCAGCCGGCGCGACGGTTGCGCGAAAGTAGGGGTCGGCAGGGCCCCAGCATGCCGAGGCAGACGACGACGGCGGTGGCGGTGGTGGCGAGCACGCTGCTCGTGGGCTGCCCGGATGCCACACCGGGGCTGATGGGGTCGGGCGGTGGATCGAGCAGCCACACGGAGGCGGCGACCAGCGGCTCGAGCAGCGGCTCGGGAGGGGCAATCCCAGGTGGGGTTGCATCGGGCACGTCTCCCCGCCGCCCACGACCGGCACGACCCCCGTCGGCGTCTCGCCGCTCGCGCCCCTCACGGTGGCGCTCCACGGCAAGGACATGGACCCGCTCGATCTCTGCGACGCCTGGAACCAGGAGGGCCGCGCCGGGAGCTGGCTGGTGTGCCCCGCGGGCAACGCGCCCGGCGGCGAGTCCTTCGACTGGGGAGGGCCGACCGAGGACCGGATCGCCGCCGTGAACGCGCAGCCAAGGAGCCTGGCACGCCCGCTGCGAAAGACGCCGCGTGCGGACCTCCTCGCGCGCAGCGTCGCCCCTCGCCTCGGCGGCCGAATATCTTCCCCGCCGGCCCCAGGACACCGTCCTTCATCGCCTCGTCCGCGAGCACCCGCTGCGGCGCCTCCTGCGTGGCGCGGCCGAGTCGCTGGGAATCAGCGGCGTGCCGGGCGGAGGTTCTGGGTATGCTCGCGGGCATGCGCGCCATTCGAACGATCGTCGCCCTGTGCTCCGTGCTCGTCGCGTGCGGGGCAGCCCCCACCCCGCCTCCGCCGGCGGCGATCCCCCCCGCCGCCGCGGAGGTGCGTCCGCCGGCGACCGACGCGGCCCACTTCCCCGACCTCGCCGAGCGGCGCGCGCTCTTCGACGCGCTCGTGAGCGACGTCCGCAAGTACCACGTGTTCTCGGAGGCGACCGCGAAGGCGCTCGGCCACACCTGGGAGGAGGACGTGCCCGAGCTCCGCCGCGACTTCGAGGAGGCGGTCGACGAGGGCCATCTCTCGGTCGCGCTCACGCGCTTCGTCAACAGCTTCCACAACCCGCACTGCGGCTACGCCGGACCCGATCTCCCTCCGGCGGCAAAGACCACGGGGTTCGAGGTCGAGTCGGAGTGGCGCGGAGGCGCCGCGCACTTCTACGTGAGCGCGATCAAGGACCCTGCGCTCAAGGACAAGCTCGCGGTCGGCGACGAGATCGCTTCGTTCGACGGCATCCCCTCCGCCGAGATCCCGCGGCGCCTGCACTGGATGTCGCACGACAACAACTGGCGCGGCATCGCGCACCACGTCGCCTGGGCCCTCGCGGGCCCCTACTTCACGCGCCTGCGCAAGGTGGGGTCGCGCTCGACCTACGTCTTCGAGAAGCGCGCCACGCACGAGCGCGTGACGCTGGAGCTGCCCTGGGTGCCCTGGGCTGCCCCCGCGGCGAGCGAACAGTCGATCGACTCCTCGGGCGTCGACTACGCGACCACCTCGTGCACGGGGCTCCCCGATCGCGCCTACGGCCCCGGCTACGAGCTCGTGGCGCGCGGACAGAAGCTGTGCATCTACGCGTCGCGCGCGCCGGGGTACCGCGACTATCCCATCATCCGCCAGTTCTCGTACCACTACCTCGACGACGCGTTCAAAGAGTTCGCCAAGCACGGGATTCGCGCCGACTACGAGGTCCAGAAGCGGGAGCTCGACCGCCTCCATCCGAAGGGCGTCCTGCTCGATCTGCGCGACAACGGCGGCGGCAACAACCCGCACTGGTTCATGGACTGGTACGCGCCCGGGCCCTACGTCGACGACTTCTTCGCGGTGCGGCTCCACCCCGACTTCGACACGAAGGAGAAGCTCGCCCCCGCCCACCTCCCCAACGAGGACTTCGTCCTCGAGCAGCTCGCGAAGCGGAGGCCAGGGCAGGAGTTCACGGACCCGCGCCCGTGCCAGTGCAAGGGTGACGTGTGCGACTGGGACAACCGCTACACGCCGTCGCACCGCATTACCAAGGCGCCGTTCGCGCTGCTCGTCGGGCCGGGCTGCGTCAGCGCATGCGACGCGATCGCGCTGTATTTCTCGAGGGAACGGTTCGGCCCGCTCGTCGGCGAGCCGCCCGCGTCGGGCACCACCAACAACCGTCTCGATCGCTTCGTCGTCCTGCCGGGCGGGCGCAAGTTCGGCAGGCTCAGGCTCGCGTTCACCTACGAGCTCGACGGCAAGACGAAGGAGCGCATGGAGGGCGTCCCGACGCCCGTCGACGTCCCGCTCGACCGCACGTTCGACAACCGTGCGACGTACGACCGGCAGATCGTCGACGCCGCCATCGGCGCGTTCGCCACGTACCCGAAGCGTTGATCACGGGATAGACGGGCTTCTCGCCCTCGTACGCGACGAGCACCTGCTTGGTCACGTTCACGTCGATCCACTTCTCGCCCTTCTTCGCCCAGCCCGGCATCTTCTTGGCGGGCTCGACGCGGCCGGCGCTGCGATCGTCGACGTAGAAGCCGTCGGTCGTCTCGTAATAGAGGTGGGCTCCCTGCATCTTCTGCTTGCCGGTGAGCTTCACGTCATCCCACCCCGTACGCACGCCATTCCCGCCCCGTCCTCCGCCGCCATGTCCTGGTCCTCGAAACCATCGGTCGAGATCGGCGGGAAGTGCGCCCGACGGCCTCCTGCCCGGCTACGCTCGCACCCGATGGCCGACCCGACGCCCACCTACTGCCGCATCTGCGAGGCCGCCTGTAGCCTCCTGGTCGAGCGCGACGAAAACGGCGCGCCGACGAGCCTCCGGCCGGATCGCGCTCACCCGGTGAGCGCCGGCTTCGCCTGCGCCAAGGGCACGCAACGAAACGACCCCACCCACGTTCGAAACGACCCCACCCACGTTGGCGGATTGCCTGGCGGCCGCTGGCGGCCGCCACCCAGGACCCGCCGTAAGTCTTCGATAAGATTGCCTCAGCCCCAGGCCCACGATTTGTATCCGCACCGACCATGGGCGACCGGCCCCACGTGGATGGACCAACTGGCGGCCGTCACCCCGAAAACTGGCGGCGCCACCCCCCCACCCTTGCAAGTCATTGATAAGGTTCACCCCACGCCTGGCGCGATGTTTGCCATGTCGCCGGCCATGAGCCTGCCCCGTGAGATCCTCCCCGGCGTCACCTACCTCATCACCCGTCGCACCCTCCGCCGGCACATGCTCTTCCGCCCCGACGAGGCGATCAACCGGTTCCTGGTGTACCTCCTCGCGGTCTCCGCCCACCGTTACGGCCTGCAGGTGCATGCGCTGTGCGCGATGTCCACCCATCTGCACCTCGTCGTGACCGACGTTCACGGCTACTTGCCGCAGTTCTTGGCCTTCTTTCATCGCCTCGTCGCCCTCGGTACCAAGGTGCTTCGCAAATGGGAGGGGTCGGTGTGGGACCCCGAGGCTACGAGCGAGGTACGCCTGCTCACGCGCGCGGCGCTGGTGGAGAAGATCGCCTATACCCTCGCCAATCCCGTGGCCGCAGGCCTCGTCTGGAGCGCGCGCGAGTGGCCGGGCGCCACGGTGCATGTGGGTGATCTCGGCCGAGGGACGCTGCGAGTGCGGCGTCCCACGTTCTATCTCGACCAGAAGAGCCCCCAGTGGCCCGAGGAAGCGACGCTCCAGCTCTCGCTGCCGCCCACCATCGAGCCAGGCGACGCCGATGGCTTTCGCCGGGAGGTCGCCACCGAACTCGAGCGATTGGAAGAGCAGGCGCGCGCGGAGGTGCGGGCGCGAGGCCTCCGCGTCCTCGGCGCCAAGCGCGTCTGCCGGGTCTCGCCCTACGAGCGCGCCACGAGCTTCGAGGCTCTCCGTGAGCGCAATCCCACGTTCGCGGTCGGCCGGAATCAGGGGGCCGCGTGGTGTCGCGCGGCCGCGGCGGTGAAGGCATTTCGCGCGTCGTACCGCGCCGCGCTCGAACGATGGTGCGCCGGGGTGCGCAGTGCCCTGTTCCCGACTGGAACATGGTGGATGCACGTCTTCCACGGCGCGGACATCAACGACGTCGTGCAGAACGTGTAGGCGCTCCACGGGCGCGCGGAGCGGAATGGTTAGGGGGTGCGGGACGGCTTCGACGCGTCGTCGGGGAGAGCTCTGTCCTCGTGCAGGCAGAGTACGTCCGCAAACCAGCCCGTGGCGGTGCGCGGGGATATGCGCATGAGTCGTGCCAGGCGCAGCGTGCGCCGAGGGCTGGTGCGCGAGATTGTTCTACGGTGTCGGCGCTCCCATGCACCGTACAGGATCGTTCTTCGGGGTCGGGCACCGCGTCGGCAGGTCTACCCGGGTGGATGGCTCACGGCGTCGATCAAACGCCGTGCCAGGGGCTGAGGTAATCCTATCGCAGACTTACGGTGCGTACCCGGTGACGGCCGCCAGGTTCCGCCAGGCAACCCGCCAACGTAGGTCGGGTCGGGTCGACGACGGTGCGTACCCGGTGACGGCCGCCAGGTTCCGCCAGGCAACCCGCCAACGTAGGTCGGGTCGGGTCGACGACGGTGCGTACCCGGTGACGGCCGCCAGGTTCCGCCAGGCAACCCGCCAACGTAGGTCGGGTCGGGTCGACGGCCGCCAGGTTCCGCCAGGCAACCCGCCAACGTAGGTCGGGTCGGGTCGCCCCAACGTAGGTCGGGTCGGCCCCGAACTCGACCCGCCAACGTAGGTCGGGTCGGCCAACTCGACCCGCCAACGTAGGTCGGGTCGGCCAACGTAGGTCGGGTCGGCGCTGTAGGTCGGGTCGGCGTGGTTTACGTAGGTCGGGTCGGCTGCTGGCGGGACCGGTTTGCTCCCGCAGGGCCCTGCTCGCCACAGGAGACGCGAGGGCTTCCCACGCGTCGAGCCGTGGGCGCAGAAGTGGGGCCGCCGACGCCTCGACCGTGTTAGCGTCCCAGGTTCGAGGGCTTACGATGATGAACGCACGTTGGGCGGTGGTGATCGGGATGGCGGCGGCCGGCGTGGCCGCGGTGGTGCCGGCGTGCTCCGGCGGCAACGGCACCGGCGGCGGGCCGGGTACGGGTGGCAGCGGTGGCCAGGGCGGCACGGGGTCAGAGAGCGGGCCGGCGTCGTCGTCGAGCGGCATGGGCCCCGTCGTCGTCGAGTGCGAGATCGCCATCGTGGGCGGCGGGCCGGGCGGCGTCCACACGGCCTACAAGCTGACGAACCCGCCGGCCGGCACCACGGTGAGTGGCCTGAGCGCGCCGAGCGGCGTCTGCCTCATCGAGAAGAACGATCGCCTCGGCGGTCGCATCCGCGACGTGTCGTTCGGGCCGAACCCCGACGACGTCACCGGGACGGGGGCGTTCCGCATGTACGACAACCAGTACACGTTCGAGCTCGCCGGCGAGCTCGGCGTCACCACCGTCGCCCCGTACGACTTCTCGAACCTGCGCGGGCTCCAGGATCCCGGCGGGAAGACCGGACGGTTCTTCGGCTACGGCGGCGACGCGTTCAAGGCCCTCTACGGCCAGACGCTCAACGACGACGACATGTGGGGCGAGCTCCTCTGCGGGACCCAGGTCCCGAAGGACGCGTCGGGCCACCCGAACTACGCCGGCGTGACCGGCGGGATCGGGACCAAGAGCTCGGTCGATTACACGACCGACGTGCTCGGCGAGCCGGGCGCGCAGTACTTCTTCGACCAGAACCGGTTCCGCGCCGACTTCACGCCCGACGTCGATGCGGTCGGATACATGGAGTACTCGGTCATCGATTATTACGGCTCCGGCGCCATCCGCTACCCGATCCCCGGCCACTCGGCGCTGATCGGGAAGATGGAGGACGCCATCAAGGCGAAGGGCGGCCAGGTCTTCCTCTCCGATCCGGCGTCGAAGATCGAGAGCACGAGCGACGGCTTCACGATCACGGCGATGGCGCACACGTTCCACGCCAAGCAGGTGGTCGTGGCCATCCCGCCGGGGGCGGTGGGCAAGCTCGGCGGCGACGTCGTCACGTCGATCATGGCGGCGAAGGAGTTCAACAGCGTGACCTCCGCGAAGTCGATGCAGGTCACGCATCAGTGGGACAAGACCTGGTGGAAGGGGGACCTTCGCTACCCGGACATGACGAAGGTGGTCGGCGGAGACCTGCCGCAAGGCGCCGCGCCGATCTTGCGCGCCGACACGACGATCAAGCAGACCGACGGGAGCTGCATCAACTCGATCGAGATGCCCCTCACCGCCCACCACGACGGCCTGATGGTGACGCGGTCCGTGTACTCGGACGACCGGACGTGCGTCGACCACAACCTGATGGTGTACGGCAGCGGCGGGGTCGCCGGGACGCAGGCGCTCAACGACGACATTTTGAAGTCGCTGCGCATCATGTTCCCCGCGATCTTCGACGGGAGCGCCGGCGAGCCGAAGATCGTCAAGACCGACGTGAACGTGCACGACGAGGCCTGGTTCTACCTGAAGACCGGCGCCACGGCCGCGGGCCTCAGCAACAAGAGCGTCTTCGACTGGTCGGTGAACCCCGTCTCCGGCAAGAAGGTCTACCTCGTCGGCGACGCCTGGTATCCGGTCGGCTCCGGGTGGTCGAATGCCGCGTACGTCTCGTCGATCCGGGTGCTGAACGAGCACTTCGGGCTGACCCTCGCGCCGCACGAGCTCCAGCCGGTGAGCTGCCCGTGATCGTCCAAGGCCCGGTGGCCGCCGGCAGCGCGGGGTCGGCGGCCCAGTCGCTCCACGAGCCCTCGTAGAGGAGCGCATCCTCGCGCTCGGCGACGGCGAGCGCAAGGCGCACCTCGATCGTCGGGGCCGCCGGCATCGCGGCCGGGGTGGTCAGCAAGCCCCGCCCGTCGGACCCGGCGGCAGCCGTGACCCCGTCAGCAGCCGTGGCCCCGGCCGCGCTGCCCGGCGGCGCCGGCCTCGTGCTCACCGGGCGGTTTTGACGGCCCGGGGGGACGGCGAGCGCCGTCCCCCGGGTATCGACGGCGCCGAGGTCATCGCCGTCGTGCCGTCGCCTCCTACCGGCGGCGGTAGCCGCCGCGGTAGCCACCCCGGTACCCGCCGCGGTAGCCGGTGGCGCGGTACGTCCGGTAGCGAGCGCCGTTGACGCCGTACCAGCGGTGGTAGTTGTCGCGGTACGTGTTGTAGTGCGTCACGTACGAGTTGTAGCCGACGTACGTGGAGGGCACGTAGTACGTGCCGCCGCCGTAGCCGTTGTAGTACGGCCGGCCGTAGCCGTCGTAGTAGACGACGTAGCCGTCGTAGTACATCGGGCGGTAGCCGTAGCTCTCGACCACGGGGCCGGGGGCGCCGGCCTGGTCGGCCGGGGTGGCCGGGGCGTCCTCGTAATAATAAGGCTCGGCGGCGCAGCCCGTGCCGAACATCGCGCACGCGCCCATCGTCGCGGCGAGCACAACCCATCGAATGCTGGATGCGATCATGATGACCTCGTTTGCGATGGCTATCATGGCACCGTCCGCGACGCGGCGAAACCGGGCAGCAAGGTTGCGTCGCCGATCCACCCTGGGCGCCGGGGCATCGGCGCTCAGCCGGTGGGTTGGCTCACCGCGTCGAGGTGGTGTCCACGATGCCCGCCTGGGCGAGCACGGCCATCAGGGCGTCGGCGACGTCGCCGCGTTTGTCGGCGGTGAGGCGCGCGCAGAGGGCGGCGGCCAGGGTCCGCGCGTCGTGCTCGTAGGTCAGGCGCACGAGGGCCACCGTCCGCGCCGCGCCGGGGTCCCGGGTGGTGGCGCGCAGATCGGACGGGCTCTCGTGGGGCACGGCGCTGGGCTTGGTGTCGCGTTGCATGGGGCCGCCTCTCTTTCTACATGCAAACCCCGTCCAGCGGGGGGGGCTCCGGGGGCCCGGGCTCGTGCGATCGAGGCTACGCACCCCCGTCGCGCCGTCAACCCGCCGGTGCCACCCCCGCGGGCCCGCCCCGCGCCCCGAGCGGCGCCTCGAGCGCCGCCGCCACCGCGCGGAGCGCCCGGGGATCGTGGAGCATGAGCGCGTGCAGCGGCGCCGCCACCAGCACCTCGTCCCCGACCGGGAGGCGGGAGCTCTCGGGCGGGAGGATCATCAGATCGAGCGGCGTCCACAGCGAGGTCACCTGGACCCGGCCGAGCGAGGCCACGTCGCCGTCGAGCTCCCGCAGGAAATCGCTGCCGGGCCGCATCTGCACGCCGCCGCGCTGCCGGGTGAGGTGCGCCGTCAGGGTGCCGTGGTGGGGCGAGGAGATGCTGACGAAGCGCCCGACGCGCTCGGCCCCGCCGAGCCGCTGCAGGTAGTAGCGGCTCACCAGCCCCCCCATGCTGAAGCCCACCAGATCGAACGGCGCGCCCGCGCCGAACGTCCGGTCGGCGTGCGCGGCGAGCTGGGCCGCGAGCTCCTCGAGCGGGGCGCTGCCGTCGTTGGGCGAGAGGTCGATGGTGTGGGCCTCGATGCCCCGCGCCGCGAGGTGGCGCACCATGCGGGCGAAGGTCTTGCCCGTCTTCCAGATGCCGTGGACGAGGAGCACCGGGCGGCGCGGGGCTGCGGGGGTGTCGGGCACGGGGAGAGCTTGCATCCGGAGATCGACGGCGCGCAAGCGCAGCGAGCGGGGAGCTAGCGGGGCGAGGCGGGGCGAGCGCCGAGCGGTCACGGGCGGTCGGGCGTCATCCCTCGTGCCGGGGGTGGCGGTAGACCATGGCGACCCGATGCTCGGGGAAGGGGAGGGCGCCGCGCTCGTCCGCGAGCGTGGCGCGGAGCTCCGGGCCGCACGCCGCCTCGGCGACGACCACGAACCCGAGGCGCTCGTAGAAGGGCCTGTTCCAGGCGACGTGGCCGTAGGTGGTGAGCCAGAGCTCGCCCTGCGGCGCGCTCCAGCGCAGGGCGAGGGCGATGAGCGCCCGGCCGACGCCGCGGCCCATCCACGCCCGGCGCACCGACACCTGCTCCAGGTGGGGGTGCCCGTCGACGAAGTAGAAAGCGGTCATCCCGATGGGCTCCCCGCCCGGGCCGCAGGCGAACAGCAGGCGCCCATCCCGCGCCGCCTCCCGCCATCGCTCGTACTCGGCCACGAGGAAGGGGTGATCTCGCTGGAGATCGAACACGATATCCGTCTCGACGTAGCGCTGGGACGCGTCGTCGTCGATCGCCACCGCCACGTCGACCTCGGCCTCCACGGCGGGTCGAACGGAGAACGCGAGGGGGCCTTGATGATCTTCCATGCCGCACCGTACGCAGCAGGGGCGCGGACGTTTCGGTCGTCTCCAGCGCGGCCAGGGTGGTCGCAGAGATACTGCGCGCGGCGTAGCGCGCTTGCTGCTGACCGCGACGCGGCCGGTAGGCCTGGCTCAGGTCTTCTGTGCGTGCCGTGCCGGGCCGGCGGCGGGTCGCGCCGGGGCCTTGGCCCGCACGACGGCCGCCGCGGTGGAGGCGACGGCGGCCCGCCGGACCCACGCGTCCAGCGTCGCGGTGTCGGAGCAGCCGAGGATGCGCGCGCGGATCGTGGCGCTCACGGGAATGCTTCGCGCGGCGAGGACGGCCAGGATGGCCTCGGCCTTACCCTCCGCATTCCCCTCGGCCTTGCCGGCGGCCCTGCCGGCGGCCCTGCCGCTGGCCTCGCCAGCGGCCCTGCCGCTGGCCTCGCCGTCGCCGAAGATCTCCCGGTACCACTCGCTTTCCATGAGCCGCTCCTTCGAGATCGCCGCCCGCATGAGCCGGGTGGGCACGCCCTCCGCTTCGGCGACGAACCATAGCACGGCCAGATGATCGACGCGCTCCGCGGGGGTCCACACCGCCCGCGCGTCGATGGCGCCCCGCGCCTCCTCGACCACCGGCCGCGCGCGCGGCTCCGTCGCGGGTGAGCGCGACCAGCGGCCAGAGCGCCGGCGGGGCCTGCCCGAGGAGCTCCCTCCAGCCCATGCCGCGCAGGTTGATCCGCTGGTAGACGCAGGTGGAGCCGTCGGCGCCGAACGTGAGCCTCCTCTCCTCACGGACGGGCGCGTCCGCGTCGCCGTAGAGGTCCCAGAGGTACGAGACCACGAGCTTCCCTTCCCGCCGGAAGAGCCGCGCCTGGGCCTCGACGATGTCGATGGCGAGCTCCTTCAGGCCCTGGTGGCGCCGGTAGAGCTCGATGTGCGCCAGGCGCTGGTCCTCGTCCGGGACCTCGGCGCCCTCCGTCGAATCTCCGACGGCGATCAGGTATGCGCCGTCGATGTCGCGACCCCGCGCGGGTAGGACGCTGGGAACCGCCCCGAGGATGCGAAAGCGCGGGTCGCCGAGGGCGAAGCCGATGAAGTCGGCAGGGGCGCGCTGGAGGAGGTGCTTCACGGACTGGTCGAAGGATTCCATGGGGTGCGGGGCGCGAGCAGGCGCGGGCCCCTACGGATCCATCGACACGAGCGAGGTCGAAGTTGCGGGGGGCGTGTCGATTTTCTTCCGGGGTGGGACAGCCCTCCCGCATCGCTCGGCGGCGACTGGTGGATCGAGCTTCCGGCCGACCCCATCGCCGGCGGCCGCAGGCTCCCCCCTGCTCACCGCGCGTCGTGCTCCTGTAGTAGAGGAGCCCCGTCGGGACGACGTCCTCGGACCTCCTCGGCGCTCCTCGGATCGCGGGCAAGCCAGCCCACGGCGCGGGCAGGCCAGCCCACGGCGCGGGCAGGCCAGCCCACGGCGAGGCCTGGCGTCCACACGGCGAGGTCTGGCTTCCCCACGGCGAGGTCTAGCTTCCCCATGCCGAGGTCTGGCTTCCCCACGGCGAGGTCAGGCCAGCCTACGGCGAGGTCTGGCGTCCCCACGCCGTGTTCTGGCGTCCCCACGGCGTGCTCTGGCGTCCCCACGCCGTGCTCTGGCGTCCCCAAGCCGAGGTCTGGCGTCCCCAAGCCGAGGTCTGGCGTCCCCAAGCCGAGGTCTGGCGTCCCCAAGCCGAGGTCTGGCGTCCTCACGCCGCGCGCTACGGTTCCCGATCGACCTCGCCCCGCCTCGCCGGCAAGTGCGTTGGAATCCTGCTGGGGTACATCGGGGCTCGCGTCTCCGGCGACATATCCCTCGAGGGCGGAGAGAGACGCCCCGGTGGGACCCGATGCGCGGGGTCGGTCCCGCACGTTCACGCGCCCGACGTCAGCCCCAGCCCCTGCTCCTCGCCGGTCTCCGAATCCCCTCCGTTCCGGTCCCCGGAGGCGCGCGATCCGCATCCGCGCCGCTCTTGCGCCCCGAGAGCGAAGCAGCGCAAGATCGGCCATGCGCCGCCCCCGCCTCGTCGCCCTCGCCCTCGTCTCCTCGGCCCTCGCCGTGCCGCTGATCGCGGCCTCCTGCGGCTCGGGGGGCAGCGGCACCGGCAGCACCCTGAGCACCGGCACCGGCGGATCCACCGGTCACGGCGGCCACGACGCCGGTGACTCGGGCAAGGCCGGCGCGGGGGGCGAGGGCGGCACCACCTTCGTCGACCAGAACTCGTGCACCAGCGGCCAGTCCTGCGGTGACGGCGGCGTCTGCGCGGGCAACGTCTGCTGCGCGGCGGCGCTGGCGTGCGGCGACGTCTGCTGTGCCGGCGGCGACGTGTGCTCGTTCCAGAAGTGCGCCACGCCGGGCGCGCCCTGCCACGACTCCAGCGAGTGCAGCGCCAGCGAGTACTGCGAGTACTCGCTGGGCGACGGCGCCGACGCGGGCGCGGCCGACGCCTCGTGCATGGGCGGCGCGGCGCAGCTCAGCGGCAAGTGCCTGCCCCGGCCGCCCACCTGCGCGAGCGACGCGGGCGCGCCGGACGGCGGCGCGCTCGACTGCCTCGAGCAGTGCGAGTACCACCCGCCCTCGTCGTTCACCCCCGTCCTCAAGTTCTCCTGGGGCGGCCACGTCACCTCGCCCTTCGACACGGACATCATGTCGGCGCCGATCGTGATCGAGCTCGACGACGACGACTGCGACGGCAAGGTCACCGAGCGCGACATCCCGGAGATCGTGTTCACCACCTTCTCGGGCGGCGCGTACCACGCGGCGGGGACGCTCCACGCCGTCTCCATCGTCGGCGGCGTGGTCGTCGACAAGTGGAGCGTGTCCGGCGTGCTCAGCGGCACCAAGCAGATCGCCGCCGGCGACTTCGACGGGCTCCCGGGCAACGAGATCGTCGGCTGCGGCGTCGACGGCGCGGTGCACGCCTTCAAGGGGGACGGCACCCCGCTCTGGACCAGCCCGCCGATGACCTGCCTCATGCCCTCCATCGCCGACCTCGACGGCGACGGGGTGGTCGAGGTGGTGGTGGAGGGCGGCATCCTGGACGGGCCCACCGGCGCGCTGAAGCACGCCTTCTCGTCGGCGCTCAACGGGCCCTTCGTGATCAGCGACATCGACGGCGACGGCCAGCTCGACGTGGTGACCGCGAGCCGGGGATACCACGCCGACGGCATGCTCTTCGTCGACACCATGATCGCGGCCGACGGCACCTTCTCCTACGGCACCGAGGACTGGAAGGGCCCGTGGCCCGCGGTCGCCGACTTCGACAAGGACGGGAAGCCCGAGATCATCGCCGTCGACAACCTCAATCACGCGCTCTCCATGTGGCGATACGACGCGACCCAGCCGGCCAAGTTCACGGCGGTGCGCGCGCCGGTCGACATGAACAGCATGTTCCCGGTGAACACCTGCACCGGATACGGCCAGCTCCACGGCGGCGGGCCGCCCACCATCGCCGACTTCGACGGCGACGGCACGCCCGACGTGGGCCTGGCCGGGGGCATCGGTTACGTGGTCTTCAACGGCAAGAAGCTCATCGACGCGACGGTGACGGGGCCGAACACCATCCTCTGGGCGCAGCCGACCCACGACTGCTCGTCGGCCTCGACGGGGAGCTCGGTGTTCGACTTCGACGGCGACGGCAAGGCCGAGGTGGTCTACTCGGACGAGTATCACCTGCGCATCTACGACGGCACCAACGGCAACGTCCTCTTCCAGACCTGCAACACCACCGCGACGCTGGTCGAGTTCCCGGTGATCGCCGACGTCGACAACGACGGCCACGCCGACATCGTGGTCGTCTCCAACGCCTACGCCGAGATCTGCCCCGACGACGGCTCCCGGCAGGCCGGCGTGCGCGTCTTCGGCGACGCCAACGGCTCGTGGGTGCGCACCCGGCGCATCTGGAACGAGCACGCCTATCACGTGACCAACGTGAACGAGGACGGCACCATCCCCCAGCACGAACTCCCCAACTGGACGCAGCCGGGCCTGAACAACTTCCGCCAGAACAAGCAGCCGGGGAGCGAGTTCTCGGCGCCCGACGCGGTGGTGAGCGTGGCCCCGCTCTGCCCGGGGCCCACCGGGCTCGTGGCCACGGTGCGCAACATCGGCCAGGCCGCGCTGCCGGCGGGCGTGGTGGTGGGCTTCTACGAGGGGACGCCGCCGACCGGCGTCAAGCTCGGCCAGGGGACCACGCTCAAGGTGCTGTACCCCGCCGAGTCGGAGACGGTGGCCATCACCCTGAACATGCCCGACCAGGGGCTCACCAGCGGCGTGACGCCCGTCTACGCGGTGGTCGACGACGGGATGCCCGCCCACCCGAGCTGGCACGAGTGCCGGACCGACAACGACACGTCGGACCCGGTCTCGGCCAGGTGCAGCGCCCCCCAGTAGGCCGAGAGCTGGCCAGAGAGGTTCATCCATGCCGCCCAGGAACACGAGCTACGCCGAGCTGAACAAGCTCTATGCCAACGAGAAGGATCTGAAGGACCAGGACTTCGGCGACTACAGCATGATCGCCATCGGCACCGCGTGGCCCGAGGAAGACAAGGATACCCGCAACTTCGCCGAGTTCTACCGAAAGGACATGAAGGGCGCCGAGCAGTCGCACTGGAAGGCGCATTTCAGCGTCATCGGCCCCCAGGTCGGCAAGGCCTGGGACGTGGTGTACCCCGTCCTCGCCGAACAGAAGGCCTACAAGTTCAAGGTCTACCGCCAGGTCTGCGGGCCGGCGACCAAGCGGAGGCTGGCCAAGTCGAAGGACGCCTCGGCCGAGATGCGGCAACAGGCGATCGCGGACATCGACCGGCTGGAGACCCACGCGCAGATCACCGTCTATCTCCCCACGGAGAAGAACAAGGAGCTCGACGCGCTGCCGGAGAAGGTGAGCGCGGCGCAGAAGATGCTCGTGGCGGTCGAGGCCGCGCTGGTCAAGGCGAAGGTCTCCCAGGCGATCCTCTTGCCCGATCGCGACCGCTGGGTCGGCCAGTACTGCTCCATCGTCTACGAGGAGAAGGGCGTGACCTGGGAGAAGCGCAAGAACTACAAGCCGAAGGGGGTCAAAGACCCGTTCGCGGAGGTGGGGAAAGTCGAGTGGGAACAGATCGAGGGCGGGGCGAGGAGGAAAAAGGGCTGACCCGGATCGGGCACCTGAAATACGCCCCGGGCTGCCGTATCGGGTGACGCCCTCGGGGTTCGTCCTCGTCCGGACATCCGCAGCAGGCCATTCCTGGGCTCGTTCGCGTGGCCTCCGGACGGCGGAGGACGACCCGGTTGAATATCCTGGGAGGGTATGTCCTCACCCAGCGACGAAACACGGTCTCCCGACATGCTGGACGCGCTGCTGCGCCTCTCCGACGCGCTGGTGGGGACCCGCCAGGGGGGGCTGCTCACCGACGCGCTCCACGCGGTCCTGGGCGCGCTCGGCTGCGCGAGGGGCGCCGCCTTCGCCGCGAGCGAGGGCGCGCTGGTGCTGGCCGGCGAGCGCGGGCTCCCGGCGGAGCTCCGGGCGTCGCTCGATCGGCTGCCGCTCGGCGAGCCGCCCTGGTTCATCGCGCAGCGCGCGGCGGGGGCGCGGGGCCTCGTCGCCGGTCGCGCCGTCGCCGGGTCCGGCGGGGGGCGGCTCGACGCGGCGCCGGCGGCGGCCGGGTCCGGCGGGGGGCGGCTCGAGGCGG
>JADMIO011053099.1_pt1 | contig 39002 bp, 40 predicted proteins | sample 8958161 | NCBI WGS metagenome assembly JADMIO01 (sample SAMN16585339, study PRJNA669376) | soil metagenome | isolation source: Crop rotation soil | place: USA: Cullars Rotation, Alabama | collected 2011 | reverse complement strand
GCCGCGACTTCAAGTCACGTGAATTCCAAGCTTCGGATCCCACTGTGCTGGAAAGGGTCGAGGTGGAGCTGGCATTCATTCTTGGCAGGACGCTCCAGGGGCCGGGCGTGACCATCTTCGACGTGCTGGAAGCGACCGACTGGGTGGTGCCGACGCTGGAGATCATCGATGCCCGCATCCGGCGGGTGGATCCCGCCAATGGCCGCACGCGCAAGGTGGTTGATACGATATCCGACAATGCCGCCGGCGCCGCGATCATATCGGGGGGGCAGCCGATCCGCCCGACATCCACCGATCTGCGTTGGGTATCCGCGCTGATCTATCGCAATGGATCAATCGAGGAGTCGGGCGTTGCCGCGGCCGTCCTCAATCACCCGGCCAACGGCGTGGCCTGGCTCGCCAACAAGCTGGCGCCCTATAATGTGCCGTTGAACAAGGGTGAGATCGTCCTCGGCGGATCATTCACCGCGCCGGTGGCGGTCGGCCGGGGCGACACTTTTCATGTCGATTACGGGCCATTGGGCTCCATCGCGACGCGGTTCGTCTGACATGGCGATCGTCAACCGGTTCAAACAGGCCCTGCGTGACGGCCACGAGCAGATTGGCCTGTGGCAGGCCCTTGCCAATCCCTATACGGCGGAAATCTGCGCGGGTGCCGGTTTCGACTGGTTGCTCTTCGATGGTGAGCATGGCCCGAACACGATCCAGACATTGCTCTCCCAGCTTCAGGCAGTCGCGGCCTATCCATGCCATCCCGTCGCCCGACCGCCGGTGGGCGATACCCCGCTTATCAAGCAATATCTGGATATCGGCTTCCAGACGTTGCTGATTCCGTTCGTGAACAGCGCCGCCGAAGCGCAGAGAATTGTCGCGGCGACGCGCTACCCGCCCGCCGGCGTGCGGGGCATCGGCGTCGGGCTGTCGCGGGCGGCGCGCTGGAACCGGGTGGCGGGGTATCTCGACACCGCCGACGCGGAGATATGCGTGATCGCGCAGATCGAGACGCGCGAGGGTCTGGGCAATATCGAGGCGATCGCCGCCGTCGATGGCATCGACGCCCTCTTCATCGGCCCGGCGGATCTGTCCGCCGATCTCGGCTACCGGGGCCAGTCCGGCCATCCGGACATGATCTCCACGATCGCGCAGGCGACCGAGGCGCTGCGATCACGGGGCAAGCCGGTCGGCACCCTCGCCATGGATGCCGCCGGCGTCGATCGGGCGCGCCGGTCGGGCTGCGGCTTCATCGCCGTCGGCACCGATGTTGCGCTGCTGGCCACATCGGCTGAAAATCTCGTGCGTGCGACGACCGGCCGGGTCACTCCGGCGGGCGGCGGTTATTGAAGGACGGAAGATGCGGATTGCGATTGTCGGTGCTGGCGCCATTGGCGGCTGGATTGGAACGCGCCTGGCGCTCAGGGGCCACGACATCCATGTATTGGCGCGCGGCGAGACGCTGCGCGCGCTGAGCAATGGTCCGTGGCGGCTCGAGAGCGGCGGCGAGACGATGGAGGCCACGGTCACGGCGGCCGCCGATGCCCGCGAACTCGGAACGCAGGACGTCGTGCTGATCACGCTCAAGGGGCCGGCGTTGCCGGCAGTCGCTCCCGACCTGACACCGCTGATCGGCCCGGAGACCATCATCGTGCCGATGATGAATGGAATTCCCTGGTGGTTCCTGCTTGGCGGCGGCGGTGCGCTGGGGCCGACCTCGCTCGCGTCGATCGACCCCACGGGTGACATAGCCCGCGCCTTGCCCTTTCGGAATGTCCTGGGCAGCGTCGTCCATGCCTCGGTCGCCGGTATCGGTCCGGCCCATATTGCGCACAAGGCCGGCAACCGCCTGATCCTGGGCGAGCCTGGAGGCGGCGATAGCGATCGTTTGCGCCGGCTCTGCGCGCTGTTCGAGGATGCGGCGTTCGACGTAGAGGCCAGCCCGCGGATCCGCTACGAAATCTGGTACAAGCTTTGGGGCAATATGACGATGAACCCCATTTCCGCGATAACCGGGGCGACCTGCGACCAATTGCTCGACGATCCGCTGATATCCGGCTTCGTCCTGCGGGTGATGGCCGAAGCGCAGCGTGTCGGCGAGGGCATCGGATGCGCCATCGCCGAGCGTGGAGAGGACCGCAACGCGGTGACCCGCAAGCTTGGCGCATTCAAGACATCGATGCTTCAGGACGCCGAGGCCGGCCGACCGATGGAAATCGATCAACTGCTCTTCGGCCCGATGGAGATCGCCCGCCTCATCGGAGTAAGCACGCCCGATCTCGACGCGCTCGCCGGCCTGACCCGGCTATTCGGTCGGACGAAGGGCCTGTATCCGCCGGTTTGACACGCGCCGCTGCGTTGCGCTCGCATCGCCCGCGCGCCTATAATGAACCCATGGCGCCGCGCTTCACGCCCCGTCAGATAGATGCGTTCCTCGCCGTGGCCGAGCTGCAGAGCTTTCGGCTGGCGGCGATCCGTATCCATTTGACGCCGTCGGCGGTGAGCAATCTGATCGGCGAACTGGAATCCTCGCTCGGCTTTGCGCTGTTCGCGCGCAGCACGCGCAAGGTGACGCTCACGGTCGAGGGCCGGCGCTTCATTCCCGCTGCCTCGGCGGTGCAGCGGCAGATCATGCAGGCAATGGCGACCGCGTCGGACATTCGCGACAGCAGGATCGATGTCGTCCGTGTCGCGGCGCCGCTGGTGGTCGCCTCCATCCTCCTCCCCCGGATCATTGCCGGTCTCGACCCCGCGCTGGGGATCGCCGTCAATGTGGTGGACACGCCGGTGGTATGGCTGGCGGATCGCATCGCGATGGGCGAGGCTGATCTGGCGGTCGGGCCGGACCGGGAAAGTCCGGCGCATATCGACAGTACAACCCTGTTCCCGACGCCATGGGTATTGTGGTGCCGTGCTGATCATCCGCTCGCCGCGCGCACGACGATCGAATGGGCCTTGCTCGCCGATACGCCCATCTTCGCCGCCGGCGTCGATCATGAGCATCGGATATGGCCCGAACTGGCGGCGCAGAACATGGTGCCGCGCAACGTCAAGGTCGTCGAGCATGTGACGACGTCGCTCGGCCTCGCCGCCGCCGGCCTCGGGGTGACCTTTTCACCCGATTATGTGGCACCGCTTGCCGAGGCCCTCGGCCTTGTCGCACGCCCGCTGATCGCGCCCGCCGTCAACCGTCGGCTCTGCATCTATGCGCGGGCGGACGAGCGTTCGGACCCCGTGCTGATGATCAAGCGCCACATCATCGACAGCGCGTCGGCCCTACGGCGCGAACAGCCAGCCGTTCAGAATTTGCCACGAATTGCGCGCACCCGGCGCTAACCGAGAGCGATCACGCCATGGGCGACCAGCGAATCGATTTCGTTTCTGGCGAACCCGATGTCTGAAAGAACCGCGTAGGTATCCTGGCCAAGGGGGGTCGGAATTCCCCCGGATTGGGGCCTGCGCCCATCGAGCATGATCGGTATCGCCGGGATCTTGCCGCTGCCGCCGGCCGGCAGCTCGACATCGATCAGGCCGCCCGATGCCAGCAGATGTTCGTCCTCGACCAGTTCGCTCGGGCGCTTGACCGGGGCGAAGGGCAGGCCGATGGCATTCAGACGCGCCGCGACTTCGTCCGCGGGCAGCGGGGCGATGGTCGCCTGGATGGTCGGTAAGAGCCACGATCGCTCAGCCGCGCGGTCGGCGTTGGTCTTCAACCGTTCGTCGTCGAGAAGGTCGGGCCGCTCGAAGGCATCGCAAAAGGCCTGCCATTGCGAATCGCCGACCACGCCGATGAACAACTGGCTGCCGTCGGACAGATCGAACAGATCATAGATCGGCCAGGGTCGCGGCAGGACCGACACCGGTGTCTCCTGGCCGCCGTTCATGGCGTGTGCGAGGATCCACTGTCCCATCAGATAGGCCGTATTTTCATAAAGAGAGGCCTGAACCTCCTGGCCGTTGCCGGTGATCTCGCGCTCGCGCAAGGCGGCCTGGATCGCGATGACGCCGAACATGCCGCCCATCACGTCATTGATCGATGCGCCCGCGCGCATCGGTTTGCCGGGAGGACCGGTCATATAGGCCAGACCACCCATCATCTGCACCACCTCGTCCAGCGCGGTGCGATTTTCATAGGGGCCCGGCAGGAAACCCTTCAACGAGCAATAGATGAGGCGAGGATTGATCGCGCGCACGCTGGCATAATCGAGGCCAAGCGAGCGCATCAGCCCGGGCCGGAAATTCTCGACGACGATGTCCGCCCGGCCCAGCAAACGCTGGATGACGGCAATGCCCTCTTCCGAGCGTGTGTCGATGGCGATGCTTTTCTTGCCGCGATTATAGGCGGTGAAAAATCCCGACCCGAGCCCAGGCAGATGGCGTGTCCTGTCGCCGCCGGCCACCGGTTCGACCTTGATCACCTCGGCGCCCAGGTCGCACAGGATCTGCCCGCAACTCGGGCCCATTACCATGGTTGAAAATTCGACGACCCGCACGCCGGAGAGTGGGAGGGCAGGCTGGTCAGAAGTCATTGATGGTGTTCCCGTCGGCAGCAGACTGCCGGAAGAATGGCGAAGCCGCTGTGCGCCGCCACGCTTTCATCCTCTCCCGGCTGACGGGTCAAAGACTTATCATCGCTGGCCGCGCTGAACATTCTAAAGGCAAGATACGCACTCTCGAAAAAGCAGATGCCTGTGGCGGCGTCTGCTACGTTATGGATTGCCGCGGAGCCGGGTGCTAATTCCGCATCGTCCGGTGCGCGGTTGGGGGGCGCGGAAAAATGCTGCTCAATTCGAAACTGACGGACATGCGCAGGGTCCGTTATTTCGTCGGCGTCTGCCAGGCCGGCGGATTTTCCCAGGCATCGAGGCTGCTCAATGTGGCGCAGTCGGCTCTCAGCCTCCACATCGCCAATCTCGAAGCTGACCTCGGTCTCAAGTTGCTGGTACGCAGTGCGCGCGGTGTCTCCCCGACGGAGGCCGGAGAGCGGTTGTTCGCTTCGGCGCTCGGTGTGCTCGAATTGCTCGAGCAGGTCGAAAATGACGTGCGGGCGCTGGCCATCTCCACCAGCGGGCCGGCGATGGTCGGGTTGAGCTATACAATCGCCGAAGCGATCAGCCTGCCGTTCATCGAGACCATGCTGCGCGATTTCAGCTCGGTAAAGCTGCGAATCTTGGAAGGGCACAGCGAGTCTCTCAACTATTGGCTGGCGACCGGCGAGATCGATCTGGCGCTGAACTACCTCTCCTCCGCCAATGAGCGCATCCTGTCCGTCCCCGTCCTTGAGGAGCAGCTATTCTGTCTCGGCACGCCCGATCTTCTGGGCGATGAGCCGACGCCGATGTCGCTGTCCGAAGTGCTGGACCTGCCGCTGGTGGCGCCCGGCAGAAAGATCGTCATGCACGCCATCATTTCCGATCCTGAGGTGCAAGAGCGTGTCGCGCGCAAGTCCATCATCGAGCTTGAGGGCCTGTCGACGATGAAGCAGGTGGTGCTTCGTGGTCTCGGCTGCTGCATCCAGACGCGCGCTTTCGTGTCGCATGAGGTGCGGGAAGGACGCCTGGTGGCGCGGCCGATCGTCGATCCGGAGATCAAGCGCACCGTCTATCTATCGGGCACTCGCGCACGTAGCGCATCGCGCGCGGTGATGGAGGCTCGCCGCATCCTGATCGAAACCGTGGAACAGGCATATGCCGATGGCCTGTGGCCAGGAACGCTGCTCACCAGCGAAAGCTGACCGTCCTTCCTGCCATCGCGCCTCGAGATACAAGTGATCGCCTCTTTCTATTTTGCGCTTGCCCGCTCTCTGCCTAGCACCAACCTTCCATATAAGGAGAGCCGCGCCCACGACCCTTCGGCAGCGGGAACAGGGTGAAAGCAGCATGACCAACGAAAGCGGTTTCGTTCACATCGTCGAGGAAGGACCGCGCGAGGGCTTCCAGATCGAGCCGGGCCCGATCTCGACAGCCGCCAAGATCGAACTCATCGACGCCCTTTCGCAAACCGGCGTCCGCACCATCCAGGCCGCCTCCTTCGTCAGCCCAAAGGCGGTGCCGGGATGGGCCGACGCGGAGGCGGTCGTGGCGGGCATCCGCCCGGGCGGCGGGGTCACCTATGGAGCGAATTGGCTGAACAATCGCGGCATGGAACGCGCGCTCGCCCATGCCGATATCCTGACGTGCCGCGGCGCCATCGCCCTCAGCGCCTCGGAGGCCTTTTCGCTGCGCAACCTCCGTCGCGACCGATCCGGCCAGATGGAGATGATGACCGGCATGGTGCGGGATCATCTCGCGGCGGGCGTGCCGATCGATCGCCTGGTGGTGATGGCGGCATTCGGCTGCAATTTCGCCGGCGAAATCGCGGTCGATCGGGTGATGGCGACAATCGGAGACGGCTTCACCGTCGCTGCGGACGGTGGAACCGTGGTCAACCGCATCATCCTGGCCGACAGCATGGGTTGGTGCTCGCCCGGTCGGGTGGCCGCATTGGTGTCGGCGGTGCGCGGACGATGGCCCGACATGGAATTGCAGCTCCATCTTCACGATACGCGCGGTCTGGGAATCGCCTCGGCCCATGAGGGGCTGCGGATGGGCGTGCGCCATTTCGATTCCGCCGTTGCCGGATTGGGCGGCTGTCCCTTCGCCGGACAGCCCGGCGCACCCGGGAATATCGCGACCGAGGAACTGGTCTTGCTCTGTCACACGATGGGGCTTGAGACCGGGATCGACCTGGACGCGATGATCGATGCCGCCCGTCTGGCGGAACGGATTGTGGGTCATCCGCTTCCGAGCGCGCTGCTGCGCTCAGGGTCGATGCGTCCCCTCGGCGCGACCTGCAACTGATTGGGCCGCACGGCTGGGGCCTTCGCGTGCCATCTGCCTACACGATACCTGATACCTAAACTTGGCGATTCTCCCGAGGCCGGGGATGTGATCATCTGGCGTCGGGGAAAGGTCACACGCCGGCCATGGCAAGCCATCCTGCCCCTTCGCGTCGCCCCGTCGGACCGCGAACTTGATTGGAACACGCTGGTGAGGGGTGAGGACGCAATGACAGTCGGCGCCGTGCGGGGTGCGCAGTTCGCATTCGACAGGTGGGCGGCCATGCGTCGGCCGGCCGCTTAGCCACCGACGCCATAAAGGACCACCGATTATCCGGGCCTGGCCCGACCTACACGGATCGCGCGCGGCGGTGCAGCGGCGGTCCCCGACAGACCAGGCCCCAGCTCGCACGCAGACGAGCGAGGCGCCGAACAGAAAAGACTTAGGGAGGATCATATGAAGCCAGTCAGCCTCGGGAACCGTGCAGCGGTCCTTTTAGCGTCATGTTCCATGACTTCACTGATGGCGATGTCGCCGGCGCAGGCACAGACAGCTCCCTCGCAGGGGCCGGCCGCGCCGAAGGCCGACGATGCGGCTCCGGCTTCCGATGCGGACATTGTCGTCACCGGATCGAAGGTCGTCCGCAATGGCTACGAGCAGCCGACGCCGGTCACCGTCCTGACCTCGACCGAGCTTTTGACGAAGCAGCCGACGACATTGGCGGAAGGCCTCGCGCTTTCGCCGCAGTTCGTGTCGGTCACCGGACGCTCATTTGCCGTCCAGGGCGTTTCGCCCGGCGCCTATCTCAATCTCCGCGGCCTCGGTGCGACCCGCATGCTGGTTCTGCTCGATGGTGACCGTGTGACCGATTCGCGTGAGCAAGGCGGGGTCGATGCGAACATCCTGCCCGAATTGCTGACGCAGCGGGTCGATGTGGTCACCGGCGGCGCCTCCGCGGCTTATGGCTCCGATGCCGTGGCCGGCGTCGTCAATTATGTGACCGACAACAAGTTCAGCGGGGTGAAGGCGATCGCTCAGGCCGGCGTTGCCGGTCGCGGCTATGACGATTCCTACAAGGTGGGCGTCGCTTTCGGAAAATCCTTCTGGGACGACCGTCTGCATGTGATCGGCAGCGCCCAATATTTCCGGCAGAACGGCATTGCTTCCGGTACCCAGGTTCCGTTCATCAACCAAAGCTGGTTCCAGGCAGGGAACGGCACCACTACCCCCTACAGCTTCGTGTCGGGCATTGCCCAGAATGACGGAACATTCGGTGGCGTCATCCTCAATTCGTCCAACCTTCCCGTCGCCAATACCGCGGCACCGCTGGCCGGGACGAATTTCACCTCGGCGACAACGACGGCACCCTTCACCTTCGGCTCCGCCCTCGCCGGCAATACCCAGCAATTCACGGTCGGTGGCGACGGTGCCAATCTGCTCGGACATCAGGCCATTCTGGCCAAGGCGGTGATCAAGAGCTTTTTCGGCCGGGCCGAACTTGAGCTGTCGGAAACGCTCCGGGCCTATTTCCGGGTGAATGTGGCGGACTCGAAATCGATCCAGGCCGCCAACTTCTCGAGCGCGATCGGCTCGCGTGCGGTCACGATCTTCTCCGGCAACCCGTTCATTCCGGCGGCGCTGCAGCAGACGATGACCACCCAGGGCATTGCGTCGTTCCGCCTTGGCCGACAGACCCGCGACATGCGTCCGGTCGTCAACGACTATGACACCGACAGCGTCGATGTGGCCTTTGGTTTCAAGGGCAAGATTGGCGATCGCTGGTCGTGGTCGGCGGGTTACAGCTATGGCCGGACCAAATTGCTGGGCCTCGCCAAGAACAACCTGCTTCTCGCGAACTTTTATGCCGCCGCCGACGCCGTGCGCGATCCCGTGTCCGGCCAGACCGTCTGCCGGGTGACGCTGACCAATCCGGGCGCCTTCCCAGGCTGCGTGCCCATCAACCTGTTTGGCGAAGGAACTCCGTCGGAGGCCGCAACCAACTATACCCACGGTACCAGCACCCAGCGTGTGCGCAACGAACAGCAGGTCGCCACGGCCCAGCTCAACGGCAAGCTGTTCACATTGCCGGGCGGAAGCGTCAATGTCGCCCTCGGCGGCGAATATCGCTACCGCAAGCTGACCGAGGCGGCCGATGCCCTGTCCTTGGCTACGCTCCAGGTCCCCGGCATTCGTGGGGTACCGACGCGCTATTGTCCCACGGCAACGTCGTGCCAGATCGGCAGCTTCATCTCCGCCAATTTCGGCAATGCGGATGCGTCGGATGATGTGAAGGAGGCGTTTGGCGAAATCCTCGCGCCGATCCTGGGCAAGGATTCACCCTTGGGCTCGCTCGAATTCAACGGCGCGGTCCGCTATACCGACTATTCCACCAGCGGGAGCGTGACCACCTGGAAGGCCGGGCTGGAATGGAGCCCGATACCCGATATCCGGTTCCGCAGTACCCGGTCCCGCGATATCCGCGCACCCAATCTCTACGAGCTTTTTGCCGGCCCGGTGGGGTCTTCGAGCGTGACCATCAGCGATGGCGCGTTCGGTTCCTACACGGTCGCGACCCAGAATCGCGGCAACAACACGCTCAAGCCTGAAAAGGCAAACACCTGGACCGTCGGCACGGTATTGGCACCCCGCTTCATCCCGGGGCTGAAGGCGTCGGTCGATCTGTACTGGATCGATATCAATGGCGCGCTCGCGCCGGGCATCGGCGCCCAGCAGACGATCAACAATTGCGCCTTGGGCGACAGCGTCGCCTGCGCCAACATCATCCGCAATCCCGCCGACAATCGTATCCTCAACATCCTGCTTCAGACCATCAATCTCAACCAGATGAAGGTGAACGGCATCGATGCGGAACTGTCCTATGAGACCGGACTGCTCGGCGGGCGGCTGAACATCCGCGCCCTGGGATCCAAGATCACGAAATACAGCATTACCAGCGGTGGCGTGACCAGGGAGTTGAGCGGCATCGGCAACAATCCGGTCGTCGACCTTCTCAGCCTTCCGGATTGGCGCGGTGACGTCGAGCTCACCTATGCCAATGGTCCCGTCACCGTGGGCGTCAATGAACGCCTCGTCGGCCCCATCGATATCGCGCCGGGTGTGGGTAAGACCTTTGCCACCGGTTTTGGTCACATCGGGACTTATGGCGTGACCAACCTGTCGCTCACGATCAACATCGGCGACCATTATCAACTGTTCGGCATCGTCAACAACTTGCTCAACAAGACGCCGCCGATCGTCGCCAATACCGTCGCGGCCGGCGTCGCTATCCCCACCATCCCAAGTCTCTACGACATAGAGGGTCGCTATTTCTCCGGCGGCGTTCGCCTGCGCTTCTGATAATCGATCGGTTCGGGAACCCGGCAGGCACACGAAAAACGGTGCCTGCCGGGTCTCCCGCGACAATATGGCCAGCCCGGGCCAGGGCGCGAGCCGAGTGGAGAGGATCATATGGCGGGCGCGACACCAATCGAGCAAGCTGGCCAGGGGCCGGGCGGCGTGGCGTCCAACTGGACGGTGGGCAAGATTGCCTTGATCATATTGGTGTCGCTGTCGGTCGTCATCGAAGCCTTCGACAACCAGCTTCTGGGGCTGGCTGTGCCGACGATCGGTGCGGAATTCGGTATCGACAAAACGATGTTCGCCCAGGTGTTCGCGGTCGGGTTGGTCGGCATCGGACTGGGGGCCGTGGGCGCGGGCGCGCTCGGTGATCGTATCGGACTGAGGGCGACATTCATGTCCTGCGTCCTGCTGTTCGCGCTGCCGTCGCTGGCGACGTCGCTTGCCCATAATATCGGGACGCTGATGGCGCTCCGCTTCTTCGGCGGACTGGGCATAGGCGGGCTGACGCCGATCGCCGCAACGCTTGCCGCGGAACTCAGCCCACCGCGATGGCGCTCGGCGGTGGTGATGTTCATCATTGCCTGTGTCCCCTTGGGCGGCATGGTCGCCGGTACCGTTTCGGGCCTGGTTCTCGACGCCTATGGATGGCGGACCCTGTTCGTCGCGGGCGGAACGGCGCCCCTGTTGCTGCTGCTCTTTCTGTTCTTCGCCTTGCCTCGGTCGTCGAAGGGGTCGGAGCGCGCCAGTCAGGCTGCGGCAGTCGGCGATGGGGATGATGATGACGGCAAGGGGGATTTGCTGACAATCCTCCGTCGGCGGGACACTATCGCCTTGTTTGCGGCATTTTTCTTCAGCCTGCTCAACGCCTACAGCTTCCAGAGCTGGCTACCGTCGGTGCTGTCGACGATGGGACTGGACGTGATGCAGCGAGGGACCGCATCCGCCACCTTCAATTTCGGGGGGCTCGCCGGGATCATCATCGGTTCGGCGATGCTGACGCGATTCGGCTCCCGTCCGGTTATGCTGCTGCTTTGCGCGGTGGCCGGCCTGGACGCATTGGCGCTGTCCCAGGGCATGACCATTCTGACGTGGTCGCCGGTGCTTCTCTATGGCTTGCTGGCGGTGCAGGCGGCGGCATTGGGGTTGATCCAGGCGGCACTCTATTCGCTGGCGATCCATGTCTATCCCGTCCAAGTGCGCACCACCGCGCTTGGCGTATCGGTCGGTCTGGGTCGTGTCGGCGCGGTGCTCAGCTCATTCACGGGCGCGCAGGCATTGAAAATGGGCGGATCGGTGGCCTTTTTCGGCGGAGTGGCCATTGTGGCGGTCATTGTCCTGCTTTGCCTCGCCTCGATCCGCAGGCACATTCCCCCGGCCAAGGACCTTGCTTGATGAGCAGATATGCGATTGTCGCGACCTTCCAGGTCGATCCCGACAATGAAGCCGCGCTGGCGCGGATATTGCACGATTGTGCCGCTTATTCGGTCGAGGAGGAGCCGGGATGCCTGCGCTTCGAGATTCTTCAGGCGACCGATCCGGATGGTCGGCCGATCCCGGGCCGGCTGGTCACCAACGAGCTGTTCGAGGATTATGACGCCGTCGAGGCGCATCGCAACTCGTGGCGAACGCCGGGTCGGCGGCAGCAAATCCGCGCCCTGTTGATCGAGCCCTCGCGTATCGAGCATTCCGTCATCCTCATTGACGGCGAGGGATGATGGCCGGTTTCAGTCACGAGCGCCTGTCCATTTCCGCCACAACCCTTCGTCATGTGCCACTGGTTGAACAGGCACGCATCATCGCCGAAGCGGGTTGCGGCGGCATCGGGCTTTTCGCGCCGATCCTGGGCACGGAAACCCAAGCGGATGTCATCGCGATCCTTTCCGCCCACGGGCTCAGGGCGACAATCTGCGTGCCCGCGCCCTTCACCGTCGGCGGGCGCCGCATCTGGGGGACCAATGGCCGGCTGGGCATATCGGGCGGCGACATCGGCGCGTCGGTCGCCGCCATCATCGACAGCGTCAGATGGCTTGCGCCGATGCGGCCGGAAAGCATCGTCATCATTCCCGGAGCGCAGCTCGACATGAGCCGGACTCAGGCCTGGGACATGATGGTCGCGGCCGTGACCGACATTGCCCGGGCAGCCGCCGAGCTCGGCCTGACCCTGTCGCTCGAGCCGGTCCATCCGCGCTTCGCGGCGAATTTTTCGCTGCTGGCATCGATCGACGACGGCCTGGGCATGATCGACGATGTGGGAGAGCCCAATGTCGGGCTGCTGATCGAACCTTTTCACGTGTGGGACGCGGCCGATCTTTTCGATCAGATCGCCAGGGCGGCCGGCCGCATCAACGCGGTTCAGATCAGCGACAGTCCCCTTTATCCGCGATCGATCGTCGACCGATTGCCACCGGGCGAGGGCCATGCCGATCTGCCGCGGATCCTGGCCGCGATCGAGGCCACCGGATATGCCGGTTCCTATGATTGCGAGATCGTCTCCGACGACGGCTCGCTGGGCATCGGCGCCTATGCGGACTCCGTGTGGAAGCGGGACCCGCGGGAATTGACGCGCTGCTGCGTCGATGGAACGCTCGCAGCACTTGCCTGGCAGCCATTCGTCGCCTGAGGCGCCGGGTACGTCAGTCGAGATAGGCCGCGCGGGGCGCAAGAATCTTGTGCTGCCAATTGGGATAGGGCGGCCGGACCTCGGTCGCCTCGTCCAGCCGCGCGACCTGCTCTGCGGTCAGCGACCAGCCCACCGCGCCCAGATTATCGATCAGCTGCTCATCGGTCCGCGCTCCCAGGATCACGCTGGAAACGGTGGGGCGCCGCAGCAGCCAGTTGATCGCCACCTGGGGAATCGATCGACCGGTCTCCGCGGCGATCTCGGCCAGCAGGTCGACGATGTCGTACAGCGTCTCCTCGGCGATCTTCGGGCCGGCATCCTTCAACTGGCCCAGCCGGCTGCCCGGCGCCGCAGGGCTGTCGCGTCGGATCTTGCCGGCAAGCCGTCCCCAGGCGAGCGGGCTCCAGACGATGGATCCGATACCCTGGTCCTTTGCCAGCTCCATCAGGTCCCATTCGAAATCGCGGCCGATGAGCGAGTAATAGACCTGTTGCACGACATAGGCGGACAGCCCCTGTTCGCGCGAAATGCCCAGCGCCTTCATCAGTTGCCAGGCTGAGTAGTTGGACACGCCGATATAGCGGATCTTGCCGGCACGGACCAGGTCATCCAGTGTGCGCAGCGTCTCTTCCGCGGGAGTGGCCGGGTCGAAGCCATGGAGCTGGTAGAGGTCGATATAATCGGTTTTCAGCCGGCGCAGGCTGTTTTCGACCGCACGGATCAGATGATAGCGGGACGCACCCTGCCCATTTTCGCCCGGCTCGGAGCGATAGCCGCCCTTGGTGGCGATCAGAATGTCCGGGCGGCGGTTGCCCAGAGCAGTGCCGAAAATCTCTTCGGCCATACCCTGCGAATAGGCGTCAGCAGTGTCGAACAGGGTGATGCCGTGATCGATCGCGATCGATATCTGCCGCTCGGCATTTGCCAGATCGGTTGTCCCCCACGCCTCGAAAAAGGCATTGCTTCCACCGAAGGTCGCGGTTCCGAAGCTGAGCGCCGAAACGAGGAGTCCACTATTTCCAAGGCGACGATATTCCATCTTACTCACTCGCTTGCAGTACGGATGCGTGAATGACACGGCGGCTCAGGGTAAGGGCTTCGACCCGCTGGATCCTGGGCGGCGTGCGGGGCGAGGCGCGATGCGCTTCTACGCCGGCGAAATCGGCAAACAGCTCGTTGGTCATCAGGCGGCCCCGGATCGGGTTGCCATCGCGATCGGTTGGCTGGATCACTTCGAATCTCAGGCAGGCGGGCTCTTCGCGAAGCGCGTGATAGGCGGTCTCGAGCAGCAATGCCTCAAATTCGGCTTCACAACCCGGCTTGATCTCGAATTCCGCTACAATTGCAAATGGCATCCACGTCCGCCCCGTCCAAACCCGCCCCGTCCAGGCCACCCACTCCGATCCCAGCGCCCGCCGGCGTCGCGTTCCCTGGGATGGCAATGTTTCGCTAGCCCCTCAACCGGATAGGCATAAGCAAAAGTCCATCAACAATCGAGTAGCAATATTTGATAATGAACTTATGTCCAATAAATTACGCATGCACATTGGAAAAAGGGCCGAATCGAGCATGAGCCGATCGATTTATCGGTCTTGCATTGTCGGAGAATATTGCGGAGAAGGTTTCTTTCACGTTCGACTATTGTTTTGAGGTAGTGCGCGCCGGCTACCGTTTGAATTGTCAAGTCGCATTATTTGCTATTCGGAAAGGACCGAAGATGAAAAAAAGTGTGATCATATTGACCGCATCGGCCCTGGCGATGGCTGGCGCTGCGTTCGCGCAACCAGCGGCGCCCGCGCAGGCGCCGGCTGGCCGGGGCAATGTCGCGAACATGACCGGGACGCCGGTGGCCCCGCCGGTGTCGGCGGCGAAGGTGCTGATGCTGCGGACGATGGTGTCGGACCTGGAGCAGGGGTACAAATTCTATCATGAGGTCTTCGGCCTGACCTCCGCGATGGGAGCCATGGGTGGCATGGGCGGTATGGGCGCGCCGGGCGGCGCGGGCCGTGGCGCCGCTCCGGCGGGCGCGCCGCCGGCCGCGGGTGCGGCACCCGCCGGTGCGCCTCCGCGTGCTCCCGGTGCGCCGGGTGCTCCCGGTGGGCCGGGCGCGGGCGGCGGTCGTGGCGGCGGCGGTATCATGATCCTGAACTTTCCGGGCGGCTCGCCGGGTATGATCATGATCAAGGGCTCGGGCGGGCCCGACATGATGCGTGGCAGCTATGTCATCCAGGTGCCCGACCTGGCCGCGGCGCTGGCCAAGGCCGAAGCCAATGGCGGCAAGGTCCAGACCACCCGCTTCATGGGCGGCGGCGGGTCCGAATCCCGGCACGTCATCGACCCGTTCGGCAACGATCTGGAGATCATGCAGGGCGGCAAGGCACCCTAAGTTGCCGAATACATTGTGCGGCCCTGAATCGTCGCGGGCATGCTCCCGCGGCGATCCTGGTTTATCCATTCTGGGTCATCGTGGGAAATCCGTTCCCACGGTCACATGCTCAGCAGTGCCGAACGCACCGCGAGCAGATGCTCGCGCGTCAACTCCTGGGCCTTCGCTGCATCGCGCTCCCGCAATGCTTCGACCAGGACCGCGTGGTGACCTTGATACAACTGCTTGCGCTCGGGCGTAACGCTGCGCATCTTGAGCTTGATCCATTCGGGCTGATGGCGCGCCAGGTTAACCGCCTCGTAGAAGGCGATCAAAAGCCCATTCTTGGTTGCCGCGATGATCGCCTCGTGCAGCTTGCCGTCCCAGATTTCAAATGTCGGGACATCGATCGCTTCTTCGCCCCGGGTCAGGCACTCGCGCATATAAGCCAGATCCGCGGAAGTCGCGTGGGTTGCCGCGATCGAGGAGGCCCACGGCTCGAGTACGAGCCGGATCTCCATGACCTCCGCCGGACTTGCACCCACCATGCGTGAAAGGATGCCGCGATTGTCGGACAAGGATAGGGCATGTGGGTCGGTCACGAACGACCCTCGGCCGACATGCCGTGTGATCTTGCCGGCCTTCTCCAGACGCTTCAGTCCCTTGCGGATAGTGTTCCGGGCCACGCCGAATTCGCGTTCAAATTCTCTTTCAGTGGGAAGGCGAAAACCCGGCCGCCAAAATCCCGCATCGATATTGTCCTCGATATGCGAGACGAGCGCATCAACGGCGCCCGCCGCCCGCGCCCGAACGGATGGCGAGGAGAGGGGGGCGTTTTCATGATCCATTTGTGCACCAATATGCCAAATGATGACGTTAGACAAGATCGCTGAGCAAGGGTTGCGGAAAATTTCGTTGCTGATTGCTTGCCAGAAGAGCCTGATCTCAGTAGAAGAAACCAATATATTATTGGTTTACAATTGGATTAACGGAGTAGTGCAATGAAGCTTGCGACCCTGAGCGTCGACGGGGAGTCTGTTGTCGCCGCCGTTGCGCCGGAGGCCAACCGCTATTGGCCTGTCGGGGAATTGATCGCCCGCTCCGTTCCGACCATGCAGGATCTCGTCGAATATCTTGCCGGAACAGGAGGTGCCCTCGCACCTGCGGGAGAAGGGCGTGACCTCGGCGATGCGACCTTTGCGGCGCCGATCGTGCCACCGCGCAACGTCATGTGCGTCGGCAAGAATTACCACGCCCATGCGCATGAGTTTACCCGCAGCGGCTTCGACAGCTCGGCCAAGGATGCCAGCGAGGCAATCCCGATCGCCCCTATCATCTTCACCAAGGCGCCCGAGACGGTGATCGGCAATGGTGAGGATATCCGCTATCCTGTCGGCCTGTCGGATGCGATCGATTATGAGGCGGAACTCGCCGTCATCATCGGCAAGGGTGGGCGCGGAATTTCCAGTGCGGACGCGCTCGATCATGTTTTCGGCTATGCGATCCTCAACGACGTCACGGCACGCGACCTGCAGGCGAAGCACAAGCAATGGTTCATCGGTAAATCGCTCGACACATTCTGCCCGCTCGGCCCATGGATCGCCACGGCGGACGAGGTCGACGTCACCAACCTGCGGTTGCAATGCTGGGTCAATGGCGAACTGCGCCAGGATGCCAATACGGCGGACCTGATCTTCAATGTGCCGACCATAATTGAAACGCTCAGCCAAGGTCTTACTCTGCGGCCGGGCGATGTCATTGCCACGGGCACGCCGGCAGGCGTGGGCATCGGCTTTGATCCACCCAAATATCTTTTCCCCGGCGATGAGGTCGCCATCGAGATCAGCGGCCTGGGTCGCCTCGTCAACAGGCTGGCCTGATCATGGCTGGCACGCTCTTCATCGAAAGCAGCGGCTCGGGGGACCCGATCCTGTTTATCCATGGGTTGGGCGGGACTGGCAATGTGTTCGGCCCACAGGCGGCTATTCTATCCCGCTTCTTCGCCTGCCACCGTTTCGACCTGCCCGGCGCGGGCCGGTCGCCCTCGTCAGGCCAGGACAGCATGGCGGCACTCGTCGATGCCGCCCTGGCTGCGCTGGGCCAGGTAGGGGCAACTGGCCCTGTCCATGTCGTTGCCCACTCACTCGGCACCGTCGTTGCGCAGCATCTGGCCCTCCGCGCGCCCGATCGTGTGCGCAGCCTGTCGCTGATCGGCCCGATCCACGCGCCGGGCCAGGCCGGCCGTGACGGCCTGCGTGCCCGGGCCGCCAAGGCACGGGCAGAGGGCATGGTCGACATCGCCGATCAGGTTGTCGCCGCCGGTACCTCGGCCGAGACGAAGGCCGCGCGGCCGGAGGTCGCCGCCTTCGTCCGCGAACTGGTCATGCGGCAGGATGCCGAGGGCTATGCCCGGCATTGCGAAGCGCTGGCCGCGGCTGAAGGCGCCGCCGTCGAGACCATTGCCGTGCCGGTCCTGATGATCACCGGTGATGAGGACAATACCTCGCCAGCGCCGGCCTGCGCCGCCCTTGCCGGAAAATTCGACGATGCCGAACTCGTCATTCTGGGCCGCACCGGCCATTGGGCGACCCTCGAACGGCCGGTCGAGGTGGGCGAGGCGATCATGAATTTCCTGTTTGCCGTGGCGCATTGATCGTGGTCGGAGCGCCCCTCGACATCACCATGCCGTGGCTCAAAATCTGCGTGACCTGCGACCGTTACGCACCGCGGCAGGGGCAGATCGGAGGGGCGCTGGCTGATGCAATCGAGCAATTGGGCACCGCCCTGACAATGACATTGCGACGGGTGCCCTGCCTCTCCGGCTGCCATCATCCGGGTAATGTCGCGCTGGGCGGGGTGTCCCGGTGGAAGATCCGGCTTCACGGCGTCAACACCGGGGATGCGGCCGGAATCGCTGCGCTGGCGAATCGGTATGCGCGCTCGCCGACGGGTGAACTGGCGCTGGAAAGCTGGCCGCCTGAGATCCGATACAAGCTGGCGGTGGTCGTGCCGCCTCAATAGCCAACTAACATCAAGCGATGGGCCGACAGGAGATCGGCCGTTCGTTCCGAGGAGAAGATGCAATGGTCACCACCCTGTTCCGCAACGTCAATATTCTCGACAGTACCGGCGCCCAGCCCTACCCGGGCGAAGTCCTGGTCGACGGTAATCGGATAGCCGCCGTGGAACGCGCCAGCGGTGCCATATCCGGCGAATCCCATCGGGTGATCGATGGCCGCGGCATGACGCTGATGTCGGGCTTGTGCGACGCTCACACCCATTTCAGCTGGATCGATCAGCCGACATTGGACGCGATCGGCATGATGCCGGTGGAGGAGCACACACTGGAAGCCATGGGCTCGGCCCAGCGCTATCTCGACATGGGCTACACCATGTGCATGGGCGCTGCTTCAGCAAAGCCGCGGCTCGATGTCGTCATCCGCAACTATATCAACGCCGGTCGTATTCCCGGCCCACGCTATTACGCCGCCAGCCCCGAGATCGCGACAATCGGCGGTCTTGGCGATCTCAATCCGAGCCACATCAACGCCTATACCTTTGTCGAAGTGATCAATGGGCCCATGGAGATGCGCCGGGCGGTGCGGCGATTCCTCAAGGAGGGCGTCGACAATATCAAGCTGAACCTTTCCGGTGAGAACATCACCGGCATGGAAGCCGAACGGACGCCGATGGACGACGATGAGGTGCATGAGGCGGTGACCGAGGCGCGGCGCAAGCCCGGTACCCGCGTCTGTGCCCATGCTCGTTCCGACGAGAGCGTGCGTCAGTGTCTGCGTCATGGGATCGAGATGATCTATCACGCCAGCTATGCATCGGACGAGACGATCGCCGAGCTCGCGGCTGTGAAGGACAAGCATTTCGTCGCGCCCGGCGTCGCGTGGCTCTACCAGACTTGCTACAACGCAAGCGACTGGGGCGTCACTCCCGATGTCGCACGCGAAATGGGCTATTATCGCGAACTGGATGCATGCATCGCGGGAATCAAGAAGATGAAGGCCGCGGGTATTCGCGTGGTCCCCGGCGGCGACTATGGTTTTGCCTGGACCCCGCATGGCACTTACGCGAAAGACCTCGAATATTTCGTCGACCTGTTCGGCTTCACGCCGATGGAGGCGATCATCTCGGCGACAGCGATGGGCGGCGAGGTGATGCGGATGGGCGACCAACTGGGCAAGGTATTGCCCGGCTATCTCGCTGACCTGATATTGGTCGACGGCGATCCGCTGGCCGATATCACGGTGCTTCAGGACCGCAGCCGCATCGCTGCCGTCATGAAGGACGGTGCCTTCCATCGGGAGCCATAGCGTTCACGCCGAATATGCGGCACGTTTAGCATAAGGGCGCGATTGTCGGGACAACGCTCGAACCGGCCATCTCCTCCGTCGCTCAGCCTGCCTGAAAGGCAGGTTGCTGATGACGCGCTGAACCCAGCCGGAATTGTCGGCGTCGGGCGTCAATAATGCTGGCTCTCCGGCAGGTTCAGCGTCAGGCCATCCATCGCGTCCGACACCTTGATCTGACAGGCCAGGCGGACACCCTCGGTACGGTCGCCGGAATAGTCGATCATCTCGCGTTCGGAACTGGCCGGTTGCGGCAGACTGTCGCGCCACTCTTGAGGCACGTAGATGCGGCACGTTCCGCAGGCGCAGTTGCCGCCGCAATCGGCGGAGATGCCGGGAACCCCGCCATAGGTGGCTGCCTTCATCAAGGATTGCCCGGTGTTGGCGACAACCTCGGTACGCGCTCCGTCATGTTCGACGAATGTGATCTTGACCATGTCTGCTGAACCTTCCCTGCCAGTGGCCGTCATGCCCTGTCGAACTTCATCCACTGCTCCGTCACACCGTAGAGCGAGTAGTTGGGCAGGTAGGTGAAATTGCGGGCACCGCGCGGCCCATGGCGCGCCTCGTCGATCCGGATATTCTTCAGCCGCGCCAGCATGCGCTCGACCGCGATCCGGCCCTCGGCCCGGGCGAGTGGCGCGCCGGCGCAGGCATGCAGGCCGCGACCAAAGGCGACATGGGTGCGACCGTTCTTGCGGTCGATGTCGAAGCGTGCCGGATCCTCGAACCGATCGGGATCGCGGTTCATCGCCAGCGTGTGGATCATAACATGCTCGCCCGGCTCGAAATCATGGCCGCCGATCGACACCGGTCGCCGGACATAGCGGAACGTGCTCTTCGACGTGCCTTCAAGTCGCAGGGTCTCGTCGACGAAATCAGCGATCTTCGCCGGTTCTGCCCTGAGGCGGTCGGCCAAGCCCGGCTCGTCGGAGAGGCGCCGCAACATCGCCGCGAAAAGCTGGACCGTGGTGTCCTGGCCGGCACCGAACAGGAATGTCGCAAGGCCGACGACCTCCGCGACTTCGGGCAGGCTGCCGTCCTCATACCGCTGCTCGGCCATGCGGGTGAGGACATCGTCGCGCGGGTTCGCGCGACGATCGGCGATATAGCTGAAGAATTTCATGCCCATCCGGGCCAGCGGATTGGTACCCATGTCGAACCCGCCGCCGAGGTTACCGGGAAGCTGGCTGGGCGCCGCGCTCATGGCGCGCACCTCGGCATTGTCCTCCGGTGGCACGCCGAGCAGGTCCGCAACGGTCAGCTGGGCGAATGGCTGGCCGAACTGGGTGACGACGTTGAATGCGCCGTCGTCGATGAACTCGTCGATGATCTCGTCCGCCAGGCGATACATATATTCTTCGTTCGCCTTGAGCCGGGCGGGCGTGATGATGCCGGACAGGATGGTCTTGGATCGGGCATGGCGCGCCTCGTCCTCGGACATGATTGTCGAAAGATAGGGATTGGAAGCGCGGCAATCGTCGATCTGATCGTCGATCGGGCGGCCTTGATCATATTCCATCGGCAGGAACGGGCCGACAACCGTATTGATCGCGGAGAAATGGACGTCGTCCTTGTAGATGGCGACGCCCTCGTCATAGCCGGTCACGGCGACGACATTGCGATAGCCAAGCGGCGTTATCGGCCCTTTTTCCCGAAGATATTCGAAATATTCGAAGGGATCCTGAGCGATTGCATTGTCGGTGAAAACGTCTGCGCTGGTAAAATCGGTCATCATTCTCTCCGCGGCGTGCCTGCTCGATACCGCCGGCGAACGCTGGCAACGGGCTAGGGCAAGGCCGCGTTCGGCATAATGATCCCGGTCAAATTCTCGGTGCGACCGGCAGGGGCGGTGTGGTTTGACCGGGGTCAATGTCCGCGGCGCGGATCGGCCGCACATCGGCCATGCGGCATCGCTTGCCGTCATCGCATGTCCCCCTGCGGCCGGAGGCTTTATTGAGTGCCACTGTCAGCCCACAAACCGTCCCCTACGAGCTTGTGGGGGGTCACAAAGGCGTGAGGCGCATCGTTGATCGCTTCTACGACCTGATGGAAAGCGAGCCGGCCTTTGCCGCGCTCAGAGCACTTCACGCACCCGATCTGTCGCCGATGCGCCGCTCGCTCAGCGGATTTCTCACCGGATGGATGGGCGGCCCGCGCGACTGGTTCGCCGACAATCCCGGCAAATGCATGATGTCGCTCCACGCCTCCGTCGGCGTCGATCCCCTGACCGCTGGGCAGTGGGTAGACGCCATGCGGCGGGCGCTGGCGGACAGCGGCGTGGATCCGGATCTGGCGGCGCGGCTGGATGAGGCGTTCACGGCGATGGCCTTCGGCATGATACGACCGCGATAGCCCGAGACAGGTCCGCCGGCGTGAAGTGCGATCCGCTATGCGCGCGCCCGTTTACACGCCCGCCTCGCCAAGGGCGGCGAGTTTCTCCAGCCAACTCGCCCGCTCCTTGGCGCTGCCCTCGACATTGCCGATGATGAGATGACCGAGCGGCTGGATGCCGACAAATTTCAATATGTTGCGCTCCAGGCTCTTGACGCTGTGCGCACCATAGTAGGCGCGGTAGAACAGTGCCGGCATGCCCATCGTCACGACCAGTCTTGCCGATCGTCCGGCCAGTTTCTTTTCCGGCATGCCGTTCTTGCGCGGCGCGAAGGCGAAACCGGGCCGCATGATCTGCTCGAAGAAGGCCTTGAGCAGCGCGGGCATGTCGCCCAGCCAGAGCGGATACGCGATCAGCAGATGCTCGGCCCACGCGATACTGTCCTGCGCGCGGGCAATATCTTCGGACAATTTGCCCCGCTCCCATTGGTCCCGCGTTTCGACGAGGGGGATGTCCAGTCGGGCGATGTCGATCCGTCGTACCGGATGGCCGGCACGGCTGGCGGCCCGGGCATAGTTTTCGGTCAGGGCATGGACGAACCGTTCCGGCCGCCGGTCCGGGTGTCCGTCGATGATCACGATCCGCCGCGGTTGCGTCGTTTCGGGCATGGCCGCCGCCTGCCTGTCCTTCACGGTCAGTGCGCCCTGCCGGCGCAGGTGATGCACTCGCGCGCGGCGGGCATGACTTCCAGCCGACGCTTGTCGATCGCGCGGCCACAGGTGGTGCAAAAGCCATATTCGCCTGCCTCCAGCCGGGCCAATGCCTGCCGCACAAGCATCGCTTCGACGAGTGCGGCATGCTCGATCGCGGCGCTGGTTTCCTCGCCTTCGCGCTCGATCGCCTGGTCCTCCGAGTCCTGCTGCAACGGCTGGCGGGCGTCGTCCTCTCGTCTGGCGATCTGCTCGGACAGTCGCGCAAGCCTGTCATTCAGGCGCTCTCTCGCCACCTCGTCTGCGCGCTTCCCGCTTCCCGTCGCCAAACGATCACGTCCGGATTCGATCATGGCTGGTCTCCCTGCGCCATGCTCGGCGCGGCATCGATCTGAGCCTGTCGATTAGAACGGCGCCGGCCTCAGAGAACTACGGTCTTATACGGAGGCCCGGGCGCCAGCCGGCCACGCTCAGCCACGCACCGAGCATCAGCTGGAGCATGGCGACGGCAGTGATGAATGGTCGCTGCGTCCATTCTTGCGTCGCACCGACGAGCAGGTCCGGCGCAATCATCAGCGATGCGCCTTTTAGCGTCGCGGCGATCCCGATGAGAGAAATCGCGACGGCTGTCGGGCCACGCCAGCGCCAATGGAGGGCGGTCAGCGTAAGGCCCGCGAGCAGGGTGAACGCGCCAGTGACGAGAGCGAGCGGCTGGTCGGTTGTGAATCCGGACAGCATGGCGGCCAGGCGCTCTCCGCGCGCCAGCAACGCCAGCCCCATGACAAGCATATAGGGCCCGATGATGCGCGCCGCGGTGCGCGTGCGGTCGAGGTGATCGATGTCGGGCATGAAGCCGTCTCCTGCGTTCCGCGTCTTACCAGACGAGTTGCAATGCCTTTGGACCGATCACGCCGCCGGGTCGGTAGGCGATCTCGCAACCTGGCTTTACCGCGAAATCCGGTATCCGCTTCAACCACTCTTGCAGCGATACCTTGATCTCCAGCCGCGCGAGGTGGGCACCCATGCAGCTGTGGACGCCGACCGTGAAGGCAAGGGTCGGCCGGCGGGGGCGATCGAAGTCGATGACCGTGGGGTTGGCGAAGACATGGGGGTCGAAATTGCAGGCGGGCAGGATGCAGGCCACCTTGTCGCCCGGCAACATCCTGACCCCGTGCAGTTCGATCTCTTTCTCGACCGTGCGTCCGGCAAAGGTCACCGACCAAGCTCTCAGCAGTTCCTCGACAATGGCGTTGATGTCCTGCGGGCGGGCGATAATCTCCCTGCGTCGCGCGGGGTTACGCGCCAGCCATAGCCAGATATTGTTGAGGGTAGCGAACACGGTGTCGAGGCCGCCGATGAACAGGAAGATGACAAAGCCGAATATCTCGCTGTCGTTCAGCGGCACGCCACCGGGCGCCGCATGGGCGATGCGGCTGATCACGCCTTCGTCGGGATGCGCCTTCTTTTCGGCGATCGCCTCGTTCAGATAGACGGTGATCGCCTTCATCGTCTCCGCCATCAGCGCCCGATCCTGCGAGTGCAGGAGGTCGACGGCCCAATTGACGAAGACGTCGGTCATCGCCACCGGCAATCCCATCAGCCTCAGGAAGATGGTGACTGGCATAGGCCTGCCGAATTCGGTGGTGAACTCGCATTCGCGATGGTCGATGAAGCGGTCGATCAGGCTGTTGGCAAGCTCACGCATCATGCCTTCCAGCCGCTGAACCCCCTGTGGGCTGAACAGAGGATCCAGGATCGCTCGATATTTGCGATGGTCCGGCGGGTCGATCTCCAGCGGAATGAATTTGAACGGATGGTCCGGGTCGCGCGGAAAGGGGGTGGCGCCCCGCGTCGAGAAATATTCGGGTTGGCGCAATATCTGCAAGGCGTCGGCATGGCCGATCACCTGCCACGCGCCACCCATCGCCGGGTGGACATCATAGAATATGGGCGGACAGCTGTCGTGTAGGCCGGCCATGAAGGCGTGTGGGGCGGCTAGAAATTCCGGTGAGGCTGTAAGGCCGATGCTGCGGACCAGATTCTGCGGAACATGGGCCGGAAACGCGAGACTGTCCTGTAGCCGGGTCGCCATGCCTTTATCCTCCATGCGGGCGCTCTATACGAGAACGTCGTTCTCCATGTTCTAGCGTCGCCTGGGAGGGGCGGATATGCGTAGTTTTCCCTATGGTGCGGCCCAGGCCATTTTGACCTGAGTCAATGGCGTCGGCGCCATAGGATGAAATTTCCTGTCCCAGACCGCATGGCCATGCGCCGCGTGAGACGGGAGACGAAGATGGAGATGAACGACATGGTGATCGTCAGCGCCGACGATCACATCTGCGAGCCGCCGACGTTGTTCGACAATCAGCTGTCGGGTGCGTTGCTGGCATCTGCGCCGAAGCTCGAGACAGATCGCAACGGCAAGAATTTCTGGCGCTATCAGGGTTATATCCGCCCGTCGGTCGGCCTTAACGCCGTGGTGGGGCGCCCATTCGAGGAATATGGCATGGAGCCGACCTCGCTCGATCAGCTGCGCGAGGGGTGCTACGACGTCCATGCGCGGATCGACGACATGGACGTCAACGGGATCGCCGCCTCGCTGTGTTTCGGCAATTCGATCGGCTTCGACGGTCAGACCTTTCACAAGGCGCCGGACAAGACGCTCTCCCTGCGCCACATGCAGGCCTATAATGACTGGCATTATGACGAATGGTGCATGGCCTATCCCGGCCGCTTCATTCCGATCGCCATTCTGCCGACCTGGGACATGGACGCCACCGTCGCCGAGATTCGCCGTTGCGCCGACAAGGGGTTTCGCACCGTCTCGATGAATGAAAACCCAACCGTTCAGGGACTGCCCAGCATCCACAACGACTATTGGAATCCGATGTTCAAGGCGATCGCAGACGCTGACATGACGGTCGCGCTGCACATCGGCTCGGGCAATCCGGCGCCCCATGCATCGATGGAATCGCCGATCGAGGCGTGGATCTCGACCATGCCCCTGTCGGTCGCCCAGGGACTGGCCGACTGGCTGCAGCTTGAGGAGTTGCACCAATATCCCGATCTCAGAATTGCCATTTCGGAGGGCAGCATCGGCTGGGTGCCCTATTTCATGGAGCGCGCCGACTTCTCCAACTGGCGGCACAAGGCCTGGACTCACTCGCGCTTCAAGAATGTGAAGCCCAGCGACCTGGTCAGGCGCCATTTCCTCCATTGCTTCGTCGACGACCGTTTCGGCCTTCGCCATCTCGACGAGATCGGCGAGGATATGGTCGCCTATGAATGCGACTATCCGCATTCCGACGCGCTATGGCCGGACGTGCCCGAATATCTCTGGCCCTCGGTCCGTCATCTGACCGACACGCAGATCGACAAGGTCACGCATCGCAACGCCTTGCGCTTCTTTCGCCACGACAGCCTGTTCGCCAACTACCGGCGCGAGGAGATCACCGTCGGCGCCTTGCGCGCGCAGGCCGCGGCCAGGAAGGTGGACACCAGCCCCAAATCCTCCGGCGGCTCCCGTCCGACCGACGACCCGCGGCCGGTGACCTCGGGCGACATCATGGAAATGTTCAAGCATCACGCCGCCCAGCGCGAAGCAGCCTGACTTCCAGTCTATTTTTTCAGGAGCCTATTATGAGCAGAACCCTTTCTCCCGAGACCATCGCGACCGTCAAGGCGACAGCGCCGGCGCTTCAGGAACATGGCGTGGCGATCACCACTCGTATGTATGAGCGGCTGTTCGTCGACCCCGAGGTCAAGGCATTGTTCGACATGGCCGCCCAGGCATCGGGCGAGCAGCCCCGACGCCTTGCCGCCGCCATCCTTGCCTTCGCGCAGAATGTAGACAAACTCGACGTGCTGAAACCCGCGATCGAGCGCATGGCGGGCCGTCACGTCGCGACCCATGTGAAGCCGGAACATTATCCGTCCGTCGCCAATGCGTTGCTGCCGGCGATCAAGGATGTTCTCGGCGACGCGGTCGACGACCGGGTGCTGGGCGCCTGGGGTGAGGCCTATTGGTTCCTCGCCGATATCCTGATCGCACGTGAGGCGGCACTCTATGCCGACCAGGCGGCCGAGGCCGCCTGAAGGCAATCGGACAAGGATCCGCCGGACATGCGCGCCGGCGAATCCCGAATCCGGCAGGTCGATACACGGCTTGCCGGTGCGGCGGCCGGGCTCACTCTCTCCCCGGTCCCGGTCGCCGCCCCAGCTTCGCCGGTTTGACGCCGGTCAATGCCGGTCGCCCTCCCGCGCCTAATCTCTTCCGATCAATCCCGCCGACACGAGGTGGCCAATGTCCTGCGAACCGACCGATCTTCCCCCCGCCGACAGCATCGATATCGCCGCCGTCAGGGAACGGTATCGCCATGAACGCGATCGCCGTGTCCGCCGCGAGGGCAATGAGCAATATATTCAGTCGGCCGGCCGCTTCGCCGATGCCTATGAGGTCGATCCCTATATGCCGGTCGCGCCGCGGGCGCCGATCACCGGCGAAACCGACGTCGTCATCCTGGGTGCGGGTTATTGCGGTATGATGGTCGCGACCCAGCTCAAGGAAGCCGGGATCACCAATTTCCACAATATCGATCATGGCGGTGACTTCGGCGGTACCTGGTACTGGAACCGCTACCCGGGCATCCAGTGCGACAACGACGCCTATTGCTACATGCCGCTGCTCGAAGAGACCGGCTATATGCCGTCGAAGAAGTTCACCGACGGCTACGAGATCCAGGACCATTGCCGGATCATCGCCGACACCTACGGCCTGTACGACAACGCCCTTTTCCATACGCTGATCCGCTCACTGCGCTGGGACCCGGCGCTCAGTCGCTGGCGGGTCGAGACCAACCGTGGCGACGACATCAAGGCGCGCTTCGTCGTGCTTGCCATGGGGCCGCTGAACAAGCCCAAGCTGCCCGGCATTCGCGGCATCGAGGAATTCCAGGGTAAGATGTTCCATACCGCCCGCTGGGACTATGACTATACCGGCGGCGAATGGCGCAAGCCGGAGCTGACCGGGCTGGCGGACAAGCGGGTGGCGATCATCGGCACCGGCGCGACCGCGATCCAGGTCGTCCCGTGGCTGGGCCGTTATGCCAAGCAGCTCTATGTCATCCAGCGCACGCCATCGAGCGTCGATCTCAGGAACAACCAGCCGACCGACAAGGCGTGGTTCGATGCGCAGAAGCCGGGCTGGCAGCAGGAACGGATCCGCAATTTCCACCATGCCGCCATGGAAATGCTCAGCCCGGGCGAGCAGGACCTGATCTGCGACATCTGGACCGAAATCAGCCGCAACCTGTCGGCCGAGTTCGACGAGCAGGGCTGGCCGGCCAGCCCGGAGGAATTCCTCGCCCGGCGCGAGGTCATGGATTACCGGGTGATGGAGCGGCTGCGCAACCGGGTCGAGGAGATCATCGACGACCCGGCAACGGCCGAGGGGTTGAAGCCCTGGTATCGTTTCCTCTGCAAGCGACCCTGCTCCAACGACGATTATTATCCGACCTTCAACCGCCCGAACGTCGAACTGATCGACGTGTCGGACAGCCAGGGGGTCGAACGGATGACCGCCAAGGGCTTCGTCGCCAACGGTCGGGAATATGAGGTCGACTGCATGATCTTCGCCAGCGGTTACGAGGTGACCAGCGAACTGCACCGCCGCTGGGGCATCGATGCCATCGAGGGGCGCGATCAGCTGTCGATCTATGACTATTGGGCCGATGGCTTCCAGACGTTTCAGGGGATGATGGCGCGCAACTTCCCCAACATGTTCTTCACCGGCTTCACCCAGGCCGGGGTCAACGCCACCAACAGCGCGACCTTCATCGCCCAGGGCCGGCATATTGGCTATATCGCCAGCCAGGCACTGTTGCGGGGCGCGCAGACGGTTGAGCCGACCCAGGCGGCGCAGGATGACTATATCGCCCATTTGCGCTCGGTCGCGGTCGACACCTCCGCCTTCGCCCGCGAATGCACCCCCAGCTATTTCAACAATGAGGGCGAGGCGAAGATACGCTGGATCTTCGGCGAGCCATGGGGTCCCGGCTTCTACGCGTTCGAGGACATGCTGGCCGCCTGGCGCGCCACGGGCGATCTCGACGGCCTGGAGCTGTGCCGTGCCGCCGAGCGTGAGCCGGAGCCGGCCGAGTAGGACGGCGATCGTGAATGGGCCGGCGCATGGCCCTTATGTCGGAGAGGAGCCCCAGGCATGAATGAGATGACGCCGGTCGTCGTGGAGGATCTCTCCGAACCGCTGACCTATCCGGTCGAGGCCTATATTTCGCGCGACTACGCTGAGGCGGAGGGCGAGCGGCTGTGGGCCAGGGTCTGGCAGCAGGCGGGTCGGGTCGAGGAGATTGCCGAGGTCGGCAGCTACATCACATACAATATCGGCAGCGATTCGATCCTGATCGTCCGGTCCGCGGCGGACAGCATCAGGGCCTATCACAATGTCTGCCCGCATCGCGGCCGGCGCCTGGTCGGCAACAATGTCGGCGGCGGCCAGGGTGTCGTCGCCCAGAGCAAGGGCGAGCACAGCGCCTGCGGCCGCCAGGGCAGCTTCGTCTGCAACTATCACGCCTGGACGTTCAATCTCGACGGCAAGGCGACCCACATATTGGACAAGGAAGACTGGCAGGGAACACTGACCGACGATCGAACCGGCCTGACGCCGGTCAAGGTCGACTGCTGGGGTGGTTGGGTCTGGATCAACATGGATCCCGACGCCGAGCCGCTGCGCGATTATCTGGAGCCGATCGCCACTTTGCTCGATCCTTTCCAGTTCGATCAGATGCGTTATCGATTTCGCTATTGGGGCGTGTTCGACTGCAACTGGAAAGTCGCGCTCGAGGCCTTTCTGGAACCCTATCACGTCGCCGGCACCCATCCGCAGCTGTCGAAATATGGCGACTTCTATGCCTGGAGCAAGGCGCTCGGCCTGCACGGCAATGATGGGTTCGACAGCAAGTCGCATGAGGATGACGGATCGGCGGCGAAGACGACCGTGCATCGCGCCGCCAAGGGCGACGACGCCCGCGTCACCATTGCGCGGATGCAGCAGGAATTCTGGGACACGATCGGCGCCAGCACGACCGAAACCCTGGTCAAGGCGGCGCAGCGCCTGGTCGATGAATTGCCCGAGGGCACATCCGCCGCCGACGTGCACCATCATTGGATCGAATCCGCCCGGCGCGACGACGCGGCGCGCGGGGTCGTCTGGCCCGAGATCAGCGATGACGAGATGGCGCGGGCGGGCCTGGCGCTCAGTATCTTTCCCAATATGAACATCATTCCGGGGCCGACCTTCGCGCTCTATTATCGCGTGCGGCCCTACGGCACCGATCCGGACAAATGCATCTATGAAGCGGTTGCACTCGATCGCTTCCCGCCGGACCAGGCGCCGAAGACCGAATGGGTGCATCTGGAGCAGGACCTGGACAAATGGCCACTGGTCATCGCCCAGGATATCTCTAACATGGTCGAGGTCCAGCGCGGCCTGAAATCGCGCGGCTTTCGCGGCAACCTGCCCAACCCGTGGCAGGAACGCAAGGTGACGAACCTGCACCGCAACCTGGCGAAATATATGGGAACGGGAGCGCCGAGACCGCTGGAATAAAGGAAGAGACGCGACCAGGTGAAAAAGCCCTCCCGCCGCTTGGGCGGGAGGGCTTTTTCATGGCCTTGCGGATCAGAAACCGAGGTCGAGGATCGGCCCGTCGAAATTGCCGCCCAGCTTGCTGCACCCCGCGGCGACCCGGTCACCCGGCACGCCGGCGATGTAACCGTCGATCACCCGCTGGTAATTGCTGATCAGCCCTTCGACCTCACCGGCCAGGCGCATATAGTCGAATCCGCTGGAATGCAGGCCTTTCTGCTGGATCGGGATGTTGGAATAGTCCTGGCGCGGGATCATGGGGAACTGATCGCTGTCATAGGGCAGGATCGTCGGTTCCATCGGGACCGGCGGCGCCTCCCCTTCTGCGAAATGGGTCAGCGACCACAGCTCGAACATGCAGCTCTCCGGCCCCAGCGGGCGGATGCGATAGGATGACATGCTGGTGAAGAAGGAGAGCAGGAAGAAATGCGGGAACAGGAACTCGACCGCGTTCAACGGGTCTGACTGACAGACGGCGTTGAGGTCGGGCACGTCCTCGCCCTTTGCGCGCAGTTCCTTCGTCATCGCGTCCTGGATTATGCCGAACCACATCGGCACCGCCACGGCGGGATCGTCGGGCAGGTCGGTGTCGGCGAACCGCCGCGCGATGTCGATCTCCTTGGCCTGGACCAGCCCGGCCATGCCGGTGTTGAGTAGCTCCAGGTTGCGGATCTGCGCCTGGATATTGTCGCGCATGGTCAGCTTGGGGTCTATCGCGACGCCGATGCCGCCGGTGTCGTGGCCGTATCGGTCATTATAGATCATCGGTACCGCATGCTGCAGTTGCGGGTGGGTCTTCATCACATGATAGCCTTCCATGAAGGCTTCCATCGCCGTCTTCCAATTGGCGGGAATGACGGTGGCGTACCACCATTCGGCGCGCAGCTTGTCGATGCCATGCGCCTCGAGCCTGCCGAGCACCGGCCCCAGGCAGTCGCGAAGCGAAGGCGCCGCGTCGTCATGGTTGATGAAGGCGCAGCCGCCCCAGGTCTCGACCCGGCAGGACCTCAGCGCCAGGTCCTGCTGGTCGAGCTGATCCTCGCCGAACATATGCTTGCCGTAGACGAAGGTGCACTGGCCATCCATGTTCCAGCGCCAGCCGTGAAAGGGGCAGATGAAGCCGCTGTTGCGGCAATTGCCATGGTCGGCGCCATGGCCGCCGGCGATCGGCACGCCGCGGTGGCGGCAATGGTTGTGGAATGCCTTGACCCCGTCACGCGTGCGGACGACGATCACCGACTTGCCGAGGTTGGAATATTCCACCCAGTCGCCGACATTGGGAATCTGTTCCAGCCGGCAGGCCATCTGCCAGACGCGCGGCCACAGCCTTTCGCATTCAAGCTGATAGAATTGCTCGTCATAATAGCGCTTCGCCGGGATGCGGGCGGGGTGGGTTATCCGGAATGGATTGGCGGCGGTCGCCCGCAGCGCCGGGTCTATATCGGCCATGGGACAGCCTTTCCTGGTTCAGTTGAAGGGTTCGCCGCCCTGAAGAATGGTGCGATGAAGCAGGCGCCCGCAGTCGGGATCGTACGGTGTGGCGCGGTGAAGGGTGCCGGTATTGTCCCACATCACAGCGTCTCCGACCTTCCACTCATGGGCATAATGAAAGGGCGCGCTCGTCGCCCACTCACGCAGGCCGTGAAGGATGCGGGCGCTTTCGGCCAGGGTCTTGCCGACCACCTGCTGGGCGGTATTGCCGAGCACCAGCGACTTGCGGCCGGACCGGTGGGTCCATACCAGCGGCAGTTCGATCTCGCCCTTGGACTGCCAGTCCTCGAGTTGCGCCAGCGTCGGCTCGGGGGTGTGGTACAGCCCCGTGATCCACATCGAATGGATGACGCGCAGCCCCTCGATCTCACGCTTCTGTGTGTCTGGCAGATCATCATAGGCGGCATAGGTGTTGGCGAATTCGGTGTTGCCGCCCCAGGTCGGCAGCACCTTGCTCGACAGGATCGAGCCGCGGATCGGGACCGCGTTCATCGTGCCGTCGATATGCCAGAAGAGCGATCCCTTCAGATATTCCGCCGCCGGCCCGTTCACCGCTTTATCGAGGGTGATCGGGAAGACGTCCTGGCCCTGGATCTCCTTGGCAAACCGGCCCAGCGTCGCGGTGAAGGCGACCTGCTCGGAATCGCTGAAGTCGACCCGGGGGAAGACCAGCACGCCGCGCCGCTCCAGCAGGTCCATGATCTCGCCCGCCAGATCGCCGCTCAGCAGCTCGTCCTTGCCGTTCAATATCCGGCTGCCGATCTGTGGCCGGATCGCTTCATGCTCCAGCCGGAGCAGCTGTGTGACGGTCATTGTCGCCCTCCTGCCTGTTCGCGTGCGCTTATTCGCCTTCGGGAGGCGCCAGATTGTCCGCAATGCTGACGGCCAGAAGGGCGGCCATGAAGGCGCCCATGGCGATGACGACGAAGAGGGGGAAATGGTCGGTGATCAGGTACAGCATGGTCTTGCTCCTTTGAGGTCATCAGTCGGGGAATTCGCCACCTTCCGCGGTCGTGCGGGTCATCAGCCGGCCGCAGTCGGGATCGAACAGGATGGTGCGATGCATGGTCGCGTGATTGTTCCAGAGGAGGAGGTCACCGACCGTCCAGTCATGGCGGTAGACATAGCGGGGCTGGGTCGCCCAGGCGGTGAGCTCGTCGAGCAGCTGCCGGCCCGCCTCCTCCTCCATGCCTTCGATATGCGAGGCGCTGCTGCCGAGGATCAGGGATTCGCGGCCTGCCCGGTCGGTCCAGGCCAGAGGGCGGACCCGTGCCCGGTACAGACCTCGCCGCACCAGCGCCACCGGCGCGGGCGCTGGGTCCTGGCAGCGCAGGGGCAGGGCGTAGTGATGGACGACCCGCAGTCCCGACAGGCTACGCCTTTCGGATGGCGGCAAGTCCTGCCACGCGGCCTGGAGGTTGCAGAATTCCGTTTGTCCGCCGCGCGGTGCGACTGTCCGGGCGCTCAATAATCCGACACGGGGCGGGCAGTCGTCGCCGATGCCGTCGATATGCCAGAAGAAACATCCCTTGAGATAGGCGCTCGCCCTATCTGTGACGGCCGGATCGAGCGAAATCGGAAAGGGTCCTGCGATCGCAGGCGGTGCCACCGGCCCCAGCGAAGCGGAAAAGGTGCGCTGCTCGTCATCGTCAAGATGCTGATCGGGGAGGAATAGCACCTGCCTCTCATCCAGCATCGCCTGGATATGGCGAGCATCGACGCCCCGCGTCAGCGCATGGCGGTCGACCCTCAGAATCGCGCCGATACGCGGCGTCAGATCGACGGCGAGCGACGGTTCGAGGAGCGATGCGGCGACCATCTTATCCCTTGCGGTGGACTGGTCGGTGCAGGCTATGGCGCGCCGCTCAAGCGTGCTTTGACCTCGGGCAAAATCTCCGGAAGCAGTGCGCTAGAACGCGAAAAGAAAGAAGATGGCGGTCGCCGCCGCCATCACCAGGGTCGCGCCCCAGCCGAGCAGTGTCGTCCCGGTTGAGGCGGTCAGTGCCCCCATCGCCCGCCGGTTGCGGACAATCAGCATCATTACCACCATCAGCGGCGCGGCGAGCACGCCGTTGACCACCGCCGCCCAGTATAGCGCGCGCACCGGATCGATGCCGATCGCGTTGAGCGACGCGCCGGCCAGGGTCGTCGCCGCGATGGTTCCGTAGAAAAGGCGCGCCGACAGCGGCCTGGCGTCCAGGCTGCCCGCCATGCCCGCCATTTCCGTCACCGCATAGGCGGCCGATCCGGCGAGCACGGGCACCGCCAGCAGGCCGGTGCCGATAATACCGAGCGCGAACATGGCAAAGGCGAACTGGCCGGCGACGGGGCGCAAGGCCTCCGCCGCCTGGGACGCGCTGACGATGTCGGTAATGCCGCGGGCATGAAGCGTCGCCGCGGTCGCGAAGACGATGGCCAGGGACACGAGGGTGCTGAACCCCATGCCCGTCAATGTGTCGGTGCGGATGCGGGCGAGTTCGGCCCCGGCCTCGCGCGGGGCGATGCACAATGGCTTGGCATGGTGGCGATGCTGCTCCTCGATCTCCTGGCCGGCCTGCCAGAAGAAGAGGTAGGGACTGATCGTCGTGCCCAGGATCGCCACAAATGCCGTCGCATAGGCGGCATTCCACTGGATTTCCGGAACGACGAGTGATCGCAGCGCGTGGCCCCAGGGCACATGGGCGACCATGACGACGGCGACGTAGGTGAACAGCGAAAGCGTCGTCCATTTCAGGATCGCGGCATAGCGCGGGTAGCTGAGTCCGACTTCCAGGACGATGCAGGCAATCCCGAACAGCAAGGTATAGAGACCGGCATTGCCACCCGAGAGCAGGGCGAGCGATGCTCCCATGGCGCTGAGATCGGCGCCGAGGTTGACGATATTGGCGGCCAGCAGCAATGCGACGACCGTCCACAGCAGCGGCAGGGGATAATGTCGCCTGAGATTGCGTGCGATCCCCGCTCCCGTCACCCGGCCGATCTCGGCCGCGACCTGCTGGATCGCGACCATGAGGGGAAAGCTCAGCACGAATGTCCAGGCCAGGCCATAGCCGAACTGGGCGCCGACCTGGCTGTGGGTGCCGATGCCGCTGGGATCGTCATCGGCCGCGCCGGTGACGAGCCCGGGGCCGAGGCTCCTCAGAAACAAGCCGAGCCGGCCAGGACGTGCGCCCTTCTCCTCGGACGTCGGGGCCGCGATCGCATCGTTCATGGTGCTGGTTGGGCAAAACCGTTCATGACATTGTCCCTCCTGCCGCCTTGTTCGTGCCCGTGCCTTCAGTAATCTTACCTAATGCCTCGTCGAACGTGTCGGGAGATTAAGGGCCCATGTCCAGAAATCGCTTTCACCCTGAACGGCATGCGATCTCCCGCATCGGTTGGCTGCGCGCCGCCGTGCTGGGCGCCAATGACGGCATCGTGTCGACCGCCAGCCTGATCGTCGGCGTCGCGGCATCCGATACCGGCCGCCCCGCCATTCTCATCGCGGGTGTCGCGGCCTTGGTCGCCGGAGCGATGTCGATGGCGGCAGGCGAATATGTCTCGGTCAGCTCCCAGTCCGATACCGAGCGGGCGGATCTGGCTCGCGAGACACGCGAGCTCGCCGAGCAGCCGGCGCATGAACGACAGGAACTGGCGGATATCTATGCCCAGCGTGGGCTGACGCCGGATCTCGCCCTGGCCGTCGCCGACCAGCTCATGGCCAAGGATGCGCTGGCGGCGCACGCCCGCGATGAGCTCGGCATCTCGGATGCCACCCGTGCGCGACCACTACAGGCGGCGCTGGCGTCGGCATGCACCTTCAGTGTCGGTGCCGCCGCGCCGCTTCTCGCGGTCCTCCTCGCTCCCGCCGGCACGCTGATCTGGTCGGTCGCGGCCGTTTCCCTGATATGCCTCGCGCTGCTCGGTGCGCTTGGCGCCCGCGCTGGCGGCGCTGACCCGTTCAGGTCGGTCGCCCGCGTCACCTTTTGGGGTGTTCTCGCGATGGCGGCGACCGCCGCGATCGGCCGACTCTTCGGAACGGTAGTCTAAGGCACAAGCCGCTGGATCAGCTTTCCAGGGCCTGCATCACCTGCCTGTGGACCAGCGGCTTGATGAGCACCGTTTGATAGCCGGCGCTCAATGCTTCGCCCGACAACGCCTGGGAGGGAAAGGCGGTGATCAGCAGCGACCGGCCACGCCAGCCACGGTCCTTGAGGCTTTCCAACAGGTCCATGCCGTTGCCGTCGGGCAGGCGATAGTCGGAAATGAGGAAATCCGCCCGGGTCGATTCCGGATCCTCGATCGCGGCGCCTGCCGTCGCATAGGAGCGGACATTATAGCCGCGACCGTGCAGCATCAGCTGAAGCGAGCGGCGCACCCCCTCATCATCCTCGACAAGGGTGATCTGGCGGCGAAGCGGATGGGACATGAATATCGGGCCTGCGTAGCTGTCTCGCCCAGGTGTTGGCACGGGGGCGAACGCGAATATCTACGCAATCATCCCTAATCCTGCTCCGCGACCCGCGCGGCGAAGGCGATCCGCAGGGCCTCGGAAAGGCTGCGCACGCCAAGCTTGGTCATCAGATTGGCGCGATGGATCTCGACGGTCCTCGGCGAGATATCCAGATCATAGGCAATGGTCTTGTTCGGATGGCCGCGGGTCAGCCCGCGCAGGACATCCAGTTCGCGCGGCGTCAGCGCGGCGACCCTCACCAATGCCTCATGTTCGGCGACCTGCTCGCCGCCCTGCCGCCCGAGCCGGGCAAAGGCACTGTCGATCGCCTGCAGAAGATGGGCCTTTTCGAACGGTTTTTCGAGGAAGTCGACTGCACCCGCCTTCATCGCCTGGACCGCGGTGCCGACATCGCCATGGCCGGTCAGGACGATCACCGGATAGTTGACGCCGCGCTCGTTGAGGGTGCGCTGCACTTCCAGCCCATCCATGTCGGGCATGCGGATGTCGAGGAGGATACAGCCCGCGTCCGCCGACTTGACCTCCTTGAGAAAGGCAACCCCCGACACATGGGTCTGCACCTGGAAGCCCGAGGTGCGCAGCATGAAGCCGATCGACCGGCGAATCGACTCCTCGTCGTCGACGACGTGGATCAGCTGCTGTTCCGTCATGCTTCCGAATCCGCCCGCATCACCGTGAAATGAAAAACCGCCCCGGACGAACCGGGCGGCTCCGCCCAGATCCGGCCGCCATGTGCTTCGACGATTGTCCGGCAGATGGACAGGCCCAGGCCCATACCATGTTCCTTGCTGCTCGAAAATGCCTCGAACAGATGGTCATGGCGCTCAGCAGTCAGGCCGTGACCGGTATCGGCGACGGTGATCAGGACCATCTCGCCCGCTTCGGCCGCCGTCGTCACGTGGATGTCGCGCACCGCCTCGTTCGATACCGCCTCGACCGCGTTGCGCAACAGGTTGAGGATGACCTGCTGGATCTGGACCCGGTCGATCAGCACGTCGACGACATTCGGATCGAGGTCGAAAAATGTACGGATTCCCCGCTCGCGCGTGCCGGTCAGCGCCAGTCTGCTCGCCGCATCGATGGTCTGCTCCAGATTCTCGACCTTCTTCTCGACGTCGCCGCGTGCGACGAAATCGCGCAAGCGCCGGATGATGTGGCCGGCGCGCAGCGTCTCCTGCGCGGCTTCGGCCACCGCTTCGCGCAACAGCGACAGGTCGGGCGCCGCGTCGGCGTCCAGCAGGTCGCGCGCCGCCTCCAGATAATTGGCGATGGCGGTCAGCGGCTGGTTGACCTCATGCGCCAGGGTCGACGCCATCGTCCCCATCGCGCTCAACCGCGAGACATGGACAAGCTCGGCCTGCAGTTCCTTGAGCTTGAGTTCGGACCGCTCGCTCTCGGTCAGATCGTGCACGAACCCGGTGAAGATGCGATGGCCGTCGCCGGCAAGCGCCTCGCCGACCGCCAGCTCCATCGGAAAGCGGGACCCGTCTCGACGCAGGCCCGTCACCACCCGGCCGATGCCGATGATCCGTTTCTCGCCCGTCGAAAGATAGCGCTGCAGATATTCGTCGTGCCGGTCGCTGTCGGGGGACGGCATCAGCATGCTGACATTCCTGCCGATGACATCGTCCTCGCCATAGCCGAACAGCCGCTCGGCGGCGGCGCTGAAGGATATGATGCTGCCATGCTCGTCGATGACGATCATCGCGTCGGGAACGGTCGCCAGGATCGATCGGAGATGATGCTCGCGGTCGCTGAGCTCCTGCTGGGCGGCCCGGCGGCCGGTAATGTCGAACAGACTCTGGCCAAAGCCGCGCGGCCTGCCCTGTGCGTCGGGAAGGGCGACGATGGTGATGTCGGCGGCGAACTCGCTGCCACCGCGCCGGACGCGCCAGCCGTCTTGGTGCAGCATGCCCTTGCGCGTCGCTTCCGCACGATCGCTCGCGGGCATGCCCCGCTTGACGTCGCTGGGCGGATAGAGGCTTGAGTCCGGCTGGCCGATGATTTCGTCCGCGCGCCATCCGGTCAGCTGTTCCGCCCCATCGCTCCAGCTCAGTATCGTGCCGTCGACATCGGTCAGGAAGAGCGCCCGGTCGCGTGTATTGGCGACGAAACCGGCCAGCTCCTCGGCAAGTCGTTCAGGCGGCAGCGGATAGCGCAGCATTATCTCGGCGACTCCATTTCCCGCTCGAGCAGCCGGATCCGGCTGACGATGGCGACGAAGAAGGCGGTCGACCAGCCCAGAAGGATGACGCCGTTCACGCCCTCAATCGCTCCCATGATCCGCCAGCGGGGATCGAGGACGATATCGCCATAGCCAATGGTGGCATAGGTCGAAATCGAGAAATAGAGCGCGGCCTCGAATGACTGGATGGCGCCCAGCAGCCGATAGACGGCGGCATAGCTCCAGATTTCGACGCCGTGCAGCAGGAAGAGTCCGGCCGCGGCCAGCACGATCCTCGCCGCGTCGTTGACGATCGCCCTCGCGCGACCCGTGATTGCGCCACGTCGTCGCAGCTCGGACAGCAGCAGCCCCAGACCCAGGAGATGGAGGATGATGGTCAGGCCCACCATGGTCGTGGCCATGCCAAGCTGGCTCGCGAGAATCCACATGGCCGGCGGCACTCAGTGGGCGAGAAGCAGCGGCAGCGGCGATCGGCTCAGCATCGCTCGGGTGACGCCGCCGAGCAGCCGCTCGCGCAAGGGGGATCGGCCATAGGCGCCCATGACGATATAGGCTGCGCTCAGCCTGTCGGCGAGATCGAGTATCTCGTTCGCCACATCGCCTTTCGCGGCGACATGAGCATGGATTTCCGCCGTGATGCCGTGGCGGGA
>JADMIO011507057.1_pt1 | contig 39017 bp, 28 predicted proteins | sample 8958161 | NCBI WGS metagenome assembly JADMIO01 (sample SAMN16585339, study PRJNA669376) | soil metagenome | isolation source: Crop rotation soil | place: USA: Cullars Rotation, Alabama | collected 2011 | reverse complement strand
GGGTCGATGCCCTTCTCACTTAGCAGGATGACTGGTACCCCGGCGCTGTGCGCAACCGCCAATTCATAAAAGACATTCGGATTGAACCCGTGCAATACGGCAATGCAAAAGTCAGAAGAAAGGATGTCGTCGTACATCTGCCGTGTGATCCGACCGACATCCTTGATGTGATCAGCTCGGCGGCCGGCAACACCCGCCTCCTTCAACGCAGGCGCGATGATGCACTCAAAAATATCGTCCGCGTGCTCGCGAACGGGAGTCCCCGGCTGCCCAATTGGGCTGATGATAAAGCACTTCACGACACCAACTCAAAGTTGACCCGCGACACTAGCATGAAATCCAGCCCGCCGGCGCATTATTCGATCACCTCGTCGGCAAGGGCGAGGACCTTGAGGCCAAGCGCAGGGAATTAAACAGATCGAGCGCGTTGGAAATCACGGCTCTGCCGCGGCCTGCGGCGTTTTGAAAATAATAGGCTTATCCGGGATGATTCCATGCGGGTCCGTATCATGCTCGCTATCCGGCGGTGGCAGTGTCAGTAACCTTTTGCTTCCCGTCGGCCAGCGCCCAACAGCCGGCGAAGCCGCAGCCCCCACAATCGCTGCGTTTCTATGTGCTCGACTGCGGGATCATCACTCCTCCCAACGTCGACAACTACGGCTTAAAGGTGAGCGAAGTGGCCGACACACAAGGCGTACGTCCAAGGTTTGCCACCATAAGGCCGCCGGGCGCTTCCCAAGAGACGAAGCCCAGATGATTTTAATCAATTTGGGCACGTTTGCCCGTGTTGCGACGTGTGTTCCGGTGGAATGTCTCTTGTTGGCACTCCGCGGAACGGCAGGCATGTCCCGAGTCTATTGAAGAGTTGTTGAAAAAATAAAGCAGACCCCTACGGAATCGGGGGACCGGCGAGTATGACCCATCTGCGACATAGCCGATGGTTCGCCTATTAAAGCATTATTGAACTTCGGGGATTCGCTCGTAGATCAATTAACAAAGAAATCAGGTGTTTGCGCGCAATCTCCCTGCAGGTTTTCAGTAGGGAGTAGCGAGTATGTTTTCGCTTGCCTTAGGTATGAGTGGCCGCATTGACCGCAAGACATGGTGGACCGCCACGACAGTGCTGTTCGTAGTTGTCTGCGCGGCCGTTGTGGCCGTCACTTGGGTCGCCCGCGCATTGCCTGGTAAGCCGAGCGAGGGCCTTGGCATTTCGCACCTACCGACGCTCGTCTTCGCGATTTTCGTCTTCGCTTACTACCCTGCCTTTGCCATCAACGTGAAACGCGCCCACGATCGGAACAAATCAGCCTGGTACGTGGGCGGCATTTCACTAGCAGTCGGTCTACTCGTTACACTGCAAGCTATCGCCCTCGCTGGTCCGCACGACTTCGGATTGAGGCATTTGTTGGGTGTCTGGTTGATTACTTGGCTAATGTGGACGATCGAACTCGGGCTATTGCCAAGCAAAGACGGAAATAATCGATTTGGCAATCCAAACGAATACGATTCTCTTGCTGATCGTAGGGTAATCGCACTCACAGAAAGTCGGACGTTCACGGAACCCGGCAAACGCGAATTCGGTCGTGCTCCTGGACCAAGGCCTTCGACAGGCTCCCCGTTTGGAAAATGATCCCGCGCACAGCCTGGAGTCGAGTGCTATTGCGGTGGGTGAAAGTGTAGGTCGGCAGCAGTGGCGACGACGAGCTTCAGAAATTGACGACACTGAAAAATTTCACCGATCGTTTAGAAAGAACATCACTTGCGCGCGCGTTTGGAAGGACGTGATGTCCGTTCTTGACCCTTGGCGAAGTGGTTGAATGTCCGCTTTTTAGCCGCTGTTGGGGGGGAAGCAGACATCAGGTGCGCCTACTCCCAACGGCCGATTTTATGAGTATGCAGCCTTAGTTGACGCCGCGTGTCAGTGGGTCGTCAGCGCCCTGTACCAACTCCACCAATCGCTTTGCTTCAGGAGCGAGTGCGGCCCAACGCCACCATGGGGCCTCGTCAGCGCTATCTGGCAGCCATGCACCGTCAACCCAACGCGCGGCTAAAGCTTTGACCACGGCGGTGTGATCGTCCCTCAGAGCCGCATGTCTGACATCGTCGGGAATGGAGGCCCAGGCCGCACGCATTTCAAGGTCGACTTCCCGTTCCTCGACCTCTTCACGCGACAGACGATTCTCGTCCCACCAGCCGCTCATCTGCATCGCGCCGCCCATCCTGTCCGTCCAAATGAAGGCACCGTCGAGTGGCTTGGCATAGCCCAACGCTGCAAGCGCATCCATCGTGGCCCTGATATCGTCATGCGGGACAAAGGGCAGACGCTTTAGAGACGCATGACCCAACTGGCCTCCGAACAACGATATCCATGCATCGAGGACATCGTCGATCGGCGGCAGCGTGACTTGGCCAGCCCGCGATCGGTCCCTGATGAACTGTGCCACCTGGTCACCAGAGACTGCCAATTTGTCCTCATGAGTCGCCAGCCCCAGCTTGCGGAGCATACCTAAAGCGCCTTCGAATGCAGACAGGCCGCCCGAACCATCGAGTTTGGCCCCGACGCGGGCGCGCGGTTCATATGGCTCACAGCGATCCGTGGTCGCGCGCACAAGCGAGGCTGCGAGTTCGCCATAAAGTCTGTGAATGGCCATCGCGCCGAGATAGCATGCGCGATGTGGACGAACCGTAAAGGGGCTTGCAGGGTTGCCGCAGGACGCAATAGCAAAGCGCATTGCGCCGATTTCGGCTCTCAAGGATCAAAAGGCAGATTATGCTTCGCTAATCCTTGGCATTAGTTCTGCCCTTATCTATTCACTCTGTGCAATCGCCGAATTCGCACAATTTTTCTTTGATCAGAGATAGAACCCGTTCCACGAAAGGGAGCCCGCCCATCGCGCGGTAATCGGCGAAATGCGCGGCGACGCCAATTTTTGGTGTAAGGTGAGCCCTGTAGGTGCAGAACAAGGTTGTCCGCGGCGGCTCGCCGCCACGGACTTTGCACCCACTGATCCCGTAAAGGCCGTTCGGCGAGTCCACCCTCACAACTCCATCTTCATCGACCGGCATTCCCGGCTGCCAAGCCTCCGGGCGCGGCGGAGGCTTTTCGTATTTGTTGAAACCCGGTTCCCGCTTGACCGGGTTATAATACACCTGGAAATAAGTGTACTTTTCCCGGTCAACGCCATCCGGGTTGGAGGGATCAAACCGTCGGGCGGCGATCGGCAGTGGCTCGCCCGTGTCGTGCGCGAGAAACAGGATCAGGCTGCCTACGTCTACATCCGTCGCCACGTCCGGCATCGTTTTCGGTGTCGGCCATTTGTAAGGCAAGGCGAACTTGATATAGGCCCGGGGAACCAGCATGTCGGGCGGGAGTTCGGCGCCCGGAACCGGCTCCGCCCGCCTGAAGGTGATCTTCACCGGACTCATGTCCGTGCTCCAGTAACTCCAGATACCCTGGCCCGGGGGCGCAGGAGGGCGGCTCAGTGGCGCGGGAGGGCTGCCCGGTGGCACGGGTGGGTTGTCACAGGACGCAAGCGCGACGGTGATCGCACACACGGAGAGTATCGCGCGGCGTCGTAGCCGACGGTTACTTGTGTCAGGATTCTGGACGTCCAACATGAGACACACGATTGGATTGATTCAGTGAACTTTTCGCCTGAGGTTTTCCACATAAGTCATGCACTCGAGCAGGCCGGCGCCCGTGTCCTCCCGGACAGCCGCAATTGCCCCGATGGGGTTACCGTCTTGCAGCATTCCGTTCACACGCTCCAGCACGTCGTGTGACAGCGCGACCGGAGGTGTTGGATCGACCCGACCATGCCCCCTCCACATCACCGGAGCGATTTTGTCAGTCCACTTGATCATGCCCCCACAACGCTGCGCGTATCCGCACGCGACGAGCGCTTCGATCTCGCGCTCGAATTCAACCCTCGGCTTGAATGGTTCTGGACCTGAATGAAGCAACGTCTCCTTATCGGGGCCATAGTGGCATGCGTTGTCGACATAGGCCTCAAGCAAGCGCTCGAATAACGCGTCCGAAAGCTCGCCAAAGGCACGCAGGCTCATCCGTATGTCAGGAGTTGGGAAGAACTTGAACAAGGACTGCTGATCAAGATTGAACTTTTCGTCACCAGGGTGCTGCTTGGGGGAGACGACGCATTGCTGCCAAGTCATTCCTTTATCGTCACTCCGGTCGGTACCTGCCAAGGCGACGCCAAGCTCCCAAAGCACGTAACACCCATCAACGAACGTGCTTTGGAACATATGCCAGCAGAAGCCTGCATCCGTGGCGTCATACTGCAGTGTCATCCAAAGGCGGCGCGCGAGGCCCACGGCAATCTCCGCAGCCAATCGAAGGCGTGCTGATGGTCGGTCGATCATCATGAAATATCAGTCGTCGGTTTTAACGGCGCGAATTTGAGGTGACGGTGAGTACCTTCTTGCGAGATCTGGCCTACTTCAAAGGTTTTGCCCGAGCTTACTCACTGAAGCTGAAATTTCTCTGAAGTTCACAATTCCTTAACTGTTCCTCTAGCCCGTGACATGCGCATTTTCAGAATCGTAATCCCTCCGGGTCATGTCTCCTTGGCCGCAATGGGTGCCAAGGCGAGAGTGATGCATGAATACGGTGCTGGAAATCTATGACGAGCGACGGCCAGGCGCCGAGCGCGAGTTGCGCCACCGGCTCGAGCTGCCGGTTGAGCGAATGACGGCCCGCGACCTGATCCGCTGCCGCATCGAGGCGGACGTCGCCATCTACAATGCAGTCGAACGCATGCGCCTCAACGCAAAAATCGCCGCCTGGGACCAATGGCTCGTAAGGCCGGGTTCGGTTGAGCGAGCCTTGAACGGCGAGCGCGGCACCTACGGTCCGGGCTCCGGCCACAAGACGATTGCAAGCGAGCCCTTGGTCGCCGTCGCGCTCGAGGCATTCGCGCGTAACGGTTTCTTCATGATCTTCGACGGCCGCCAGATTATCGACCTCGACGAGGTGTTGACCGTCGAGCACGACAGCTCGCTCACCTTCCTCCGCCTCGTCCCGCTGGTCGGCGGTTAGCAAAGGATCATTGCCCATGGCGCTGCTCGACTTCGTCAGGCCGAAGGTGCGTACGCTCGAAGATTGGTCGCCCGATATCCCTCGCTCGCGCCTCGAGATGGACGCGCTCCTCGCCGACATGCGCCAGTCCGGCGTTGCAACGTTCGACAGCATCCTGGGCAAGTACCTCGATGGAAACTATCAACCCCATCAGCCCGACTACGGCCAGTCGGCTCGAATCGTTAGCGAGCTGTCCGAGACCGACAGACTGCGGCTGCTCGGGCGCGCGGCGCAGACCTCGGCAGTCGTCATATATCTTCACCTGACATGGCCCGAGACGATTCAACCGGCCAAAGCTCAGATATGGGCTGGCATGCTTGATCATGCCGTGTCGTCGATCGAGCGCACGAAGGTCCAACTCGACGATCGGACAGCTGCGGCTCTGGCGCGCGCCGCACGCATTAGCTCAATGCTGCCGACGGCCACATTCAGCAGAATTGGTCCGCTGTACGTTGCCGAGATACTTTTCCGCTGTACGCCGGAGCCGATGACCGACGCGCAGCGAAGGGCGCTCGCCGGCGTCGCCGATTTGATCGATGGCGCGTCGTGGGAGCCACTTCGTTATGAAAGCGCGATCAACGCCGTCGAGCCTTTGTATCAAAGGCTCGGGCGCACATTTTCCGCAAGCCCGTTGTTTCAGCGCAGAGAACGGGCCAAAGATACGGCGCGTTTGGCCGTAGCCTATGTTTGCGAGGAGACGAGTCCGGCACTCAAGGCCCTGATCGAAGTGGTCTGCCAGACATGCCGGGATAGCAAATCGAAAGAAGTGCAGGATTCTCTCGTAGCAGAGATATTGGCCTTCTCCCCACCTGCCAAAGCAGAGACACTTGGCATGATGGCCGAGGCCCACCGCCGCAGGACGGCGCTGGAGGCAGGGATAGCTCCCAACCTCCCGTCCTATTGGGAGTATTCAAATCATACTAACATTTGCGCGATTTCCTGCAACGGCTGTGGTCCATTTTCGGATCTGGTCAGCCAGCTTCTCAAAACGAAGGTTGTCGCCAGCGACAAGGCGGGTGCCGCCTTGCTCACCGTCATGCCGATTGCAAGGGTCCTGTGGGACCTTCGGGTCGTCAACATTGCCATTGCGACGATGAAGGCGGAAGCCGCGCCGCAAACCAGGCAGGCCGCCAGTGAATGTCTTGCCTGGATCGAGAAGAAAGACTGGCTTGCGGCCAACGGAAAATCCTTTGCCATCCAGGCCGTACAGCGCCTCAGGGCCGCCCTCGACAACGATGGTGCCGCAGCAAGCGCCGCACTTGCAGGCAAGGAGCCGTTGCCGCCACGCCCGGTTTTGAAAGGCTGGGCGGACTCCGTAGCGTTCGAGAAGGAACTGATGGCCTACTATGGCGACCTCAACGACTTGCGAAAATGTACGCAGCAAGAGATTGCATTCGTCGAAGACTATCTGAAGGGACCGCAACAACCACTGACGCCCTACAAGGTCACGAGAGAGTCGAAACCGGAACAGTTCGCGGAAGCGTGGGCCATAAGCCATTGGCACACCAACACAAGGCATTTCCCTGCGGCCCTGTTGGAGCGGATGCGGAAGGCCGCAAAAGTTTCGGCGGAATTCCATCGGGCGTGGAAGGAGCTGCATAGCCGCTCTTATGAGCTCGAGGGCAAGAGTGCGCCATCGGACAAGTGGTTGAAGGCCGCGCGCCCGTTGCTTGCGAGCCTAAGCCCGGAGCAGCAGATCACGTTTCTGACCACGGTCCTCGACATCCTGACACCGGGGCAAGGATTCCCGACCGACAACCTCGCGCGTGCGGTTGTCTACCTCTCGGCCGACTGGGCACCCGATGCTGTCGGACCGATCCTGACGCGCCATGCGCGGAAGGTTTGTTTCGATAGCATTCCCGGCCTGGGCATGCGCGACGAGCGCCTCGGCAACACCTGTCTGTGGGCCTTGATCCGTCTGCCGGAGGGCGGCGGCGTTCCTTATCTCGCCCGGCTGCTGACGCGCGTGAAATATCCGAAAGTGAAAAAGCGCATCGAGGCAGCACTGAACGAGGCGGCAGCCGAGGCCGGCATCACCCGCGGCGAGCTCGATGAACTGTCGATCCCGACGCATGACCTCGATGCCGACGGCACCGCCGAAATCGCCGTCGGCGACGGCGCAGCGCTCCTGGCGATCTCGGGCACAGCCTCGGTCGACGTGACCTGGCGTGCGGCGAACGCCAAAGTGTCCAAATCGGTCCCGGCGGCCCTCAAGGAGCACAAGGACACCATCAAGTCGGTCAAGGCGCTCGCCAAGGAGATCGAAGCCGATCTATCCGTCCAGCCGCAACGCCTGCAACGTTCGTGGCTCGATGATCGGCGTTGGCCCGCCGAGGTCTGGCAGCAACGCTACGCAGAGCACCCGCTGGTCGGGGCGCTGAGCCGCCGGCTGATCTGGAATGTGCACCGCGGAGAGGACCGAGTCGCCACCGTATGGTCGGGCGACGACATGGCCGACGTCAGCGGCAAGCCGGTCTCGATCGATGACGCTGAGATCACGCTCTGGCACCCGATCGGCTGCGCGGTCGAGGAGGTGATGACCTGGCGAGCAAGGCTCGACGCACTTGGTGTCACGCAGCCGTTCAAACAGGCGCACCGGGAGGTGTATCTTGTCACCAACGCCGAGCGGCGCACGGGCGCCTATTCGAACCGCTTTGCAGGGCATATCGTCAAGCAGCACCAGCTCATGGCGCTGGCGCGCCTCAATGGCTGGATGGTGACGCATCGGATCTGGGCTGACACGCCCAACGACCAGCCGACCCACATTGTACTGCCGCGGCAGGGTCTCGTCGCCGAATTCTGGACTGCGGGCGCTGGCGGCGATGATCCCGAGGTCACCGACTCGCAGGCCTACCTCTATCTGACGACCGACCAGCTCCGCTTCTACCGGATCGCTAATCCTGCTGAAGCCGTTGTTGCGTCGGCCCACGGGCCGCAACGGAGAGCAGTCGTCAATATCGAGGATGTCCCTGCGCTCGTGCTCTCCGAGGTGATGCGCCATTGCGACCTGTTCGTTGGCGTCGCCTCCGTGGCGAACGACCCCAACTGGGTCGATAGCGGCCGAGACGCTGACCATCCCAACCAGTGGCATCGCACGATCGGCGCCGACTATTGGCGGACACACGCCTTCGGCGATCTCAGCGCAATGGCGGAGACGCGCCTCGCCCAGTTGACGGCGCTTCTGCCGAGTTTGGCTATGGGCAAGGTCTCACGAATCATCGACGACAAATTCTTGCGCGTCGAGGGCAAGCGGCGCGCCTACAAGATCCATCTTGGCTCCGGCAACATTTTGATGGAGCCGAATGACCGCTATCTCTGCATTGTCCCGGCGTCCTCTGGCGCGGTCAACGTCCGACTGCCATTCGAGGGCGACAACATGCTGTCGATCATCTTGTCAAAGGCGGCGATGCTCGCCGCCGACGACAAAATCACCGACCCCAGTATCCTGAGCCAAGTCGAACGGTGAACGCAGTCTCATTGCACCGACAAAGTGCCGTCGATCTGGCCCACGCGGCCCGAACTGACGGAGGACTTATCACCTATGGGACAAGTTTCTCCTCACATCGTCAGGAAAGCACCTTCGATTGTGAGCGACGGCTGAACCTGAACACTGGAGATTCGAAGGTTCTCTGCCTCGACCGAGTGACATGCAAAACTTTTCCGACGCGAATTCCGCTGTCTTTTCAATGGACGATTTGGATCCCGGTCGCACTCGCATGTGGAGCTTCGGTAACACCAACTTAGGAGACCGTTGGATCCCAGTTGCACTCCCTCCGCCAGTCCTTCCAAAGCCAAAGCTCTTCGCCAAGCCTCGCCGGCGCGCATCGAGCCCGATACCCGCACCGTCAGGGTGCGGCCGTTGCAGTTGATCTTCGGCTTCGCCATCACGCGGCCCTCCTGGTGTCTGGCCTAATGGCGCGCAGGTCGGTGATTACCTTGGTCAGACCCTCAGTCCGCAGCCGGATGTCGGCGCTGTCGGGACCGACGTCGACACGCTCGACGAGGAGTTGGACAATGCGCGCCTGCTCCGCCGGGAACAGTTCGTCCCACAGCGGTCCAGCCGGTGCAGGGCATCGCGGACATCATGTTCCTTCAAACCATCGATCGACTGCCTCGCCTTGCGGCACGTCCGCACGATGATCTCGGGGGAGCGGAGGAGGGCAGCCGCGCTTTCATCTTGGCTGCTGGCGACCGCCGACGATGGGAAGTGGCGGAATGCATAGGCTCTCACTTGGGTGAGATTCAGTTAACTTGACGAAAGGCTGCGGTAAGGGCGGCGTAAGCCTGCGCGGCACTCATGCTGGATGCCCGATTGTAATGCTCTTCGGTTACGCGATGATCGTGGTGATCAAGGACAGCACTCGCGAGATAAGGCATGTCGCCGCCGTATGTGGATGCCGTCGAAGCACCGGCGGTTCGGAAGAGATGAGGCGAAACGGCGACGCCCAACGTCTCAAGCGTTATTTTTGAGATTAAGGTCGAAATGTTTTTTGGAAGCATTTGCTGTCCGGACGTCGATGAGAGCCAGAGCGAATTGGTCGCTCGATTGGGCCGCAACAGCATGGGCCGGTATTGCCCGACGTACGTGTCGATCGTGGGCTTGAGGAGGCTCGGCACGCGCCGCTCCAACGGAGTGCGCGACTTGGTTGTCCGGCTGGGCAAGGTAATCCACCAGGTGCCACCGATGTCGCGAAAGGTTGTGCCAATCTCAAGCGCCGTGAAGTTCAGCAAGCGAATTGGGCACAACGCCAAAAAAGCGATCATGATGCCGTTGCGCGCTCCTCTGGCGCGCTCGATGGTACTGTGATCGGATAGCTCAGCTTCTGCCACGAGCGTCAGGCCCGCCTCCAGTACCCTTTCGGTCAGCACCAGCCGGTCGTACTTCGATCGTGGCTGCATGGTCAGTGCCACGTCCTTCTCGATATCCGCCAACCAGGCGAAGTCGATGTGAGGCGCGATCAGCTCGGACGCACGGCGCAACTTGTAGATGCTGTTCCAAACCGTCACCGATCTCACTCTGGCCTGCAACTCGGCGAGATAGCCTGCAACGGCCACTGGCGTGGTCTGCGAAGCCGCTGCGGCTGTTCGGTTCAAAACTCCGGTCCGGTCAAGAAAGTCCAGAAACAAGCCATAGCGATTGGCGATATCAGCCCGGCTGACCTCGGCCAGATAAGCAGCGGTACCGCCTTGCTGGAAGCGATGCCCAGGCCGACAGGCCTCTTGCCAGGCCTGTTGGTCCGCCTTTGGCCATTCCGGGATCGGCAATGATCCGGGTTTGCGATGACTTCCACCTCGGGCGTTATTGGGTGTGCTGCGTTTGGGCACCTTAGTCCTCCTCTTCCGGGAACGTCATGTGCTCACGCACGAGCTCACTGAAGATCTCACTCGCCTGCACATTCTCGAGCCCGCAATAGGAGTTGATGGTGGTCTGGATATTGCGGTGTCCGAGCACCTTGCGCACCAGCTCGTAGTTGCCGGGGTATTTCTGCAGGAGGAGCGCCCCAGCCGCATGCCGGAACTGATGTACGGTCATCCTCAGGCCTGTCGCCTTGTAGATCGTGTTCACGATCTGGGTGCCGAAGGACACGGATTGCTTGGCGCCACCCCGCTGTCCTGGAAACAGCCAGTCCTCGTTGTGCCCGCGCAGCATGGCGGGGCGAAACTCGTGGATGTACTCGTCGATCAACCGGGTAAGGACGTCATCCAGGGGGAATTCGAGCCTGACTCTGTTCTTGACGTCATAGTCGGGGAAAACGAGCCAGTAGTTCGAATCGGGCCCTGCCGGCTTGATCAGGTTCGTTTCCAGCCGGACGTTGGTGAGATTGCTGCGGCGGACCGGCGCCACCGTCAGAATTGCGATCGCGACAGCGATCTGGGCGATGACCCCGGCCCCGATGGGTGCGTGATCGAGCTTTGAACGAGCCTTTGCCATCAGCTGGGCTGGTAGATTGACGATCCTCGTCCAGACCCCCTCCGTCAGCACCTGCCGAATGAGAGCGATGTTCTTGTCCGTGAGCCCGCTATGGCGATGCTGCTCAAGGGTCGCGCGCAGATCGTCGAGCCGCTCGCATGCTTGCTCGTCGATGCAGCGCGTTGCCCTGGCGGCGGCCAGCAGGTGGCAGGCCAGGTCGATCGTGAACGTCTTCGGGGTCTCGCCGTTGCGCTGCCAATACCATTCCAGGACCTTCTCAACGACGTCAGGGTTGAGCAAAGCTCCGAACGACGTCAGAGAACCGATCGGCACGCCAAGGTGTACAGCCTTTTTGGCGGTGAGAAGTATCTCGCGTCGGCGAGATGCAACGGTGGCCGGCTTGCAGGGACGTAGCCGCTGTCCGGTTCTGCTGCGGCGGATCTGGGCAAGGCCTTTCAGATAAGCCTCCACCTGTTCCCGCAAGCCGTCCGGAAAGGCTTCCCAGCCGAAACCGCCACGTTTGTTGACCGGTGCCTCGACTAGCCGGCGAGACGGCCAGCCATCGATATTGCCGATATTAGCGTTCCAGAGCCGCGCCAGCACGCGCCGGGTCACCGCCGTGGTGAACCGCGCCATCTCCCGGCAGCGGTAGGCCATGTAATCGTCGATAACGGTCTCATCGACCTTGTCCGGCCGCAAGCCTCGCGCCGAGCAGTAGCGCATCAGAGGACTAAGCCGATAGCGCATGCACCGTTCCGCCAATTGTACGCGCAGGCGCTCCCATTCGGGCATCAGAGCCGCACCGTGACGAGGGACCGATTTGTCCTTGCTCAGCCAGAGCAGACAGGCCTTGGCATTGGATTTGTGGTTTGCGAGCGTTTTTGCGGTTACGCCGAGCCGCGCGTGATGCAGCTGTCGCAAGTGGTTCTTGATGGCGCTGTAGCGGGCCGGGATGACCTCCAGTGGCTTGTCGAGCGCCTTGCCGACCTGGCGCAGCGAGCACGCCCAGTGCTGGCGGGTCGTCCGCGGCAGTTCCTCGGCCTGTTCAACGAGACTGATGGCCTCAACCAGCGAGGGCTCATGAAGGGGTGTGACTGTGCTCATTGGGACCATGCCTCATCGCCTGTTGATGGATTGGGATGGACGTAAGTATATGTGGGGCTATTTTGGGAATATGTCAACGTTATACTGCGCGCATGTACTTGCAAAACCGTTCCTAATCTTCGTTCTACTTCATTCCTGCTGAAGTATATTGCTGTACAGAGGTGGACGATCGTTCCGCCAATGCTGGCGACGACTTGGCTAAGCCTCGACTCTCCTGCGCCACACCTGCAGCTCGATGATGGGCGCATGATTCACTGCTCACTGGTCGACAAGCGCTGGCGCGACTTGAGCCACTGCAGGAGCGCGACCTCGCTGTAGCGGATGGACCGACCCACCCGGATGTAGGGCGGACCGTCACCCGTCATCCGGGCTTTCGCGAGCCACGAGAGACTGACCTTCAGAAACTTGGATGCATCGTTCGGACGTAGCAGATTGAGTGCGAGAGCTCCCGGCTTCTGCGGCGCGGGCGAACAGGTGGGCGGGCTGAGATCGGCCATCGGTGATCCTTTGACGACGAACCGCCATCCGGCGGGACAGCCCGGATATTCGGGCCATCACTGGATCATTTACGGAACGAAGGACTGCTAATCACATCGACAAAAATGGTCGCCGCTTGACGGGTTTTTGTCGTTTGCGTTCTGAAAGCCGCTTCAGGCTACGTTCAATGCGTTTTCCGCAGGCTTCCAAGCTCTGAGAGCGCATCTGAGGGTAAAAGAAGGTTTCCAGCGCCTGTGCGGCGTCGATAAGCCAACCGCTCCGCCCCCCCGTGATGCGATCTTTCTGCATCCTCGGTTCAACGTTGGCCCGCTTCGCAACGCCGAGAAGAAGTATCACGAAATCGTCGTACCATTGGAGCGCTACACGTCCTTTTTCTCCGTGCTGGCTGGACAGGTCGGCATGAGCCACGAAGCAAACGTGCGCAATACGGGCGGCCTCCTTCCGAAACGCGGAAATGATGTCGTCGGCGCTAGGTCTTGAGCCAACACTTGGGTCCAACGTCAGTAACTCTGCGACGCGAAATGAAAACTGGATTTCCAGATCCGTGTGAAAGCCGTCCTCCAATCCGCTCAATAGATAGGAAACTCTATCCAATTCTTTCGCTGATGTTAGTAGTGCCGCCACGAGGGGCGCGTCGTCCGGCGCATGCTGCTCCTGCGACCACGATCCAGCGACTGACGCTAAGCCCCTGTAAAGATCTTGGATCGCCTCATCATCAAACGATTTTCTGACCCCAAGCTCTACAAGCGCCTGATCTAAACAAGCGCGGTCGCGAAACGGCGTGAGAAGCGCATAGCCTGTTGAGCGTAACCTAGCCATGGCGTGGCGACGTGGTCACCGGATATGAAGTCCCCGAGCTCGACAATGTTGCAAACAACACAACCTGGATCGGATTTGGAATGCTATATCGCCACGGTTTCTTCCAGATGCTTGGCGCGGACGAAGGCGCCGTGACTTGAACCATTCTTGCGTCCGATGTTCTGAGTTCGGCTACTTTCATCTGCCCCGTTCTTTGTGACTATCTTTTGTACATGCGCGGCCCACCGTTCGAGCGCGTCCTTGCGTTCTGCCAGAAAATCATGCCGCTGATAGACCGCCGCCACGCCGGAGATCGTTCCCGCCTGATGGTTGAGAACCTTATCGGCAACGTGCGGGGCAACGCCGAGCCGGGCCATGCCGGATACGCAAGTGCGTCGCAAATCGTGAAGCCGCCATCCAGTGACACCGGAGAGTGCGTCCAATTCGCGTTTTGCCGCAGAGAATTGCCCGAACGGCTTCGAACTTGGGATACTGAACACGTAGGAGCCTCTTCTGGGCATTTTCTTCAGCACGGCAATTGAACCGGCTGCAAGATGCACCACGTGGGACCTACCATTCTTGCTGCGCTCTTTTGGAATGGTCCAACTGCATTGCTCGATGTCGAATTCGGCCCAGGTCGCGCACGCGACTTCTTCACGGCGCTGCCCGGTCAGTCCGAGGAGTTCGACAATGGCCCCGTAAGGACTGGACATCAATCTGGCCGCTCGAATGACATTCGCGAGCTCATCATCATTCAGGACTCGGTCGCGCGCCTGTTCGCGAGCGGGCAGCGGAATACCCTCTGCGGGTGATTTATCCAAGACTGCGCGTCCCACGCACCAACTAAAGAAGGTCTTGATCGATTTCAGGGTTTTATTCGCAGCAACTGGAGCGCCGCGCGCTACGATTTTTGAGACAAGCTCAACAATCTCCCGCTTGCCAATGTCATGGACGCTCCGGTGGCCCCACGTCTCACCGACTTCCCGCCGCAGAAGGCGCGATATTTCGGCCGCCGACCGATTGGCGGACAAACGCTGTGCCATGTACGTCTCCAATACATCCTGCATGCGATCCGTGACCTCCCGAACGCGAGCCTCGCGTTTCTCGCGAGCAGGATCGCGGCCCTCCAGTTTCGCTGAAAAGACGCGCTGCGCGGCAACACGTGCTTGATGCAGCGTCACGCGTCCATACGGTCCAATGGTGTACTTGCGCAACTTCGATCCGGCTCCCGCCGTGCGATAGAGTACCAGAAAAACCTTTCGGCCCTTGGGCGTGACCTTCACGCCAAAGCCTGGACATCCCGCGTCCCAATAGACCACATCGGCTGTTGGAGTCGGGATGGTGTCGATGGCAGTCTTGGTGAACTTGATGCGCGGCACGGTCAACCTGTTCGTTTGTGCTACCTGTCCTTCAAATAGGTAGCAGTTCAAATGAAACGTCAGGATCGACCGTGATCCGCAGTCCGCGTTGACGCAAGTGGAATCAATCGGTTATGAACCGTGAGCAATCAACTTCCATCTCGGGGAATAATGAGTCCGAGAACCTGCGGGGAGAGGGAGTCGCGCCGAGTTTGGCGCGGCGCCTTCCCTACTGCTTCACATACTGCGGGAATTTCACGCCGAGCTGGTCGAGATAGGTGTCGTACTTCGCGGAGTCGTAATAGAACTTCTTCATCTCCGGGCGGAAGCGCGCCATGGTCTCGCGGTTGATCTGAACCTGCGGCACGTCGCCCTCGGTCAAAAACTCCTGCGGCTTGTCGGTTTTCATCTGCACGTCGGTGAAATAGGTCTTCGCCGCCGCCACCAGGTCCGGCCGCGTGAGGAAATCAACGATCGTCATCGCCATCACCTTGGCGCCGGCCTGGATGCCCTTGTGCGCGATCGGCGTCGCCATGGCGATCGCGTTCGCCCAGTTGTGGCCGGGAAGGTTCGGGATGTTCGCGGGATAGAACAGCGGCGCCGTGGGCGCAACCCACGACACGTTGCCGATGTCGTCGGAGCCGCCGCTCTCCGGCGTCGGGCGCGGCGCGCGGTTGCCCGTCATCTTGCTCGCAAGGCCGTCCTCCTTGCCGTGCGCGAGCTTCTGCACGGCGCGCGCGAAGGTCTGCTCCTCGTCGGTCCATTTCGGCAGGCCGACCTTCTCCATGTTCGACTGGAAGGTCTCCGCGATCACCTTGTTGAAGTGGCGCGGCGCGGCCGTGCCGACGAGCTTGCGGGTCACGGTGGTGTTGGTCATCATCGCGGCCGCCTGCGCGATGCGGTTGCCGGTGTCGTAGTTCTTCTTGATGTTCTCGAAATCCATCTCGCGGAAGAAGTACCAGACCGAGGCCAGCGACACGATCACGTTGGGCTGGTCGCCGCCGTTGGTGATGACGTAGTGCGAGCGCTGTTCGGGGCGAAGCTGCTCGCGGTTCATGTCCCAGCCGATGTTCATGAGCTCGACGGCGCGCAGCGCATTGCGCCCGCGCCACGGCCGGCCGGCCGCGTGCGCCGATTCGCCCTCGAACGTGTACTCGACCGACACCATGCCGGTGCCGCCGGGCTGGCCCCAGGCGGTGGAGAAATTGTCGCTGACGTGCGTGTAGAGAACGACGTCGACGCCTTTGAACACGCCGGCGCGCACCATGTAGGCCTTGCCGCCGAGCAATTCCTCGGCGACGCCGGGCCAGATCATCAGCGTGCCGGGGATCTTCTCGCGCTCCATCCATTCCTTCACCGCGAGTGCCGCGGTGATGATGACGGCGGGGCCGCCGTTGTGGCCTTCGCCGTGGCCGGGAGCGCCCGGCACCATCTCGTCGCGATAGGCGACGCCGGGCTTCTGGTTCGCCTTCGGCAGGCAGTCGATGTCGGCGCCGAGCGCGATCACCGGACCGCCCGAGCCTGAGCTCCAGCGCGCGACCCAGGCGCTCGGCATGCCGGCGAGATCGCGTTCGACCGCGAAGCCGTTCTGCTCCAGCACGCCAGTGAGATATTTCTGGGTCTCGAATTCCTGGTAGCCGAGCTCGCCGAACGAGAACACGGTGTCGTTGATGACCTGCGAGAGTTTCTTGCGCGCCTCGACTCCCGCGACCACGGCGGCCTTGACCTTTTCGATCTTGGCGGCGTCGGCGGGCGGAGCGGCGGCCTGCTGCGCCAGCGGAGCGCTCGACGCGAGCATGAGCGCGAGCAGTGCCAGTCCCGCGGTGGTCCTCAAATTCATCGCCTGTCTCCCCTTGTTTTGCGCGGATGGCGCCAAATCTAGGGCGCCGGAAGGGGGTGTCAACGCGCGCGCGGGAGGGCGCGGTGTGTGACCAAGGTCATACAAGCGGCTGCCGACACATGATAGTTTCCGCGGGTTGGTGAATCTGCGCATTGTCGGCTGGGGTCTCGCAGAGATGAAACGCCGCGAATTCATCACGCTTGCTGGCGGCGCGGCGGCGGTGTGGCCGTTGCCTGCGAACGCGCAGCAGGCCGTGCCGGTGATCGGTCTCCTTAATGGCCAGACCAGCGCCGCGGCCGAGAACAACCTCGCCGCATTCCGCAAGGGTCTCGCCGATGCGGGTCTGTTCGAGGGCCGCAATCTTTCGATCGTCTACCGCTCGGCTGAGGGCGATATCGCGCGGTTGCCAAGGCTCGCCGCCGAACTCGTGCGCATCCCGGTGGCGGTGATCGCAGCGGTCGGCGGCGACAATTCGGTTTTGTCCGCAAAGGCCGCGACTGCGACCATCCCGATCGTGTTCACGACCGCCAATGACCCGGTCGAGACCGGCATCGTCCCGAGTCTCAGCCGGCCGGGCGGCAATGTCACCGGCGCAACCTCGCTGGGCGGGCTCGTGGCCGCAAAACAGATCGGGCTTTTGCGCGATGTGGTGCCGAAGCTCGCGACCGTCGGCTTCCTGACCACCCCGTCGGTTCCCATGTCGGCGTCGATCGCGCGGGACTTTGAGACGGCCGCGCAGACGGCCGGCCTCAAAGCCGTGGTCGCGAGCGTCAACAGCGAGGCGGATATCGACGGTGACTTCGCGCGCCTGATCGAGCAACGGATCGATGCGCTCGTCGTCCCTGCCACCTCGCTGTTCAGTCGTCACCGCGATCGCCTGCTCGCGCTGATTGCGCGACACAAGATGCCCGCGAACTTCGTCAGCCGCGATTTCGCCACCCAGGGCGCCCTGATGAGCTACGGTGCGCCGCTCACGGATGCCTACCGCCAGGCCGGACTCTATGTTGCGCGCGTCCTGCGCGGCGACAAGCCGGCCGATCTGCCGGTGGTGCAGCCGACGCGGTTCGAGCTGGTGATCAACATGAGGACGGTGAAGGCGTTCGGCCTCACGGTCCCGCCCGGGCTGCTGGCGATTGCCGACGAGGTGATCGAATGAGCAGTTCCATGCGACGGCGCGAATTCATTTCGCTGATCGGCAGCGCGGCGGGGTGGCCGCTCGCCGCGCGTGCGCAGCAGACGATGCCGGTCATCGGCTATCTCAACAGCGGATCGCCCGATCTGGCGGCGGCGCGGCTTCGCGCGTTCCGCCAGGGTTTGGAAGACGCTGGCTATGTCGAGGGCCGCAACGTTGCGTTCGAGTTTCGCTGGGCGGAGGGCCAAAACGATCGGCTGCCGGACATGGCGGCCGATCTGGTCCGCCGCCAAGTCAGCGTCATTGCCGCGACTGGCGGCGTGCCGCCCGCGCTGGCCGCCAAGGCAGCGACCACGACGATCCCGGTCGTGTTCCAGGTGGGCGCAGACCCGGTCGCGATCGGGCTTGTCGCCAGCCTGAGCCGTCCGGGCGGAAACGTCACGGGCGGGACCACGCTCAATGTGGAAATCGGGCCGAAACGGATCGAGCTGGCGCACGAGCTCATTCCCACCGCGTCCCGCATCGCGCTTCTGGTCAATCCGGCCAACCCGACCAACGTCGAGACGATATCGAGAGACTCGATGGCGGCCGCGCGTGCGCTTGGGCTTGACGTCCGGGTCCTGCAGGCGGGCAGCGAGCGGGAGATCGACGCGGTGTTCGAACGCCTCGGCACGCTCCGCGCGGGGGCGCTCGTGGTCGGCACCGATACGTTTTTCAACAATCGAAGCGAACAGATCGCACGTCTGGCGCTTCGCCATGCCGTGCCGGCGATCTATCAGTTCCGCGAGTTTGCCGCGGCGGGCGGCCTCGCAGGCTACGGTGGGAGCTTTGTCGAATCGTTTCGACAGGTCGGCTCTTACACCGGACGCATTCTCAAGGGCGAGAAGCCGGCCGACCTGCCGGTGCAACAGTCCACCAGGATCGAGCTGATCCTCAATCTCAAGACAGCCAAGGCGCTCGGTCTGACGGTGCCGATCTCGTTGCTCGGTCGCGCCGATGAGGTCATCGAATAGCATCAGCCAACAGGCATTCGCGCTCGGGGCCTCGGCTGGAAGGCCGCCAAAACCCCGTGGCCAACCCCTTTGCGACCGTTGGCCCTGGCGGCGGCAAAGTGCTAGTCTCAAGCCATCTCGGTTCGCGACCGCGGTCACTCGCCAGAATGGCCGCCAGCGACCGCAGCAAGATTCCGAAGCAACGGCACAACGAGGAAACGCCATGAGATCAACCCTTGCAATGTTTGCCTTGGCCCTGTTGGCATCGACCGCCGATGCGGCGACGATTTCCGGCACTGTCACTGGCCCGGACGGACAGCCGTTCCGCGCCGCCTTCGTGCAGGCGCGCAACGCGGCGCTCAAGATGACGGTGAGCGTGCTTACCGACGGACAGGGCAGGTACGTCGCCGAGAACCTGCCGGCCGGCGACTACCGGGTCTCGATCCGGGCGACGGGCTTCAAGGCCGACGCCAAGAGCGGGCTGAAGCTTTCAGCCGAGCAGAGCGCCTCGCAGGATTTCGCGCTTCAGAAAGCGCCGGTGCGCTGGACCGAGATCTCGATTCTCCAGGGCATCGAGCTGATGCCCGACATGCGCGGCAAGAAGGTGCTCATGGAAGACTGCATGAGCTGCCATGGCTTCCAGTCGAAGATGGCCGCGACCGTGCGCGACCTCGACGGCTGGCGCGACCGCGTCGAGTTCATGCGCGAGGCGATGCGTTCCTCGCTCGCCGACCGCCGCGGCTTCTCCGACCAGCAGGCCGAAGACGTCGCGTTCTTTATGAACGAGATGTTCGGGCCGGAGTCGAAGCTGCCAAAGTCACCTGCCGACCTGCCGCACTACAAGGACACCGTGTTCCAGGTCAGCGACGAGGCGCTCAAGATCGTCTACGTCGACTACGACATGCCGGGCCCGAACCGCTTCCCGTGGACCTCGCATCCCGACAAGGACGGCACGTTCTGGGTGCCGAACTACGGACAGTCGAACCGGGTCGGCCATCTCAATCCGGCGACCGGCGAGGTGAAGGAGTATCGGGTCCCCAACGAGGGGCCAGCGCTGATCCATTCGGCGGTGCCGGGGCCTGACGGCTCGGTCTGGCTTGCGGAAGCCGGCGCCAAGAAGCTTGGGCGCTTCGACTCGAAGACCCAAAAGATGAGCGAGTACCAGGACGACTGGCGCAAGCACACCATCGCCGTGCATCCGGACGGCTCGGTCTGGTCGACCGGCGGTCTCACCCGCTTCGACCCGAAGACGGAAAAATTCACGCACATCACCGACGTCCCGTCGGCCTACGGCATCGGCATCGACAAGGAAGGCACCGTCTGGTTCACCGAGATGAACAAGAACGGCACGCTCGGCAAAGTCGATCCGAAAACCTTGAAGGTGACGAAGTACGTGCCGCCGCACCGCGACCGCACGCGCCGTCTGCAGATCGCGGACGACGGCGCGATCTGGGCCGCGGTGTACGATGACGGCTACATCCTGCGCTTCGATCCGAAGTCCGAGACGTTCAAGGACTTTGCGCTGCCGCACAAGCAGACCAAGCCCTACGCGCTCGGAATCGCGACCGACAAGCAAGTCTGGTACTCGTCCTATTACCGTGACGTGCTCGGCAAGGTCGATCCGGACACCGGCAAGGTGGTCGAGTATCCGATGCCCTACACCGACAACGGCATGCGCGACTTCTTCGTCGACAAGGACGGCAAGATGTGGTTCGGCACGCCGCCCAACAACAAGGTCGGCTACTTCTACATCGCCAACAAGCAGCGCAGCGCCGAAGTGCGCTGACGTCGACGAATTGGTGCACTAATCGGCGGCAGACTCGGTGTGCTCCCTCCCCCTTGTGGGGGAGGGTTGGGGAAGGGGGGCGGACGGTAGACTTTCCCGTACGACGCCTTGCCTGTTCCCTCCCCACAAGGGGAGGGGAACGTTGCGGCACCAGCCTTCGCAACTCAACCATCGTGCGCGCGGCACGACGACAACCGAAAGCGATAGAACAGAGGAAACGCCATGCGTTCGACAACCTGCCTTGCAGCGTTTGGATTGATTTTCGCATTCTCCGCCGCCGACGCCGCGACCATTACCGGCACGGTCACCGGCCCCGATGGCGCGCCGTTCCGCGCCGCCTTCGTGCAGGCGCGCAACGCCAAGACAAAGATCACCGTCAGCGTGCTCTCCGACAACCAGGGCCGCTATCAGGTGCCGAACCTCGCCGCTGGAGATTACCGCCTGCAGATCGTGGCGACCGGCTTCCGTGCCGATCCAAAATCGGGCGTCGCGCTCACCGCCGATCAGAACCTCACGCAGGACTTCAAGCTGCAGAAAAGCGCCGTGCGCTGGAGCGACATCTCGCTCTACCAGGGGCAGAAGCTCCTGCCGGAAGGAGAGGGGAAGGACCTCCTCTTCCGCCACTGCTTCGCCTGCCACGGTTTCGAGTCGCGGATGGCGAAGGTTGCGCGTGACGAGGACGGCTGGCGCTCGCGCGTCAACTACATGAAAGAGGCGATGGGCTTCTTCATCATGCGGCCGCAGAACGAGTTCACCGACGAGAAGGGCGAGAAGATCGTTCAGTACCTCGCGAAATATTTCAGCGAAGACTCGGCGTTGCCAAAATCGCCGGCCGACGTGCCGGGCTACCAGGAGACGGTGCGCAAGTTCTCAGACGAGGCGCTCAAGATCGTCTATGTCGAATACGAGACGCCGGGCCCCGACCGCATGCCGTGGGCTGCGCATCCCGACAAGGACGGCAAGTTCTGGGCGGGCTATTACGGGCGCGCCAACAAGATCGCGCGGCTCGACCCAGTGACCGGCGAAATGAAGGAGTACACCACCCCGCATACGGGCACGGCCGCGATCCACTCGGCCATGCCGGCGCCGGACGGCACCGTGTGGCTGACGCAGCAGGGCTCGGACAAGCTCGGCAAATGGGATCCCAAGACCGAGAAGATCACCGAGTATCAGGACGACTGGGGCAAGCACACGGTACGCATCGCGCCGGACGGCATGGTGTGGTCGACCGGCGGGCTCACCCGCTTCGATCCAAAGACCGAAAAGTTCACGCACATTCCGGAAGTGCCGAGCGCCTACGGGATCGCGATCGACAAGGAAGGCGGGATCTGGTTCGCGGAGCTGCGCCGGGACGGCCGGATCGGCCGCGTTGATCCGAAGACGCTGAAAGTGACGAAGTATCAGCCGCCGAGCGCGCCCGGCTTCCTGCGCCGCATCCAGGTCAGCCCGAAGGACGGCACCGTGTGGTTCGCCGAATTCCAGGCCGGCAGAATCGGGCAGTTCGATCCGAAGGAAGAGCGATTCAAGGAGTTTAACCTGCCGGGGCCGCGTGCGACGCCTTACGCGCTCGACCTCGATCACGACGGCAACGTCTGGTACTCGTCCGAGTGGCAGGACGTGCTCGGCCGGCTCGATCCGAGCACCGGCAAAGTGGTCGAATTCCCGGTCCCGCGCGCGGAAAACACCATGCGCGAATTCTACATGGACAAGGACGGCCGCATGTGGTTCGGCTCGCCGGCGAACGACCGCCTCGGATATTTCTATCTGGCGAAATGAGCCGGATTGTTGCCGCGAACTCAGTCTGCTCCCTCTTCCCGCAGGGAGCGGGAGCTCGCGGCCCGTTCGGCAATAAGGTGCACGTGGCGTGCGCGATGGGAGATGGGTCATGCAAGACGACAACACGCCTTCCTTCGACCGGCGATTCGTCCTCGGTGCCGGCGCGGCGACGCTGGGCGCGCTCACCAGCTCGGCCATGCGCACTGACGCTGTAGCCCAGCCTTCAGGCACGGCCGGCGGCAAGAAGATCGTGCAACTGCTGGCCGAGTTTGTGTCCGACTTCGATCTGAAGGCCGCGCCGCCTGAAGTGGTGGAGCGCGCCCGCGTCGCCTTCATTGACACAACAGGCGTAATGCTCGCGGGCAGCCGCGAGGAAGTCACCCACCTCGCGCTCGACATGGTGAAGGCGGAGGGCGCGGCACCCGTTGCCTCGATCGCCGGCCAGTCGTTACGCACCTCGCCGCAGCTTGCTGCTCTGGCGAACGGTGTGGCCGCGCACGCCATGGACTACGACTTCACGTTCCTGAGCGGCCAGTCGGTGTCGCCGCTGATCCCGGCGCTCTTGCCGCTTGCCGAGACTGCCAGCGCGACACCGGCCGACTGCGTGGCGGCGTTCATCGTCGGCTGCGAAGTCGCGGCGCGCATCCTGCGGGCGGGCCCGCGGCTTTCCAACGACGGAGGCTGGCATTCCGCGAGCACGGTCGGCACGATTGCGACCGCGGCTGCCGCCGCGAAGCTGCTCAAGGTTCCGGCCGACCGTGTCGCCAACGTCATCGGCATCAGCGTGTCGCTCGCCGGCGGCGTCTCGGACAACTACGGCACAATGACCAAGCCTCTGCATGCCGGCAGCGCCGCGCGCAACGGCCTGATGGCGGCGATGCTGGGGGCCAAGGGATTCACCTCGCACGCGACGGTGTTCGAGGGCGTTGCCGGCTTCTTCAACACGTTCACGCGTGGGCTTGCCACATCCTACGAGCCGTTCAACGATCTTGGCCGGCGATGGGATCTCGTGGCGTTGGGTTACAGCATAAAGGCCTATCCGTGCGGCGGCCGCGGGCACACCGCGATCGAGGCTGCGCTCGCGCTGCGCGAGCGAGTCGGGTCGCGGCTCGCCGACATCAGCAACATCCATTGCTCGGTGTCGAAATCGAGCGCGACGCGCATCAACACCAACTGGCCCGTCGATGTGGAAGCCGCGAAATTCAGCGCGTCCTACGTGATCGCCTATTCGCTGCTCCATGGCGCGCCGCGCATTCCTGCCTTCACCGAGCAGGCGCTCAAGGACGAACGTGTCAAGGCGCTGGCGAAAATCGTGACCGCGGGCGGCGATCCGGACTTGAGCGACGCGTTCGGCGAAAGCCCTGCCAAGCTCAAGATTACGCTCAAGAGCGGCGAGTCCTTCGAGCAGCGCCGCGACTACGCAACCGGCTCGCAAAAGAACCCGATGACGCCGGCGCAGCTCGAGGAAAAATTCATGGACTGCGCCAAGCAGGTGGTCAGCGCCGACGTCGCGAAGAAAATCTTCGCGACGGTGGGCACGCTGCCGCAGCGGGCGTCGTTCGGCGATTTCTGGACGCTGATCCGCAAGGCCTGAGCGCGCCGCGGTTTGTGCGCGGCTGGCCCCCGGGTCGAGTAGCCTGGCCGGAACCGGCGGGCTGACTTGGCCGAATATCCAGACAAATCAGCCGGTTGGCTCGCTCCGAAACGTCCTCGGGCGGGCCAAGCATTCAAATTTTGCGTTTTAATCGGCCGCAAAAATGCCTACGATCTCATCTTGTTGGGCCCATCGGGCATCCGCCGACAAGTTCCGGCGATCTGCAGTTGAGAGGGGCGGCACGTGAGCACATCGCTGAGCGAACCTCTCAGGGGACGGGCGCTCTTCACCAAGATTTGGAAGGTGTCGCTGCGCAGGGTCTTGCTGCCTCTCTGCATCTTCGGCCCGATCGCGTATTTCTTCCCAAAGATCGCTTTGTTCTATGCGATCTGCGGCGCCTATGACGTCAGCCGCAACACTGACCTGAAGCCGTCCACGATACGGCGCTATTTCCTGGGCAACGGCGTCCTGCTCTGGATGCTGTCGCCCATCAATATCCTGCTCGATCTGCTGTCGCTGCCGTACATCAACAAAGGCGTCTATCGCCTGGAGGATCTGCCGCAAGGCCATCAGGACGAAATCAGGCGCCTCATGCGCGCCGCGGACGATGCCGACCTCCCGCGCCAGGTCGAGGAGCGTTCGAAGGAGAACAAGCGCTCGATCATCATCTGGCGCTACTATGGCGTCAAATCCGACGCGATCGTCGACGTACCCGCCTTCCATGAGCCGTGGACGTACATCCGGACGATCGGGCTATCGGTCTTCAACAAGAAGAATTCGACGTCGTATCATTTCGGCTGGATGCGGGCGTCGCTGCGCGTCCTCTACAACATCAACGACATCAAGGACGCTTCCGCCTACATCATCGTCGGCGATACGACGCATTATTGGCGCGACAACAAGCTGTTCATCTTCGACGATACGCTGCTGCATATGTCTGCCAACGAGACCGACCAGCTGCGCTATTGCATGTACCTGGACATTCTGCGTCCGTCGCCTTTCCCTGCCGTCATGGCAGCGGTGTGCGCCGTTGAGGGTTACCTCAGCAAAAAATTCAAATTGATCGCCTTGACCAATTGGACGCTGGTCGAGCGCTGACGGCCCCGGCCGGGCGCCTGCTGTTGCTCATTTTGGTGTTTGCCCGCTCGCGAAAATGCGGGAGACTTGCACACGACAGCGGAGGACATGACCATGGGCAATGCGACGGTCGACCGGCGACAATTCATGGCTGCGACCGCGCTGGCTCTCATGACCGGCCCGGCGCTGGCGCAGCCGGGAAGGGCAGGCATGAACGACCGCAGGAAGATCAGTCAGATCATCACCGACTACATCGTCGGCTTCGACCTCAAGACCGTGCCGCAGCCGGTGATCGAGCGCGCCCGCGATATGTTCGTCGATACCGTCGGCGTGATGCTCGCGGGCAGCCGCGAGGAGCCGTCGCACATCGTGCTGGAGATGGTGCAGGCGGAGGGTTCCGCGCCGGTGGCGACGGTGGTCGGCCAGTCGATGCGCGCCTCGCCGCAGCTTGCCGCGTTCGCCAATGGTGTCGCCGCGCACGCGATGGACTACGACTTCACCTTCATGCGGGCGCAGTCGATCGCGGCGCTCATCCCGGCGATCCTGCCGGTCGCGGAAACCGAGAGCGCGACCCCGGCCGAGGCGATCGCGGCCTTCATCATCGGCGCGGAGATCGCGGCGCGCATCATCCGCACCGACCAGAACGGACCGTTCTTCGAGGGGTGGCACGCGACCGGCATGGTCGGCGTATTTGCGGCGGCAGCGGCCAGTGCGCGGCTGATGAAGCTGCCAGCTGCCGCAATTCCCGACGTGCTGGGGATCAGCACGGCGCTGGCGAGCGGCCTCACCATTCATTTTGGAACGATGACCAAGCCGCTGCACAGCGGCACGGCCGCGCGCAACGGCGTAATGGCGGCGGTGCTGGGCAAGCGCGGCTTCACCGCGAATGCGAATGCGTTCGAAGGCCGGCACGGCTTCTTCGACACGTTCGCGCGCGGCATCGCCGTGAAGCTCGATTCGTTCGACGATTTCGGCGCGCGCTACGACCTGATGGTTGGGCGTCACCGCTTCAAGCCCTATCCCTGCGGCGGCCTCACGCACACCGCCATCGAAGCCGCGCTCGCGCTGCGCGAGAAGGTCGGCGGGCGGCTCGGTGAAGTCAGGTCTATCCACTGCTCGGTCGCGAAAACCGCCGGCGCGCGCGCCGGCACGCAATATCCCACCACGGTCGAGGCGGCGAAGTTCAGCGTCGGCTACCTAGTGCCTTATGCGCTGCTCCACGGTGCGCCCAAGATCGCCGCCTTCACCGAGCGCGCTCTGGACGACGACCGCCTCAAGGCGCTGGCGAAGACCGTGACCGCGAGCATCGACCCCGATCTGGGCGAGGGTCTCGAAGACAGCCCGGCGAAGGTCAGGGTCACGATGGCGGATGGCGCCGTGTTCGAGGAGCGGCGCGACTTCGGCAGCGGGTCGTTCAAGCTGCCGCTCACCAGGGCTCAGTTCGAGGACAAGTTCATCGATTGCGCGACGCAGGTTACCAGCGCGGACACCGCGAAGAAGATTTTCGCGTTAGTGAACACGCTGCCCGAGCAGCGCTCGTTTGGCGCGCTCTGGCCGCTGCTGCGCAAGGCTTAAGCGTCAATCGTTCGCGATGGCGCGGGCGGCCGCGACGATGTCGGCCGGGCTGGCATAGATTTCATCGAGGATCTTAACCGCGGCATCGCCGATGGTCGGGCTGACGTTCTGGCGCACTTTCTCGGCGTCGGCCAGGAACGCCGTGTCCTTCACCATCGCAGCGAAGGCATCACGCAGGATTTGCACGCGCTCCTGCGGCACCGCGATGTTGGCGACCAGCGGCTTGCCGATCTCGCCGGCGGCGGACAACGCACGCAATATCTTGCGGTCGCGCTCCTGCGCCAGCAGGTCGAAGGCGCTCGGCACGCTCGCCGGCAGGTCGGGGGCAGTCGCCGAGGTGACGCGCATGATCGGTGTGATCTTCCTGTCCGCGATCCAGTGCGGCGGCAGGCTCGCCCAGGTCATGCAGCCGCCTTCGAGCTCGCCGCGCTCGACTGCGATGAAGCCCTCGGCGCTTCCCGGATAACCGGCGACGGAATGCACGTTGACGTTAAACAGCTTGCGCAGGATGCGCTGCTGGGTGTCGGAGGATGTGCCGGGATTGGTGCGACCCATGTTGATCACCGGCAGGCGACGCATGTCGTCGACGGTCTTGGCGTTGACCGTGTGCCAGACGTAACAGACCGCGAGATCCTGCGCGACGCTGCCGATCCATTTGAACTTGCGAAAATCGATCGGCACCTTGTCGGGCGTGAGCAGCGAATTGGTGATCTGCGTGTAGTCGAACATGCCGACGACGGTACCGTCCTTCGGCGCGTGCCGCTCGATGTGTTCGAGCGAGCGCAGGCTGCCGGCGCCGGGCATGTTTACGACGACGATGTTGGGATTGCCGGGAATGTAGCGGCCGATATGGCGCGCGATCAGCCGCGCGTTGATGTCGTAGCCGCCGCCTGGCGAATAGCCGACGACGAGACTCAGCGTCTTGCCCTGGTAGAAATCCTCGGCGTGGGCCAGGCCGGCAAAGGCAAAAGTCGCGGCCAAGGCGACAATGACTTTCATGGTCGGTTCGATCCCTGATCTGGACTCGATGCTGGAGCCCATTGCATCGGCGGAACTCTAGATGATCGCGGTTTTGTGTAGCAATATGCATGCCGCATCGCGCGGTCTTGCGCGAATTGCAATCCTCGCGGCGCAAAAAAGTGCTAAAGTGGCTGCGCTGCGTCGCGGTGACGCACAACGAGGATGCCCTGATGGATACGGCAGTCGCCGGAGATTTCCGCACCTACCACAACGCGCGACGGGTTCCGGCCGTCCCCATGAAGCCCGTGATCGACCCGGCGGCCTGGTCTCCCGGCGATCTCGGCGAGGTTTCGACCTGGAGCTATCGTTTCACGCCGCGGGATGTTGATGAACTGTCCGAAGCGGTCGCGTCGGTGCGCCGCAACCGGACTCCGGTCGAGGCGGTGAAGCGCGACAATTTCCCACTGACGGGACTGGCGCAGGTGATGGCGGATGTCCGGCGCGAACTCATCGACGGCCGCGGCATGGTGATGATGCAGGGCTTTCCGAACGACCGGTTCGATCGCGAGGCAATCGCGATCGCCTATCTCGGCCTCGGCAGCTACATGGGCGAGACCATGTCGCAAAACCGGCAGGGCCACATCCTTGGTCATGTGAAGGACCTGGGCGGGGACTACGCTGACCTCAATACGCGCGGTTATATGACGCGCGCGGAAATGCTGTTTCATGCCGACGCCTGCGACTATGTCGGACTCCTGTGTCTCAATGGCGCCAAGCGTGGCGGCGAAAGCCGGGTGGCAAGCTCGGTCACGGTGTACAACCGGATTCTGGAGCGGCGTCCCGATCTGGCGCAGGTTTTGTGCGAGGATTTCTACCGCTCGCACTCGGGCGAGGTTGACCCGGGCGCCAAGCCCTATTTCACGCAGCCGATCTTCTCCTTCATCGATGGCTATTTCAGCGCCACCGGCGCGGGTGCGGCCATCGACAAGGCGCAGAAGCTGCCGGGAGTGCCGAAATACACGCCGGCGCAGGTCGAGGCGGTCGAGGTCTATCGCCAGACCGTGAGCGAGTGCGCGGTCGATATCGGCTTCGAGCCGGGCGACATCCAGTTCCTCAATAATTTCGTCACGCTGCACACCCGCCGCGAATACGACGACTGGCCGGAGGACAACCGCAAACGCCATCTGCTGCGGCTGTGGCTCTCCGATCCCAGCGGTCGCCCGATCCCGGAGGACCAGCGCGCGGGCCGCTCCGGAAAGGGCGTGCACCTCAAGGGCGTCAAGCTCGTCGCGCCGCTCGACGTAAGCGCGGCGGCGTAGCAGCAACTCCGCATTTTATCATTCGTCACGAGGGCTTTGTGCCGGGCGTCCACGTCTTGGCTTGTCATCGCAACAAAACGCGGATGGCGGGACAAGCCCGGCCATGACGATGCGGATATATCAAAAAAAATCGAAAGCCGGCCCCGTGAGTCAGGCGGGGCCGGCTTACTCAACTCAACTACGCTTCGCCGAGAAACTCTTGGTTAGCGTGAGCCGATCCGTGCATTCATCGGGAGCACAACCACCTTGGTGCCGACATTGACGCGGCTGTAGAGGTCGGCAACGTCTTCGTTCGTCAGCCGGATGCAGCCCGAGGATACGCGCCCGCCGATGGTCGACGGATTGTTGGTGCCGTGGATGCGATAGATGCTGCTGCCGAGGTACATGGCGCGCGCGCCGAGCGGGTTGCCGGGGCCGCCGGCCATGAAGCGCGGCAGGTAGGGCTGGCGCTGGATCATTTCCGGAGGCGGCGTCCAATCCGGCCACTCGGCCTTCTTGGTGATGTGCTGCACGCCCGACCAGGTGAAGCCTTCGCGACCGACGCCGATGCCGTAGCGCATTGCGCGACCGTTGCCGAGCACGAGGTAGAGGTAGGTGTTCGGCGTGTCGATGATGATGGTGCCCGGCGCCTCGTTGGTGCTGTAGGAGACGATCTGGCGGCGCAGGTTGGCGGGCGTTTCGGTCCTGTCTTCGGTGCCCGGCATCGCGCGGTCGACCGGCGCATACGCGTAGGCCTGGCTCGCACTCTGGTTCGTGCTGAAGAGGGACAGAGGATTGGCGGAAGCCTTGGTGGCAAGGCAAGTGACTGCAACGGCTGCTGCGATCGCGGCGGCGGTGCTGAGGAAGCGGATATTGATCATGACGACCCCCATCGTGCTGTTGTTAACCGTTGGTCGTCCGAACGGCTGTCATGGTTCAAAGTTCCTGAAATTAAATGCGTTTCCCCGGGCGAACCAATTTGCCCGAGCGTGAAGTCCATGAATTGATTGGGGTTTTTCGGCCCCCGCCAAGCCCAGGGGCGGTCAGGCCTTGCGGTCCCGATGCCAGCCCACGACCGCCTCTGGCACCGAATCGGTCGAGGCGAAATAGGGCTTGAGGTCGACGAGGGGGGTGCCGTCAAGGCAGTCGAGACCCACCACGTCGAGCCGGTTGCCGTCAACTTTGACCAGCCGCACGACGCTCATGGCGATCGGGTTCGGCCGAGCCGGGGAGCGGAGTGAGAAGGTGCCGCGCTGGACGCCATAGTGGCGCGGGACCTGGAGCACGATGTCGCGCCGGGAGCGGTCCATCCAATAGAGCACGACCAGGTGGCTGCAGCTTTCCACGTCCTTGAGCGCCTGTGCCCAGCGCGGGTCGATCTCGATAGTGCAGATTTCGCCCGATTCACGGGCGTTTTTGGGACAGTCCTTGCGCTGCTTCCAGGGCGTGCGGATGCGCCCGATATAATAGAGCGAGGCGTCATAGAGCGGCGGAAGCTCGGTGGCGACTTCGCCTTCCCAGATGCCGAAGGCCGGATCGTCGGTGGCTTTACCCGTCTTGGTGTCGGTCATGGGCGCAATGTGGCCCGATCTACGTGGGCCGCCAAGCCCCGCTTGAATTCTCGCCTTTAAACGTATAAAGATATCTTTATGTCTTCTGTGATTTGGGAGGTTGCCCATGCCGACGCCTGCCCAACTGCGATTTGCCTCTCTTACTGGCGCGCTGAAAGCGGCCGGCGAGGCAACGCGGCTGCGCATCCTGGCGCTGATCGCCGAGGCGGAACTGACGGTCTCCGATCTCACCGATATCCTGCGGCAATCGCAGCCGCGCATTTCGCGTCATCTGAAGTTGCTCGCCGAAGCGGGCCTGGTCGAGCGCTTCCGCGAAGGCTCGTGGGCGTTCTTCCGGCTGGGCGAGCGCGGGGGCAGCGCGGCGCTCGCCCGCGAGCTTGTGGCGCGGCTTGATCCCGCCGACACGACCATCGCGCGCGACCGCGAACGGCTTGCCGCGGTGCGCACGGCGCGCGCGGCTGCGGCGCAGAAATATTTCGCGCGCCATGCCGCGGAATGGGACCGCATCCGAAAGCTCCACGTAGCCGACGAGCAGGTTGAGGCGGCGATCAGCGCCGCGCTCGCCGACCGGCCGTTCCGCTCGCTGCTCGATCTCGGCACCGGCACCGGACGCATGCTCGAACTGTTCGGCCCCGACATCGAGCGCGGCCTCGGCCTCGACATGTCGTTCGACATGCTGGCGCTCGCGCGCGCACGGCTCGACCGCGCGGGCCTGCGCCATTGCAGCGTGCGGCAGGGCGACATCTACGATCTCGCGCTCCCCAAGGATTCCTTCGACGTCGTCATTGTGCACCAGGTGCTGCACTTCCTCGACGACTCCGGCCGTGCTATTGCCGAAGCTGCGCGCGTATTGCGGCCGGCGGGCCGGCTGCTGGTCGTCGATTTCGCGCCGCACGATCTCGAATTCCTGCGCGACGAGCACGCGCACCGGCGGCTCGGCTTTGCGCCGGACACGGTGGCGCAGTGGCTCAAGGCCGCGGGGCTCGACTTTGCACATCAGCGCACGCTCGAACCGGACAAGAATTCCGACGGCAAGATCGCGGTCTCGCTCTGGCTCGGGCGCGACCCGCGTATGCTTGTTGCCGAGCGGGAGGTTGCGTGATGGCCGATACCCGCGCCAGCCGCTTCGCGCAGATGGGGCAGCAGCACATCCACGTCTCCTTCGAGTTCTTCCCGCCGAAGACCGAGGAGATGGAGAAGACGCTGTGGGAATCGATCACGCGGCTTGCGCCACTTCGTCCCAATTTCGTGTCGGTGACCTACGGCGCCGGCGGATCGACGCGCGAGCGCACGCACACGACCGTCAAGCGCATCATCGGCGAAACCGCGCTGACGCCGGCGGCGCATCTGACCTGCGTTGCCGCGACCTGCGCGGAGATCGACGACGTGATCCGCAGCTACCACGCGGCGGGCGTGCGCCACATCGTGGCGTTGCGCGGCGATCCGATCGGCGGGATCGGAGACAAGTATGCGCCGCATCCGGGCGGCTACAAGAACGGTGCCGATCTCGTTGCCGGCATCAAGCGCATCGCAGACGTCGAGGTGTCGGTATCGGCCTATCCGGAGAAGCATCCCGACTCGCGCTCGGTCGAGGAAGACATCGACATGCTCAAGGCCAAGGTCGATGCCGGGGCGGCGCGTGCAATGACCCAGTTCTTCTTCGATAACGACCACTATTTCCGCTATCTCGACCGCGTGCGCGCGCGCGGCATCTCGATCCCGATCGTGCCGGGCATCCTGCCCGTTCAGAACTTCAAGCAGACGAAAAGCTTCGCGGCCCGTTGCGGGGCGTCGGTGCCGGACTGGCTTGCCGGGCGTTTCGACGGCCTCGACGACGACGCCGCGACACGGAAGCTCATCGCCGCCGCTGTCGCGGCCGAGCAGGTGCTCGATCTGGTCGACCGTGGCGTCACGGATTTTCACTTTTACACCATGAACCGCGCCGACCTCGTCTACGCGGTGTGCCACCTGTTGGGCCTTCGCCCTCACCCAGAACTCGGTGCGCCCCCTCTCCCCGCAGGGGAGAGGGTTGGGGTGAGGGGGGTACAGGGTTAGTTGCGATGTCCGTGACCAAGTCCGATCGAGAAGAGCAACTGCGCCGCCTCGCGGCTGAGCGCATCCTCGTGCTCGACGGTGCCATGGGCACGATGATCCAGGCACTCAAGCTCGACGAGGAGGGCTATCGCGGCGCGCGCTTCGATGCATGGAACCGCGAGGTGCGCGGCAACAACGACCTTCTGATCCTGACGCGGCCGGAGGCGATCCGCGACATCCATCTCGCCTACTATCGCGCCGGCGCCGACATCGTCTCGACCAACACGTTCTCGTCGACCCGTATCGCGCAGGCCGACTACGGCATGCAGGATATTGCGCACGAGCTCAACGTCGAGGGCGCAAAGCTCGCGCGTGCCGCCGCCGACATCGCGCAGACGGAGGACGGCCGCCCGCGCTTCGTCGCCGGCGCCATCGGGCCCACCAATCGCACGGCGTCGATCTCGCCCGATGTCTCCAACCCGGGCTTCCGCGCCATCACCTTCGATGACCTGCGCGACGCCTATGGCGAACAGATCAAGGGGCTCATCGACGGCGGCGCCGATCTACTGCTGATCGAAACAATTTTCGACACGCTCAATGCCAAAGCGGCGATCTATGCGATCCAGGAGATCACGGAGGCGCGCGGCATCCGCGTGCCCGTGATGATTTCCGGCACCATTACCGACCGCTCCGGGCGGCTGCTCTCCGGGCAGACACCGGGCGCATTCTGGAACTCGGTGCGCCATGCCGCGCCGATCTCGATCGGCCTCAACTGCGCACTTGGCGCCAAGGAGATGCGCGCGCACATCGCGGAAATTTCGCGCATCGCCGACACGCTGGTCTGCGCCTATCCGAACGCGGGCCTGCCCAACGAGTTCGGCCGCTACGACGAAAGTCCCGAGTTCATGGCCGAACTCCTCGGCGAGTTCGCGTCGGCTGGCCTCGTCAACGTCGTCGGCGGCTGCTGCGGCACCACGCCCGAGCACATCGCGGCGATCGCGCGCGCCGTTGCGGGCAAGGCGCCGCGGACAATCCCGGAAGTGCCACGGCTGTTGCGCCTCTCAGGGCTCGAAGCCTTCGCGCTGACGCCGGAAATCCCGTTTGTGAACGTCGGCGAGCGCACCAATGTCACCGGCTCTGCGCGCTTCCGCAAGCTCGTGACCAACGGCGACTATGCGGCTGCGCTGGCCGTCGCGCGCGACCAGGTCGAGAACGGCGCCCAGATCATCGACGTGAACATGGATGAGGGCCTGCTCGATTCCGAGAAGGCGATGGTGACCTTCCTCAATCTCGTCGCAGCCGAACCCGACATCGCGCGCGTCCCGGTAATGGTGGACTCGTCGAAATTCTCCGTGATGGAAGCCGGCCTCAAATGCATCCAGGGCAAGCCGGTGGTGAACTCGATCTCGCTCAAGGAGGGTGAGGCGGCATTCATCGACCATGCGCGGACCGTGCGCCGTTACGGGGCGGCCGTCGTCGTGATGGCGTTCGACGAACAGGGCCAGGCCGACACCATCGAGCGCAAGGTTTCGATCTGTGCGCGCGCCTACGACATCCTCGTCAACAAGGTCGGCTTTCCGCCCGAGGACATCATCTTCGATCCGAACATTTTTGCCATTGCGACCGGAATGGAGGAGCACAACGGCTACGGTGTCGCCTTCATCGAGGCGGCGCGGCAGATACGGCAACAGCTTCCGCACGTGCATGTTTCTGGCGGCGTCTCCAACCTCTCGTTCTCGTTCCGCGGAAATGAGCCGGTGCGTGAGGCGATGCACTCGGTGTTTCTCTATCACGCGATCAAGGCCGGCATGGACATGGGTATCGTCAATGCCGGGCAGATGGCGGTTTACGACGATTTGGATCAGGAGTTGCGCGAGGCCTGCGAGGACGTGGTGCTCAACGTCCGACCGGATGCATCCGAACGGCTGCTTGCGCTCGCCGAAAAATTCCGCGGCCACGGGCACGAGAAGAAGGAAGCCGATCTCGCCTGGCGCGACTGGCCGGTGGAAAAGCGGCTGTCGCACGCACTCGTGCACGGCATCACCGATTTCATCGAAGCCGACACCGAGGAGGCGCGCGCGAAGGCGGAGCGCCCGCTGCACGTCATCGAAGGCCCGCTGATGGACGGCATGAACGTGGTCGGCGACCTTTTCGGCTCCGGCAAGATGTTCCTGCCACAGGTGGTGAAGTCGGCGCGCGTGATGAAACAGGCGGTCGCCTATCTCATGCCCTTCATGGAGAAGGAGAAGCACGAGAAGGGCCTCGACAAGAAAAGCTCGAACGGCAAGATCGTCATGGCGACCGTCAAGGGCGACGTGCACGACATCGGCAAGAACATCGTCGGCGTCGTGCTCCAGTGCAACAATTACGAGGTGGTCGACCTCGGCGTGATGGTGCCGGCGGCGAAAATCCTCGAAACGGCGAAGAACGAGAATGCCGATATCATCGGTCTCTCCGGTCTCATCACGCCCTCGCTCGACGAGATGTGTCACGTCGCGGGCGAGATGGAGCGGCAAGGCTTCGAGCTCCCGCTTTTGATCGGCGGCGCGACCACGAGCCGCGTGCACACGGCCGTCAAGATTCATCCGAACTATCGGCGCGGGCAGACGGTCTATGTCAACGACGCAAGCCGCGCCGTCGGCGTCGCCCAGAACCTGATGTCGGCCACCGCCCGCGCGCCCTACGTCGCCGACATCCGCAACGAATATGCGCGCATCGCCGAGGCGCACGCACGCGGCGAGGCGATGAAGCAGCGGTTGTCGCTCGAGGCCGCGCGCAAGAACGCGCTCAAGCTCAACTGGTCGGGGAATGAAATTCCGGCGAAGCCGCAGTTCACCGGCACGCGGGTGTTCGAGGATTATCCGCTGGCAGAGTTGATTCCGTTCATCGACTGGTCGCCATTCTTCGCAACCTGGGAACTGACTGGGAAGTATCCGGCCATCCTCGATGACGCCACCGTCGGACCTGCCGCGAAAAGCTTGTTCGCGGACGCGCAGGCGATGCTCAAGCGGATCGTAGCCGAACGCTGGTTCAAGGCCGCCGCCGTTGTCGGATTCTGGCCGGCGAACAGCGAAGGCGACGACATTAATATTTACGCCGACGAGAAGCGCGCCACGCCGATTGCCAAGCTTCAGACGTTGCGCCAGCAGCTCACACGCCGCGAGGGCCGCGCCAATGTTGCGCTCGCCGACTTTGTCGCGCCGCGTACGAGCGGCCTCGCCGACTATGTCGGCGCGTTCCTGGTCACGGCCGGGATCGGCGAAGACGCGGTCGCCGACCGCTTCAAGGCCGCCAACGACGACTATTCGGCGATCATGGTCAAGGCGCTCGCCGATCGGCTTGCGGAAGCCTTCGCCGAGCGCATGCATCAGCGCGTCCGCAAGGAGTTCTGGGCTTATGCAGCGGACGAGAGCCTCGGCAATGCCGACCTGATCGCGGAAAAATACCGCGGCATCCGCCCGGCGCCGGGTTATCCGGCGCAGCCCGACCACACCGAGAAAGGAACGCTGTTCCGCCTGCTCGACCGCCGGATTGGCGTCGAGCTCACCGAAAGCTTTGCGATGTGGCCGGGCGCTGCGGTCTGTGGGCTCTATTTCAGCCATCCCGAGAGCCACTATTTCGGCGTCGGCAAGATCGAGCGCGACCAGGTCGAAGATTACGCGAAGCGCAAAGGCTGGAGCATTGCGGAGACCGAGAAGTGGCTCGCGCCCGTGCTCAACTACGATCCGCTGGCGGCAGCGCGCACCGCGGCGGAGTAGCTGCGACGCACCTAGGGGTTCTACGGATAGCGCGGCTTTCCGTGAACGCCCGTTAAACCATCGCGGACGAATTTGCATGCCGATGTGGCAGGGGCGCGAATTGTCGTGCGCGTGCCGTGCGTGCGCCTCGCGACTTTAACCGAATGACAAGCGGTTTTCGCTCAGCATCAAGGACGACATGTCATTTCAGGCCCGCTTGAGCATCGTGAAGCAATTCGTGCGTCGTAACCGCGCCAGCCTCCAGGATATCGGCCTGATCGCCGCGGTCGTGGGCGTGAGCGCGTATGTCCTCTACGAGGTCGATGTCTTCATCAACGACGCCGAGCAGTCTTTCGATCGTGCGCTCGAGCTCGACGAGCTGCCTTTGCTGGGCGCGATTCTCACGCTGGGGCTGCTCGTCTTTGCCTGGCGCCGTTACCGCGAGCTGAAACAGGAGACACAGCGGCGGATAGCGGCGGAGCAGCATGCCCGCGAGCTGGCGTTTCAGGATCCGCTGACCGCTCTGCCGAACCGGAGGAAATTCACTGAGGCGCTCAAGGCCGCCATTGCGGCGCCGCCGCGCTCGGGAGGCGCCCACGCTCTTCTCATGCTCGATCTCAACGGCTTCAAGCAGATCAACGACGTGTTTGGTCATGGGACGGGGGATGAGGCTCTCATCGTCGTAGGCGAGCGCCTGTTGGGCACCATGCGCGAGGGCGATCTGGTCGCGCGGCTCGGCGGCGACGAGTTCGCGATTCTCGCTGAGCAGATCGCGAGCCCCGAAGCCGCGACCGGCCTTGCGCTGCGCGTCATCGGCGCGCTTGACCCGCCGATCGTGGCCGGCCAGGCGGCCCATCACATCCAGACCGGAATCGGCATCTGCCTGTTTCCGTTCGAGGGATGCACGCCCGAAGAGGCGATGCGCCGCGCGGACGTCGCGCTCTACAAGGCCAAGGTCGATCATCGCTCATCGGCGCGCTTTTTCGACGCGGAAATGGATCATCATGTGCGCGAACGCGAATTCATGGAGCGTGAGTTGCGCGCAGCGGTGGCGGCCCGCGAGATCCGGCCCTATTTCCAGCCGCTGGTTGATCTCAAGACCAAACAGGTGACGGGTTTCGAGGCGCTGGCGCGCTGGACGCACCGCGACCTCGGCGAAATCCCGCCTGAGCGCTTCATTCCGATCGCCGAGGATGCCGGTCTGATCCACGAGCTTGGCGAGCAGCTTCTTTTCCTGGCTTGCCGGGCAGCGGCGACCTGGCCGAGCTCGGTGACGCTCGCCTTCAACATCTCGCCGCTTCAGCTCAAGGATCGGACGCTGGGTTTGCGGATCACGACAATTCTGGCGAAGACCGGCCTGTCGCCCAAGCGGCTGGAGCTGGAGATCACGGAGAGCGCGCTGGTGCGCGATCTGGAGGCGGCTCAGACGACGCTTGGCGCGCTGCGCGAACTGGGCATCAGGATTGCGCTTGACGATTTTGGGACCGGGTACTCGAGCCTCTACCACCTGCGCAATTTCAAGCTCGACAAGATCAAGATTGACCGCAGCTTCATCGACAGCATGGACAGCGAGCGCGAGAGCGCGGAGATCGTCAACGCCTTGGTGGGATTGGGGCAAGGGCTGGGATTCACGGTCACGGCTGAGGGGATCGAGAAGGCCGATCAGCAATCGCAGCTTCTGGCCCGGGGCTGCGACCAGGGCCAGGGCTTCCTGTTCGGGGAGGCCATCTCGGCCGAACAGGCGAGCGCCTTGTTCGAGAGCAAGACTGCGGATGATGCTTTGCGCACGGCCGCGGAGTGATTTCCTCCCGATGACGCGCTACTGTGGCTCCCAGACCACCTATGGAGCTGTCCATGTCCGTCGTCGACGACACCACGACCGAATCCGAGCTTGGCCCGGCCAAATTCGAATCGATGGCGCATGTGAGCCTGCCGTGCCGCGATCTCGAAGAAGGCATCGCGTTCTACGTGGACGTGCTCGGCGGGGAACTGCGCGTTTCAGGAAAAATCTTCGCGTCGGTGCGGCTCGCAGGCATCAACGTCGGCTTCGGCAATCAGGGTTGCACCTTCATGACGCCGAGCGCCGAATATCCCCATCTCGCCTTCTACGTTGGCGCAGAAGAGCTGTTGCACACCAAGAAATGGCTCGAGCAGTGCGGCATTCCGACCTCGAACCTGTGGACCCGCCGTGGCAAGGAGGCGCTGATGTTCTTGCGCGATCCGTCCGGCAACGTGATCGAGCTGTTCTGCAAGGAAGGCATCAAGGACGCCGACAAGCTTCCGCGCGGGCCCTCGCGCGGGCACGGCACCGCCATCGACATCGATGCGCTGCGCTACACCACCTGGAAGCGGCCAAAGCGGCAAGGCTCGCGTGTTGTCACGCCGGATCGGGGCAATTGACAGGACTGTCGGGTTATCGCGGCTTCTGCACCCAGAACTGATACATCGCCGAAAACGTGCGCGGGTGCTCCATCTCGAAACCGTGCCACGCTTCGAGATCGGTCATGGCCTGCGGGGCAGGGTGACGCCGGCGGAATTGCTGTAACGCCTGCGCGTCGAGATTGAAGCCGAGAAACTTGAGCCTGTTGTCGCGCAGGAACGCCGCGATCTCCGGCAGCGACACGCGATGCTCTTGCGCGTGGAAGAACAGGTCGCGGCAGCCGCTGGCATTGAAGAAATCCGGCGAGGTGAGGAGATTGCCTAAAGGCAGGCCGGCGCTCACCACATCCTGGCGGAATGCGCGAATGCCGTCGGCGTTCGGCCGATAGCCTCGCGCTGCGATGAATTCGCGCGCGGCGACCACCGCCGCCCGCGCCGCCTCGCTGTAGAGCCCGATGAACATGTATCCGCCCGGGCGCAGCAGCGTGAGCAGCGCGCGCCA
>JADMIO010950790.1_pt1 | contig 39019 bp, 36 predicted proteins | sample 8958161 | NCBI WGS metagenome assembly JADMIO01 (sample SAMN16585339, study PRJNA669376) | soil metagenome | isolation source: Crop rotation soil | place: USA: Cullars Rotation, Alabama | collected 2011 | reverse complement strand
GGCGTACGAGGCGAAAGTTCGAACGCCGGTTCGCGGCAAGTATCGGGGATTCGACATCATCAGCATGCCCCCGCCGAGCAGTGGCGGCGTTACGATGATCGAAATGCTGAACATTCTCGAGCGCTTCGATCTCGCCAAGCTCGGCGCGATGTCGGCGCAGGCGCTGCACTACGAGATCGAGGCGATGCGCCGCGGCTATCTCGATCGCGCCCGGTACCTCGGCGATCCGGATTTCGTGAAGATGCCGCTCGAGCGATTGATGTCGAAGAGCTATGCGAAAACGCTCGCCGCCTCGATCGATCCGAATCGCGCGTCGAAGAGCATCGAGCTCGGAAAGGACATCTTCACGCAAGTCGCGTCGACGGAGCACGAGGAGACGACGCACTTCTCGGTGGTGGACAAGGACGGGAACGCCGTGTCCAACACCTTCACACTCGAGGGCGGATTTGGGTCGCACGTCGTCGTCGACGGAACGGGTTTCATCCTCAACAACGAGATGGGCGACTTCAACAAGAAGCCCGGTGAGACGAACGAGCGCGGCGACATCGGGACGGCGGCGAACATCATCGCGCCCGGAAAACGGATGCTCAGCTCGATGGCACCGTCGATCGTCACGAAGGACGGCAAGTTGTTCATGGTGGTCGGATCACCCGGCGGCCGCACGATCATCAACACCGTGATGGAGATCGTGCTCAACGCGACGTCGTTCGGTATGGATGTCCGCCAGGCGGTGGATGCTCCGCGCTTTCACCATCAATGGCTGCCCGACTCGGTAACGTTCGAGAGAAATGCGCTGCCCGACTCGACCATGGATCGCTTGCGGTCGATGGGTCACGGCGTGAAGGTCGGGGGGCAACAAGGCGACGGCCACACGATCATCGTCAAGAATGGCGTGGCCTACGGAGCGAACGATCGCCGGAGCTCGGACTCGAAGGCGAGTATTCCTTAAAGCTAGAACTCGCGCTTCTTCATCTGGTCGAAGAGCTCGCGGGCATCCTCGTCAGCCTGATTCGGCGGCCGCCGAGTCACGTCGAGCGTCGAGTCGTACGTCTTGCGCGGCGGCGTCTTCGGCTTCGATGCTTTCGCGACGGTCTTTTTTACGAGCTTCGCGAGTTGCTTCTCGTCCATGGGCTCACTTCCCGGATACGGGTTCGCAGAGCGGATACTCTAAGCTATTGTTCGGGATCGCAACCAAACAGACCCAACGAACGTGGACTGAATGGAGCCCACAAACGAGCCAGGCCACGCCGCCTTGACGGTGGCGCGCGCACATCTCGATCGCGGGTTTCGATTCGAGCAAGGCGGAAGTCTCGAGCGGGCGCTCGAGGCATACCAAGACGCTCTCGCCGACGACCCGACGTCGATCGAGCAGATCGAGGCCCGCGTCCGAATTGCCCGCATCTTCCGCTCGATGGCCAACTGGTCGCGGGCCGCGGAAGAGTCTGCCCTCGCCGTTCGCCTGGCCCAGGAGCATGGACAAGACGACCTCGCCGCCGAAGCAATCAATGTCCAGGTTGGCGCGCTTCAAATTCAAGGCTTCTTCGATCAGGCTGACGAGTTGGCCACGGCGGCGCTCGGTCTGGCTCGATCGCCGCGAGTGCGCGGAATCACCCTGCAGAATCTCGGACGGAGTGCCGCCGAGCGGCGGGAGTTCTCGAGGGCAGACGAGTACTTCGGCCAATCCATCGAAGCGTTCCGAGCAGCGAACTATGAGGTCGGACTCGCGGTCGCGCTGTCGAACGCCGCCAAGGCAGCGCTCGATAGAGGCGATTCGATGCGCTCGCTATCCATCGGACACGAGGCGATCACCCTTGCTCGACGGTTGAATGCGCTCGACGTGTTGCTCACCGCCGTGCAGAACCAGGCGGCAGCCTTTGCCGCCGTCGGCAATGTTGACTCGGCGGAATCGTTGCTCACCGAGGCCCTCGGCCACTTCACGAGCGCACGAAATCTGATCCGTCAGGCCGAATGCCTTGAGATCATGGGCCAGATGAATGAGTCGCGAACCAACGAGCCCGAGACCGCGCGTCGTTGCTACGAGCGGGCTCGTGAGCTCGCAAACGCGGCGGGTGACCATCCCTTGGTGGATCGGCTCACCCGGCGTCTCAACGCGGTAACGCCCTAGGGCCCTCGTGCAGCCCGGGCGAGATACTCCCTCTTACTCCGCCTTGCAGTACGGGTTGCCGTTCTCGTCGTACGCGACGATGTATCCGCTGCGGCAGGTGATGTCGAGATTCGCCTTGTCGGCTGGCGCCACCTTGGGCGCCGATGGTGCGGTCGATGAATCAGCGCAGGCACTCATCGCAATCGCGGCGCCCAGCAGCAACAACAACTTCTTCACGCAGTCCCCCTTCGCGGATACACTCCGCACGTGTTTGCATGATCCGTGCTCATCCGCGGCGACGACCACTTCTGAGCAACCTATAGGGTGGCGCACAACTTGGCCACTCGTTGTATTCTTAGGCTGATCTCTTAGGAAAGAGCCGAGCCACATGGCGCGACCGGCACGAAAAGGAAAGGGCAAACAATCGAACAAGCGGGATCGGCAGTCGAAGTCGGACTATTTCACGCAGCCCGGCAAGCGTGGATCGGTCATTGTGCTTCGAAAGCCGATCGGGAATCGCGCGACCGCCAAAGTGTGCGGCATAATGCCCACACGCGTCCATGCGAAGATGCTGATGAGTCAGCTGGAACGCGCGGAAAGCGTTGTTAAAGATCTCTTCATGGAAGCGACCGACGACGGCATCGAGGCACTCGAGGCCATTCTGGCGGCCTGCTGCAAGGAAGTGCTCGACAAGGGGCCGAAGGTCAGGCCGCAGGAGCAGCTCGAGGGGCTGGAAGAGCCGGCCTAGCTGTCTTCGAAGAAGTGTGTCATCCCAAAAAGCGGAGCGACTGGGATCTACTGTGTGGAACGCGTGGCGAACCACGCGACCACGACAGTAAATCCCAGTCGCTTCGCTCCCTGGGATGACAGCCTGGGATGACTGCTCTACGGAACGATGGTCGGACCCGCCTGCTGTGCCTTCAGCTGCTGCCAGTACTCGTCCATCTTGATCCGCGGCACGCCCTTCGTCATCCAGTCGGGCGCGGGTGCACCCTTCAGGTAGTGATCGAACCAGTCGCGCTGCCGCATCGCGTAGTCCTTCTGGTTGATCGGCCGCGCCAAGCCGTGGTTCTCGCCGACGTACTCGAGAAGGATCACGTCCTTGTTCATCTGGCGCAGCGTGTTGAAGTACGTGATGCCCTGGTTGAAGTCGACCGCGCCGTCCTTGTCGTTGTGCAGAATGATGAGGGGCGTCTTCACGTTCTTCGCGTGGAAGACCGGCGAGTTGCGGATGTACGCTTCGTAGTTGTCGGTGAAGTTGCCCTTGAAGCGGCCCTGACTCGACTCGAAGATCGCCTGATTGGTACCGCCGCTGTTCCAGTAGATCGAGCTGTACATGCTCACCATGTCCGTGAGCGGAGCGCCGGCGATGGCCGATTTGAAGATGTTCGTCTGGGTGACGAGGAACGCCGTCTGGTAACCGCCCCACGAATGGCCCCACAGACCGACGTTCGCCGAGTCGACGATGCCCGACGCGATTGCCGCCTTCACGGCGGGAATCACGCACCACACGGCGGACATGCCGGGGTCGTTCACGCGATAGACGATGTCCGGATCGAACACCGCATATCCGCGGCTCGTGTAGATGCTGCGGTTGGGCGTGCTCGTTTCGTTCGGCGTCACATAGCTATTCGCCAGCTGCGAGCGTCGCTCGTAGATCGTCACGAGCATCGGATACTTCTTGCCCGGCTCGTAGTTCGCCGGCAGGTAGAGGGCGCCCTGGAGCTTGTCGCCCTTCGCGCTGGTGTAGTTGATCAGACGCACGCCGCTCGACCAGGCGAATTCCTTCTGCTGCGGATTCGCGTCGGTGATCTGCCGGGCGCCCTTGAGCGCGCTCGCGAGTGCGGTCGCATCCGACCGGTCGGCGGTGGCGACGAAGTAGTTGGGGAAGTCGACCGAGGTCTGCTTCGTGTACACGAACACGTCGGCGTCCTTCGCCTTCTGGAATGAGTATTTGTTGTCGTCGAAGACGATCGCCTGTGCGCCCGGCTTGCTCGGATCGACCTTGGACAGCCCTTCCTTCTTCGTGCGCTCGCCGTAGGTGCCGAAGTACAGCGGCTTCGAGATGTCCACGCCGTCGCCGAACGCTCCGCCGCCCCGACCACCGCGACCGCGGCCGCCGCCGCCCGCCGCCGTCGGCGACTCGAACGAGTAGAGGCGCTGATACTTGATGCCCTTCGCCTTGCCGTCGACGGTCAGGTTCACCGCGGTCCCGCCGTTCACCGGAACCTTCCAGACGTCGAAGCCGTCCGACAGCAGCACCGCGCTTCCGTCCTTGGTCCAGCCGAGCGGTTGATTCGGCGGCGTCACGAGAACGTTGTGGTCGTCGCTCGTATCGGCGAAGATCGCCGGGATGCCCTTCGTGAGGTTTTTCTTATCGCCCGACGCGAGATCGAGCAGCCACCAGTTCGCGTCGTCGCCCCAATAGATCGCGCGCTTGCCATTCGGCTCCGGCACGGTCGCCGTCGCGATGCGCTTCTTCATCAGCAGCTTGCGCTCGCCCGTGGCGAGATCGACGCTATAGAAATCCTCATAACGCCGGCCGTTGTAGCTCGCCGGCTGGTCGTATTCTCGCGTGTCGATGCCGTACGCGGCGCGGTCGTGACCCACGACGTTCACCGAGCGCAGCGTCTCGTCCGACAGGCGCACGAACTTGTTGTCGTCGATCCGATACGACGACAGATAGTTGAACGCGCGATCCGCCGCCTCCTGCACGATCTGCTGCGACTGGAGTCGCGAATCCTTCGCCTGCCACAGGATCAGCGAGGGATTCTCTTCCTGCGCGTCGTTCACACGCGGCTGATTGACGGAGCCGCCCATGCCCGGCGCGCCGGCCTGAATGACGCTGCTGCCGCGCCCGGCGATCAGCGGCGCATTCGCCTTCTTCGCTTCCTTGATACCGAAGAAGATCGTCGAGAAGTCGTCGGAGAAGCGCGGTGCGCGCTCGCCCGCGACCTTCATTCCCGCCGGAAAGTCGGTGCGCGTCGCCGGATCGAAGACGATCTTCTTCGGCGACGGAACGCTCACGTTCGTCCAGCTCACGACCGAGAAAAGCGTGTCGCGCGTCGTCGTATCGGCCTTGCCGCGCAGCGCCGCAAGCGCGTAGCCGCTGTCCGACCAAACGAGGCTGCGGTACATCGCGCGATCGGAGTCGATCGACTTCACGACGTCCGTCTTCATGTTGCGGAGCTGGATGCCGTTGCCGATCTGATCGCGCGCTTCGATCGTGTACGCGAGCCACTCGCCGCTGTCGTCGAAGCCGAATTCCTGGACGTTGCCGACGTTCACCGCCTCGCCGGTCGACAAGTTGTAGAGCACCACGTCGGACGCCGAACCACCGCCGCCGCCGAAGGCTGCACCGCCACGACCGCCGACGGGTGCTCCTCCCGCCGCGCCGCCGGCGTTGGCCGCCGGAGCAGACTGCTCGGGATAGTTCTGCATCGCGATCCAGGTCGGCCTATCGCCGTTGAAGGCGAAGCGCCGGACCTTCTCGAACTCTTTCTTCTCGCCGGTGGCGAGATTGAGAAGTCCCATCTTGTTTTGTGTCGGTGCGGCGCCATTCGCCGCGTCTGCGCCGGCACCACCGCCCCGGCCTCCGCGCCCACCGCGCCCGTTGGTGCTGGTGTTTCTCGCCGGCGGCGCAATGGTGAACGCGGCCCAGTGCGAGTCACCGCTCAGCGTCAGTCCGGCGCCTCCGCCCGCGCGATCGCCGACGGGAATCTTCGTTTCCTTCCCGTCAGACCCCGTCGACCGAACGACGAGTTGCGCGTCGCCCTCGTTCGGCGCGAGCACATAGACGAACCATTTGCCATCGTTGGAAAGAGCCGATTGACCGATGGTCTTCCACGCCTTGAGATCGGCGGGAGTCATCTGCTTGGTCGGTCCTTTGGAGGTGGCCGCTTGCTGAGCGAGCGCAACGGGCGCGAGCGAGATCAGCAGGACGGCGGGGGCGGCGAACCAGGTTCGCCGAGTCGGTGCGAAACGCATACGGAGACTCCCCGTCAGAGTGCTACGAAAGGTGGGGCGCAGGGGTGGGCAGGGGGGCAAAGCTATGGCTATGTCTTGTACCTGTCCACAAGATTCGCTCAAGTCCGCCGTCGGACCTGTCGATACTCATCGTCGATGATCTTGCCCCGTCCGGGCGGGCGGGGGTTCGAGTCGCGGTAGAGCGAGGCGAGTATATGCGGAAAACGAACATCTGGGCCGCTGCGTTGGGCGCGGCCGCCGTGGTGTCATTCGGCTGCTTCCGGGCAGGCCACCCGTCGCACGCGACGGATCAGATGGGCAACGCCACGCCGATCAAAGACGTCGCGACGGTCGACCATGCGCGCGACGTCCGCGCGTGGGAGCCGTATGACGCCGTCGACCATGTCTATCGCAACGCGAAGAGCTCGCTTCCTACGGGCATCCGCCTCGCCATTCTCGACACAGCGGACTGGGCCGCAATCTGGAAGCGAATCGTCGGCAACAGCTCGCCGGCGCCAATCCCATCGGTGGATTTCTCGCGCGAAATGCTGCTCGTCGTCGGCATGGGCCAGGCGCCGTGCATGGGCTATCAGATCAATGTCGACACGGTCTTTCGCGACAAGGATAAACGCATCTACGCCGTCGTCCGCGAGCGCCACCACGGGTCGCGCTGCGGATGCCTGAACGAAGTCGTATCGCCCGTCGACGTCATTCGCGTCCCGCGCACGGTGCGTCCGGTGACGTTCCTCGAGCGGCGTGAGACGAATGTCTGCGAGGAGCGGGATCCAGCCGACCGGTTGCGGCGGTAATCTCGCGCGCGGCCCTCGTGTAAGGACTCTGTACAGCGCTCGCATTGAATCTTGCGCGGATGCATCCGTGACGGATATAGTGGCGTATGCCCGCGCGCGAACCCGCCCAGCAGCTGCCACTCACGCCCGTCGTACTGCACATCCTGCTCGCGTTGAGCGAAGGCGAGCGGCACGGCTACGCCATCGCTCAAGAGGTCGAGTCCACGACTGACTCGCAGATCCGGATGGGGCCCGGTACGCTCTACGGGTCCATCCAGCGGATGCTCGCCAGCGCGCTGATCGAGCAGGCGCCAAATCGCCGACGTGGCGCGGATGACGACGAGCGTCGCCGGTATTACCGGATGACATCCTTCGGCCGCCGAGTGTTGGACCTCGAGCTCGAGCGGTTGTCGAAAGTCGTCGCGCTCGCCCGGGGCAAGCAGCTTCTTCGCGACGCGAGCATCGCATGACGCGTCGCCGGTCCATGTTCGAGCGCGGCTACCGTTCTGCGCTGCTGATTTTTCCGCCTGCGTTCCGCGCCGAATTCGCCGACGAGATGGTCGAGTTTGCGCGGCATCGGCTGCGCGCTGCGCGCCGCCGCGGGACCCGGGCGTGTCTCGCCGAAACCGCGCGGCTCGGCGTGGACCTCCTCGCGTCGGCGCCGTCGCAATGGATCGCCCACCATCGTGAGCGGCGCATCGCCAGACACGTCGCCATCGAAGCAGATGTCCTACCGAGAGACAATATGGATATTCTCATTCAAGATCTGCGATTCGCGGTTCGCGGCCTCCTGCGCCGCCCGGGATTCACGTTCGTCGCGGCGCTGACTCTCGCGCTCGGCATCGGCGCCAATACGGCGATCTTCTCCGTCGTGAACGCGGTCTTGATCCGGCCCCTGCCGTATCCCGAGCCGGATCGGCTCGTATCGGTCTGGGGCACGCAGGGACCGCAGCACCAGCAGAGCGTGGTCTTTCCGGACTACCTCGAGTGGCGTGCCCAGAACCGCACGTTCGATGACATCGGCGTCTATCGCGGCCAGAGCATCAACCTGACCGGCGGCGATACGCCGCAGCGCCTGTTCGGCATGTTCGTCTCGGCGAGCTATCTGAGGCTGACGGGTGCCGTCGCGGCGCAAGGACGCATCTTCAACGACGCGGAGTCGGAAGTTGCCACGAAGGCACCGGTCGCCGTCGTGACGAACGAGACGTGGGTCACTCGCTTTGGCGGCGATCCGGCGCTCGTCGGAAAAACGCTCGTGCTCAACGGCCAACCGCACACCGTCGTCGGCATCACGCGGCCCGGCGTTCAGAGCCCGTTCGGCCGGCCGGACGTCTTCCTGCCGATCCCCTACTATCCAAACGCGAGCGGTCTGCAGCGCGGAAACCGCGGCATGTGGGCCGTGGGCCGCTTGAAGCACGGTGTCACGTTCGAGAACGCGGAGCGCGATCTCCGGACGATCGCGCAGCACCAGGAAGAGATGTTCCCGACGACGAACAAGGGCTTTGGTGTCGAGCTGCAGCGCCTGCGGGATCAGATCGTCGGTTCGGCCCGATCGCCGATCTACACGGTCTTCGCGGCCGTCCTCGTGGTTTTGCTCATCGCCTGCGCGAACGTCGCGAATCTGCAGCTCGCGCGTGGCGCATCGCGCTATCGCGAGCTGTCGGTGCGCACCGCGCTCGGCGCGGGCCGCAGCCGGATCGTCCAGCAGCTGCTCACGGAAAGCGTGATTCTCTCACTGCTCGGCGGCGCCGCGGGCGTCGGTCTGGCGGTGCTCGGCACCAAGTGGTTGACGACCGCGCTGGCGAACGCGCTTCCGATCAACGGCGCAATCAGCGTCGACGCACTCGCGCTCACGTTTGCCTTCACCGTGTCCGTGTTGGCGGGAGTCTTGTTCGGGGTCGCGCCGGCGTGGAAAGCGTCGCGCACCGACGTGCACGACGTGCTTCGCAGCCGCGTCGGCGGCCACGGCCTTTCCCACGTCGCGACGCGGAACATGCTCGTTGTCGTGCAACTGGCGCTGTCGCTCACGCTGCTCACGTGCGCGGGGTTGCTTTCGCGTTCTCTCATGGAGCTCCAGCGCGTCGACATCGGCATCGATCCGAAGAATCTGATGACGATGCAGTTCCGACTTCCCGTCGTGAAGTACGACACGCCGGACAAGATCTGGAACATGTTCGAGCGCACGATCACGGAGATCCGCTCCGTGCCCGGCGTGAAGTCGGCGGCGCTCGCGCGCGCGTTTCCGCTCACGGGGAACGGCGATACGGCGCCGCTGACCGTCGAAGGACGGCCCGCCGTGGCCCCCGGCGACGCGCCGATCGTCCAGGTCAACACGATCACGCCCGAATACTTCGCGACCATGGGCATTCCGCGGCTCGTGGGACGGGATCTGGCGGCTTCGGACACGAGGGACGCGCTGCCCGTCATCGTCGTGAACGACGAGCTCGCGAAGAAGACCTGGCCGAACGAATCGGCGATTGGAAAACGCATCCAGTTCGGCGGCGACGAGCGATGGTGGACGATCGTCGGCGTCGTTCGCGGCTCGAAGCATTTCGCGCTCAATGAGCCGCAGTTGCTCCAGGCGTATGTACCGCACGCGCAACGTCCGCAGATCTTCACGACAGTCGCGCTTCGGGCGACCGGCGATCCGCTCCTGCTCTCGCGGGCGATTCGCGAGGCAATCTGGCGCGTCGACAAAGACCAGCCGGTCTGGGGTGTCGTGACGATGGATCAGCTGCTCGACGGCGCCGTCGGCTCGCCTCGACTGATCGTGCGGCTCACTGCCGGATTCGCGCTGGTCGCGCTGTTGCTCGGCGCCATCGGGATCTACGGTGTGCTGAGCTACACGATGTCGCAGCGGACGCACGAGCTCGGGATACGAATTGCGCTGGGTGCCGAGTCGCGCCAGGTGGTGCACATGGTGGTGCGCGAGGGCATGCGCGTCGTCGCGGTCGCGGTCGCTATCGGGTTGGGTGCATCGATCGCCGCGACGCGCCTGTTGCGAAGCCAACTGTTCGGCGTCGCACCCACCGACGTGGCGACCTTCGCGGTTGTTACAGTTCTCTTATCGGCCGTGGCGATCCTCGCGTGCTACATCCCGGCCCGTCGCGCGAGCCGCGTCGACCCGATGATCGCGCTGCGTACGGACTAGGAGACCGCCGTCGTCCTCATCGCTGTACCGCCAGACGCCGCAGCACCACCGGACGCTCAGCGCTTTGCTGCAATCTGTGGTCTGACCGTAAGGATCAACGCCTTCTGCGATCGCTCCATGGCGGTCGTGCCGAGAACGACGGTCTGACCGACCGGCACGGTCACGCCGGTCGAGAGCACCTGCGTTCCTACGGGTACCGTCTGCCCGCTGGTCGTCATCCGTCCGCCGAGGGCTCGCCTGGAGAGCTCGACGTTCAGATGCACGCTGGCGTTGCTGCCGTCGACGCGAACATCGCTGACCATCACGTTCAGCCAGTACGAGTCCGCGTCCGCCGACATGACCTGCGACACGTTCCCGAGCTCGCTCGCGGTCGCGACGGATGAGCTGAGCAGCCGGTACCCCGTGAAGCGCAGCACGCCACGCAGGAGCGAATCGAGCCCTGCGACCGCGGGATCTCGCGTCGCCGTATTCTCACCGGCGACGAGCTGAAAGTTGAGCGTCACGGTCGCGGGGTCGCGATCGTATTGCTCGAGCACCGCGATCATGTCCGCGTAGATCTTCGAAGTCTCACGAATCGTAACGGCGCGGATGTTCGGCGACACGTCGTACACGCCGGCTCCGACTGATTGCACGTACGGCGAGAGCAGCTTCATCGCCTCCGACGACGAGAGATGCCGAAGCGGAACCGTCTTCACGACGAAGTCCGTACGCTGCGAGAGCGGATATTTGTGAACCGTATCTCTGAGCGGCGATCGCCCCGCTGCCTGCTGCTGGGCGCCAACGACGCAGGGAAGAGCCAGAGCCAGCACCGCGTGTCTCGAGACGCGCCTCATTGTCCCTCTCCCGGTGACAGCCAGATCACGGTGACATTCGGGTCCGCGGTTTTGAGAACGGTCGCGCGCTGTCCGGGAGCCACGGTGAGCGACACCTGCGCCGCGGCCGCCGACCGCGGCGCGGCCTGCGTCGGGGCCGCGGCGATGTCACGGTTGGTGGCGTGGCGAGAAACGACGAAGATCAGCGTCGCCGCGATCGGCAGCGCCGCGAGGAGTGCGATGCCTCGCCGCCGGGCCGTCCGGCGGCGCGCGCGCCTTCGGAGCGCGAGCATCGCGCCCAATCGAGTCGTGTCCACCGTGATCGCGCTCGCGAGGGACCGGCAGGCCGCGCACGCCGCGAGATGAGCACCCAGCGGTGTCGCCGCCTCGGTCGACTGGAGCCGGCCGGCGTCGGCCTCGAGCAACGCGTCGCGGGCGCCAGCGCAAGTCATGATATGTACTCCTTCATGAGTCTTTCGTGATGCTCGAGCAACCGCTCGCGGATCGTCCGTCGCGCCTTGAACAGATGCGCTCGTACCGTGACCTGCTGCATGCCCAGCGCACGGGCAATCTCCGCCGGGGCCATGCCTTTGATGTCCGCCATCTCGAAGATCTGTCGTTGTCGCCGGGGGAGTCCATCGAAGTACGTGAGCGCGAGCGCGGCGATCCGCGCGATGTCCGGATCGGCCGTCTCACAGACGACCGCTTCTACCGCTTCCTTGCGTCGCTCGAGCAACACCGCGCGGCGCTCCTCGCGGCGACGCTGCGTCAGCGCGACGTTGCGCGTGACCGCGAACAGCCACGTCGAGAAGCGGCTCGTTCCATGAAACTGCCGGACGCGTCGCTCGAGGCTGACCAGAACGTCCTGCGCCACGTCATCCGCGGCGTCATCGTCGTCGGTGAAGCGCCGGGCCCAGGCGTGCACGCGCGCGCGCACGCGGGATACCAGCCGCTCAGTGGCGGCCGGCTGCCCCGCACGGACTTGGTCGATCAGCGAGGGAATGTCGCCGTCGTCGCCCGGCCCCACCATCACCGACGAGTGCGTAAACACTCCGATTTGACGCCTTCTTTCGAAAAGCCGTTTACCGAGATTTTAGACGAGGACGGACACGGCTGACGAGAACGGACTGCTGCTCGGGCCTGCAGCGCAGATTGCGCAACGGGCCTGATCTCGCCCACGCACACCGACCTCGATTTCCAAACAGGCTACACGTTGGGCACGGATAACACTGACACCGACGGACACGTCACGGAACAACCCTTCCTTGTTTCTTTGCGTCGGAAAAGGCGTCGCTGTTCTTTAGTGGTTTATCCGTCGAATCCGTGCAGTGGTCTGTCCCTGTCCGAACAATTGATGTGAAGCCTCTCGGGTTGAAGGAGAGGCGAATATGCGGCAGGTGACAGAACTCGGCTACGGCAGTTTGAGACGCTGGCCCACGCGCAGTCGCGACGATTCGAGCCCGTTCAACTGTTGGATTTTTTCGGCCGTCGTTCCGCGCTTTCGCGCGATCGTCCACAGATTGTCGCCGGCCTTCACGCGATACGTTCCCGATGCTGAGGCCTTTGCCTCTTTTGCTTGCGCGGCTTTGGTCGACGCCTTCGACATGCTCGCCGTGATCTTGACGACGGGCAGCGGCGTCGTCACCGGCGCCACGGCCGCCGGCGTCGACGGTCCAGGGCTCGGCGGCGTTGCCGCGGGCGGCGCGGATGTGCCGATGGTCGGCAGAACTTCTCCGCCGGCCACGGCGGTCTTCGTTCCGGCGCCGGTTGAAAGCGCCGGTGCGGCGCTCGCGAGAATCGACCGCGGCCGCTCGGGCAGTTGGGACAGCACGGCGACATGGAAGTGCACCGGATGCCGCTCCTCCGTCGCCTCGACGACGTGACGATCCTCGAGCGCGAGCAAGCTCGATCGGAGCCATGTCAGACACGCGCCTTGCGGTTTCCGGAAATCGAGCGCCATGCCGGTCGGGTGCACCGACTTCGGCGATGCATTTCGCGGCTGCTCCGCGATCGGCCGGGCGCCACTGGTCACCACGAGTCGTTGGCCGCACGCGGCATGATACGCCGAGGCGAGCGAATCCGCGAAGCGGCGCGTGTTCGGGAGTACAAATGGATATTTCGCTTTGTCGAGCGTCAGATCATCCGTGATCGACAACAGCTCGAGCTCGCCAAGCGAAACGGCCTCGTAGATGTCGCTTCGCGTCCCCAGAAACGCGAGATCCTTCGACTGCGCGCTCGTGTACATGAGGTCGACGCTGGCGCGAGATCCGCGCAGCGTTTGCGCCGCGAGCGCCGCAGGAACGATCGTCAAGAGAATTGTATGGAACCACGGCTTCATGCCATGGACTATTGCACTGATCGTTCCGCACGTCGTACGCGGTCAGTATCCTGCGGCGTGCCCGTCCTTTCGCGGATCCGAGCCCGCGACATAGCCACGCGACAGTTTGATGATCGCTTGGCTTCCGCCGAACTGCGACGGTCGAGCAACCGTGACCTCGTGCCCCATCGATTTCAGCTGCGCGATGACGGACTCAGGCAAGGGAGACTCGACGATGACGCGGAGGCCGCTCTCGTGGCGGAAGCGAACGGCGTCCTGCGCCTCTTGAATGTCCATGCCGAACACGATGTGGTTGATTAGAAATTGCGCATGCCCTTGCGCCTGCATGCCCCCGCCCATGAGGCCAAAGCTCATGTAGGGCGTGTCGCCGGTTCCATCCGGGGCGCTCGTCGCACCTGGCTTCGTTATGAATCCCGGAATCAACGTGTGGAACGGACGCTTCCCTGGTGCGACCGTGTTCGGAAGGTTCTCCTGCATCGTGAAGCCGAGTCCGCGATCGTGCAGCGCAAAGCCGGTCCCCGGCACGACGACGCCCGAGCCGAACTCGTCGAAATTGCTGTTGATGAACGAGACCATGTTGCCTTCTTTGTCGGCGACGGTGAGATAGATCGTCTCGCTCGACGTCCGCTCGGGCCCCGGTTGAACCTGACTCTGCGCTTGCGTCGGGTTCATGTGGCTTCGGCGCTCGTTGATGAACTCGTCCGACAGCATCTTGGCCGGCGTCAACGTCAGATGATCCGGGTCGCCGACGTATCTCGTGAGGTCCGCGTATGCGAGCTTCTTCGCCTCGATGAGATGATGCAGATACGCCGCGGAGTTGTGACCCATGGCCTTGAGATCGTACGGGTCGAGGATCCGCAGCATCTCGAGCGTCGCGATGCCTTGATTGTTCGGCGGCAACTCCCAGACGCGGTAGCCCTTGAACGTCGTGGAGATCGGCGTCACCCACGTGGGTTGATTCTTCTTTAAATCCTCGAGCGTGATGAACCCGCCGAGCTGCTGGATGCGCGCGACGAGCTTCTGACCGAGCGTGCCGCCATAGAGCGTCGCCGCACCTTCTTTGGCGACGAGACGCAACGTCGCCGCGTAGTCGGGGTTGCGAAACCAGTCGCCGGCCTTTGGCGCTTTCCCGTTTACGAGGAACGTCGTCTTCGCGCCCGAATCGCGCGCGAGCAGGCGCTCTCCGCCGGCCCAGTCGCCCGCGATCACCGGGGTGACGACGAAGCCGTTGTCTGCGTACTCGATCGCGGGCTGGATGACCTGCGCGAGCGACATCGTCCCGTACTTCTTCAGCAGGATGTCCCAACCGGCGAGCGCGCCGGGCACGGTCACCGACTCGACTCCGCGCTCGACGCGCGTGCGGCCGCGCTTCACCAACTCGGCTCGCGTCATCAGCGAGCCCGCGCGTCCGCTCGCATTCAAGCCGACCAGCTTCTTCTCCTTCGCGCTCCAGAAGAGCGCAAACATGTCGCCGCCGATTCCGGTCATCATCGGCTCGACGACCGTCAACACGGCCGCCGCCGCCACCGCGGCGTCGATCGCATTGCCGCCGCGCTGCAGGACCGAGAGCGCGGTCGTGGTCGCGAGCGGTTGGCTCGTGGCAGCGACGCCGTTCGGTGCGTACACGGGCGACTTGCCGGCCATCGTCCCCGCGCGCTGAGCGGCCAGTCCGTCAGCGACCAATGACATGCTCAACCCGATCGATAGCCAACGCATTCGTGACCGAAACACAAGCCATCTCCGTGCTATGAGGTGAGTGACGCCGCGCCCGCGGGTGGCGCGTCCGGCAACCGCGGCGCGGCAGAGAAATAATCGCGATACTGCTCGCGGATCGCGAGCTTGTTGAACTTGCCGACGCTCGTGCGGGGAATCGCGTCGACGAACTCGACGCCGCTTGGCAGCCAGAACTTGGGAAAGTGCGGCTCGAGATGCCGCATGATGTCTTCCGCGCCGCACGTCGATCCGGAGCGTCTCACCACCAGCGCCAACGGCCGCTCATCCCATCTCGGATGCCGGAGTCCGACGACCGTCGACTCGAGGACCGACGGATGACGCATGATCATGTTCTCGAGCGCGACGGAGCTGATCCACTCGCCGGCCGACTTGATCACATCCTTCGAGCGATCTTTGATGACGATGTACCCGTGCTGGTCCATCGTGACGATGTCCCCGGTGCGGAACCAGCCGTCGGCCGTGAATCGATCGGCGTTCTCCGGCGAGTTGTAGTACGCTCCGGCGACCCATGGCCCGCGCACCTCGAGCTCACCCATCGTCTGTCCATCCCACGGCACGATCTCACCTGATTCGGAGCGTACGCGGGTCTCGAAGAAGGGCAGAGGTCGGCCCGCCGCGGCACGATAGCGAAAGCGCTCGTCGGTCGACGCCCCATCGAGCCCCTGCGAGACGTACGCCGCGCTCCCGACGGGCGACGTCTCCGTCATTCCCCAACCTTGCTGCAGACGAATGCCGTGGCGCTCCTCGAACGCGCGAATCATTCCCTCTGGAACCGCCGCGCCGCCGGCGAACATGATGCGCAGCGATGACACGTCGTATTGCTCGCGGCGCGTGTCGAGCGCCTGAAGGATCGCGTTGCAAATCGTCGGCACGCCGGTGAGCAGTGTCACACGCTCCGAGCCGACCAGCGAAAGAATGTTGTCCGGATCGAGAAATGGTCCCGGAAGAACCTGCGACGCACCGAGCAGCAGCGACGTATACGGAAGCCCCCAGGCGTTCGCGTGGAACATCGGAACGACCGCGAGCACGACGTCTCGTTCGCGGACGAATTCCAAATCCCACGTGCCGCACGCGAGCGAGTGAAGCGCCGTCGAACGATGCGAGTAGAGCACACCCTTCGAGCGGCCCGTCGTTCCCGACGTGTAGCACATTCCCGCGGCGCTGTTCTCGTCGATGTCCTCGGAGAATTCGACCTCGTCGGCGTCCGCCAGGATCGTCTCGTAGTCGAGCGCCCCGCCCGGGAGCTCGTCACCGCCCGCTCCGACGAGGATGATATGCTTCGCCGCGATCCGATCGCGGAACTGCATGAACTGCGGCAACAGCACGCGATCGACGAGAATGACCGAGTCTTCCGCGTGGTTGACGATGTACGCCAGCTCGTCGGCGTGAAGGCGGATGTTCAGCATGTGCGCCACGGCACCCATCGACGGAACGGCGTAATACGCCTCGAGATGCTGATGATGATTCCAGCAAAACGTGGCGACGCGGTCGCCGCGACGTACGCCGAGCTTTCTCAGTGCGCCGATGAGACGTCGCGATCGCGCGAGCGTCTCACCGTACGTCGTGCGATGGATCGAGCGGTCGGCGTTCCGTGACACGATCGCTTTATGCGGATGCAGCGCAGCCGCCCGGCGCGCCATGGCGGGGATGGTGAGCTGGTAGTCCATCATGAGACCGTGCATGGCCGGACCTCCGTCTGCGGGCTGACAACAATACCGCAGCGCGCAGGACCCTTCCAGGCTGTTTCCCGCTCTTACGCCTGATCGAGCGCCGCCAAATCGTCGGGCGTATCGACATCCGGCGGAATCTCCCGATCGACGTCGACGAACGCGACGCGCGCCGGATCGCGCATGATCAACGGCCGCGCGCCGACATCACCCGTCAGCTCGTCGATCTCGCCGAACACCTCCCGCGCGAGCAACACCGGAGGAGCGACTCGTCCTCGAAATCGCGCCGCGACGATCGGCTGCTGCGTGACGCGCCATCGCGCGACGAGCAATGCGATGAGATCGGCATCGAGCAGCGGCTGATCGCCGAGGGCGACGACCACGGCCTCCGTCGTTGGAGGCACGGCCGATATGCCGCGCTTGAGCGACGTCGACAGACCGTCGCGCCAATCGATGTTCTCGACGACGAACACGCCGATGTCGGCGATCGCTCCCCGCACGCCCGCCCAGTCGTTTCCGATCACCACGATCGCGGCGTCCGTCGCATTGCGGAGCGTCATCGCCGCGTGCCGGACCAGCGGAACGCCCCGAAAGGACGCCGTCAGTTTCTGCGATCCGAACCGCGACGCGCCGCCGGCCGCGAGCAGCAATCCGACGATCATGTGGCGCCGCTCCGTGCCGCCCGATGCACCGTATCGAGCGCGAGCAACGCGCACTTCTTCCGCCCCGGCGGTGGCTCACCGTCGAGCGACACGACCATCCAGCCGGCGTCGATGGCCGCAACGTCCGTCAACGGCCGCCCGCGAATGTGCTCGGTGAGCAGCGACGCAGACGCGATGCAGAGCGCGCATGCGTCGGCCGTGAAGCGGGCGTCGACGATGGTGCCGTCGTCGACCAGCAGCTGGATGCGAATCCGATCGCCGCACAGCGGATTGGCGCCCTCCGCCGATCGGTTTGCCTCGGGCAACGCACCTCGATTGCGGGGATGACGGAAATGCTCGAGCACGATCGCGCGATACGCCGTCACGCACGCTTCCCACTGCGAACGGCCACGATCTCCGCGATGATCGACAACGCGACTTCCGGCGAGCTTTTTCCGCCAAGATCGAGGCCGATCGGTGTTCGAATTCTCGAAAGCTCGTCCTCGGTGAACCCTTCATCCGTCAGCAGCTCGCGAACCGCTTCTCCCCGCTTGCGGCTGCCGAGCATGCCGAGATAGCCGACCGGCGAACGCAGGAGCTCGCGCAGCACCGGCAGCTCGTACTTGTAGTCGTGCGCCACCAGAACGACGGCAACGCGCTTGTTCGCCGGAATCCCGGCCACGATCTCGGACGGCATCCCCACCACGATTTCGTCGGCGTCGGGAAAGCGGTCGCGCGTCGCGTACCGGTCGCGGCCATCGACGATGATGGTGCGCAAGTCGAGCTCACGCGCGAAGCGAGTGAGCGACATCGCGATCTGCCCGGCGCCCACGATCACGACCGTGGTCGGCGGCGCATACCGGTCGAAGAACAATCGCCGCGTACCAGTGGGTGTCGGGACGTCGTCGATCCGGGTGCCGCTGCGCAGAACGTCTTGCGCAACGTCGGCCGCGGCCGCGTCGAGCACGGGATCGCCGAGCGTTCCACGGCAGACGCCCTCTTCGTCCAACACCAGCGACGCCGAAGGGCCGTCGATCGGCGTCACCAGGACTGCGCCGACGCCACGCTCGAGCGCTGACTGCACCACGCGATGCGCCGAGGCGATCGGATCGTGCGCATCGGACGGCGTCACGCGCTCGACGAGCACGTCGACGGAACCTCCGCACGTGAGACCGATCTCCCACGCCTCGTCGTCATCGAGTGAGATCGACAACACTCGCCGCGACCCGCGCTCGAGGAGATCGTCCGCGGCCTCGATCACTTGTGCGTCGACGCACCCGCCGATCGTGACGCCGCCGAGCAGCCGGCCGCTGCGGCCGACCATCATCTTGGCGCCGAGCTTCTTCGAGCTGCTTCCCGTCGCGCCGATCAGCGTCGCCAGCGCCACCGCCGGCTCGTCGCGAAACATGGGCTCTTGGTCGTCGATGAGTCCTTGGGTCATGCGTGTCATCCTGAGGGCGGGGCGAGCGAACGGTCTGCTTTCCTGTGTCATCCCGATCCTTCGCGTCAGCGAAGCGAGGACCGGCTTTCCTGTTGCGCACGGCCCTTAGACTAGCTTCGATCGAGTGCGTTGAGCCAGAGGTGCCGGATCTCGCTCGCCCCCCGCGCATTCGGCTCGATCAACGACCGGCGCCAATACCACTGCTCGGCTTCGGCCGCCGTCACCCCGTGTCCCAGAAAATGCGCGTGAGCGTCGGCGACGAGAATGTTCGGCGTCCCGCGCGCGAGCCCGCGAATGTGCGCGTTCAGTCCGTGGAGCACGTCCAGCGGAAGCGGACCCGCGTCGTCGTAGACGCCTGGAATTCTTCCCGTGCCGTCCGACGGGTCATAGACGGTCGTGACGATGACCGTGGCGTCCGAGAACGACCCGCGCAGCGTGTTGAGAAGAAAGTCATACGCCTCGGCGACATCCGCGGCGATCTTCTCGAGCAACGCGCGGCGGGGCCGGTTGCCGAACGCGCTGAGCAGATCGTTTCCACCAACCGTCAGCGTGATCAGCGTACGCGCGTCGCTCGGCTCGACCTGTGGCAGCTGCTCCCCGAACACTTCGCCGATCGTCGCGCCATCGGTCGCAAAGTTCTCGAAGCGGAGGCGCGGGTAGCGGGACGACAGATCGTTGCCGCCATCGTCAGGCCACCGCTCTTCAGAGTTCTTGTATAGCAGCGACGCGGCACCCAGCGCCGCGACCCGGCCTGCCGACGGAACCCGCTCGAGCGACACGGCGACGTCGACCTCTCCCGCATCGAGCGCGGGATACAGGTCGATCGACATGGAATCCCCCAGCGCGATGTAGCGGTCGAAGCGAGGGTCGAGGGTCAAGGGTCGAGGGTCGAGGGTCGAAGGGGCGAGGCTCAAGGGACAGGCTCAAGGGACGAGGCTCGAGGGGCGAGCGTTTGGGGCGTGGATCCTGACGCGAAGTCGACCCTCGACCTTCAACCCTCGACCCTCAACCCTCGACCCTCAACCCTCGCGTTGCAAGAACGCGCATCACCACTTCACCGATCTTGTTGTTCGGCGTGCTGGCGCCCGCCGTCACTCCCACCGTGACGGGGCCCGGCGGAAGCCATGCGGTGGCGTCCGCCTCGGTGTGCTGCACCTGCGCGAGACGATAGTGAATCGACCGCGCTTCCGGATCGATCCCCTCAGCGGTTTCGATGTGGTACGTCGGCACGTGATCAGCGCACATTGCCGCAAGAGAGATCGTGTTGCTCGAGTTGAATCCGCCGATCACGACCATCACATTCACTCCCGACTCGAGCAGCTCGCGCACGGCATCCTGACGTTCTTGCGTGGCGCTGCAGATCGTATCGAAGCTGCGAAAGCACGACGCTCGCGCCTCGGCGCCTCGCCCACGTTCCATCGCTGCCCCGACCTCTTCGGCGATCGCCAGCGACTCGCGGGCCAGCATCGTCGTCTGGTTCGCGACGCCGATCCGCTGCAAATGCCGCGTCGCATCGAAGCCGGGTGACACGGCGTGTGCGAATTTCCTCATCAACTCGTCCGCCGGAATCTCGCCTTCGATGTACTGACAGACGATGCGCGCTTCGTCCATGTTGCGGACGATGAGATAATGTCCCTCCGGATACTTCCGCACCTGCGACGCCGTCGCCCGCGTCTCCTCGTGGTAATACTTGCCGTGGATGAGCGCCGTGAAACCATCCCGTGCGTAGCTCTCGACACGCTTCCAGACATTGAGGACGGATCCGCACGTCGTATCGACGAGAATGCATCCGATCGCGCGCAGCGCCGCGAAGTCGTCGATCGTCACGCCGAAGGCCGGCATGATCACGACGTCCTCGGGCGTGATTCGGCTGAAATCGAAGGTCCCCGTCGGCTCCGGCCGCTGCAAGATCTCCACGCCCAACTGCCGCAGTCGGTCGTTGACCGGCGGGTTGTGGATGATCTCGCCAACAAGGAAGGTGCGACGATCCGGAAACTTTCGGCGCGTCTGGTACGCGTATTCCACCGCCCGTTCGACACCGTAGCAGAATCCGAATTCGCGGGCGAGCCGGATGGTAACGTCTTCTACTCGAAGAACATAGGACTCGGAACGCAGCCGGTCGACCAAGCGGCCCTCATAGTCGGCGGCGAGGTCGTCCTGAACGTCGGCCTTGAGCCCGAAACCCTTACGGAAATAAGTAGATGCTTCACTCGGCAGCGGCGACGTCATGTTGTAAATCTAACGGCCGCGTCATAGGATAGCCCATGCTTCCGCCCCCTGCCCGAATCACGATTCCGTGATCGCGACAACGCCACAGACCGCGGACGCATTGCGACCTCCGCTGCTACGACCGCCGGCAATCATGAAGGGCGATACGATCGGCGTCGTCTCGCCGTCGTATGCGCCGAAGCTCGGCTGGCTCTTCCGCGGCGTCCGCGCGCTCGAGCGCGCCGGCTTCAGTGTTCGCCTCGACCCCGAGATCGAGAAGCTGCCGCGCTTCACGCGCGCGGAAGACGAACGGCGCGCCGAAAACCTCATGGGGGTGTGGCTTCAACCCGACGTCAAAGCCGTCATCGCGAGCACGGGCGGCTATGGTGCCGTGCGATTGCTGCCGCACCTCGATCCCGCGGTGTTCCGCAATAATCCGAAGTCGCTCGTCGGCTACTCGGACATCACGGCGCTCCACCTGTGGTTGATGAAGCGCGCGAATCTTCGCTGCTTTCACGGGCCGACGGTCGACGATTTGATCCCGAGCGTGCGCGACCCGACGCTGTCGTCGCTCATCACAGCGCTCACAACGCCATGTCCGATGAAACCGATCGGGCGCGAGCTGTCGCGTGCCGTGCGCCCCGGAAAGGCCACAGGCCGCCTCGTCGGTGGGAATCTGTCGCTGGTGCAGCAGACGATCGGCACGTCGTACCAGATCGACATGGATGGCGCGATTCTCTTCATCGAGGAGACGCGTGATCCGATGTCGGTCGTCGACGAGCGTCTCGTGCATTTGCGCGCGGCCGGATTGCTGGAGCGCGTCGCGGGTTTCGTGTTCGGACAGTTGTCGCTCGACCGCTCCGAGGAGGACGAGTTCGAGGACTTTCTGCTCGACCTCATCTCCGACCTCGACGTACCGGTGCTGATGGATTTTCCGGCGGGCCACGAGAATCCGAATCTCACTATTCCATTTGGTACGGAAGTCGACTTGGTCGTTGAAGATCAGCGTGGATGGATCGTCTATCGGGAGGACGCGCTCTGCGTCCCTGGTCAGGACTGATCATTGGTCTCGATGCCCGAGCATTATGACCTCGTGGTCATCGGCTCCGGACCGGCCGGCGAGAAAGGCGCAGCGCAAGCAGCATACTTCGGCAAGCGGGTCTGCATCATCGAGCGCGCGCCGAAGCCGGGCGGCGCGGCCATCAACACAGGCACCGTGCCGTCGAAGACGCTGCGCGAAACGGCGCTGTACTTTTCCGGGCTGCGCCAGCGCGGTTTGTACGGCGTTGACTATTCTGTAAAGCGCGATATCACGATCGCGGACTTCATGTTTCGCGAGCGCTCGGTCGTCGAAGCGGAGTGGCGGTTGATCGACGACAACATCAAGCGGCACGCGATCACGCAAGTCCAGGGCAGCGCGCGTCTCGTCGACGCCCACACCGTCGAGGTCACGCGCTTCCGCGAAGAGCCGCGGCGAATCACCGCGGACGTCTTTCTCGTCGCCACGGGATCGCAGCCGCAACAACCGGACGGAGTTCACGTCGATGGCCGGGTCGTCTTCGATAGCGACACGCTGTTGACGCTCGACCGGATTCCCACGTCGATGATCGTCGTGGGCGGCGGGGTCATCGGCTGCGAGTATGCATGCATCTTTGCCGCGCTCGGCGTGCATCTGACGATCGTGACGAACAAGCGGCGGCTGCTCGCGCACCTCGACGCCGAGGTGAGTGAGGCGCTCCGGCAGCAGATGACGTCGCGTCTTGGCGTCTCGGTCTTCGTCGACGGCGACGCGTCGAATCTCTTCGTCGAGGGTACGCGCGGCGTCATCCGCCTCGGTGACACGGAGATTGCCGCGGACTGCGTGCTGTTCTGCGCCGGGCGAATCGGCGCGACCGCGGGACTCGGTCTGGAAGACGTCGGTGTGCGAACGAACGCCCGCGGCTACATCCTCGTCGACGATCACTATCGCACGAGCGTCGCGAACATCTACGCGGCCGGAGACGTCATCGGGTTTCCCGCGCTTGCCTCGACGTCGATGGAACAGGCACGTGTCGCGATGTGTCACGCGTTCGAGTTGCGATACAAGCAGGCGGTCGCCGGCGTGATCCCGTACGGCGTGTACACGATTCCCGAGATTGCCACCGTCGGCCGCAGCGAAGAGGAGCTGCAGTTGGCGAAGATCGACTTCGAGTGCGGCCGCGCCCACTATCGAACGAATGCGCGCGGCCAGATCATCGGAGATCTCGACGGCTTCGTGAAGCTCGTCTTCCGCGCCGACAATCAGCAATTGCTCGGCGTCTCGATCGTCGGCGAGAACGCGAGTGAGCTCATTCACATCGCGATGGCGTGCCTGTCGTTCGGCGGCACGATCGATTTTTTCATTCAGAGCGTCTTCAACTATCCGTCGCTCGCCGAGGTCTACAAGTACGCCGCGTACGACGGATTGCAGGCGCTCGCGCGACGCCACGCACGGCAGGCGAGTCTTCCATCGGAGACGCCGCCGCGACCGGTGATCACACGGTCCTAGCGCCGTGCGGCGTACGGCGCTCGAGCTCCTGAATGACAATGGAGATCGACGAGTCCGTCGTCATTCCGAGCGAAGCGAGGAATCTGCTTTTCGCCGCACGCCTTTCGCCGCACGCGATTAGTATCGATTCGTTCACAATTCACTCGCGAATGCCGCAAATGTACACGCGAGTCCCCGGGGCCGTTAGAGGCCGAACGCTGCGATCTCCGCGCGGAAAAACGGTCGCACTGTCGCTTGCTGCGCGAGGCTCGGCGGGATATGCTTGCAGACCTTCGCAGCCGACGATGCTCACACTCACTCCGACCTCAGACTCCGCTCCTGGCGGAACGTACGCACCACCGCGCGTCGCCGCCGAGCGCTCACCCTTCGTGTTTGTCGGCGAACGACTGTGGCTCGACTTCGTCAACTGTGAGCAAGGCCTTCGGCGTTTCGACGCGTTGCGCGATTTCGAGACGCTGGTGCGCTGGCTCGAGGCGGCGTCGATCCTCGACGGCGAACGCGCGAGCGGCATTCGCCGCCGCGCGCAACAACAGCCGGCCGGCGCCGCCGCGGCACTCGTCGACGCGCGGCGCGTCCGCGGCGCGTTGCGCGCGCTCGCCGAGCGGGGCCCGATGAGTGAACGCGTACGTGCCGATGGACTCGCGGAGATCAATCGCGTGCTCGGACGCAGCGCCGGTACGCGACGCGTCGATCTCCGCTCCGACGGCACGTTCATTCGCTCGTTCGTTCCCGTTGGCGACGCCTTTGCCGGACTCGTGATCCCGGTCGTCGAGTCGGCGGCGGACGCGCTCATTCTTGGAGAGCTGTCGCGCGTGCGCCGCTGCGCCGATCCGCGCTGCCAGCGCGTCTTCTTCGACAATACGAAGAACGGTCGACGGCGCTGGTGTGACATGGCGACGTGTGGGAATCGCGCCAAGGCAGCCCGTCATCGGGAGAAGCTGAAGGCGCATTGAGTCCGGTCGTCGAAGTCGTTCGCACGTATCTCGAGCTGCGCTCTCCAGCGCAGCTGCGGGCGTCGCGAACCGACGATCCGTCCGTTCGCTTCGTTCGGCGACGCGACATCGCCGTCGACCACTATCGCCGGCTCTATCGCGCCGTCGGCGCCCGGTGGCGGTGGACCGATCGCAACGCGTGGTCCGACGCTCGCCTCGCCGAATACCTCGGACGCCCGACGGTGTCGGTGTGGGAATGCCTCGTCGATGACAAGACGGCGGGCTTCTTCGAGCTCGAGCAGGGAGACGACGGCGACGTCGAGATCGCGTACTTCGGTCTCGTCGAGGAATTCATCGGTCGGGGATTGGGCAAGGCGATGCTGACGCGCGCCGTCGAGGCGGCGTGGGCACTGAAGCCGGCTCGCGTGTGGTTGCACACGTGCACACTCGACTCACCGCACGCGCTGCCCAACTACTTGGCCCGCGGCTTCGCGCAGGTGCGCACGGAAACCTACGTGGCACAGTTCTCTGATTAGAAAACTTTAGAAAACTGATATTTGGTACCAGCTACGGGGTAGTCGGTGGCAGGTATCAGGTATCACGTATCAGGTATCAGGTAACAGGTATCAGGTATCGGGTACAGGTATCAGGTATCGGGTACCAGGTATCAGGTATCGGGTATCAGGTACCAGGTACCAGGTACCAGATACCAGCGACGCAGGAGCTGTTCGGTTTTTTGCTGTCACCTGTCACCTGGCACCTGGCACCACCTGGCACCTGGCACCCGGCACCTGGCACCTGGCACCACCTGGCACCTGGCACCTGGCACCTGGCGCCCGGCATCTGGCAATTGTCATCTGGCAATTGTCATCTGGCAATTGTCATCTGGCAATTGTCATCGGCCACGGCGCCTCTTGTGTCGCGGCGGCTTGAAGCCGCCTTTCCGACGCCGGCGGCCGTCCTCGCCATCCCCAACCACGCGGCGATGATCCTTCAACTCGCCCGCCACCTCGCGTGACCGCCGCTCGCGCTTCCGCTCGTGCCGCTCGCGGCGATGCTCCTCGTGCGCCCGCTCGAGATCGGCGAGCTCCTTCTCCGTGAACGGCCGATCCAATTCCTCCTGGAGCTCGTCCAGCGTATTCGCCCTCGCCGCCCCGCGCGCACCGCGCGTCACGATGAAGCGCAGTGGCCTGTCCAGAACGGGCAACTCTTCGTGCGAGAGCGTTCGCGCCAGCTTCTCCGGCAGTCGCAACCGCGCCACGCCGAATTTGCCTCCATCGCTCTCCTCGACGTCGTAATGAATCTCCACGTCCTTCCCGCGCACTGCCACGGACGACGGCAGCGCCGCATACCGCTCGCGCACCTCGAGCGGCACGAACATGTCCGCGCGCACCTCGAGCGGCGCGTGACGGAAATCCGCGATCGAGTTGACGCCCGCGAGTTGCTGCTCGTACACCGACGCGAGCTCGGCGAACCCCAAGCGCGGCGTTTGTCCTCCCGATCGGCGATACGTCTCGCGCACGGCGTCGATTGCCGCCTGGTTTCGTCGCGCGCCCGGGTGCCGCGCTTCGCCCCGCGCCATCGCCTCGGCCAGCGTGCGCCGGGCGCTATTAGCAAGTTCTGATGGGAATTCGTCGATCGCGTCCAGCTCGCGCTCGAGCTCGAAGCCGTGGTACTCGACGCGGCGGCGCAGGACCAGCGGCGATCGGCGGCTGTCGGGATTGTAGACGAGCTCTCCTTCGGTGACCTGAGCATACGGCCGGAGCAAGTCGTACGGGATCTGCGTCCCCTCGATCGACGCACGCGGCACGCCGAACTTGTCGGCGAAATACCGCAGCTCGCCGGTGATCGGCCCCCAGCTTCCGCACACGCTCGTCTTCGACACGCGCGCGTCGTCGCCGTTCGGCAACCGCTCGTCGATCACCAGGGTGAATGGCATGAACTGCGCGAGCAGCGACTGGAAACTCCGCAGCGTTTCCTCACCCGCGTTCGCCATTCGGCTCGGCAGCGGTAGACCGATCGATCGATAAATGCTCGCCATGCCCAACGCCGCATCCTCGATCGACTTGATGAGCGCACCTCGACGCTCCGCCCACCGCTCGATCCGCTCTTCGTCGAATAAATGCCGCGGCAGCCCGTACACCGTTCCCATTCGCCCGGCTGATTGATACGCCTCCGCGTACAGGTTATACGCCGTGAGGTGGTCGCTGCCCGGAACGATCAGACCGTCGAGATCGCGGTCTTCCCGCGTCATTCGATGCAGCGACTCCACCGATGCCATGACGGAAAGAAACGGCACCAGATCGTCGTCCGCGTTCACGAGCAGCTCCGCCCAGGCGCGTTCGACGGGCATCGCCTCGACCAGGCGACCGTAGCCGGTGAGGCGCCCGTGCTCGACGATGCCTCGCTCCTCGAGAAGAGCGAGTGCGTTGCGATACGACATCTTGTCGAGCGGAACGGGGAGCTCCAGCTCGTCCGCCCGCACCCCGAGCGCCGCGCACGTGATGGCGACGCGCTCGGAATCGCCCGCGAGCTGAAACTCGGGCTCCGTCGGCTGTAGATGCGGAAACTGGATGTCTCGATCCGACAGGATGAACACGCGGCCGCCCTCGACGCGCCCGTGAACGCGCCCGGCCATTTGCAGAATCTCGTTCGCGCCGAGGTGTTCCTGCGTCAGCACGTTGCGTCCGTGATCGATGACGTTGAAGAACTTCGTGTCGTCGATGATCACGGTGTCGAGGCCACGCACGTTCAACGCGCTTTGGCCGGCCGCCGTCATCGCGAGGAAGTACGGCTTCTTTTCGCCGCCCTCGAGAAAGGGCCGCAGAATCCGGATCGGCTCACCGCCGTGGTAGAACGCGGTATTGATCCGCGGCGCCGACTGCTGCACGTGCTCGGCCGCCTCCTCGACGCCGCGTCGCGTCGGAACGAAGAGTGCCACGCCACGCCGCTGTTTGGTGAGCTGCCTCAAGAAACCATCATCCAAAAACTGTAATGGCTTCTTGTTGAGGACACGGACCTGTGCCGCTTTGCTGGGATCGAAGTCGTAGACCTCCAGCACGTCGGCCGAGTCGAGGTATTTCGCGTAGAAGTCGGGATTGACCGTTGCCGACAGCCAAACGAATCGACAGCCGACGCGTTTGCCCAACGCGAGGCACAGCTCCAGCTCGGCCGACGTCTGGTGGATCTCATCGACCACCATCGTGTCGCTGGCCAGAATGTCGCCCTCCTCGAACCAGCGGCGCGCGATGCCTGTCGTGACGATGATCAGGTTCCACGTCGGCGTCTCGGGCGTCGCTTCCCGTTCGCGATTGACCACGCCGACCTTGAGCTCCGTCGTCCCGAGGATCTCCTCGGCGATCGGACGAATCGCGAGCGTCTTGCCGGTTCCCGTGCCGGCGACAATGCCGAAACCGCGGCCCGATCGCGCGAGCTCGCGCACTCGTCGGCCGTGGTTTTTCTCGAGAAACGTCTCGATGTGGAGTTGAACCGCCAGCTCGATCGTCTCGCAGGCCGCACGCGTCGGTGCGATGACGATCACCCTCCCCGTCGGGGGCTCAGCCTTGACGAACGATTCGTGGTCGGGAAGGTACGGATCGCGAACGTTTCTTTGCACGGAGGGCGGTGAAGCAAGGACGAGACCGCCCGAGAACCGTGCTCAGTCTTCGGGCGGCCGCTTGGGCAGAATCTGTGGCAGGGGCCTTTTCACGCCGGTGAAGCCCTTTACTTCGGGAGGCAGCTTCGATTTGTCGCTTGGTTTCGATTTCGACGAATCAGCGAAGTCGTCGCCGAAGATGACCTGCGCGTTCTCGGGGCGATTCTTGATTGCCGTCGGGCAATCCGTCGCCGCAGGCTGCTGCGCCGCGGGAACGCCGTCGATCCAAATACGACACATGCCCTTCGGGGGACGCGCGTCGGCGGGAATGGTTGCTTTCCGGGCAGTATCCTTCGGCGCGCCGCGCTGCGCCATGGCGGGCGCTGCTGCGGCGAGCATCAATGCCATCGATAGAACCACACTGAACTGCTTCATCTTGCCTCCAGCTTCTGCCCACACTGCGGAGCGGCGCATGATGACAGGGCAGAGCCGATGCCACGATAACGCCGCAGTGTTACAGCCGGAAGACTAACGATTTCAAGTACTTAGAAGAAACACTGTATACATATTTCCCGTCACAGTGTCCGTGAGGCAGGAATGCGGTGTCCTTGTCGTGAGACGGATGAGCTAGGCGGCTGACGGGCGCCAGGCGTGCCTGATGCGCCAGGTGTGCCAGGTGCCAGGTGCCAGGTGCCAGCGACCGACATGGACGGCCGCGCGGACGCGCGGCTTTATTGCGGACGCGCCCAGCGCATCCCGAGGTTTACCAAACCGCGAGCGCGCGAAGCGCCGCATTCCGTTTTGCTGGCGCTGGCGCCAGGTACCTGGTACCTGGTACCTGGTACCTGGTACCTACCTAGCACCTGCCTGGTACTGCGTGCCACCTGACTAATCTCCAAAACTGATCCCCGTCATTCTCGCCGTCTGAACGACATCATGATTTGGATCAACTCGCTTGGGCTCGCGCAGCGCCTCCTCGATCGTGATCGTCACGATGTATGGTGATTGAAGCGCCACCATGTGCCCCCACTTCTCGTCGGCAATCGCCTGCACCGCCGCGCCGCCGAAGCGCGTCGCCAGCAGGCGATCGTAGCCCGTCGGCATCCCGCCCCGCTGAAGATGGCCGAGCACGAGCGACCGGGACTCTTTCCCGGTGAGCCGCTGGATCTCTCTGGCAATCGGTTCGCAGAGCCCGCCGACGCGCTTCGCTTGACCGGGGAGCGACTCGCCCATGACGGATACTTCTCCCCCCCGAGGATACGCGCCTTCGGCAACCACGACGATCGAGAAGTGCCGGCCCGCGCGATCTCGCGACATGATCTTCTGACAGACCTTGTTGAGATCGTACGGGATCTCGGGAATCAGAATGACGTCGGCCGTTCCAGCCAATCCGGAGTGAAGCGCGATAAACCCCGAATCGCGGCCCATCACCTCCAGCACGATGACCCGATCGTGGCTCTCGGCAGTCGTGTGCAGCTTGTCGATGGCCTCGAGCGCCGTGTTGACCGCCGTGTCGAACCCGAATGTCGTGATCGTTCCGCTGACGTCGTTGTCGATCGTCTTCGGCACGCCGACGATGCGCATGCCCTTGTCGCAAAGACGCTGCGCGATAGCGAGCGATCCGTCGCCGCCGATCGAGATGAGCGCGTCGATCCCGTGACGCGTTGCCGCCTCGATCAGCTCATCCGATCGGTCGATCTCACCCATCGAGCCATCTGCCTGCCGATGGGGATAGTGAAACGGATTCCCGCGATTCGTCGTGCGCAGGATCGTGCCGCCGAGGTGCGCAATGCCGCGGACGGACTCGCGCGTCAACGGTATTACCTCGTCCTCGCCCAGCAGCCCGGCAAACCCCCGTTTGATTCCGAGCACCTCCCAACCGCGATTGATCGCCGAGAGAACGGCGGCGCGGATCACGGCGTTGAGGCCGGGTGCGTCGCCCCCTCCGGTCGATATGGCGATTCTCATTCTATATCGATGATCGTCGGCGGCGTCATCGTCTCACCGCGGAAAAGAGGACGGTGGAACGTGAAGGCGACGGCGAACGACCACGCGCTCTCGGCATCCGTTGTTCCGTTCCGCTGTTTCGCCGTTCCACCGTTCCACCGTTCCACTCGTTCACCCTCCGCCCGCCAAAAGCGCGACGATCTCCCCCGCCCGGGCATGACGCCCGGTTTTCGATTTCTCATACACCGGTTTCCCGTCGAGGCTGACCTCGAACCGCCCTCCCCCTGAGGGGACCAGCGTGACGTTGGCCTCGGGAAAGCGCCCACGAATCTCCGCCGCCAAACTGGCGGCGCGAGGTTCGTAGTTTCACATCGTGCAGTATTCGATCGTGACTCGCATGAGCGAAAAGATACAGGGATCCTTGGGCCATCTGAACGCCGGCCAAGTAGAGCCTGGTCACGGACGAGCACTACAGCCCGCGAACACGGGCCGTCAGCGGGAGATCGGGATGTTGTTCACCGCGGCGATGCGTGAGATCGTCGAATCCTGTTTGATGACGACGATGCGCAGCGAGTCCAGATCGCTCTGCACCTGAGCCAGGTCGTTCCGCAGTCCGTTGATCTCCGTAGCGGCGTCGCTCAGCTGCTGCGCCACGTTGGCGTTGACCCGTTGGTTCGTGCAGGCGGCGACGACGACGGATGCACTGATCAGGATGATGAGACGCGTCGTGCGCATGGGTAGCAGGTGTGAGGGTGGAAGGTTTGGAGATGCGGCAAAATGATTGTGCACCGCCGTCGAGTCGAGATTCTATTGACGCATGCGACGCGGCGGCTTCTCCTTGCTCGAGATCGTGGTGGGCATCGCCATCGCGGGGCTCATCCTGGGCATGGCGGTCCCGCGCTTGGCGGCGCTCCGTAACGGTGCGGCGGTCCGGGCAGCCGTCGGCGAACTCGGCGCAATCTTTTCGTTGGCGCGGCACGAGGCAATCGCGAGACGCGCACCCGTTGCGGTCGTGTTGCATGCCTCGCCCGCGTCCGTCGAAGTCCGTTCAAACGGTCAGCGCATTCTCGCGAGACCGCTCGCCGCGGTGTATGGTGTGACCCTCGAGACCAACCGCGACTCGGCGGTGTACGATCCACGCGGGCTGGGGTATGGGGTGTCGAATCTCACGGTGACTGTTCATCGCGGAGAGATCGTTGACACATTAACTATGTCCCGATTGGGTCGCGTGCGCTGGTAGTGCAGGGCCGCTGGTCCGCGAGGATTTCAGTCAAGAGATTTCTGTATCGGTCGTTTTGTCGCGGGTGGCGCTCATGTGGAGCGCTAACCGGCAACGAGTTCATGTGACCGGTTGCACCAGGGGGTGGGTTATAGGAAAGGAGATGAGCGACGATGCCGCCGATGTTCAACGCGTGCTGGCCGGCGACGTTGACGCTTACGCCGCGTTAGTCGATCGATACTATGATCGCTGCGCGCGGTTCGCGATTCGGATGCTGGGTAACCGCGACGACGCGGAGGATGCGCTGCAAGCGACTTTCTTGCGCGCATATAAAGCCCTCAATCGGTATCAGGAACGCGATCGCTTCAGTGCGTGGCTGTATCGGATTTTGGTGAATCAGTGTCGGAGCATCGCGGCCCGTCGTGCGCATCGTGAACGTGTATTCGTCCGGGAAGAAGCACTGCTGTTGAACGCGCAGGATCGCACGCCGAATTGGTCCGGTGAAGAGGAAGAATTCGTGCAGCGCGTGTTGAGTGAGCTGGACCCGTTGTTGCGAGAGGCGTTTCTCCTGAAGCATATCGAAGAGCTGAGTTACGAAGAGATGTCCTCGCTGACTGGTGTGGGCGTCTCCGCATTGAAGATGCGCGTCAAGCGCGCGTGTGATCGGCTGAGAGATCGCTGGGATCGGATCAAGAATGACTGACTCGGAGCTGCATCCCTACGTAGAACTGATCGCCCGCGAGGCGAGACGTCCGGTCGTGACTGACCCGGCGGCTCGCGAACGCATCATGGCGGCGGTTCGCGCCGAGTCGCCGCCGCGCCGTCGTCATTTCTGGCAGCGCGCGATTCAGCCCCGCGCGTTCACGCTCTCCCCCGCGGCCGGCGCACTGCTCGCCGCGGGCCTCGTCGGCATCGGTGTCGTTGCCGGCGGGTTTCGCTTTAACCGGGACGGCCAGATCTCGGTCGGCGCACCCGTGCGTGCTCCCCAGCTCCCGGTTTCTGACACCGTCGTCAAGTTCGTCTTCTCCGCGCCCAAGGCTTCGCATGTCTCTCTAGTTGGAGACTTCAATGGTTGGGATGGCGAGAAGAACAAAATGGTCCGCGCCGGGAACAGCGGGATGTGGACCGTGACGCTGCCGCTGACGGCCGGTCGTCATCTGTATGCTTTCCTGGTGGACGGAACCTGGCACCCCGACCCAACGGAGCCGACTGCAGGCGACGATGGGTTCGGCCACGCCAACTCCGTCAGGATTGTCGCGAGAGGAGTTGGGCTGTGATCCGCTTGCTGTCGCGCCGTATTCACTCGCTGCCCGCCATCTGCGCGGCGAGCATGATGGTCATCGTCGGCTCGCTGCCCGCCGCGGGCCAGGACCAACCCGATCCACTCGCTCGCCTCGACGGTCCCACGCGTTTCGCGATCGAGGCAACGATCGATTCCGCGTATGCGGCAGGTTTGCCCGGCGCAGCGCTCTACTCGCGGGTCCTGGAAGGAATCCAGAAGAAGGCGGACAGCAAAAGGATTCTCGCCGCTGTGCGTAGGCTGCTTGGCGAGCTCAAGACCGCAAGATCGGTCCTGGGCCCGGTGCCAAACGAGGAGTTGACGGCGGCCGCTGCCGTCCTCGAGCAGGGGGCAAAAGCGGAGCAGCTCGCGGCCTTCAAGAACCCGAAAAAGGGACGAAGCGACCTCCAGGCGTTCACCGTCTGGGCCGATCTCATTCATCGAGGCGTATCGCTGGACGACGCATCCGGTGCGATAGCCAAGCTCTGGCAGGAAGGAGCGGACGACATGACGTTCCGTCGCTTGTGGAACGACGTTCAATCCGATATTTCTTCAGGGCTGAAACCAGGCGACGCATTGTCGAACCGGATTCGCGAATCGCCCACGCGGCCTCCGCCAAAGTCGAACCCGGAGGAGTAGCGAGGCAAGCCAGAAGCTCGAGGTGACATGTACGAGCGAAAGGTCGCCACTCTTGCCGTTGGACTAGCGCTGCTGGTTCCCGTGCCGCGGGGACTTGCAGCGCAACTCGTCTCGAGGATCGAGTCGAAGCTCGAGGCGGGACAGTACACGGTATCGGATGGCGTCCTTCCCATGAGCGGGCTCCGCTTCGCTCCCACGATTCAGTTCGAGCTGCCGCACGCCACGCTCCGCGCTCGCGGAGCCGCCTTCCTCTCCGAGCAAGCACTCCAACTCGCCGACGGCTTCGTCTCCGGCACGTTCACGTCGCCCACGGTTTACGGCGTCCGCGCCGAGATGATCGGCAACGCGAGCCGGGCGGTCGATGAGCGTTCTCTTGGCACGGATCAGATCGACGTGCAGACCCGCGTTCATGTGCAGTTCCGCAAGCACGGCGGCGTGTGGTTCGGCGGCGGGGTCGCGCGTCCCTGGCGTGTCGCCGTCATCTCCTCGGCCGAGATCAGCGACCTCGGAGCCTGGGCCAAAGTCGGCGACGCGACGCGCAAGCTGGGCGTCGCGACATTCACGACGACCTTTACGAATTTCTCATTTACGAAGGTCGCGTCCGTGCACGACACCGCGAGCGCCTCACTGTCCTGCGGTGTCTCCACCTTGCCGATGGTCGCCGCCGGCATGGCCGCTCGGCCGCTGTTCAACGAAGTCCCGGCCAGCACCGGGTGTGAACGCCAATCGCGCTTCGGCGACCTCGAGGGTGTTCTCCACTGGGATCTCGGCGCGCTCGAGTTGACGGCGCAGACGGGCTATCGCTTCGGCGATTCGTATGACGTCACCGGTGACTCGCGCCGCTGGACGTCGGCGATGGCGACGATGTGGCTGAACGAGCGAGTGGCCTTCATCGCCGGCGGTGGACGGCAGCCCGCGCTTCCGCTGCGCGGCCTGCCCGCGCGCAGCTTTGGTATGGCCGGGTTCGAGCTGGCGTACTGGCCACTCTCGAAGAATTCGGTTCCGGTTTCGATTCCTCACACGCCCCTGATCAAAACCTTCGAGTACCACTCGGCGAGCGGTGGGCTGCAGAAGATCACGATTCGCGTCGGTGGCGTCGAACGCGTGGATGTCATGGGCGACTTCAGTGATTGGAGTCCCCTCACGCTCTTACGCCGGGGCCGCGACACGTGGGAGCTGTCGATCCCCATGTCGGCGGGAATGCATCAGATCAACGTGCGCGTCGACCGCGGACCGTGGATCGCTCCTCCCAACATGCCGACGATAAAGGATAGCTTCAACGGCGAGGTGGGCCTTCTCGTCGTCAGCCCCGACAAGAACCACTGAGCAACGCGCGACGCTGAACGCGCAACGCCTAACGCACGTTCGAGGCGCACCAAGCCATGGTGTGCCTTTTTTGTATTCGGGAGCTCAAGAGAGCCACCAGACTCGGGTGACGCTGCGGAGCGTTGCGGCGTTTGGCGGAGAGGATGATGTTGCCCAACGCTGAAGGAGGTATCTCGATGCGCATCTCGTCCGTTCGTTCTCTCTGTCTGGCGGCGATACTCGCGGCCGCGTGTGCCCGTTCCGAGCTGTCGACCCAGCCCTCGGATGCCGCATTCAGCGAGCGGTTCGACTTCGTCACCGACTCAATGTCTTACACGCTGCAGCGCGGAAGCGTGGGCTTCGAAGGCCGCATCCGTGTCGCGTATACCAATCGAACATCCGAGACGTCGTACATCGTCAATTGCAACGGCGCCACGAGTCTCGTTCTGCAGAAGCGCGTCGGCGATGCGTGGGTCACCGCGTGGGCCCCGGTAATACCGCTCTGTCTGAGCCAGCCGATCACCACTGCTGCCGGCGCCCACCAGTCCATGAACGTGGTCGTGTTCGGCGGCTTTCGCGGCAGCAATTTTTTTCCGCAATTCTCCGTGGCAGACGCCGAGATTCCGGGCACGTACCGGATCGTGTGGCGCGATCTTCTGAGCTCTTACCAGGACAAATTGCCGTTCGGAACACCGCTCGCCGAAGAGCATCGGGTTTCCAATACGTTCACCCTTACGATTCCGCAGTAGCGCCGGGCGTAGCCTGGAATGACAGAGGCACACCGCCCGATCGGTGTGCTTCTGTCATTTCCGCGTTTGGCGTTGCGCGTTCCTGCGCGTCAGTCCGCGGCCACCGTTCCGAAATCGAAACCGGGAACCGAGATCCGCGGAATCGGCTGACCGATCACTCGCTCGATCGATTTCACCATCGCGATCTCATCAGGCGCCATGAAGGTGAATGCGTCGCCTTCTTTCGCGGCCCGACCCGTTCGGCCGATCCGGTGGACGTAATCCTCGGCTTGCTGCGGCACGTCGTAATTGACGACGTGCGTGATGCCTGAGATGTCGAGCCCGCGCTGAGCGATGTCGGTCGCGACGAGAACGCGCACCTTGCCGCTCTTGAAGTCCTGCAGCGCTTTCGTGCGTTGCGGTTGCGTCTTGTCGGCATGCATCGCCGTCGCTTCAATATTCTCTCGTTCCAGATGTCTCACGACGCGGTCGGCCCCGTGCTTCGTTCGCGTGAACACGAGCACCGAGTCGAGTGACGTCTCCCGCAGGAGCGACGCGAGAAGGGCGCTCTTGCGATCGCGAGGGACGGGGTATACGGCGTGTGTGACGGTGCTGGCGGCCGACGAACGCCGTCCGACCTGAACGACGACCGGCTTTCGCAAATACTTACGGGCGAGCGCCTCGACTTCCGGCGGCATCGTGGCGCTGAAGAGCAGCGTCTGCCGGTAGCTCGGCAATTCCGACACGATGCGATTGATCTGCGGCGCAAAGCCCATGTCGAGCATGCGGTCAGCCTCGTCGAGCACCAGCACCTCGAGATCGTCGAAGACGACGTTCTGGCGCTCGACATGGTCGATCAAGCGACCGGGCGTAGCCACGACGATGTCCACGCCGGCACGCAGCGCCTTTTGCTGCGGCTCGATCGGCACGCCGCCGTAGACCGAGGCGACGCTGAGCTCGGAATGTCTCGCATACTTGTGGACGCTCTCTTCGACCTGCACACACAGCTCACGTGTCGGTGTGAGGACGAGCGCTCGCGTGCGCCGCGGACCGCCGAGTAGTCGATCGACCATCGGCAGTGTGAATGCCGCGGTCTTGCCGGTTCCCGTTTGCGCCAGGCCCATGACGTCGCGCCCGCGGAGGATCAGCGGAATTGCCTGCGCCTGGATTGGAGTCGGGCTTCGATACCCTGCGTCGTGAACCGCTCGTAAAACTCGGTGAGAGAGACCAACGTCGTCGAATGTTTCCTGTTCCGACTGCTCCGGTTGTTCCGTCTCGCCCGCTTCTCCTCCCGCTGGTCCTTCAATTGTCTCGGTCGCCATGATCCCTGTCGCTGCGCACCAGGGCCGCGTCCCCGGGACCCTCCCGGGACTGGTGTCTGAAGATGCCGGCGCGCAGAGGGCGCACCGACGATGTGTGCGAGACGTCCGGCCTCGCTATCACGGAGAGGTAGCGGCCCGCGCAATTGGTGCGCGTCGTCCTCCGTGTCCGCGACCGTCCTGGCCGTCGCCTAAGCGACCCCCGCCGCGGAAGCCTAATTGTAATTCGTTGTGCTACTTACTGCTACTCGGCCGAGCGATGACGCGGTCGCGCAGAGCGTCCGCGACGATGTCATACACGACCTCGGGTCGCTCCTCGTGCACGCAATGTCCACCGTCGATCGTGTGAACCTTCGCGCCCCGCAACCGTTGCGCTGATGGGTGCGCGTTCCGTACCACCGAATCGCGTGACCCCAGAACGACAGTTGTCGGCACGTCGAGCGATGCGGCCTGAGCATCTGTCAGCGGTGACCAGTCGAACTCGCCAATGCACGCGCGGATCGCTAACGCGTAGCCAGATATCTGCGTCGCGGACCAGTATTCATCGACATCTCCATTCGAAACGCGCGACGAATACGCAAACGCGAGATGCCGGAGGATGAGCGCCACGAGCCATCGTGGCGCGAGCCGCCGGTCGCCGATTCGCATCACGATGCGCGGCACGGCGCGCATGACCATCACCCACGCGACCGGCACCAGCCCTGTCGGGTTGATGAGAGCGAGTTGCGTGACTCGGTCTGGCCGGCGAAGGGCGTAATGCAGCGCGACTCCGCCTCCCATCGAGTGGCCGCCGAGAGCCGCCGCCGGCAAACGCAGATAATCGAGGAGGGCGTCGACGTCGTTGCAGTATGCGTCGAGCGAGTATGCGTCGCGGTGCCTCGGGTGGTCCGACAAGCCGTGTCCGCGCAGATCGACCGCGATGACTCGCAACCCGCTGTCCGGCAGACGCGTCATCGCATGCCGAAAGCCGTAGAGACACGCCCCCCATCCGTGCAGCAGAATGAGCGGCGGCGCGTGCGGCGGTCCACTCTCGACGAGGCGCAGCTTCACGCCGGTCGCCAGGTCGACCGTGCGAGCGCGAACGCCGTGTACCCCTGCGGGATACATGGCGGCCGGTGGCAACAATGGCATCCGCGAAGGATGGCGCCGCGCGCGCCGTTAAACCACCTCGATCGTTCTTCCCATGAGCCGGCCGATGAGGCCGAGCCTGAACGTGATGTCCGTCCATCGCTCGTCGCCGCTCATGTGATCCTCGAGCGGATACATCGACCAGAGGAAGGGATTTGCGCTCTTCACCGCGCCGGAGCCCTTGTGCGGATGCCATACCGCATTCGCATCGCGGTCGTCGAGAAAGCGCTCGTAGAGCTTGCACCAGTTTTCGTTCTTTTTCAGAAAGCCCAATCTCGCCATGAGCTCGAGCCAGGTCACCGCCAGGACCACATCGGCGTCGGCGGCATTGCGATTTGGGAGCAGATCGCCGAGCACGAGATGTGGTTGCGAGACGACTTTCTTGCCGCACAACTGGATTGGCTCCTGGCGCGGCAGCGGCTGCGTCAGGTGGTGATACAGCAGCTCCATCGCGTCGTGATGCTCGTTCCGGAAGAGCGGCATGTACGCCAACATGAACAGGGCGTAGACGGACGGGGGGGCCGCGTTATCAGGCAGGACATGTTGATTTCCGACGCGAACGAATGGCTTCTGCGCAAGCGGCGACCGGAGATAACCCGAGACTCGCTCGAGGATGCGACGCGCGGCACCGCGCAATCGCGGATCGCCCTCGTAGCCTGCTTGCGCGAGCGTCGCGGCGGACGCCTCGCGCAGAATCGCGCGATTGCGGTGAACCATGTCGTCGTTGCCCGACTTGCCGCCCAACTCGAACAAGAACTCTGGATTCTCGTCCTCGGCGAGCAATCGAAACAGAACGCGTCGCGCGTGGACGAGAGGTGGAGTGTCCCTGTCCCAGCCATACTCGAGAAGGCGCCGCACGGCACTCACTGTTCCGACACCTTCAAAGTGCTCGGCGCGAGCGGACGGGACCGTGAGCATCGAATGTTCCCATGTGCCGTCCGGCTGCTGCGCGAGTGCCAACGCCAACGCGGGTCGATGCGTAAATGGCAATGAAGCGACTTGCTCCGGAATTGGGCTTGGAAGCTTGGCGACTTCCGTGATCGATCGGTACTTGATTGGCGCCGAAGCGTGATCGAGTAGCCAGCCAAGCGGAAACATGACCGACGGTGACGGAGTTGTCGCAACCGGAGTCTGTGGCGGTGCAGCGGCACTTGGACTCGATGGCGTAGGCGGGGGCGGCAGGGTCACTGATCGCTCTTTGCTGGCCTGGAGTACCGAGAAGCTTGTCGCTGTGAAAGCGTCCTGGTGGTTTCGGGGCGGGTAAGGATACTTCTTTTGAGTGGTTGCGCTAGAGGGCGATGACTAAGTTGTTGTCGTCACGAAGTTTGCTGTTGCGCGGGTCTTGGCGCGCCCGCAGCTGATGTCGCGATCCTGCTGTAGAGGCGGCGGGTAAGCGTCTGATGCGCGCACCAGCGGATAACTCCCAACTCCCTTGAGGGTACACGCATGAAGAAGATGATCCGGATGGCAATGATGGCTGCCGCGCTGTTCGCGGTGACGACGAGTGTGGCGAAGGCACAGGACGCCCAGCAGCAGGGTCGTGGCGGTGGT
>JADMIO011346971.1_pt1 | contig 39031 bp, 33 predicted proteins | sample 8958161 | NCBI WGS metagenome assembly JADMIO01 (sample SAMN16585339, study PRJNA669376) | soil metagenome | isolation source: Crop rotation soil | place: USA: Cullars Rotation, Alabama | collected 2011 | reverse complement strand
GCCGCGACTTCAAGTCACGTGAATTCCAAGCTTCGGATCCCACTGTGCTGGAAATTGGCCGCCGCGTCGAGCGTGAACGAGTAGGAAGGGAATTTTTCCTGGATTTTCAGGGTCTTGTCGATGAATCGGTTTTCCCATTCGAGCGTGCGGGCAGGGAGGTCGTTGTATCCAAAGTCGGCTTGCTCCATGGGTAACGCATAGGCCTTCCACTTGCGTTTCGGTCGGAACGTACCCTGCCAGATTGGTTGAGAGTAGCCAGATATCGCGATTGATGCGGGAACTGCTTGCTCGATCGCGGGAACCTCGAGGTTCAGGACGATATCGCCCAGAGCGTCTAACCTGAAACCACGCTCAATCTTTGTCTCGCCGACCTTGACGGTAAGCGTGCGTTTGCCCAGTTGTTTCGCGCTTCGAATACGGACGTTGACGAGTTCAACCAATCCAGACGGCCGATTTTTGTAGAGCACGGTCGGTTGCAATGCAGCGCTCACCATCGGCGGAGCAGATTCGTCGTTCGAAAGAGAGAAATAGTCGTAGTAGACACCGAACCCGTCAGTGAACTTCAAAGAGATGCTGTTGGCTCCTATGCGAAAGAGCGAGGGAGGGAGCGGCAGATCAAGAGACTCGTACCCGAAGTACTGGAGATTGCCATCTCCTTCGCCACCGTTCGGCCACCAAAGCTCGGGAGCAGGATGGGGATCAAGATTATAGTTCCCAGCTGATTTTCCATTCACATCGATCGCTAGTCTTGGTGCTGCCGCACGGCGGTAGCGGAAGATCAGGCCAAGATGAATCGTGAACGTTCCCTTTGTGGAAGAAACGTTAAAATCGATCGTATTTTTTGGGGGCGCCACCGACGTCTCCCGCGCGCTCCTCTCCACCCAGTCTTCCTGCATGGTGCTGCTGCGAACGCGGCTGTCCAGAGTGGCAGGTTGATAGGCAGGCCAGTCACTAGAGGAGCTTTTCCCGATCACAAAGGTAGTGTCGGCATTCTGCTGAGTGACGATGTTGAACTCTCGAAACGAACCATCCTTGATCCCAAGTCGAAAGATTTCGTTGGTCTCGGTGGCTCCGAAGTGGCTGCTGAGAAGCAACAACCCAAGAACGCCTAGCCGCCCCAACCATCGTCCGCAACGGAATTTTTGATCGATCATAGATCAAATTCTAGTTGCGCAATGCCGATTAATGAAGTAAAAACTTTGTCTCTGAGCTATATGATCGTTCAGAGGATGTGGTGCTGGAGAGAAGCTGATGAACGGACGTCTCCCTCGTCTTCTTACGGTATCGGTAGTCACCTTGGTGTCAGCGGCCCTTTGCTCGACCGCAGCAGCTCAAACTTCAGGACAGCGGGTCATTCTTTCCAACGCCACGGTTCGTGTAGATCCCGGCGAGCCCAGTTACCTGCAATATGCCGCGAAGGATTTGTCGGGTTACCTGGCAAGCATCGGTGGTGCACCCCAGACCCGGCAAAAGGGTTCGAAGAGCGTTGGCACGACGATCGTGCTCGGAGAGAAGGCAGCACGTGCTGCCGGAGCGGAGGTCGGCGAACTGGACAGCCTCGGCGATGAAGGATTCGTGTTACGAGCGAGCAGTACAAAGACCGGCAACCTGGTGGTGGTTGCGGGGCACGATCCGCACGGCACCAATGCAGGAGTGGCGACGCTCATCCAGATGATTCGCGCGGACGGGAACGTCGCTTATCTGGACGGACCACTTGACGTGCGCAGCAAGCCGCAATATCCGATTCGGGGAATTCATCTGAATGGCTGGCCTCTGAAGTATCCCTACGCATTCCGTACCTGGAAGGAAGAAGACTGGAAGCGCTTTGTGGATCTGGCCTGGGCGCAGAAGGTCAACCTGTTCTATCTCTGGCCCTTCATGGAAGTCATTCCCTTGCCACTCTCCAAGGAGGACCAGGCCTACCTGGAAGAAGTTCAACGCGTGGTCGAATACGCGCAGAAACAGCGTGGGATGCAAGTCTGGATTATGCAGTCGGCGAACCGCATTGGCGTTTCCGACTGCGGCTCTGCCGACCCGAGATATCGCACGTACTGGGTCAATCCGGAGTGTCAGAAGGACATGAATCCGGCGGACCCGAACGAATTTGCCAACATCATGAGCCACTTCGAGGCGCTCTACAAAATCGTCAACAACGCTGACGGATTTTGCATGATCGACTCCGACCCCGGGGGATGGCCCGGGAGTCCTTTGAGCGACCAGGCCAAGATCTTTAATGGTGCGCGGAAGCTGTTGAATCAGTACAGCGTAAAGCGCGAGCAGACAAAGCTGATCGATTGGATGTGGATTGGCTGGGGCCGCCACCCTACCGGTGAAGACAGCGGAAAGAAAGCGGTCGATTTCATGCAGGATACGATCCGCAATTTCAAGAGCTCCCTTGCCGAGCCATGGGAATTGATTGCAGGAATTTATCCCTACTTGGAATCCGCCAAAAGGGAATCGGTGTTGGACAAGACGACGTTCCTGGAATATGGCGCGATCGAAATGGAGCCCGCATTTCCCGCCACCAATCTAGGGTTTGAGCCCGTTCAAAAAGTATTCGACAAGGCTGCTCAGTATCCAGGCTTGAAAGGCATCATGGGAAACAACGAACTCATGGTGCTGCAGATGCCGCGGACATTCTTCTTCTTCAAGACCGCCTGGGACACAGCCTACAAAACGCGAGAAGAGCGAGAGGTTCTAGAGGAGTTAGCGGAACAGCTCTACCCCGGGCGCAAAGAGCTTGTGGCCGACGCATTCCTGGGCTTGCGAGAGGACGATCCGGCGAAGATCGATGCCGCTTTGAACGGTATTACGGAACTTGTGAATGCGCCCAAGACCGCGCGTGCCGGCGCACTGAGTCGGTTTCTCTTCCCAGATTCGCTGGCGGTAGCTCGCAATCTCCAACAGCAACTGCAGATCAGGGCGGCTCGCCAGGCCTTCATCAAGGGCATGCAAGGCAAACCGACCATTGAGGAATCCAAGCGACTGCTGGAGACGTACTTCGATCGACTGCTCGCCTGGAATCAGGACACCGGCTGGGACAAGATGATCGATATCACCATCTGGCGAACGCCGATTTATGAGCAGGGCAAGGACCTTACGTCAGCGATGACTCAACTGAAGAAGGTGCTTTCCCAAGGGAAGTCGTACACGACCTACACGCAGTTCGACGACTTTCTCTCCGACATCGCGGCGGACCTGACTAAGAAGTATGGACGCGATTCGGTCATGATCGGCTGCGTTGAGCCATTTAAAGTCGCGATGATCCAGGGCTGGTGAGCATGCTGCCAAATTGTTCGTTTCGGTTACGAAGGCTCACCGCGAGATTTGGTGTCCTCATCTCGCTTGTGGGAGGTAGTGTCGTGGCTTCGGCCGCGAATTCGAAGACCGCAATCAGGTTGGAGCCTACCCATTCCACGGTTTTGGTGGATCCCGCGGAACCGTCGTACGTTCAGTATGCGGCAAACGACCTGGCCTCATATCTAAAGCAGATCGGTAGAGCAGACGTTGTTGTAACCGCAAAGTCGAACGCCACGCGAAACAATTCAGTCGTCGTAGTCGGACGAGAGATGGCTCACAAACTGGGCCAGGATGCCGCCATTTCCGCTGAGTTGGGCAACGAAGGTTATGTCATCCGATCGGTTCAGACGAATGGCGGGACGCAGATCATCGTTGCCGGCAACGACCCGCATGGCACGAATGCAGGTGTCGCTGCGCTGTTGCAAGTGATTCGCGCGGACGGAAACGTGCCTTACGTCGACGGTCCGGTTGATCTCCGAAGCAAGCCCACATATGCGAAACGAGGGATCCACCTGAATGGGTGGCCGCTGAATTATCCGTATGCATTTCGTTCATGGAAAGAGGCGGATTGGAAGCGGTTCATCGACATCGCCTGGGCGCAAAGAATCAATCTTTTCTACCTCTGGCCGTTCATGGAGATCCTGCCCGTTCCGTTGTCCAAGGAAGATAAGGCTTATCTGCAGGAGGTGCAGCGCGTAGTCGACTACGCGAAGAACCAACGGGGGATGGAAGTTTGGATCATGCAGTCCGCCAACCGGATTGGTACTTCGGACTGCGGAACTCCTGATCCGAGAGTTCGTGCTTACTGGGTGAATGAGTGCCAGAAGGACATGAACCCGGCCGATCCACAGCAGTTCGCGCGGATCATGAAGTCGTTCGAGGCCTTCTACACGATTGTGAACAACGCCGATGCTTACTGCATGATCGATTCCGATCCCGGAGGGTGGCCGCAAAGCCCCATTAGCGAGCAAGTCGCGGTGTTCCAAGGAGCGCGGAAACTGCTGGACCAGTACAGTGTCGGGAAGTCAAAGACGAAGCTGGTGGACTGGATGCACGTAGGGTGGGGGCGCCATAAGTTCTTCACGTCCACCGATTCGGTAGTGGCTGCATACGACTGGACTGACAAGAATCCGGACGAAAGCGACGTCGCCTTCATGGACGAAACGATCCGCTACTTCCAGGCAAACCTGCAGGAACCTTGGCAGCTGATCGCAGGACAGCCTCCTTATTTGTCGGTAATACAGAAGGAGGGGGTGCAGGGAAAGACAGTGTATCTTCCGTACGGCGCGATTGAGCACGAACCTGCTTTTCCCGCGACCAACCTTGGACAGGAATCGGTTCGCAAAGTGTTCGACAAAGCTAAGCAGTATCCGGGGCTGCTCGGGGTGATGGGCAACAACCAGCTGATGTTGTTGCAGTTCCCGCGCACGTTTTACTTCTTTCAGACGGCCTGGGATGGAGATTACGAAAATAAGCCGGAAACAGAGGTCATGCTCGACCTCGCCGAGCAGCTTTATCCCGAACACAAACAGCTGGTCGCCGAATCCTTCTTAGCTCTTCGAGAGAACAATATTGACCGCATTAACGCAGCCCTGAAGGGACTAGACGGTCTCCTTCAGTCTGCCAATGGCGGTCATCCGGGCGCGCTGGGTCGACTGTTATTTCCGGATCAGCTCGCGATTGTCAGAAACTTGAAAATGCAGCTAGAGATTCGCGCTGCACGGCAGGCGCTGCTGAGTGCCATGCGCGGCAAGCCATCGGTCGCCGAAACGTCCGTTCTGGTGGAAAGTTACCTCGACAAACTTCTTGCGTGGAACAAGGAGACCGGCTGGGACAAGATGATCGAGATTACCGTCTGGCCGCGTCCCATCTTCGAAGGGGGAAAAGACTTTACCGAAGGACTGTATCGCATCAAGCAGTTACTGGCGCAAGGCGCTCCCTACACAAGCTACGCGAAGGTTGATGAGTTCTTCGAGCCGATCAAAACGCGTCTGCTGAAAAAGTACGATCAGGATTCAGTGATGGTCGGGTGCATCGATCCACTGAAGCTTGCGGTAATTCAGAGCCAATAGGACAAGTTAATGAGCAAGAAATCTGAGGCTTTGTTTTGCCGGCGTGCGAATTGGCAGGGACGCAAAGCGTACGAACTTGGTAACGAAGCTATTCGATTAACTGCCCTGGTTGGCGGTGGTCACATCTCGGATTTACGCTTGCGAAGCGGGCCCGACGTGAGTCCGTTGTGGGTGCCACCGTGGCAGACGATCGAACCCTACGAGTACAAGGAAGAAACTCACGCACAATCCTACGGCACCATTACGGAAGGCAAACTGCTGTCGGGGCTGGCAGGGCACAACATATGCCTGGACTACTTCGGCTCGCCATCTGCCGAAGAGGCGGAGCAGGGACTGTCTCAGCATGGGGAAGCGCCGTCATCCAAGTGGCGTGCAAAGAAAGTTTCAGCCAGCGAGAACATAGCGACCCTGGAGATGGCTGTCAGGCTGCCCGTTGCCGGTCTTGATTTCGAGCGCGAGATTCGCGTGGCGAACAACGAGCAAGTTGTTTTCTTCACCGAACGTGTACGCAATTTTCGGAAGGCTGATCATTTTTTTCACTGGACGCAACATGTAACCCTCGGACCTCAGTTTCTGTCGCGCGAAACATCTACGGTGACAATCCCAGGTGAAAGGGCGATCACCTTTCCTCACGGCTACGATGAGGGGAAGGCATTGCTGGCGTCTGACGTCGAGTTCCAATGGCCGAATGCTCCCCTGGTTCGGGGCGGCACAACCGACCTAACGCGACCATTCACGCACCATGGACTCGGTTTCGTCGTGGCCGTACTCCTAGACAAAAGCCGCGAGCTAAGTTTTATCGGCGCGGTTAATCACAGCCTCGGTCTTTGCGTCGCCTATTTCTTTAATCGGAAAGACTTCCCGTGGGTTGCCGTGTGGGAGGAGAACCAGGGGATCGCGGCAGCTCCCTGGAAGCAGCGCACGCAGGCGCGCGGTCTCGAGTTCAGCACCACTCCACTTCCGGTTTACCGGCGAGAATCATTCCTTTCCGGAAACGTTCTTGGTGAACCGAGGAACACCTTCATTCCTGCACTTGGTACGCGGACCGTCAGGTACGCAACCTTGTTGGCGAGAGTGCCTCAGGACTTCACGCGACTCACTGACGTAATCGTGGAAGAAGATCGGGTCGTCCTGCTTGGAAGTGCAGCGACACAGCAACTGAACATCCCAGCTTCAGGTATCAAATCCCACTTCGAATAGCTGCTCTCGAAGGCCTTGGGCGAGGAACTCTTGAACACAACACCTTCTTACCATCCTTTGGGAAGACGCAACTTCGTGATCGTTCTCGGGCCGCCGGGATCCGGTAAGGGGACGCAATGTAAACGGCTTGCGGAACTCCTTACGATTCCACATCTCTCTACGGGAGACTTGCTGCGACAGCACGTGAGATCAAGAACCGAAATCGGCAAGCAGGTGAATGAATTTATCAAGCGAGGCGATCTTGTTTCCGACGACCTGGTGATGCAAATCCTGCGTCGCCGACTGCTTGAAACCGACTGTTGCCGTGGTGCTGTGCTCGACGGATTTCCCAGGACTGCAGAGCAGGCGCGGCTGCTTGATCTTTGTTTAGACGAGCTCGAGAGCTATGGGCCGACGCCAAAATGGGTCTTCCGGCTGCTTGTTCCGGAACCAGTGATCATCGAACGCATAGCCGGCCGGCAGATTTGTGCTAACTGCGGGAAGACCTTTAATCGCAGGTCAGGAGAACCGCAAACCGAGTTGAGGTGCGATGTCGACCATTCTTTACTCGTCACCAGGGACGACGATCAGGAAGAGACGGTACGAGGCAGAGTCAAATTGTTTGAGCAGGAGATTGCGGGAATCGTTTCCCATTACTCCGAGAAGCACAGCGTGATTGATATCGAAGCGAACCGCACGGTGGAAGAAGTCACTGAATCCATACTCTCGAAAATGACTGAACTGACGAGCGTCTCAAGCGTGTATGGATAACCGTCGAATCATTGCTACTCGAAATGACATGGGGTGCAGCTTTAGCCAACTGCCCGGCTGAGTTCGGGACCTGCTGGTTCTCCTTTCTTATCCTGGGTGACTCGAGAGATTCAAGCAGCAGCTTCAATATAGGATCGACGGCATAAACGCGCCCTTGGGTTCGTTGTATAGCCCGATGCTCATCAGCGTAAGTGGCTGGGTTACCCGCAGACCATTCGCAAGGCACCACTGGAAAACTTCCGTGTTGCGCATCGGAAGCAACATGCCTGCGAGTCCGATTTCATCTGCAGCTGAGATCAACGCAATCAGGTCACGGTTGGACTCTGCTACAGCATGTCCCAGAAAGCCGATCGAAGTAGCGTATCCCGTGATATCTCCCGAGCGTTCACACACGCGCAACGAACCTTGCTTCAGTGCGTCTGCAATTTCGCCGGCGCGATCATGACCGTGCACTTTGCGGCAGAGTGCGTTGCAAGCGTCGAGGTCCGTTGTGGCAGCGGGACGCACTGCATATCCGGCGATCTGTTTCTTCAGAGGCGCACCGTTGATGCATGCGAGCGGTTCGCGCACTTCAAACCCCAGCTTTGTGTACAGCGAGAGGGAACGGGTGTTGAATGCCGCTTGGACCAGCCGAATTCCCGGGAACCCTCGTTCCCTGGCACGATCTAACACTGCTTGCATCAGACGCCGGCCGATATCACGTTCCTGCACGTCTGACCGCACCGTGATTGGCCCTACGCCCGCAATGGGGTTGCGTTCGTCGAGCGCATTGCTTCCCACCACCTCACCGTTCACTTCCGCCACGACTGTGTAATGGGTGGTGCTGGTGATCAACGTTTGGAGAATGAATATCCCCACGTCTTCAGTCGGCAAGTCAGGTGGAAAGTTGTGAGCGCTGGAGATGTGATGAAAGGCGCGATAACAAATCGGACCCGCGACAGCCACGTCCTCCGGCTTGGCGCGACGAATGACGACTTCTTTTCCAACGTGTGTAGCGGCAGGCATGCCTCCCCCTCATGCAAAATGCTACAACAAATTCAGCTTACGCTCTCTGCGCTGTAGCGCGGGATCAGTCCCGTGTTCACAGCCAATCGATAGGTACGCTGGAAGAACCAGCACGCCAGCAGGATGTACATCATCGAAAGCACAAGGGCGAGCGCCAGCGACTGCATGGAGGGTGTGCGGCCAGAGACAACCGCGCGCATGGCCTCGAAAACGTACGATGGCGGCAAGATATACGACAGCGTGCGCATCCACGCCGGGAGTGTAGCCAGCGGGTACAACACACCGACGAAGGGCGAAATCATCGCGGGCACGGGCCAGATGAACCATTCCGCCGCTGGGCCCAGCCGCAATACGATCGCGGTGCCAACGATTCCGAGAGCAATCCCGCACAGGAACAGAACCAGGAAGAAGGGAATCAGCATGACTCCATAGAGAAGGAACGAGAGGCCAAACCCGACTGTCGCCACCAGCAACATCACGAGAAGCGCGAGTGAGCTGGTGGCAATGCTGGAGAGCACGAGTCCCGCGAGATACTCAGCAGTCGAAAGCGGCGTTGCAAAAATGTTGAGAAAATTACGCGACCAAACATCTTCGAGAAATGCCATCGTCACGCCGTGCATCACGCGAGTGAGAAAGTCCCACAGCAACATGGCGCCGAGGAACACCGCAGCAAAGTTGAACTGCGTGAAGGTGTTCAGATAACGGGTGGTGAATCCCCAGAGCACCATGTCGATGGTGACCCAGGCGAACAGCGGTAGAACTCTCGCCACGCTTCCACGAAGCAGGTATGACTGACGCAAGACGATCGCCAACACGCGCGAGAGACTCACGATTGCATCTCCAATGTCAGCGGTTCCCGAGCCACGGTAATAAAAAGCTCTTCCAGCGTCTCTTTTCCATGTTCTTCGGGAAGCGTCTTCGGATCGCCTTCCAGGAGAATCTTCCCCTTGGAGAGGAAGAGCACGCGATCGCAAACTTCCTGTACTTCATACATGTTGTGCGACGTCCAGAGCACTCCGCCATGGCCATTTGCGGTGAACTGGCGGATAGTACTGCGGATGTCGCGGGCGGTCGCCGGATCGAGCGAGGCGGTAGGTTCGTCCAGCAGCAAGAGGTGGGGACGGTTCAACATTGCTTTGGCCAGCGACACCCGGGTCTGCTCGCCTGACGACAGTACACCTGCCTTGGTATTTCGAAACCGCACCAGATCGTATTGCTCCAGCAGTTCTTCGATCCTGGGCCTTAAGTTTTTGACGCCATACAACATGCCGAAAAACCGCAGATTCTGGTACACAGTGAGATTGCCAGGCAGCTGCGCGTAAACGGCGGCAAAGTTCGTGAACCCAAGCGCCTTTGCTTTTTGTGTCGCCAGATCCACACCTTCTACTTCGATTGATCCCGCCGACGGTGTGAGGACTCCAAGCACCATATTGATGGTGGTAGTCTTGCCGGCTCCGTTGGGGCCAAGCAGTCCCACGATTTCATTGCGATCGACGCTGAACGAAACATCGTCTACCGCAACAATCGTGCCGTAGTGCTTGCGCAACGACCGAACCGAAAGTACCGGCTGACCGGATTGGGAGGGGGATTGAGACATCCAGCCCTATGGTAAATGGCTCCTCCTTTTGTCATTCGGCCACAGCAATTCGCAAGCGCGGGATCACTTCATCATGGAAACAGCACAATACGTCTACCGCTACTCGCAGGTTTATGTCGGGGAAATCGCTTATGGCTGGTTCTTTTCTGGCATGAAGTGGTCGCATCTCCTTGACGCTCCTGCAACTTAGCCGTTTAATGACAGTTTGCTCCCGCTAATCTGAATGTTCGGGAGACTGCCGTTCCTCCTGTTCGGCAGCCTAGGAGACCCATGCACGGCACGTCCGCGGCGCAGCCTGTCCTTTCCGCAGAGCAGCGCCAGCAGTTGATCGACGCCGCACGCGTCATGCTCGATCGCGCGTATGCGCCCTATTCGAAGTTTCACGTCGGCGCAGCCATTCTCACCGAGGCCGGCAATGTGTACACCGGATGCAATGTCGAGAACGCTTCGTACGGAGTCACTAACTGCGCCGAACGCACTGCCATCTTCTCGGCCGTCGCGGCGGAAGGGCCATCGATGAAGTTGCGAGCCGTGGTGGTTCTCAACAGCGGGAACATTGCGTGTTCACCCTGCGGTGCGTGCCGGCAGGTGATTTACGAGTTTGGACCGACAGCCGCCGTCATTTATCAAGGCGATGGCAAGCTCTCCGAGTCTACGGCTGAACAACTTTTGCCCGCGGGGTTCCACTTTTAATGCGAGTCGTCGATCTCATTCGCCGCAAGCGTGACGGCCACGAACTCTCGCGCGACGAAATCTCCGCGCTGGTCAGCGGATATACGAAGGGCGATATTCCCGATTACCAGATTGCTTCGCTGTTGATGGCGATTGTCCTGCGCCAGATGACTCGAGCCGAATTGGCTGCGCTCACCGAGGCGATGCTGCACTCAGGGGAAGTGCTCGACTTCAGTGATCTTCCCGCGAAGAAGGTCGACAAACATTCCACCGGCGGAGTTGGCGACAAGATCTCCTTGATACTTGCTCCGATCGTCGCGTCGGAAGGAGTGTTTGTTCCGATGATCAGTGGACGCGGACTTGGACACACTGGAGGCACACTCGACAAGCTTGAGTCCATACCTGGGTTCAACGTGAACCTGTCGCTTCCGGAGTTTCGCCGCGTGCTGAAAGAGTCGTACTGCGGGTTGATTGGACAGACTGCCGAGATTGCTCCCGCCGACAAGAAGCTCTACGCCCTGCGCGACGTCACCGGCACGGTTGAGAGTCCGTATCTGATTTGCGCCTCGATCATGAGCAAGAAGCTGGCGGAAGGCATCGATGCGCTCGTCCTCGACGTAAAGACCGGCTCTGGCGCCTTCATGAAGAAGAAAGAAGACGCCATCTTTCTCGCCGAGCTCATGGTCGAGACCGGCAAGCGCATGGGCAAGAAGATGGTGGCGCTCATCACCGATATGGACCAGCCGCTTGGGCGCATGGTCGGCAATGCGATGGAAATTGCCGAATGTGTTGACGTGCTGAACGGCGGCGGAGCCCCAGATTTGCGGGAGTTGAGCTTACAGCTCTCGGCCTGGATGTTCTATCTCGGAGAACGAGCGAAGTCCGTGGCGGAAGGATACAAACTGGCGGAACAGGCAATTGCGTCCGGCAAGGCGAAAGAAAAATTTCGCGAGATCATCCGACTGCAAGGTGGGGATGCGAAGGTGATGGACGATCCCAAGCGCTTGCCGCAAGCGAAGCACACGGTGGAGTTCACCGCGTCGCAGGCTGGATTCGTCCAGTCCATGGACTGCGAGCGCATCGGCACGGCCTGTGTGGTGCTGGGCGGTGGACGCGAAAAGAAAGAAGATGCGGTTGATCCTGCAGTCGGTTTGGTTCTTCACAAGAAGGTTGGAGACGAAGTCGCTGCCGGCGAACCGTTGTGCTCCGTGCATTACAACTCCGACCAGCGGCTTGAGGAAGCTTTAGGCATGTTGCGTGCCGGATATCACATTGCGCCGGTAGCGCCGGAAACACCGCGTACGTTGATTCACCAGGTGATTGGAACCTAGTCGAGAAGCAGGAGTAACTGCGCTCGCGAAGAGGATAGGATGGGTCGTTTTGTCGGAATCTTAGGAATGATATTCCTGCTGAGCGCAGCATGGCTGATGTCCACCAACCGCCGCGCCATCAAGCTAAAGACAGTGGCCTGGGGACTTGGCCTCCAGTTCGCCTTTGCGGTTTTCGTGTTGAATACCGCCATCGGACGGATCGCTTTCAAGGCGGCAGGCGACTTCTTCACGCGACTGTTGAGTTACTCCTATGCCGGCTCTGAATTCCTGTTCGGCGAACTTGGGAAAAGCAATAGCAGCCTGGGCGTCATTTTCGCGTTTCAGATTCTGCCCATCATCATCTTTATCGCGGCGTTCTTCGCGGTGCTGTACTACTTCGGAGTGATGCAGGTCATCATTCGCGTCATGGCGTGGGTGATGGCACGCGTGATGGGCACCAGCGGCGCGGAGTCACTTAACGTCGCTGCGAGCATTTTCATGGGCCAGACGGAAGCGCCACTTACGATTCGTCCGTTCATTCCGTCACTCACGAAATCCGAACTGATGACCGTGATGACCGCCGGCATGGCGCACGTCTCGGGTAGCGTGATGGGTGCTTACATCACGTTCGGTGCCAAGGCGGAGCACCTTCTCAGCGCGGTCATCATGACTGCACCCGGAACCATCCTCATGGCAAAGATGCTCGTTCCGGAAACTGAGACGCCGCTTACCGGCGGACGCCAGGTCCCCGGGGCGCAAGCCGCCACTGCGGAAGTGGTTACCGAGAACGGTGACGATAAGAAAGAGCGTGGCAATTTGCTGGAAGCAATTGCCCGCGGAACCACGGACGGCCTCCACCTCGCACTCAATGTCGGAGCGATGCTCATCGCGTTTATCGCTCTGATCGCATTGCTGAATGGAATTCTGGGTGGCGCGCACAATCGTCTCGCTGCGCACGGCATGGCATGGTTTCCGAGCAGTCTGAGCCAGATCTTCGGCGTGGTGTTTGCGCCAATCGCATGGCTGATCGGTATTCCTTGGAAGGACTGTCTTCACGTCGGCAATCTGCTCGGTACGCGCATGAGTATCAACGAGTTCGTCGCGTACATCGAGTTAGGGCGCCTGAGCGGAACCATTTCTCCGCGCTCGTTCACGATTGCCACCTTCGCTCTCTGCGGGTTCGCGAACTTCAGTTCGATTGGCATTCAGATTGGCGGCATCAGTGCGCTGGCACCAAATCGTCGCTCGGATCTTGCGAAGCTGGGTTTCCGAGCCATGCTCGCCGGCACTATGGCGAACCTGATGTCTGCCTCCATCGTTGGCATCTTGCTGAAGTAAAGGGACACGAATGAATACCGCGGTTGAAGTGATCAAGCAGCAGGACGAATACGCGAAGGCCGAACAAGCTCGCGATTTCATTTATTCGCAGACCAAGCTGCGTCCGCAGATCGCGCTGGTGCTTGGCTCAGGATTGGGCCCCTTTGCCGATCATCTCAGCGACGCCACACGAATCTCCTATGCCGACATCCCACACTTTCCGCGCACCACTGCGATCGGGCATGCAGGGAAGCTGGTGATTGGCAACGTTGGCGACGTCCCCGTCGTCGCCATGCAGGGCCGCGTTCACTACTACGAAGGACTGCCTCTTCGCGACGTGATCTTTCCCATGCGGGTGTTCGGACAGATGGGTGTGAAGGCGGCCATCATCACGAACGCCGCCGGAGGCATCAACACCAACTACAAGCAAGGCGCGCTGGTCGTTCTCAGCGACCACATCAATCTGCAGGGATCCAATCCGCTGATCGGAGCCAATGATGAGCGCTTTGGGCCACGCTTTCCGGATATGACACGCGTGTATTGGAAGCCTTATCGGCGGGTGGCACTCGAGGAAGCCCAGAAGCTCGGAATCAATGTTGCCGAAGGCGTCTATCTGGCTGTCACCGGACCAAGCTACGAGACTCCTGCAGAGATTCGCGCGTTCCGTATCTGGGGAGCCGACGTTGTCGGCATGTCCACGGTTTCAGAGGTTATCGCCGCGGCGCACATGGGAATTCGCGTGCTGGCTATTTCTTGCGTGACCAACATGGCTGCCGGAATTCTCGATCAGCCGCTCGATCACAAAGAAGTGCTTGAGACAGGGGAGCGGGTAAAAGGCGCTTTCATGGCGCTCTTACAGGCAGTGATCCCGAAGATGGCCTCCGATCTGCCAAAATAAGAGGGAGGTATCGTGAGTTCGAAGACTTACATCATCGCCATTGCTGGACCGTCATGCGCCGGCAAGTCCGAGACCTCCAAGGCAGTCGCCAAGCGGTTGAACGCCCGTATCCTGAGTCTTGACTCGTATTACCTCAACCTCGACCATCTTGATTTCGAGCAGCGGAAGCAGATTAACTTCGATGAGCCTGCCTCGATCGATCACGAACTCCTGATTTCCGATTTACGCCAGCTGTCGCTAGGCAAATCCATCGATGCTCCTGTTTACGATTTCTGTCGCTACACGCGTGCAGCCGAGGTGGATCACATTGCGCCAGGCCCGTTCTTGATCCTTGAAGGACTTTTCGTGCTCCACTGGGCAGACGTTCGCCGCCTGTGCGATACCACGGTGTACGTCGACGCCCCGGACGACCTTTGTCTGGAGCGCCGTAAGTATCGCGACATCCGCGAGCGCGGACGGACCGTTGAATCGGTATGCAAGCAGTACGATTCCATGGTTCGCCCCATGGCCGCCAAATACGTTTGGCCGACGAAAGCCTTCGCCGACCTTGTGGTTTCGGGAACCGATTCACTCGCGCACTGTGCCCAGCAGGTACTGGAAGAAATCGAGCGCAAATCCGGCACAAGGATCGCATCCGAAGTCTCCGCATCGGCGATGCTGTCCTAAGGTCTCGCCTTGATTTAGCTTCTACTCACCTTGTGGTAGGCTTTGAGAATACCGTTAATCCTTAATGCAACGGGAATGTAGCTCCCACTCGAGCCCATTCATTCGCCTGCGAACTACATTCTGTATGTTTCTGGTTGGACTGTATTGATCTATTGAAAATCTTGAGGAGAGTTCAATGAAGTCAATCGCCCTACGTGTGCTTCTGCTCGTCACGGCACTGTTCCTGGTCACTGCGGGTGCTTTCGCGCAGTCAGGACAAGGCTCCGTGGAAGGTACGGTGGTCGACAGCACAGGTGCCGTTGTACCCGGCATCGCTGTAAAAATCACCAACACTGCAACGAATTTAAGCTTCAGCGCCGAGTCGAATGAGACCGGCTATTTCCGTTTTCCGGTGCTTCCGATCGGCAGCTACAATCTCGTGGCGGAAGGCAAGTCCTTCGCCCCGTACACGCAGAAGGCAGTTGGCGTGACCATCGGTAGCAAGGTCAACCTCATTTTGACGATGGGTGTTGCCAACAAGCAGGAAAGCGTGGAAGTCACCGGCGAAATGCCGGTCGTCGAAACTACCCGCAGCACTGTAGCCAGCACTGTCAGCTCCCGCGCCATCAGTGAACTGCCCGTCAACGGCCGTAACTTTATTGACTTCACTCTGCTTACGCCGGGCGTGGTTCGCGATCCTCGTGGCGGTGACATCAGCTTCGCGGGACAGCGCGGTACGCTTAACTCCCTGACCATCGACGGCACTGATAACAACAACACGTTCTTCGGACAGACCCTCGGCCGCACCGGTTCCGGACGCGCTCCGTACCAGTTCTCTGAAGACGCCGTCCAGGAATTCCAGGTAAACACGAACGGCTACTCGGCCGAACTTGGCCGTGCCGGCGGAGCCGTCATTAACGTTGTCACAAAGAGTGGCACCAATCAGTTCCATGGAACTGCTTTTGAGTTCTTCCGTGATCGCGGCATGAATGCCAACGATCCCATCTACAGCTTCAACCGAGCATACGCAGCATCTCAGAACCGTCCTCTTCCACTTAAGCCCGGCTACCACTTCCATCAGTTCGGCGGCAACATCGGCGGACCGGTGATCAAGGACAAGTTGTTCTTCTTCTTCGACTATGACGGCCAGCGCAACAATGTGGGTAACATCGTCTCGCTCACGCTGCCGACTGGTCTGAATCCTGCCACGTTCGATAACGATCAGAAGCGCGCCTACGACTATCTGCAGGCGCGAGCCAATTCTTACTCGACAACCTTCAATCAGAACGTTTACCTCGGGAAGCTCGATTACATCCTCAACGAGAAGAACCAGCTCTCGTTGCGTTACAACGCGCAGCGCTTCCTCGGCGGCAACCTGGAGAATTCCGGTGGATCTACCTCTGGCGTGCCTTCCATCAGCGTGAACGAGCACACCGGTAATTCCAACGTGAATACCGATAGCTTCAATCTCCAGCTCACTTCGACGCTTACGAACAGCATCGTCAACATTCTGAAGTTCAGCTATCAGCGTGATAACGAGCCCGGTCTTGCCAACAGCAACAACCCTGAGGCGCTGGTGAAGGAAGGTGCAGCCAGTCTGCTATTTGTCGGGCGCAACTCGTTCAGCCCGCGCGAGACCACGATTCATCGTCAGCAGTACGCAGACAACGTCACGGTCGTGAATGGCAATCATGCATTCAAGCTGGGCTTTGACATCGTGAAGGACAATATCCTGAACTTCTTCCCCGGCAACTTCTCGGGCGCCTACACCTTCAGCAGCTTGAAGGACTTCGGTCTGAGCCTTGGCGGACTGCCGCTGCCTGCAAACTCAACTTCCACCTTGCTTGAAGCGTTTGCCGGAGCCGGCACCACTGGCCCTCGCACCACGCCGAACATGGTGCAGTACGCAGGTTTCGCGCAAGACGACTGGCGAGTGAACCGCAAACTGACCGTGAATCTCGGCTTGCGTTACGACGTTCAGACCTACCAGCAACCATCGGTCAGCAACCCGACAGCGATGGCGGCGGGCTATAACACCGGCGTGATTCACGAGGATCACAACAACTTTGCTCCCCGCGTCGGATTTGCTTACAGCCCATTCGAGGACAGCAAAACGGTGATCCGCGGCGGCTACGGTATCTTCTACGGAAATACGCCGTCGATCTTGATCGGAACCGCCCTCTCGAACAACGGCGTGAACGTCCAGACGGTGAGCTTCACGGCGGCAAACCTGCCGAGCTACCCCGCGAACATTTGCGGAGCACCTGCGGCCTCACCTAATTGCGCGGTCCCGACCGGCGGCACGGTGAGCAAGCCCACCATTTACGTGTTCGCCAATGCCTACCAGCAACCGATGATCGAACAGTACAACATGCAGATTGAACGGCAGCTGGCAAAGGACACCTCCGTGAGCATCGGCTACCTGGGTGTTCGCGGACGTCACATTCAGCGCACGCGTGACGTGAACCTCTCTTCGCCGACCCCGGCCAGCATTCAGGTCTCCGGAAATCCGACGCAGGTGTTCAGCTATCTCGCGTACACTCAGCCTCGCCCTGTGAGCGCCTTCAGCCGCATCTTCCAGTTCGAAGACACGGCCCATTCCAACTACAACGGGCTGATCCTCACGCTGAACCGGCGCTTCTCCAGTGGGTTCCGCGTTGGCGCCTCCTACACCTGGAGCCACGCCATCGATGACGCTCCCGACGCCACGGCCGTGGTTCCGGGAACGGATGACGGCAAGCTCGTGTACCTGCCGACCAATCCGCAGTTCGATCGCTCGAGCAGCCTGACCGACGTACGCCATCGTCTCGTCATCAATGGAGACTGGGATCTCGATTCGTACACGCAGAACTTCTCCGGAATTGCGCGTCGCGTGGTTGGAGGATGGCGTCTGAGCGGGATCTTCACCGCCCAGAGCGGTCAGCCTTACAGTGCGTTCTTGAACACGGACCTCAATCTCGATGGCAACAGCCGCAACGAGAGAGTTCCGGGAACTGCACGCAACACCTACAACCTGCCCGCGATCTACTCGCTCGATCCGCGCATCACGAAGTCGATCAAGCTCAGCGAGCGCGCGGACCTGCGCCTGATTGGGGAAGCGTTCAACGTGCTCAACCGGTTCAATATCACCGGCGTGCGCAACACGCTGTATAACGTGTCGTCTGGCACGGCGTGTCCAGGTCAGCCTGCAACAGCGAAGTGTCTCGTTCCGCAGACCACGGGACAGACCGGATTTGGACAACCATTCACCGATCTTGGCCCGCGCATCTTGCAGGTGGCGGCCAAGATCAGCTTCTAACGGAATCGTTACTAACAAGGCGGAGCCTCGGCTCCGCCTTTTTATGTTTCTATCTCCACAGCTGAAGTGCCGAGCATCGAGGACTGAACGACTGACAGACTGATTGACCAAAAAACAAAACGCCCGGCCCTCGGGCCAGGCGTTCGCAAACGGATGCAGCTATCCAATCCGCTTGTTGATCGCGTCCCAGTTCACTACGTTCCACCACGCTTTTAAATATTCCGCGCGGCGATTCTGATATTTCAGGTAGTACGCGTGCTCCCACACGTCGTTGCCCATGATGGGCGTGCTGCCGTCCGACAAGGGGCAGTCCTGGTTGGCGGTGCTGGTGATCTCGTACTTGCCAGCGCTGGTGCGCACCAGCCATGCCCATCCGCTGCCGAACCGTTTTACGCCGGCGTCGTTGAACTTTTCCTGGAATCCGGCCAAGCCCCCGAAGTCGCGGATCACTTCCGCGATCTTTCCAGTCGGCTCTCCACCACCTTGTGGCTTCATGATCTGCCAGAACATGCTGTGGTTGTAATGACCGCCACCATTGTTGCGAACCGCGGTGCGCACCGCCTCGGGCACCTGGTTCAGGTTCTTCAGGATGTCCTCGATCGACTTCTTCTGCCAGTCGGCATGGTCTTTCAACGCGTTGTTCAGGTTATCTACGTACGCCTGGTGATGCTTGTCGTGGTGCAGATGCATCGTCTGTTCGTCGATGTGAGGTTCCAGTGCGTTGTAGGCATACGGCAAAGGGGGGACTTCAAAAGCCATTCGTTCTCTTCCTCCGAAAAAGGCTGTTTACGCGGCGGAAAGCGCCAGCGTGTCATTTACTCAAAACACATTGAAGATGATGCGAATGCTTCTGCGGCGATTCGGAATTCCATGTGAGTGGCAGAAGCAGGAACCGATTAACTTCGATTGTGAAGGATGAGAGAGCCTTCGTGCAAATCCGGAGCTCAAATCGTCGCACCACGATTAGTGCACTGCACGGCCAGAATACAGCCACGGTCTAGGGTTTTTGTCTGTGACAAAAGTGCAAAAAATAAATAGTTCGTGAATTCCTTCAACTCAGGATTGGAATCGTTAACTCGCTGTGTTTTAATTCAGCTGCCCTGTTTCCCAATGGTTCTAATGAATAAGGCTGTTACCGCAATGGGTATTCCTGCGTGGTAGTTGTGTCTTAAGTCTCTTCATGCAATGACGATTTCGTCAGCGCAAGCTGAAGTCCCGGAACCAAAACAGTGTCAAGAAACAGGGAAGTTCTGCGATTGCGAGGCAACGGGGGCATCACCCATGATTCTTAGTGTTCAGAAAATTTTCTCTAGAACAGCGTTAGCGATTCTGCTCACCACTCTGTTCATTTTCACGTCCACATCCTTAATAGCTCAAACAGCCGGATTCGGTAGCATCTCCGGCGTTGTACAGGATTCCACCGGCGCCGTGGTTGCAGGTGCCAAGGTTGTCGTCGACAACGCCTCCAAGGGCATCCATCGTGAAATGCAAACCACGGACGCTGGCATCTTCAATGTTTCGGCCCTGGTTCCTGCCGATGGATACGTGCTGCACATTTCGAAACCCGGCTTCTCTGATTACGAAGCTAAGAATATTTCCATCGCTGTCGGACAGAACGTTTCGCTGATTCCGGCTTTAAAGATTGGAACTTCGGGAACCGAAGTGCTCGTCACCGGGGAAGCTCCGCTGGTCGATACCCAGAAGACGAGCGTATCGACGGTTGTTACGAGCGATCAGATTCTTGACCTTCCCATTAACGGCCGCCGTGTAGACGCGTTCGTCCAGTTAAGTCCGGGCGTGTCTAATGACGGCGCCTTCGGTCTTCTCTCTTTCCGCGGCACTCCTGGTGGAAACAACTTTCTGACGGATGGCATCGATACCACGAACAGCTACTACGGAGAGAACGCCGGTCGTACTCGTACCTACAACATCGCGCAGGATGCCGTACAGGAATTCCAGGTGGTGAGCGCGAACTACGCGGCAGAATTCGGACATGCCGCCGGGGGTGTAGTGAACACCGTTACCCGCTCTGGAAGCAACACCTATCACGGGAGTGCCTATGAATTTTTCCGCAATCGCACGTTAAACGCGATCGATCGCACTACCGTAAATAAGGTTTTCCCCAGTGGTGTCAACCCGCCAGAGTGGCGTCACCAGGCTGGCCTGAGCATCGGCGGTCCGATTAAGAAAGACAAGCTCTTCTTCTTCTTCAATGGCGAACTGTTTCGCCGCAACGCGCCGGCTGTGTCTTCGAACTTGGGTTCGGGAAGCGGCAACAACGTGTTTGACGGAGCAGGAAACGTTCTGAGCGACCCGAAACTTGGAGCAAAGAACGACCAGACATGCCACAGCGCAAGCACCCTGCCCGGCGGGACGGTAAAGTTACCGAGCGGTAAGACGGTCCCTGGACCGACTCAAGCTCAGTGTGATGCGGCAACCGCCTACGTAAAGGGCCAAGTGGCCACTCAGTTGATTCCCCGCCATATGGACAACAACATGCTGTTCGGCAAGATCGACTGGCATCCCACGGACAAAGATTCCGTCAGCTTCAGCGGTAATTATCTGGACTTCCGTTCTCCCAACGGTATTCAGACTCAGCTTTCGCTGACGGACGGCAGTGCAATCGGCAATAACGCCGACACCAACGTGTTCGACCGTACCGGCCGGGCAAGCTGGACGCGTGTGATCTCCGCTAACCTGCTGAATGAATTCAGGTTCGGACTGTTCAAGGACCGTCAGTACGATCCGGCTTCTCCCACACTCGTGCCCGACTACCCAGCAGGTGCGTCGCCAGTCGCTCTTACCGTCAATGGCGTTTCCAACCTCGGCTACGCTACGAACTACCCGCGAGTGAACCCGAGCGAACTGCGCACTCAGTTCACCGACAACCTGACTTGGACTGCGGGCAAGCACACCTTGAAGTTTGGTGGCGACTTCAGCCGACTGGAAGACTTCGTTCAGAGCATGGCGGGCCAGTATCCAACCTACACCTACAGCCCGGTCAGTACCACGATCCCTGATCCGGCGAACCCTGGCAAAACTCTTCCTGGCCCCACTTACAACGCTCTCACCCTTCTCGCTCTCGATATCAATGGTGGAGTGACTGCTGGCAATCAGGCGTATGCAACGTTCGCGCAGACACTTGGCAACCGTCAGGTGGATTTCACTCTGCTCGAAGCGGCATTCTTCGCGCAGGATGACTATCGCATCACTCCGAAGCTCACGATTTCGCCCGGTATTCGGTACCAGTACTCCACCGTTCCGCAGCCGAAGACCTGTAACCCGAACTTCCCCCAGACCTGCAAGATCCCAGGCCAGGCCGGTGACTTCGCTCCTCGCCTCGGATTTGCTTATTCATTCAACGACAAGACGGTCATCAGAGGTGGCTACGGAATCTTCAACAACCGTTACATCACTTCGTCACTTGAGAACCTTCTCGTCACCAACGGTGTATATCAAAACACGTACTCGTACTCGGGAAGTTCGCTGACTCCAACCACACTCGGCTGCTTGCCGGTGTTCCCGGCGGCTCCCGCCTTCGACGCAATTCCTTCCGGCAACTGCGCTCGCACTTTGAATCCGGGAATTCTTTACGCGGATCGGAATTTCCGGCCCTCGTACTCCGAGCAGGCAAACCTGTCAGTGGAGCGCGAAGTGGTAAAAAATCTCAGTCTCTCGGTTTCCTATGTTTGGAGCCGGACTCTGCATCTCCCGGTCAGCTACGACACAAACGTGGCAACGCCGACGGCGAGCCGTACCTACCAGATATTGGATGCCAACAACAATATTGTGGGCACCTACACCACACCGGTGTTCACGGCCCGTAACCCGGCTTACACGTTCAATGGGAGCCAGTACACGGGTCGCGTAAGCGTGTTGCAGTCGGCTGCCAACAGCTACTACAACGCCATGCTGGTGAGCGCGAAGTACCGTCCGGCGAAGTGGTTCCAGACGGATGTTGCTTACACCTACGGTCACACGATCGACTGGGGCATCGGCTTCGCGCCCACCTTCGGTAGCACTACTCCGTCCTCTTACGAGAACGGCAACTATCGTGGGGATAGCGGTTCGAGCCAGTTGGATCGTCGTCATAACCTGGTCGTGAACTACATCGTTGCTCCCACATTCCTGCATAACAACAGTGCGTTTGCTCGTTACGTTGTGAACGGCTGGCAGCTTTCCGGCGTGAGCCAGTTCGCTTCTTCGCAACCTCTCGTTCCGACTCTCAGCGGAAGCATTCCCACCACCTTTGGTGGCAACAGTGTGCTGAACACTAGCAGCTTGAACGGTCTTGGCGGCAGCGCACGGATTCCGTTCCTCTCCGTTTCCGATCTGGACATCGGCGCCATCTATCGCACGGATGCTCGCCTGATGAAAGCTTTCCCCATCACGGAACGCGTCAACGTAAATCTCGGATTCGAAGCCTTCAACGTTTTCAACCACCTGATTCCCGGTGGCCCTGGACCGCGTGACCGCTTTGCTTACACGGCTTCTGTTCCGGCGGCTAACCAGCCTAACGCTGGACTGCTCGTTCTGACACCGCGTTCCCAGTACGGTTCGCTGCTGCAGACCCAGGTTACTCCGGACGGCACCACTGCCCGGCGTGCTCAGGCTGTGATTCGCATCAACTTCTAACCCGCTTCAACTCAAAAGCCGGACGCTTCACGCGTCCGGCTTTATTTTTGCGAAGCGTTGCTCGGAGCAATCCCGCTACTCTCGAATTCTCTACCTTTCAGCTCTGGATCTGGCATCTAATTATGGCGCAAGTATGACAGCCCATCTCTCGCTTAAGCGCTCCGTCACTACCGGGCTAGGCGTAGTGATCTGTGCCTGGACAGCGGCCCTCCTGAGCTTCTTCCTCCGGAACGGTCATCATCACAAATTAACGGCGCCGTTGATCCTCTTGATCGTTGTTGCTTTCGTAGCGCTGCGATGTGGGGTAATCGCCGGTGTGATGGGATCAGCCGTGGGGGCTTTGATTCTCGCCGTCTTCTTGTACCAGCCGCTGGGGTCGCCGCTTATCGCCAACAAAGATGCTCGCACAAATCTCTCCTGGCTCATCTTGGGAGGACTCGCCTTTTCCTATCTTTTAGGGCAGCGTTCAGGCGGAAGTGAATCACACCACTAGGCCCGACGTTAGTCTCCCGCCTTCAATTCGCGTTCATGTAGATCTTCCACAGACGGCTCAATCGTTTCATGCAGCGTCTGCTGCTGCGCCCAGCCGGGCAGCTGATTTGATCCTGTAATCAATCTTGCTGAGCGTTGATAGGTCAAATAACTCCACGCCCATTCGATCATCACCAGCAGCCGATTACGGAAGCCCACCAGGAACATGAGGTGGACGAACAGCCACATGAGCCATGCCACCAGACCTGAGAAATGAAATTTTCCAAGGTCCGCGACTGCCGCCGCACGGCCGATCGTCGCCATCGTGCCTTTGTCACGATAGTGAAATGGCTTTCGCTGCTGGCCGTTCACATCGGCGCCAATGTTTTTGGCTGCATGCGTTCCTTGCTGCATGGCCACTGGCGCCAGTCCGGGCAGAGGATTCTTTTCCCCCGCCGGAGTGAAGTTCGCCAGATCGCCAATAACGAACACCTCCGGATGTCCGGGGACGCTCAAATCCTGGTTCACGATCACGCGCCCTGGTTTATCCAGAGGCACGCCGAGCGCTCTTCCTAGCGGCGACGCCGCCACGCCCGCCGCCCAGAGCGTGACCGAGGAAGGGAAGACCTGCTCACCAACTTTCACCAACCCAGGCTCGATCGCAGTGACAATCGTGCCGGTCATCACCTCAACGCCCAGTTCCCGCAGCTGCCTTTCCGCGCTCCGCGACAGGTCTTCCGGATAGTGGGGCAGCACTCGCGGGCTACCTTCGATCAGCAAAATTTTCGTATCTCTCGGATTGATCCAGTCGAAGTCGCTCGCGATGGTGTTGCGCGCGATCTCAGCCAGCGTGCCTGCCAGTTCGACTCCCGTTGGACCGCCGCCAACTATTACGAAGTGCACTGGTTCCGCTTTGCCGGTGACCGACGCCCTTCTCTCGGCCAACTCAAACGCCAGCAAAACGCGGCGCCGGATCTCCGTCGCATCTTCCAGCGACTTTAATCCTGGCGCGAGCCCCTCCCACTCCGGATGACCAAAATAGGAGTGCGTAGCGCCGGAAGCGACGATTAGGTAGTCGTAAGATATATCGCGACCGTCTTGCACATGTATAAGCTTCCTCGCGAGATCAAATCCCACCACCTCCGCCAACAGCACGCGGATGTTTTTTACCTTCCGTAAGACTCCGCGGATAGGCGCTGCAATCTCGCCGGGTGACAGCCCTGCCGTCGCTACCTGGTAAAGCAGCGGCTGAAAAGTGTGGTGATTCTTGCGGTCCAGCACCGTGATATTGACGTCGTACTTTCCCAGCTGTCTGGCTGCGTTCAAACCGCCAAACCCGCCACCAATGATCACCACCTCAGGCCTTCGTGTGGCCGTCATGACTGTCTCCTGCTATTGAGATGAGAGTGGGGTGTATTCCGCTGCTGATTTTGTGACTCCACTCCTTGAGCCATTTTGGCTGCAATGGTATGGTCGTTTGTTTCCAATCGCCTATGCCAAGCAGTCATATTCCCGCTCCCGCCGCACTCGCGAATATCGTCATTGCCACCGACTTTTCCGTTGCTTCGGATGGCGCCGTGCTCTGGGCACTGGGTTTGGCACGCCGCAACGCCGCCAATGTATGGATCGTGCATGTCGTGAGCGATACGTTTTTCTCCGCCGACACACAACAGCGCGCCCTCGATGACGCATGGCGGGAGGGGCATCGCCGCATGACCGAGCACTTCATTGCCGGACACTTTGACGGCCTGCAAGCCAAGTTGCTCGTGGAACACGGTGGCGTCTACGAAGTGCTCGATCGTGTGATGCACGAACGTCATGCCGACCTGCTCGTCCTGGGCACGCGCGGCCGCAGTCGTATCGGCAAGCTTCTGCTGGGCTCCTCGGCCGAGTCGATTTTCCGCCAGGCCACATATCCGGTCTTGACCGTAGGTCCGCGCAGCGAAGCGGAAATCCCCTCGCAAGGTCCGCAGACGATCATGTTCTGCACCGGATTCAGCACGCATTCCATCGCTGCGGGAAAGCTGGCACTCCGCATTGCCGAGCGGCAGGATGCGCGGTTAATTGTTCTGCACGTGGCTTCCGACACCATTTCGGATCGGGAAGTGTATGCGCGCGACGCGAAAAACAGAATTGAAGATGTTATCCCGCGCGACGTAAATCTCTCCGCCCCACCGCAAGTCGTCATCGAATTTGGCTCCGCTTCCGAACGCGTCCTGGCTGTCGCCGAGCAGATGCGTCCCGACCTGATTGTGCTTGGCATTCGTCAGCCTGAAAGCTTCGCCCGCCGTTTGCGCTGGGCCACCGCTTACGATGTCGTCAGCAACGCGCCTTGTCCGGTCTTGACCGTTCGTTCGCCGGAGCCATCGGCTTGATGTGCTAGCATCGAGTTCCATCAGCAGGATTGACGTCGAAGCTTGTCTCACTGTGTCCAATGTGAACGCGAACTTCCGCCAGGTGCGGAGAGTTCGTTGTGTGAAGATTGCCGCCAGCGCGAGTTCGCGCTCCAGGCGGAGACCTCCGCCACGGATGATTCCCAGCAGCACTTCTGGGTGACGAACGTCATTCTCGCCATCAATATCCTGTTCTTCGCCTTCATGGTGTGGAAGCACGTTTCGTTCACCTCCCCCACGTCGGACCAGGTCGTGCGGTGGGGCGCGAATTACGGGCCGCTTACGCTGGGAGGCCAGTCCTGGCGGCTGATCAGCAACGTTTTCATCCACATCGGCATTGCCCATCTCGCCGCTAACATGTGGGCGCTTCTCGTTCTCGGTCGCTTGGCCGAGGCCCTTTACGGCCGCATCGCATACATTTCGATTTATCTGTTTGCGGGCATCGTAGGAAGTCTCGCCACACTGCTGTGGAACCCGATGAGCGTCAGTGCCGGCGCCTCTGGGGCTCTCTTCGGTATATCGGGGGCGTTAATCGCTACCTTATATGTCGGTAAACTCCCGCTTCCGCGCCGCGTGATTCGTCCGGTCCTTGTCACTCTGGTTCTGTGGGCCGCGTTCGATCTTGTCTATGGATTTTTCAAACCAGGGGTGGATAACGCCGCGCACATCGGCGGATTTCTGGCAGGCCTTTTGGTGGGAGTGCCGCTTGGGCATCATCTGAGCCCCAACCGCAAGTCCGTGGAATTTCGCGAGCGGCTCGCTATTTTTGCTCTGTTGTTTCTCGCCGCTCTCACCTTTTACACCTGGAGAACACGCGGCTACATCGTGGCCGCCGAGCGGGCCCGCCAGGCGAATGCGGCTAACAAGCCCGACGACGCTCTCGCCTTACTCAAGCCCGTAGAACAGCGCAATTCTAAAGAGCCGCTGGTCCACCTGTATCTTGCCGAGGCCTATGTCCGTAAGGGCGATTACGCAAATGCGGAACGTGAATACAAAACGTTGCTCGCGCTTACGCCCAAGAACCTCGGCATCTGGTACGACCTCGCACAGCAGATTTATATCCGGCAACAGCGATGGGAGGAGGCTGCTGCTGCATATGCACATGCCGCTGAAGGTGGATTTCAGACGGCGGTCTCCTGGTACAACGCCGGGTTGATGTATCGTCAGGCCGACAAGCGCGCCCAGGCTCTTACTTCGTTCCAAAAGGCCGTCGCAAAGAATCAATTTCTGCAGGAAGCGTGGCTGAATCTTGGCATTGAGCAGGTGAACGCCCGGCAACCCGCCGAGGCAATCAAGTCCTTGCAGAAGGCAGTTCAACTCCGGCCGGCAGATGCGGAAACGCACTTCTGGTATGGCAATGCGCTACTCGCGGCAGGACAGGAAGAGCCCGCCAAACAGGAACTCCTGAAGGCCTATCAGCTTCGTACTGCACAGGAGAAGGTCATGCGCGATCAGTTACTCCAGCAACAACAGCAGAAGAAGAGCTCCCAATCTTCCGTGGCGTCACAGCCACCCAAGTAGTTAATCTCCCGAAATTGAGAGGGTGTCTCGGCTTAGCAGTGCCTTTAACGGCTCGGGCAAGGAAACAAACTCCAGTCCATAGCAGAGCCCTTCCTGACGCCGCACGTGTGCGTGCAAGGTAGTGGTCGATTGATCCGGAAGCGTCAGCGAAACCAGGACTGCATCATTGAGGCGCAGTTCCTCGTCCAGTTCCGCGGCCATCTCTTTTTCACTGAGTTGGACGCACGTGCCGTACGAGATCACTGGCTTGCTTTGCGTAAAGGTCAGGACCTTCAGTGGTGCGAGCGGCAACACGACTGGCGCAGGTGTTTCGTCTGGCGGAGGCTCGACAATTTCAAACTCAATGCCCAAGGGAGCCTCGTACTTGGAGTCGCCAAACTCAATGGCCGGAGGAACGACTTTCACTCCTGCCCTGTCGGCGTCTGAAGGTTCGCCGTGCATCGAGCGCTCGATCACCCACCGGTTTAATTCGCGCGATGCGGCTTCCGGTATGTCCAGAAACTTCACGCCCACTCTGCCGGTCAAGTCTGACCATGTAACCCGAGCGCCAGTTTCGATCACAATCCTGGTCTCCGGCAGCACGAATCTCAGGCGCAGAAACTGACCTTTTTTGCATCCTGTAGCTGTCTGCAGAAGTGCGCCACCCTGGCTCAGGTCGCACATCGATGCTGTCTTCACTGAAAAGGTATCCGACTTAACGGTGACGTACGCTGCCGCCGGATGGCGATAGTGCCCGCGTTGCTCGCGCATCATCATGCCGTGCGCTGCCTTCAACGTGCGCCCGACCTTGGCGACCACGAGTGGCTTATCGATCGCAAAGTGCGCCCCGAGCTCGAAGGCCAAAGTCGCGTTTCTCTCAGAAGATGTGAACCCGAAAACAACAGCGCGCGTGTTATGTTTCGATTTCTTAATCGATCGAAGAACCGCCGCGCCTTCTTCCTGATCGCAGTCTGCGAAGATCCCATCGAACTTTCGGCAGCTTAGTTCCTTCTGTGCGACTGCCATGTCTCCGGTGACCACGGCCTCGATCGAAAGGTCTGCCAGTAGAAGTCGCAAGATCTTGGCGGTTCGATCATCCTGACCGAAAATAAGAGAACAGAGGGACATGCCTCACCCGTTTGGAGAGAGCATAGTTGAGTTCCCCGAAGTTGAAGAAATGCAATTGCGAGTTCCCGGTTACGTTGGTGTTTTTTCTGCTTTTCCGGCCTTTTCCGGAAGCGAAAAATGAAGCGCCCTTTGCTTTCTCCCTTGAATCTATTAAGGTAACGATAGTTTCCGATCGGGATTGCCTACGGCTTTGCGGCTACGGCATTCGCGACGGTGCCAGGTAACTGGCCGAGGGTGCAGCGGGAAACGGCTGCGCCTCCCGTGTTTGGAAAGGAAACGCCGGCGTTAGACGTTCGCCTGCCCACCTGCCATTCTCCTCGAAACATCCATGCACCTGGCGCAGCACGACTGGGATGACGCCCGCTTCCAATCCGCTCCTCGATAAGCACGGTCGTGCCATCACCGACCTGCGCGTTGCGATCACCGACCGATGCAACTACAAATGTGTCTACTGCCGTACCGGCACTGATGGCGCGCAATACGCGGAGCTCTCCTTCGACGACTATCTCCGGATGGCCCGCGTGTTCGTCTCTCTCGGCATCGAGAAGATTCGCCTCACTGGCGGCGAACCTCTATTGCGCAACGGAATCGTGAACTTCGTTCGCGAACTCTCGCAGCTCCGTACCACGAACGGAGGGCGGCTCGATATCGCGCTCACTACCAACGGACATTTACTCGCCGAGATGGCAGAGCCGCTCAAGGCCGCTGGGCTCACCCGCGTCACCGTCAGCATGGACGCCGTCGACGCGGCAAAGTTCGCGCGCATCACGCGCGTGGCGAACGGTTATGAAAACGTCTTGGCGGGAATTCGTGAAGCGAAGCGAATTGGACTGGATCCAGTCAAAGTGAATTGCGTTCTCCTGCGAGGCTTCAACGAGGACCAGATCATCCCTTTCGGCAAGTTCGCTCGCGAAGAAGGTGTAGTTCTCAGGTTTATCGAGTTCATGCCGCTCGAAGAGGATCGTGTCTGGAGTCCGGAAACGGTAGTCACTCTCGACGAAATTCTGCGCACCATGGCCGACTTCATCCCACTGGTGGAAATTGACCGTGCCCAGAGCGAAACGGCACGACGCTATCGCTTCGCAGATGGCAAGGGCGAAATCGGCATCATCGCGCCGGTGTCACATCCATTCTGCGGGCACTGCAGCCGCATCAGGCTTACCAGCGACGGCAAGATTCGTACCTGCCTCTTCAGCGTTTTCGAACACGACCTGTACCGCCGGCTTCGGCGCGGCGACACCGATTCCGAACTTGCCGACTACATCCGCAGCGTCGTCGATCAGAAAGAAGCGCGCCACCACATCGGCGAACCCGACTTCGTGCCGGCCTCGAGGACCATGGTGCACATCGGCGGGTAGTAACTCGACTCTTGTATACCGTATATATACACTATACAGGTGATCAGGAGCTTCCGGCACAAAGGTGTTGAGCGATTCTTTAGGACAGGTTCGAAGGCCGGTATCCAACCGAAGCATGCAGAGCGGCTTCGGATCCAACTGTTCGCACTCGACAACGCAGAGACCCGAAGATATGAATGCTCCGGGTTGGAGGCTGCATCCGCTACAAGCAGACCTCGCAGGTCACTGGGCTGTTGACGTCAGCGGCAATTGGCGACTGACGTTTATGTTCGAAGGCGAAGACGCTGTCTTAATCGATTACCAGAATTACCATTGAGGGTCAGTATGCGCATGTTCAATCCACCGCATCCGGGCGAAGTCCTTCGACAGTATCTTGGCAACGTGTCAGTCACCGACGCCGCGAACCATCTCGGAGTCACGCGGGTGGCGCTCTCTCGCATACTCAACGGCAGCGCCGGAATTTCAGCCGACATGGCACTTCGCCTGTCTGACGCGCTTGGCACTACACCTGACCTCTGGACCGGCATGCAGGCGCAGTACGATCTCTCGATTGCTGCAAAGAAAAAGCGCAAGAAAATCGCCCGCCTGAAGGCGGCCTGAACATCGCCAACTTGCCTCCCCGCAACCCTTTCCTGCACAATACTTCCAGCTCCTCTGGCGGAAGCCGCAAACACTGCGACTTTTGCCCTGGCAGCGCATCTGTTTGTAGTAGCAGTAAGAGCTAACTACTGGCTCCAACAACCCCGCAGGTCGGTCCGATAACACGGAATGTGGACCTGCTGTAGCTGGTAGAAGTCTTCCGCAAGGAAGGCAGCTTTCAACAACCCCGTCCGTGCCAATGCACTGGACTGAAAGCGAGTTACCGATGGCCACCACAGTATCGGCGTGTTCTCTCGACAACTATCTCGTTCTCCCCGATCACACCATGGACGACCGGATTCGTGCGGCCCGCGAGCGGCTTGGACGCGACGTCGTCATCCTCGGACACCATTACCAGCGCGATGAAGTCATTCGCTTTGCGGACGTAACCGGCGATTCCTACAAGCTTTCCCAAGCGGCCGCAATGACCGATGCTCGTTATATCGTCTTCTGCGGCGTGCATTTCATGGCGGAATCCGCTGATGTCCTGGCGCGTCCTGGTCAGCAGACGATCCTCCCTGATCTCAACGCCGGATGCTCCATGGCCGATATGGCCGAAATCACACAGGTCGAAGACGCTTGGGAGCAGTTCGTTCGCCTTGGGCTCACCACGGATGAAGGTCAGGGAATCACTCCGATCACGTACATGAATTCCACTGCCGCGATCAAAGCCTTCTGCGGCGAGCGCGGTGGACTCGTCTGCACGTCGAGCAACGCCGGAGCAGCCTTCAATTGGGCGTTTGCGAAGAACGAGAAACTGTTTTTCCTGCCCGATCAGCATCTGGGCCGCAATACTGGCCACCAGCTTGGTATTTCGCTGGATGAAATGGTCGTCTGGGATCCGTTTCAACTGCAGGGCGGTTTAACCGCCGATCGTCTTCGGAAGGCGAAGGTTATTCTGTGGAAGGGTCACTGCTCGGTGCACCAGCGCTTTCTGCCCGAGCACGTGGACAAAGTTCGCGCCAAATATCCCGACATTCAGGTCATCGTCCATCCGGAATGCCGGCTTGAAGTGTGCCAAAAGGCTGACGCCGTTGGTTCCACCGAGCGCCTCATAAAACTGGTAAAAGACGCCCCTGCCGGAACAAAATTCGCGATTGGCACAGAAATCCACCTGGTAAACCGGGTGGCGAAGACAAATCCGGATAAAATGGTAATAACTCTGGACGACTCCGGGTGTCTTTGCACCACCATGTTCCGAATCTCTCCGCAGCACCTGTGCTGGGCGCTCGAGAACCTGGTCGAGGGTAATGTCGTAAACCAGATTAAAGTTCGTGAAAATGTTAAGCGCTGGGCGAGAGTAGCTCTCGACCGCATGCTGGAGATTCACTGAGCGATGGCCAATCGAACGTTCACGTTAAACGAAGCTCTCGATCTTCTGCCGGTTCTGGAAACCTTGCTGCGGCGCGCCGCAGTGAATAAGAAACGGGTTGCCGAAATCGACGCCGAATTCCAGCAGGTGAACCAGCGCATCATGATGCATGGCGGCCTCGCCGTGGACATTGTTCCCCTGGCGCACCTTCGCGCCGAGCGCGACAAACGGTCGCAGTCCATCACCGACGCGCTCTCGGAAATCACCGCCATGGGCGTGCAGGTAAAGGACCTCGACATCGGGCTGCTGGACTTCCCGTGCATCGTAGAGGGTCGTATGGTGCTCCTCTGCTGGAAACTCGGGGAAGAGACGATTACCCATTGGCACGGTGTGGATGAAGGGTTTGCCGGACGCAAGCCGATTACGGATAAGATCGCGAATGCCGGACGCCACCGTCGCAAGTCACACTAGATCCATCTCACCCATTTGATTAGCCCTTTTTCGTACATTGTGCGTTGACGTGCGCAAGGGTATTTTTGTTTTCGCTGTTCCCGCGCCATCGCGTGGGGGCCGGGCTACGCCATGCGCAAATACATTTCTTTCGCACTCCTGCTCCTCGCCATTTCCACCCTCACCGCGTGCGGTAAATTCTTCGTCAGCGACTCCACTTCCAACGGGACCAACGGGGGTGGTAACAACGGCGGAGGCAATAACAATGGCGGTGGCACCACTACCACGCCCAAGTTCGCCTATGTAGCCAACTTCAATAACGGCAGCGGCAATGTCTCTGCTTTCACCGTGAACGCTACGTCCGGAGCCCTCACTGCAGTCAGCGGCTCTCCCTTTGCGACTACCCACGGCTCGAACGGCATCGCCGCGGACGCCGGCGGCAAATTCGTATATGTCTCTAATCAGACCGGCGGAGTCTCCGGCTTTACCGTGAATCGCACCAGCGGCGCTCTGACCCAAGTGTCCGGATCGCCTTTTCCCTCCGGCGACACACCGGCATCGATCACAGTCGATCCTTCCGCTCGTTTTGTGTACGTCGCGAATGTTGTAAGCGGCAACACCTCCGGATATATCTCCGGATACACGGTGAACTCTACTTCCGGCGTGCTTACCCCTTTTTCTGGCACCATTGCAACAACGTCTGCTCCTGCGGCCGTTCGCATCGATCCTACCGGCCGCTTCGTCTATGCGGCTGTGGCTAACTCGGGAGTTCAGATCTTTAAAATAAATACGGACGGCACTCTCGCCGCCGTGAAGACCGTTGCTCCTGCCCCTTGTGGTGCTGTCATCGACATTGTCTTCGACGCCAACTTCCATTTCGCCTACACCGTGGACGGCAGCCTCGCGATGTGCGCATGGGCGATCAATGCCAGTACCGGAAATCTCACAGCCATTGGCACCAGTAACTTTGTCAGCGGCAACACGCCTTTCGCGCTCGCCATCAATCCAGCCGCAACCGCTCTGTTTGTTGTCAACAAAGACGACAACAACGTCAGTGCATTCACACTCGCTGCCGACGGAACGCCCACGGCGACCAGCCCTGCCACGTTCAACGTCGGCAACTCGCCGGTCAGTGCTGCCGTCGATCCGTCGGGCAAGTTCTTGTATGTGGCGAATCAGGGAGACGGAACTGTCTCGGTTATGACGATCGGTTCCAGTGGCACACTGACCGCAGCGGGCAGCGCGGTCGCCACTGCGCCTGGCGCAGCGGGAGTGATCGTAACGAAATAGTCGTAAGGCGTGCTGAGCGCAGCGAGGCATCTCTGCACTTCAAGGGCTGATGGAGTTAGTGATGTCCTCCGCTCAACTCCCGCACGATGTCTCCGACGAAGCCCTTGGCGTCGCCGAATAGCATCAGCGTCTTATCTTCGTAATACAGCGGGTTATCGATACCTGCAAAGCCTGGACTCATGCCGCGCTTGATCACCATCACGGTGCGAGCCTTATCTACGTCAAGGATGGGCATGCCATAAATGGGGCTGCTCTGGTCGGTCTTCGCCGCGGGATTGGTGACGTCGTTCGCACCGATCACCAGCGCCACGTCGGTCTGCGGGAAGTCGCCATTGATGTCGTCCATCTCCTTGAGTTTGTCGTAAGGGATGTCCGCTTCGGCCAACAGCACGTTCATGTGGCCTGGCATGCGGCCGGCGACAGGGTGAATCGCGAACAACACTTCCACGCCTTTTTTCGTGAGCACGTCGTACATTTCACGAACTTTGTGCTGTGCCTGCGCAACTGCCATTCCGTATCCCGGCACGATGACCACGCGGTTTGCCGCGGCGAGGATTCCCGCGGACTCCTCTGCGGTGGCACTGCGCACGGTCTTTGCTTCACCACCCGCCGCTGAACTCGACGCCACTTGTCCGAAGGCGCCAAACAGTACATTCGTAAACGAACGATTCATTGCCTTCGACATGATCACCGAGAGGATCATGCCTGACGACCCGTCGAGCGCGCCTGCGATGATTAACAGTTTGCTGTCGACGACGAAGCCCATGGCCGCTGCCGAGAGTCCGGCGTAGGAATTCAATAGCGAGATCACCGTGGGCATATCCGCGCCGCCGATCGGGATGATCATCATCACGCCGAACGCGAGCGGAATGATGATCATGAACCAGAACAGGTTCGTTTTCCCGGGATCGAGAACCAAGATCACGGCGATGATCACCGATACAGCCAGCAATCCGAGGTTGACGAAGTTCTGACCCTTATAGGTGATCGGCCGCTGCGGCAAGACCTCCTGCAGTTTTCCCGCAGCCATCAACGATCCGGTGAATGTGAGCGAACCAAGAATGACTTCCGCCGACAACACCGACATCTCAAATTTCGAAATATAGGGCGCGTTGATGAAGTAGTGCGCTGTACCGACCAAAGTTACGCAGAGGGCGCCGAACGCATGGCTGAGCGCCGTCCGCTGAGGAACGGCGGTCATCGCGACTTTGCCCAGCGGCACGCCGATGATCGTGCCCAGCACCAGGCCGACGGCGATCCAGGTGTAAGTCAGAATGCCGCGGTGAAGCAGGGTTCCGGCGATGGCAAGCACCATGCCCACTTCGCCGGCGAAGAGACCGCGACGTGCGGTTGCCGGAGAACTCATCCATTTCAACGAGAGAATGAACAGGGCAGAAGCTACGAGGTAGACAACCTGAATGATCGAATTATTCAGTTCCATGTCTATTTTTGTGGACGGCTAAGTTTGAACATCTTGAGCATGCGGTCGGTGATGATGAAGCCGCCCACGATATTGGAAGTTGCCGCTACGACGGCAATGGTTCCAAGGATCTGCGCCATCTTGTTGTCGGAACCCGCCAGCACGATCGCTCCGACGACAGCGATCGCATCCAACGCGTTCGTTAATGACATCAAGGGCGTGTGCAGCAGCGGTGAGACTCGTCGGATGACCTCAAACCCGATGAACCCCGCCAGCATAAAAACGAATAAAGCGTTCGTAATATCAGGCATTCAAGCTCCTGAAACCAAAATCAAAAGACAACACGGAAACACGGAGTTCACGGAGTAGAAGATAGAAAAAGCTTTTGGTCCTGAATATGTCTTTTTCCATAAACGTTCCGGGCAAGTGTTTCAAGCTATTATTCTTCGTGACGGCCGTGACCTCCGTGACTCCGTGTCAGGTTTTACGCCTTCACCAGCTCCGGCAATTGAAAGAACTGCCTCACCTTTGCGTTCACGATCTCTCCGTCGCGGGTCAGCAGAGTCTCGCGCGTGATTTCGTCTTCGATATTCATCTGCAATTGCTTGTCTTTGACCAAATGCAGCAGGAAGGTCGTGAGATTTTTTGCGTACATCTGGCTGGCGTGATAGGGAACGGTTGAGGCCAGATTGATGGTGCCGATGATGGTTACTCCATTCACATCTATCACCTCTTCCGGCTTCGTCAACTCGCAGTTGCCGCCGCGTTCTGCGGCGAGATCGATGATCGCCGAGCCTGGGGCCATGCGATGCACCATGTCAGCCGTAACGAGCACCGGAGCTTTTTTGCCCGGCACAACGGCAGTTGTAATCACTACGTCGCTATCCGCCACAACGTTTCCCAGCAACTCGCGCTGCCTGGCGTAGAAGCTTTCGTCCTGGGCTTTCGCGTAACCGCTGGCATCCTGCGCGTCTTTGACCTCGATCGGGAGTTCCACGAAGCGTCCGCCGAGTGACTGCACCTGCTCTTTTACGACGGGACGCAGGTCGTAGGCCGAGACTACTGCGCCGAGACGGCGTGCGGTAGCGATCGCCTGCAATCCGGCGACTCCGGCACCAATCACCAAAACTCGTGCCGGAGTAATCGTTCCGGCGGCTGTAGTGAGCATGGGAAAAAGTCGAGGCACTGTATCCGCGGCAAGAAGCACGGCCTTGTATCCGCAGATCGTGGCCATGGATGACAAGGCGTCCATACTCTGCGCGCGGGTGATACGCGGCATCAGCTCGACGGAGAAGGAGGTCACGCCGGTGTCCTTCACCCGGTTCAGAATGTCGACGGATCCTAGCGGCCGTAGAAAGCCAATCAGCACCTGTCCGGGCCGGAACAGCGGAAGGTCCTGCTCGCCATTGCGATCATTGGAACCGTAGGCGAGTACCTGCAGGATGATGTCGGCTTGCTGGAAGACCGCAGCACGGTCGGGAGCGATCGTTGCACCCTTTTCGGTGTAGTCGGAATCGCGGTAGCCGCTCTCGATTCCGGCTCCCGCCTGGATGATGACGTCCAATCCAGCTTTCTTCAGGTTTGGAACAACCATGGGAACCAGCGCCACACGCCGCTCCCCGGGATAAATCTCCTTCGGGACACCGATGATCACAGAAGATCCTCGTTCTCTGTTTTCTGTGCAGACGATATGAATGCCAGTTTCGAAAAGCGGAACATTGTGGCACAGCGAAGAAGTGCGGGCAATGCTGCGGCGGGAACGCGCTGAGTTCGGTCAAGAAGGCTACATTCCCAAAATGGGAATGGGGTCTCTACCTCCCACCAAGTACCCCTCCCCCCACCCCGGGGTGGACTTTTGCCTTGAGACGAAAAGACTTAACCCAAGGGGACTTGGGAGAGGTCTTGATTCTAAAGGGCCAGGAGGTAAAGTCCTGAAAACGCAGCAGCCAGTACCCAGTACCCAGTATCCAGTAAAACCTTGCTCCTATTTTCAGGATAGCAATTGGGAGGCGGGATTATGCCAAGAGCGGCAGAGTTTTATACGGATTGTTTTCAGTGGGTTATAGGGAAACTGGCAGTTTTGGGGACTTGACAGGCGAAAACGTGGCGCTTCGCACCACCTCTGGAGTGGCTAGCCGGTGTGCCGGCCCCCAGGGACTTCGTCCCTGGCTATGTACGGTGGGCCGCGGTGGAGGTGTGAACGGTGTGCCACTAGCGGAAGGGCGGCGATGGCGTGGACACAGGTCGGGATGTGAGCTGTCTGCCTATGTTCGGTCACAAGGTCGGGGCGTGAGACGAGTGGAAAGCGGTCGCGGACAGGAGTGTCCGCGCCACACAAGCGTGCGAGGCTATGTACGTGGGCCGCGGTGGAGGTGCGATCGGTGTGCCATTGCGGAAGTGGGGTGTTGGCGTGGACACAGGTCCGGGAAGTGAGCTGTCTGCCTATGTTCGGACACAAGGTCGGGGCGTGAGACGAGTGGAAAGCGGTCGCGGACAGGAGTGTCCGCACAGGCAGGGGTGCCGTAGAAGCGAAAGCCACACAGTCCCAAAAAAAAGCAAAGTCAGGAGTGCGTGGGGCTGAAGATTTCTTTTGCGGCTTGAACGGTGTTGGAGTGGATGGTGACGGTGTCTTCGATATCGCGAGCGTAGCCACCGGCATAGCTGACCATGATGGGGATGTTTTTGGTCCGCGCCACCCGAAAGACGAGTTCGTCGCGGCGTTTGAGGCCTTCGATGGTGAGGTCCAGTCCCCCGAGTTGGTCTTCTTTGTAGGGGTCGGCGCCGGCGATGTAGCAGATCAGGTCGGGCTGGAACTGGCGCAGTCCGCTGGAGAGCGCATTGTCCAACCAGCTGAGATACTCCTCGTCCTTGGTGTGGTCCGGCAGGTTCACGTCGATGGACGATGGCGGCTTAATGGCGGGATAGTTGTTCGCCTGATGCAGCGAGATGGTGAACACATCCTCGCCGGTGGGCGGCAAGTTCTTGGGCAACTCGGGAAGGGTCCCGCCCCACGACGGCAGACTGCGTTCCACGGTCTGGCGGTTGCCGAAGATGGCTGCGGTGCCGTTGCCCTGGTGGACGTCGCAATCGACGGTCATCGCGCGCTGGATCTTTCCATCCGTTTGCAGACGCCGAATCGCTACTGCTACGTCATGGATCATGCAGAATCCTTCCCCGTGATTAGGGAAGGCGTGATGGAAGCCGCCACCGATGTTGAATGAAACGCGATCTTCAAGCGCCTTGTTGGCGGCGAGAATCGATCCGCCGGCCGCGAGCCAGAATGCGTCGACCAACTCTTCCGAGTAAGGGATTTCCATCTGCAGTTCTTCTGCAGCCGAGAGCATTCCATACTGCAGCTTGTAGACGTACTCGCTCGTATGCACGAGCAGGATGTCTTTGTCCGTCGCGGGCTTCGGCTCGAGGAAGTCGGCTGGCTCCACGATACCCGAAGAGATCAATCGCTGATAAATGAGACGGTATTTCTGCGCCGGAAATACGTGTTGGCCGATGGGAAGGTAATAGCCGTCGCTGTAAACGAGCTTAAAAGGGAGCATGCAGTAAGTACGAAGGACGATGGTCGATGTAAGAAGTAAAAGCAGAGGATACGCTTGTTGCGCGTTTCCGTCAGTAATGTGAGTTGCTGCCGCATTCCAGCAGTTTCCCTTCGGGGTGGTGACTGCATCGTACTAGGGCGAGGACTTATGAGCATTCAGGACATACTGAAGAAGCCAGGTATTCAGCCGCGTGACTTGGGCCATGTGGGAGCCGAAGAGGCGACGGAAGTCATGCATGAAGCGGCGAGCATCGATGACCGCATTGTCGACCAGACGCGCCCGGACGAGAAGCAACCTCAAAAGGTGAAGAAGGAAGGCATCGTGAGCGTCAATGGGGAAGATGTCGATAAAACGGAAGTGGAGATCGAGAAGGACCGGGCAGCCTAAAGACATTCGCCGCTGATTACGCAGATGAACGCTGATTGATTCGAAGGGTTAGACCCTCAAACAATCAGCGTTTGTCTGCGTCATCAGCGGCTAGCTTTCTATACGCCTACTTCCACGAGCGGTTCGAGGCGAGCAGTGAAATGCCGCAGGAAGGGCGCCTCGCTGGTGATGCGGAGCGCACTGATCTGCTCACGCTTGCGCCAGACTTCCAGGATGACTTCAATCACATAGTCGATGTGGCTCTGCGTGTAGACACGCCGAGGAATTGCCAGTCGTACCAGATCCCACTTGGCGGCGTCGGCGAACATGAGACGGCCGATCTCGACTGAGCGAATTCCACCTTCAATGTAAAGCTCGTTGGCCAGGGCGACTCCCCTTTCCAGCACATTGGGATCCTAAGCTTAGAATTCCACGTGGACAAGTTGTCGCG
>JADMIO010921792.1_pt1 | contig 39031 bp, 32 predicted proteins | sample 8958161 | NCBI WGS metagenome assembly JADMIO01 (sample SAMN16585339, study PRJNA669376) | soil metagenome | isolation source: Crop rotation soil | place: USA: Cullars Rotation, Alabama | collected 2011 | reverse complement strand
GGCGATGGAGCCGGCGCCGCGGCCGCCGCAGCGGGCGCCTTCGCCGGGGCCGGCGCGGGCGCCGCGGCGGCGCCCGCCGCCTCGTCGAGGCTCAGGATCACCGAGCCCATGTTCACCGTGTCGCCGACCTTGACCTTCATCTCCTTCACGACACCGGCGTGCGACGACGGGATCTCCATCGACGCCTTGTCGCTCTCGATCGTGATCAGGCTCTGCTCGGCCTTCACGGTGTCGCCCGGCTTGACGAGCACCTCGATGACGCCGACGTCCTTGAAGTCGCCGATGTCCGGAACCTTCACCTCGATACTCATAGTGCCCCCACGCTTGCGGCCAAGGCCGCGGCGCTGCCCCCCGTGGGGGCGTTCGCGCCTTGGAGCGGTCCGGCGGCGCTCACAGCAGCACCCTCCGGAAGTCGCCCAGGATCTGGATCAGGAACGCGTTGAAGCGCGCCGCCGCGGCGCCGTCGACGACGCGATGGTCCCAGCTCAGCGAAAGCGGCAGGATGAGGCGCGGCTGGAACGCCTTGCCGTCCCAGCGCGGCTCGGTCGTGCTGCGGCACACGCCGAGGATCGCGACCTCGGGCGCGTTGATGATCGGCGTGAAGTAGCGGCCGCCGATGCCGCCGAGCGACGAGATCGAGAAGCAGCCGCCGCTCATGTCGTTCGGCGTCAGCTTGCCGTCGCGCGCCTTCTTCGCCAGCTCGCTCATCTCGGCCGAGATCTGCAGCACGCCCTTCCTGTCGCAGTCTCGGATCACCGGTACGACGAGGCCGTTCGGCGTGTCGGCGGCGAAGCCGATGTGGAAGTACTTCTTCAGCACGAGGTGCTCGCCCTCGAGGCTGGCGTTGAAGTCGGGAAATTTCTGCAGCGCGGCCACCGACGCCTTGATCAGGAACGCGAGCATCGTCACCTTGACGCCCGACTTCTCGTTCTCCTTGTTGGTCGCGACGCGGAACGCCTCGAGCTCGGTGATGTCGGCGTCGTCGTGATTCGTGACGTGCGGGATCGTCACCCAGTTGCGATGCAGCGCCGGGCCGCTGATCCTCTTGATCCGGGACAGCTCCTTCTTCTCGATCGCGCCGAATTTCGCGAAGTCGACTTGCGGCCATGCCGGCATTCCGGGGAACCCGCCGCCGCCGGCGGCCGCGGCAGCGCTCGGCGCCTTCGCGGCCTGCGCCTGCGTCTTCTGCGTGCCCGCCATCACCGCCTTGACGAAGGCCTGCACGTCCTCCTGCGTGATGCGGCCCTTCGGCCCGCTGCCCTTCACTTCCGGCAGCGGCACGCCGAGCTCCCTGGCGAGCTTCCTGATCGTCGGCGAGGCGTGCGGCAACGCCCCCTGGGGCGCCGTCGGCTCGTGCGCCGGCAGCGCGGCGGTCGGCACCGCCTTGTCCGTGAGCACGTGAGCCGCGGCGGCGGGTGCGGCGGAAGCAGCCGGTGCGGCCGATGCAGCGGACCCACCCTCACCTCGGCCCTCTCCTGCCGGCGCGGGCGAGGGAGCCGGCGCGGCGGCGCCGTCCGCGCCTTCGAGGGTCGCGATCGGCGAGCCCTTCGAGACCTTGTCGCCGACGGCGACCTTCAACGCCTTGACGACGCCGGCGTGCGACGACGGAATCTCCATCGACGCCTTGTCGCTCTCGACCGTGATCAGGCTCTGCTCGGCGGCGACGGTGTCGCCCGGCTTGACGAGCAGCTCGATGACGGCGACGTCGGCGAAGTCACCGATGTCGGGGACGACGACCTCGATCGGGCCTGCGGCGGCTGCAGGCGCGCCGGGCCCACTCTCGCCCCGGCCCTCTCCCGCCGGAGCGGGAGAGGGAGAAGGAGCAGCTCCCTCTCCCGCGCCAGCGGGAGAGGGCTGGGGTGAGGGTGCAGGCGAAGCCGCGGCCCCGCCTTCGCTTTCGAGCACGAGCAGCGCCGACCCCTCGCTGATCTTGTCCCCGAGCTTGACCCGCATCTCCTTGACGACGCCCGCGGCGCTCGACGGAATCTCCATCGACGCCTTGTCGCTCTCGACGGTCACGAGCGACTGCTCGGGCTTGACCCGGTCGCCGGGCTTGACGAGGACCTCGATGACCTCGACGTCCTTGAAGTCGCCGATGTCGGGAACCTTCACTTCCACGGTGGCCATGCGCGGTCCTCAGGCGTCGAGCGGGTTGATCTTGTCGGGGTCGATGCCGTACTTCGCGATCGCCTCGGCGACCTTCGTCGTCGGCACGCTGCCCTCCTCGGCGAGCGCCTTCAGCGCCGCGACGACGACGTAGTGGCGGTCGACCTCGAAATGCGCCCGCAGCTTGGTGCGGAAGTCGCTCCGGCCGAAGCCGTCGGTGCCGAGCACCTTGTAGGCGCGCCCCTTCGGCAGGTGGGCGCGGATCTGCTCGGCGTAGTTCTTCATGTAGTCGGTCGAGGCGATCACCGGCCCGCCGAACTTCTCGAGCTGCTGCGCGACGAAGGGCACGCGCGGTCGCTCGGTCGGATGGAGCAGGTTCCAGCGCTCGACCGCCTGGCCGTCCCGCGCGAGCTGGTTGAAGCTCGGGCAGCTCCAGACGTTGGCGGCGATGCCCCAGTCGTTCTCGAGCAGTTCCCTCGCGGCGATCGACTCGCGCAGGATCGTGCCGCTGCCGAGCAGGTTGACCCGCGGCGCCTTCTTCGCGCCTTCCTGAAGCAGGTACATGCCCTTGATGATCTCGTCCTCGGTGCCGGGGCGCAGCCCGGGCTGGGCGTAGTTCTCGTTGAGAAGGGTCAGGTAGAAGAAGACGTTGTCCTGCTTTTCGACCATCCGCACCAGGCCGTGGTGCAGGATCACGCCGACCTCGTGCGCGAAGGTCGGGTCGTAGCTGATGCAGTTGGGGATCGTGCCGGCCAGGATGTGGCTGTGCCCGTCCTCGTGCTGCAGGCCCTCGCCGTTGAGCGTCGTGCGGCCCGAGGTGCCGCCGAGCAGGAAGCCGCGCGCCTGCATGTCGCCGGCGGCCCAGGCGAGGTCGCCGACGCGCTGGAAGCCGAACATCGAGTAGTACACGTAGAACGGCACCATGATCCGGTTGTTCGTCGAGTACGACGTCGCCGCGGCGATCCAGCTGCTCATGCCGCCGGGCTCGTTGATGCCCTCCTGCAGCACCTGGCCGGCCTTGTCCTCGCGGTAGTACATGACCTGATCGCGGTCGACCGGCGTGTAGTTCTGGCCCGCCGGGTTGTAGATGCCGATCTGCCGGAACAGGCCCTCCATGCCGAAGGTGCGCGCCTCGTCGACGAGGATCGGCACCGCACGCGGTCCGACCTCCTTGTCGCGCAGCAGCTGGGTCAGGAAGCGCACGAAGGCCTGCGTCGTCGAGATCTCGCGGCCCTCGGTCGTCGCCTCGAGCACCGCCTTGAAGGTGTCGAGCGGCGGCATGGCGAGCTTTTCGTCGGCCCGCGTGCGGCGATGCGGCAGGTAGCCGCCGAGCGCCTGGCGCCGCTCCTGCAGGTACTTCATCTCCGGCGTGTCGTCGGCCGGCTTGTAGAAAGGGATGTCGCCGACCTTGTCGTCGGGGATGGGGATGTTCCAGCGGTCGCGGAAGGCGAGCACGTCCTCGTCGATCAGCTTCTTGGTCTGGTGCGCGGTGTTCTTGCCCTCGCCGCTCTTGCCCATGCCGAAGCCCTTGACCGTCTTCACCAGCAGCACGGTCGGCTGGCCCTTGTGATTGCTCGCGCGATGGAACGCCGCGTAGACCTTCTGCGGATCGTGGCCGCCGCGGTTGAGGCGCCAGACGTCCTCGTCGCTCATTTTCGCGACCATCTCGAGCAGCTTGGGATGGCGGCCGAAGAAGTGCTCGCGGACGAACGCGCCGTCGTTGGCCTTCATCGCCTGGTAGTCGCCGTCGACGACCTCCATCATGTTCTTGCGCAGGAGGCCGTCCTTGTCGCGCGCCAGCAGCGGGTCCCAGTAGCTGCCCCAGATCAGCTTGATGACGTTCCAGCCCGAGCCGCGGAACTCGCTCTCGAGCTCCTGGATGATCTTGCCGTTGCCCCGCACCGGGCCGTCGAGGCGCTGCAGGTTGCAGTTGATGACGAAGATCAGGTTGTCGAGCTTCTCCCGCGACGCGAGGCCGATCGCGCCGAGCGACTCGGGCTCGTCCATCTCGCCGTCGCCGCAAAACACCCAGACCTTGCGGTTCTCGGTATTGGCGATGCCGCGCGCGTGCAGGTACTTCAGGAAGCGCGCCTGGTAGATCGCCATCAGGGGGCCGAGGCCCATCGAGACGGTCGGGAACTGCCAGAACTCGGGCATCAGCTTGGGATGCGGATAGCTCGAGATGCCCTTGCCGTCGACTTCCTGGCGGAAGTGCAGCAGCTGGTCTTCGGTGAGGCGTCCTTCCATGAAGGCGCGGGCGTAGACGCCCGGCGCCGAATGACCCTGGATGTAGAGCAGGTCGCCGCCGTGCTCGGGCGTCTCGGCGTGCCAGAAGTGGTTGAAGCCGGTGCCGAACATCGTCGCGAGCGAGGCAAAGCTCGAGATGTGGCCGCCGAGGTCGCCGCCGTCGGCGGGATGGAGGCGGTTCGCCTTCACCACCATCGCCATGGCGTTCCAGCGCATGTAGGCGCGCAGCCGCTCCTCGATCTCGATGTTGCCGGGGCTGCGCTCTTCCTGGTCGGTGGGGATCGTGTTGATGTACGCCGTGTTGGCCGAGAACGGCACGTCGATGCCCGCCTGCCGCGCCTGGTCGATCAGCTGTTCGAGGAGGAAGTGGGCGCGCTCGCCGCCTTCGGAGGCGATCACCGCGGAGAGGGCGTCGAGCCACTCCCGGGTCTCGCCGGCGTCGATGTCGTCGTTCGCGGCCGCGCCGACGGAATGCTCGGGAAGGGCTGACATGCTGTCTCCGAAAGGTCGTTGTTGTCGCCGCCGGGAGTTTCGCACGAATTTCTTTACTTTCGCATCGTGCTGCTCAATTTCATATTGTGGTAGGCAAATGCCGCCCGTCGATCAGGCAAGCGGCCCGCCCGGCTCGCCGCTCGAGTGGGGCATCGATAATCGCCGGATGCAGCGTGCCGTGACGGCCACGACGAAGGCTTCCCCGCGGCCCAACCGCACCTGGGCGGAGCGGCTGTTCGGACGCTGGTGGCGACGCCAGTCGGCCGCTCGCCAGGACCGCTACGCCACGCTCGGCCCGCTCGCTTCCGTGCTGCTCTTCCTCGCCGCGATCGTCTCGGCGTTCTGGTACCTGCGCAACGAGGAGCTCGAGCGCGAGCAGGAGGCGGTGCGACGCGACACCGAGGTCGCGCAGCAGCAGCTGCGGCTGCGCCTGATCGACAACCACGAGCAGCTCGTGCGCACCGCGCACGACCTCGTCACGCGCGCGCTCGACCGCAACTCGTTCCTGGTGCAGGCGTCGAGCTTCACCCGCGAGCGGCCCGAGACGACGAACCTGATCTGGGTCGGCCCGCAGCGCAACGCGATCGCCGCCTATTCGGGCACGAGCTTCCCGCCCGAGACCGGCATCAGCGGCATCGAGACGCCGGCGTCGCTGCCGGTCGAGAACTCGGGCAGCGAGCCGGAAAACGCGTTCCGGCACGGCAGGGAGACGCGGCAGACCGCCTACTCGCGGCCCTTCCGCGACAGCTTCGGCAACCCCGTGTTCCAGGTCGTCATCCCGCTGTTCGAGCGCGGCCACTTCAACGGCGCGCTGATCGCCGAGTACTCGGTCGAGCGGCTGCTGCGCTACTACGTGCCGACCGAGGTCTCGCGCCGCCACGCGATCTCGCTGCTCGACGGCGACCAGTCGCTCGCCAGCACGGTGATGACGCTGCCGGGGCCGACCGCCAAGCGCCCGTCGATCGTCTTCGAGCTGCCCGTCGCGCCGGCGGAGAACGGCCTGGTGCTGCGCGGCGAGGGCTACCGCACCTCGGTCGGCCTGATCAGCAACACGCTGTTCTGGATGGTGATGGCGCTCTCGGTGCTGACCGTGTGGATGCTGCTCGGCACCTGGCGGCACATGCGGCGGCGCCTGCAGATGCAAGCCGCGCTCGTCTCCGAGACGAACTTCCGGCGCGCGATGGAGAACTCGATGCTGACCGGCATGCGCGCCATGGACATGGAGGGCCAGATCAGCTACGTCAACCCGGCGTTCTGCGCCATGACCGGCTTCTCCGAGGTCGACCTGATCGGCCAGCACCCGCCCTTCCCCTACTGGCCGCTCGACCGCCGCGAGGAGAACGCACGGCTGCTCGAGCAGGAGCTGCGCGGGCAGAGCCCCGCCGGCGGCATCGAGGTCAAGGTGATGAGGAAGGACGGCTCGATCTTCGACGCCCGGATGTACGTCTCGCCGCTGATCGACCCGAAGGGCGTGCAGACCGGCTGGATGACCTCGATGACCAACATCACCGAGGCCAAGCGGATCCGCGACCAGCTGACCGCGTCGCACGAGCGCTTCACGACGGTGCTCGAAGGCCTCGACACCGCCGTCTCGGTCCTTTCCGTGCAGACCGGCGAGCTGCTGTTCGCGAACCGCTCGTACCGCCTCTGGTTCGGCGCCGATGCGCGCGGCCACGCCCAGCTCTCGGACGGCGACACGTCCCTGCCAATGCCGCTCGACGGCGACGACGCGGTCGACGCGCTCGGCGGCCTGCCGACGCAGGAGCTGACCGCCGCCGGCTCCGATTCGCGCGAGATCTTCGTCGAGGCGACCGGCAAGTGGTTCGAGGTTCGCGCCCGCTACCTGCAATGGACCGACGGCCGCCTGGCGCAGATGCTGATCGCGAGCGACATCTCGGAGCGGCGCAACGCCGAGGCGCAGGCCGAGCACCAGGCCGAGAAAGCGCAGGTGACGAGCCGGCTCGTGACGATGGGCGAGATGGCGTCGTCGGTCGCGCACGAGCTGAACCAGCCGCTCACCGCGATCACCAACTACTGCAACGGCATGGTGACGCGGGTCGAGAACGACGCGATCCACAAGAACGACCTGATCGCCGCGCTCCAGAAGACCTCGCGCCAGGCCGAGCGCGCCGGGCAGATCATCCACCGCATCCGCGCCTTCGTGAAGCGCAGCGAGCCGCAGCGGCAGAAGGCTTCGGCGCAGACGATCGTCGACGACGCGGTCGACCTCGCCGGCATCGAGCTGCGCCGGCGCAACGTCGCGATCCAGACCTACGTCGCGCACCGGCTGCCGCCGCTGATGGTCGATCCGATCCTGATCGAGCAGGTCGTGCTCAATTTGCTGAAGAACGCCGCCGAGGCGATCGACAGCGCGCGGCTGCCGAGCGCACGGCGCCGGATCGAGCTGCGCGTCGTGCCGCGGCACACGCCCGACGAGGGCGACGTCGTCGAGTTCAGCGTCACCGACAAGGGTCCGGGGCTGAAGGACGAGGTGATCGCGCGGATGTACGAGGCGTTCTTCTCGACCAAGGTCGACGGGCTGGGCATCGGCCTGAGCCTGTGCCGCTCGATCATCGAGAGCCACCGCGGCCGGATCAAGGCGGTCAACCTCTACAATGGCGACACTCCGATCGGCTGCCGCTTCACGTTCACGCTGCCGGTAGAACCCCACCGTCACGAAGCCCCCGCGGCCGTTTCCGCATGAGCCTCATTCCCAAGAAAGGCACCGTCTACGTCGTCGATGACGACGAGGCGGTGCGCGACTCCCTGCAATGGCTGCTCGAGGGCAAGGACTACCGGGTCAAGTGCTTCGATTCGGCCGAGTCGTTCCTCTCGCGCTTCGATCCACGCGAGGTCGCCTGCCTGATCGCCGACATCCGCATGGACGGCATGAGCGGGCTCGAGCTGCAGGATCGGCTGCTCGAGCGGCGCTCGCCGCTGCCCGTCACCTTCATCACCGGCCACGGCGACGTGCCGATGGCAGTGACGACCATGAAGAAGGGCGCCGAGGACTTCATCGAGAAGCCGTTCAAGGAAGACGAGCTCGTGGCGCTGGTCGAGAAGATGCTCGAGCGCGCCCGCGTCGATTTCTCCAAGCACCAGGAAGCGGCGAGCCGCGACGCGCTGCTGTCGCGCCTGACGACGCGCGAGGCGCAGGTCCTCGAGCGCATCGTCGCCGGCCGTCTCAACAAGCAGATCGCCGACGACCTCGGCATCTCCATCAAGACGGTGGAGGCGCACCGCGCCAACATCATGGAGAAGCTGAACGCGAACACGGTCGCCGACCTGCTCAAGATCGCGCTCGGCGCGCCTTCCAAGGTTTGACCGCAAGCCGCATCGACGGCACCGGCGTCGCCCGGCAGCTGCGCGCCGAGCTCGCCGTCCGCGCCGCACGGCTCGCCTCGATCGGCCACCGGCCCGGCCTCGCCGTCATCCTCGTCGGCGACGATCCGGCGAGTCGCGTCTACGTCCGCAACAAGGTCAAGGCCTGCGAGGAAGCGGGCATCCGCTCGCTGCTCGAGGGGTACGCCGCCGACCTGCCGGAAACCGAGCTGCTCGCTCGCATCGCCGCGCTCAACGCCGACCCGGCGGTGCACGGTATCCTGGTGCAGATGCCCTTGCCGAAGCAGATCGCGCCGGCCAGGGTGATCGAGGCGATCTCGAGCGACAAGGACGTCGACGGCTACTCGGTCGAGAGCGCCGGCCGCCTGGTCGCCGGCCTGCCCGGCTTTCGCCCGTGCACGCCGTGGGGCTGCATGAAGCTGATCGAGAGCACCGGCATCACGCTCCGCGGCAAGCACGCGGTCGTCATCGGCCGCAGCAACACGGTCGGCAAGCCGATGGCGCTGATGCTGCTGCAAGCGGATGCGACCGTCACCGTGTGCCACAGCCGCACCCCCGACCTCGCCGCGCACACGCGCTCGGCCGACGTCGTCGTTGCCGCGGTCGGGCGGCGCGGCACCGTGACCGGCGACATGGTCAAGCCCGGCGCGGTGGTGATCGACGTCGGCATGAACCGCGACGCCGCCGGCAAGCTCTGCGGCGATGTCGACTTCGCGAGCGTCGAGCCGGTGGCGGGCGCCATCACGCCGGTGCCCGGCGGCGTCGGCCCGATGACGATCGCCATGCTCCTCGCCAACACGGTCGAATCGGCGGAGCGGGTGGCTCCCGCGGGGGCTTCCCGGTGACGTTCCGTGACGTTGTGAGCGCGATGTCGGCTTGAAGCGGGTTGCCCGCTCGGCGAAAATCGCCCCTCGCCCTTGCTTCCCGGAGACTGCATGCCTACGCGCGCCCGCCTCGTCCCGACCGCCTTTTCCCGTGCCGCGCTGACGCTTGCGCTCGCCGCGATCGCCTTCCCCGCCCTGGCGCAGTTCAAGGTGATCGGCGCCGACGGCAAGGTCACGTACACCGACCGCGTGCCGAGCGCCAGCGAGGGCAAGGTCGTTTCCCTCGGCGACCGGAACGTGGCCGCCCAGCCGGCGCCGGCCGCCGAGGCCGAGTTGCCTTTCGAGCTGCGGCAGGCCGTGTTGCGCTACCCGGTGACGATGTACGTCACCAGCAATGCCTGCGAGCCGTGCAACAGCGGGCGGCAGATGCTGAAGCAGCGCGGGATCCCCTTCACCGAGAAGCTCGTCGTCACCGCCGAGGACAGCGAGGCGCTCGAGCGGATATCCGGCGCGCGCGAAGCGCCGACGCTCAGCGTCGGCACGCAGATCGTGCGCGGCTACGCGATGGAGACCTGGGGCGCCTACCTCGACGCCGCGGGCTATCCGCGCGAGTCGAGGCTGCCGTCGACGTACCAATACAAGGCCGCCGCGCCGATCGTCGAGCGCCGCGACGCGACGACGGCACGGGCCGAGCCACGTCCCGAGGCGCGCCCGGCGCCGCCCTCGCCGACGCCGCCGCCGACGCCGGGCGGCATCCGCTTCTGAGCAGCGCCGGCGGGCGCGTCGTCCCGGGTCGTCTAGGTCGCCCTTAGCGGCGCGCCGATCCGCCGCGCCGCGACGCTGCCCGTCGCCACCGCCGCGCCCATGATCCAGAACAGCGCCGATGCGCCGAGCGTCGCGCCGGCGAGGCCGAACGCGAGCGGCATCAATGCGCTCGAGAGGTTGATCGCCATCGAGCGCAGGGCGATCGCCTCGCCGTGGCGGTGCGCCGGCGTGATCTGGTGCAGGGTCGTCATGACCATGGGCTGCACGGCGCCGAGGGCGAAGCCGAGGACGATCGCGCACAGGCCCATGACCCACGCCTGGTACGCGAACGGATAGACGGCGAAGACCGCCCCGGCGGTCAGCATGGCGACGATCAGCACCATGCGCTCGGAGAGGCGATGCGCGAGGAACGGAATCGCCAGTCGCACTGCCGCGACCGCGACCGCGAACACGCCGAGCACGAGGCCGATCGCCGAGGCCGAGAAGGCGCGCTCGTGCCCGAGCACCGGCACGAGGAAGCTGTGCACGTCCCAGCTCGACGAGAGCAGCCAGTTCACCAGCAGGAGGCGGAGAAAGCCGGGCGTCTGCAGCAGGTTCCAGGCGTTGTCCCGCCGCGCAGGCCCCGCGCGGTCGACACGCACCTCGCGCGGCACCCGGCTCGCCGCGGCGAGGCTCGCCAGCGGCAGCAGGGCGAGCGCGAAGAAGGCGAGCGAAAAGCCGCTCAGGTCGATCAGCAGGCCGGCGAGGATCGGCCCGACGACGTTGGCGAGGGCGGGCGCGATGCCGAGCCAGCTGAAGATGCGCTTGAGCTCGGTCGGCTGGTCCGACATCCGGCCCGCCGTGCGCTGGATCGCGATCTGCGCGTAATTCGCGCCGGCGCCGGCGAGCGTCGCCGCCAGGCACAGACCGAGGAACGACCCGATGCCGGGCAGAAAGGTCGCGACGACGGCAGCGAACCCGCCCGCCATGGCGAGGCCGACCGCGACACGGATCGGCAGGTGGTAGCCGTGCCGGTCGGCGAGGCGGCCGGCGCCGAGCGCGAGGACGATCGGCGCGGCGGCGAACAGGCCGAGCACGATGCCGACCGCCCACGCCGCATGGCCCTCGCGCAGCACCGCGAGCGGCGCTGCCATGCGCACGCCGGTCATGCACGAATGCACGGCGATCCATCCGCCGATCAGGCCGCCGAGCGCCCGGCGCGAGGCGGTGCCCGCCGCCGGCGGCCGACGCCCCGGCGCGACGTCAGCCATCGCGACGCGGATCGTCGTCGAGCAGTCCCGGCAGCATCCCCTGCGCGCGCGGATCGGGCAGCGCCTCGACGCTGCGCAGGCTCCGCTCGACGGCGCGCGTGCGCACCTCGGCCTGGTCGATCGTCTTCGTCGCCTCCTGCAGCTTCTTGCGCGTCTGGGCCAGTGCCAGTCCGAACTTGCCGAATTCCGTCTTCACCGAGCCGAGCGTGTCCCAGACCTCGGTCGAGCGCTTCTCGAGCGCGAGCGTGCGAAAGCCCATCTGCAGGCTGGTCAGCGTCGCGAGCAGCGTCGTCGGGCCGGTGAGCATCACCTTGTGCTCGCGCTGCAGCAGCTCGACGAGGCCGGGCCGACGCAGCGCTTCCGCATAGAGGCCCTCGGTGGGCAGGAACATGATCCCGAAGTCGGTCGTGTGCGGCGGCGCGACGTACTTCTCGCGGATCGTCCTGGCCTCGACGAGGAGCCGGTTGTGCAGGGCCCGGCCCGCCGCCTCGACGCCGGCGCGATCGGCCTCTTCCTGAGCCTGCAGGAGCCGCTCGTAGTCCTCGCGCGGAAACTTGCAGTCGATCGGCAGCCAGACCGGCTCGCCGTCGTCGCGCCTTCCCGGCAGCTTGACCGCGAACTCGACGCGCGCGCCGCTGCCCGGCACGGTCTCGCGGTTCGTCGCGTACTGGTCGACGGTGAACACCTGCTCGAGCAGGCCGGCCAGTTGCACCTCGCCGAGGACGCCGCGCGTCTTGACGTTGTTGAGCACGCGGCTGAGCGAGCCGACGTCGCTGGCGAGCTTCTGCATCTCGCCGATGCCGCGATGCACCTGCTCGAGCCGCTCCGCGACCTGGCGGAAGCTGTCGCCCAGGCGCTGCTCGAGCGTCGCATGCAGCTTCTCGTCGACGGTGGCGCGAATCTGCTCGAGCTTCTTCTCGTTGTCCTGCTGGATCTGCGCCAGCCGGCTGTCGACCGCGAGGCGGACCTCGGCCATGCGCTGGTCGTTGGCGCGCACGAGCGCCTCCAGCTGCAGCGACAGCGTCGCCGACAGGTCCTTCAGCGACGCCGCCTGGCGCGTGCCCTGCCCTTCGAGCGCCTGGTCGAGCGAATCGCGGGCGAGGCGCGCCTGCTCGACCTGCGCGAGCGTTGCCTGGCCGAGCGAGGCGCCGAGCTGCTGCTGCGTCGTCGCAAGCTGCCGGCCGAAGGCGTCGATCAGCTCGTTCTGGGTCCGGGCGACGTCGCCCTGCTGGGCGAGCAGCGTGCGCTGGAAGTCGCCGAGCGTGGCGACGATCTCCTGCCGGGTGCCCTGGGCGCTGCGGGCGATCTCGTCGCGCAGGTCGCGCGCCTCGCGCTCCGCATCGGAATGTCCCGGGGGCCGCCGGAGCGCAATCCACAGGACGATGGCCACGAGGAGCCCGAGCAGGCCCGGCGTCACCCATTCGAAAGACATCCGGCGATTGTCGCAGCCGATGCGAGGCGCACCGGCGAGCCGCAGACGAACCGCCTTCTCAGCGCGACGCCGCGTCGCGGGCCACGCCGAAGCGACGCTCGCCGAGATCGAACAGCGCCTGGACGAGCAGCGCGAGCAGCGCCGCCGGCACCGCGCCGGCGAGCATCACCGTGCTGTCGTTGACCGCCAGCCCGGCGACGATGCGCTCGCCGAAGCCGCCCGCGCCGATGAACGCGGCCATCGTCGCCGTCCCGACGTTGATCACCGCCGCGGTCTTGACGCCGGCGAGGATCGTCGGCGCCGCGAGCGGCAGCTGCACCAGGGCCAGCGCCTGGCGCGCCGTCAGGCCGAGGGAGAGCGCCGCCTGCCCCATCTCGCGCGGCACGCCGGAGAGCCCCGCGTGGGTGTTGCGCACGATCGGCAGCAGGGCGTACAGGAAGAGCGCGATCAGTGCCGGCACGACGCCGATCGCGCCGACGAGGGCGATCAGGAAGGCGAGCAGCGCCAGCGAGGGCACCGTCTGCAGGAGCGCGACGACGCCGAGCAGCAGCCCCGCCGCGCGCGGCCAGCGCCACGCCGCGATGCCGACCGGCACGCCGACCGCGACGGCGACGGCGAGCGAGCCGAAGACGAGCAGCAGGTGCTCGAGCGCGAGGCGACCGAGATCGGGCGCGAGAAGGCGCTTCCAGAAGCCGGGGCGCGCCGCGCTCGCGGCCGCACCGCCCGCCTTCGCCGACGCATCGGCGGTGACTGCCGACACACCGCTTGCCACCACGGCGACGCCTCGCTTCGCGAGGAAGCGCGCCGCGACCTCGGCGAACGGCCGGCCGTCGAGCTCGACCTCGGCGTTCATCGCGATCATCGTCGTGGCGTCGATCGAGCCGGCGAGCCGCTGCAGCGGCCCGGCGTCGACGCCGCTGCGCATCAGCAGCACCGCGTCGTACTTCGGGAAGAAGACCCGGTCGTCCTCGAGCACGCGCAGGCCGAGCCGACCGAGCTTGGCGTCGGTCGAGTAGACGTCGATCACGTCGACCGTGCCCGCCACGACCGCGTCGTACGCGAGGCCGTGGTCCAGTCCGCTCGGCGTTGCCGCGAGGGCGTACGCCTCGCGCAACGCCGGCCAGCCGTCGGCGCGCTGCAGGAATTCGTGCGACAGCCCGAGCTTGAGTCCCTTGCCCGCGGCCGAGGCCAGGTCCGAGATGCGCGCGATGCCCAGCGCCTTCGCCCGGGCCTCGCTCATCGCCAGGGCGTAGGTGTTGTTGAAGCCGAACGGCACGGCGGCGACGAGGCCGCGCGGCGCGAGCCAGCGGTTCAACTCGTCGAGGCTCGGGTTGCCTTCGCGCTTGAGCAGCTCGCGCACGATCGTCCCGGTGTATTCCGGATAGAGGTCGACCGCGCCGCTGGCCAGCGCCTGCTCGAGGATCCCGGTGTTGCCGAGGCCCTGCCGGTGCACGGCGGGCCGGCCCGCGGCGACGAGCGTCTGCGCGACGATCTCGCCGAGCACGTACGACTCGGTGAAGCGCTTCGAGCCGACGACGGCCGGCTTGTCGGTCGCGCCACGGGCTGGGCCGGCCCAGAGCGTGAACGAGATCACGACGACGAACGCTTGTAGGACGATTCCCACAGAGGAAATGGCGCTTCGCTCGTGGCTCGCGCCGAACCGCTGCCCGAAACTCGATCGACCGTTCACCTCCCCCGAGCGTGCCCGCCCCTTGCCTATTTCCACCGCCCCTTCCCGAGTGCCCCGTGCTGCGCCGCAGTCGGCGTCCGGCACGGCGGAAGGGCGGTCATCCATGACACAACTCAAGGCATTCATCGTCGAGGACAGCCCGGTGATCCGGGAGAACCTGGTCGCCGCGCTCGAGGAGATGGCGCCGATCCGGGTGATCGGCAATGCCGAGGACGAAGCCTCCGCAGTCGGCTGGCTGGCGCGGCACGAGAACCAGTGCGACCTGGTCGTCGTCGACATCTTCCTGAAGAGCGGCTCGGGGCTCGGCGTGCTCAAGGCCGCGGCCGCGCTGGCCGCGCCCACCAAGCTGGTCGTCCTGAGCAACTACGCCACCCCCGACATGCGCCGCAAGTGCCTCGAGCTCGGCGCCGACCGGGTGTTCGACAAGTCCAACGAGATCGATGCCCTGATCCTCTACTGCTGCCGCCTCGCCGACGGCGGCACGAGTACCGGCGAACTCGAACCGGTGGCCTGAGCCATGGGCCGCCTTGCCGGCGCCGCCCTACTGGATCAGCCCGTTCTTGAGGGCGTAGTAGGTCAGATCGCTGTTGGACTCGAGCTTCATCTTCTCCATCACCCGCGTCCGGTAGGTGCTCACCGTCTTGACGCTGAGCGACATGCTGTTGGCCATGTGGCCGATCGTCTCGCCCTTGGCGAGGCGGAGGAACACCTGGAACTCGCGCTCGGAGAGCTGCTCGTGCGCGGGCTTGTCGCCGGCGCCGCCGCCGAGGCCGTCGGCGAGCAGCTCGGCGACGCCCGCGGTGATGTACTTGCGGCCGCGGTAGACGGTGCGGATCGCCTTGACGATCTCCTCGGGATCGCAGTCCTTGTTGAGGTAGCCGCTCGCGCCCTGGCGCAGCAGGGTCGTCGCGTAGTGCTCCTCGGGAAAGCCCGAGAGGATCAGCACCGGCAGGTCAGGCGCGCGCGCCTTGATCGCGGCGAGCGCGTCGACGCCGCTCTGGTCGGGCATCGACAGGTCCATCAGGATCACGTCGACGTCGCCCTTGCGCACGATGTCGACCGCGTCGCGGCCGTTGGCCGCCTCGGCGACCACCTGGAGATCCACCTGCTCGGAGAAAAACTGGCGCAGCCCCGCGCGAACGATGGCATGGTCGTCGATGATGGCGATTCTGATCATGGTGGTGCGTGGTTTTGTGAGTGGGGCGGGCGGCGATGAGTCCTCTATCGTACTTCCGGCGTAGCGTGGTCGCCTTTCCCCTCGCCGCCCTCGCGGCGCTGGCGATGTTCGTGATCAGCGAGGTGTCGTACCAGGACGCCACCTCGTCGCTCGATTCCCTCGGCGAGCGGGCGACCGCGCGCAACCGCCTGAACCAGGTCGCCAAGAGCCTGCTCGACGCCGAGACCGGGCAGCGCGGCTACCTCCTCAGCAACCGCCAGGAATACCTCGCGCCCTACCGCGACGCCCAGGACGGGCTGCGCGAAGCGACCGAATGGCTGCAGAAGTACTACGCCAAGGACGCTGCCAAGGCCAAGCTCATGAAGCAGCTGAGCGCCGCCGTCGACCAGAAGCTGAGCGAGCTCTCGACTTCGATCAGGCTGCACGACCAGGGCGAGCACCAGCGGTGGCGGGAGCTCCTGCTCAGCGACATCGGCAAGGAGAAGATGGAGCGGGTGCGCACCCTGACCGAGCAGCTCCTCGCCGAGGAGAGCGCCCAGGTCGAGAAGGGGCGCAAGGGCGTGTACCAGACGCTGATGCTGAACCGGATCGGCACCACGGCGATGGCGGCGGTGAGCCTGCTCGCGCTCTTCATGTACCTTCGCCAGACGGCGACGCTCGAGCGCCACACCGACGAGGAGGCGCGGCGCATCGAGAGCGAGCGCGACCGCCTCGAGGCCGAGGTCACCGCGCGCACCCGCCAGCTGAAGGAGCTCGCGCAGCACTTGCAGACGATCCGCGAGGACGAGCGCAGCCGTCTCGCCCGCGAGCTGCACGACGAGCTCGGCGCGCTGCTCACCGCGGCCAAGCTCGACGCGGCACGCCTCAAGTCGCGCCTCGGCAAGACGACGACGCCCGAGATCGTCGAGCGCATCGCCCACCTCAACGAGACGCTGAACGGCGGCATCGCCCTCAAGCGGCGCATCATCGAGGACCTGCGGCCGTCGTCGCTCAGCAACCTCGGCCTGGTCGCCGCCCTCGAGATCCTGATCCGCGAGTTCGGCCAGCGCAGCGAGGTCGCGGTGGTCGAGGACCTGCAGCACGTCGACCTGAGCCCGGCGGCCCAGCTCACCGTCTACCGCCTGGTGCAGGAGGCGCTGACCAACATCGCCAAGTACGCCAAGGCGACCGAGGTGGAGGTGACGCTCGCGGCGCTCGACGACGAGAACGTGCGCATCGCGGTCCGCGACAACGGCATCGGCTTCGATTCCTCGGTTCAGCGCGTCGCGACGCACGGCCTGATCGGCATGCGCTACCGGGTCGAGGCCGAGGGCGGCTCGATGCGCCTCGAATCGACGCCCGGCGAGGGCACGCTGATCGAGGCGATCCTGCCGGTCGTCGACATCGACGAGGCGGCGGCCCCGGCGCCGCTCAGCGAGCCGCTGCCCGCCTGAGCAAGGGGTGGCGATGCACCGCTTCCTCGTGTCGGCCGCGTCCTACGGGCGCGGGCTCGCTCCCCCGACAAGTCAGGGGGCGCGTACCCTATCGCTCGCGTGCCGCTTGCCACGGACACTGCTCCTGTTATTGAATTGCCTGCGGGCACTCCGATCCCCGAGACCCGACCTTCGAACAAAGGAACCGCGATGAACACCGTCAGCAGCAGCAAACCCCTCTCCCAGCAAGGCCAGGACGTCGCCGACAAGGCCGCGGGCACGGCGCAGAGCGCGATCCAGTCGACGCAGCGCGCCGCCGACAGTGCGCTCGACAGCCTGTCGGCGAAGGTCGAAGACCTGCGCGGCCAGGCGGCGCCGCTGCTGAACCGCGTCTCCTCGCAGGCCGAGGCCGCGGCCCGGCGCGGCATCGAGGCGGTGCGCGACACCTCGCAGCAGCTGCGCGAGAAGGCACAGCGCGCCTCCGACAGCGCGGTCGGCTACGTCAAGGACGAGCCGATCAAGGCGATGCTCATCGCCGCCGCCACCGGCGCCCTGCTGATGGGCCTGGTCGCGCTGCTCAGCCGCTCTTCGCGCGACTAGTCTTCCTCCGGAGGGCCGCGCGATGATCCACCCGCTTCTTCGCCTGATCACGACCGAGCCGCATCTGCTCGGCGACCACGTCGAGGCCTATGCCGATCTGGTCGGCGAGGAAGTCAAGAAGACGGGCGCGGCCTGGGGCCTGCGCCTCGCCCTGTTCGCGGCGACTCTCGCGCTGGCCTGCGTCGGCCTGGTGCTGACCGGCGTCGCCGTGATGCTCTGGGCGGCCATTCCCGCGGCCGACCTGCACGCGCCCTGGGTGCTCGTCGCGGTGCCGGTGATCACCCTCGTTCTCGCCGCGGCGTGCTTCCTCTACGCCCGCAGGAGCCCGACCGAGAACGCCTTCGACAACGTCAAGAAGCAGCTCAGCGCCGACATGGCGATGCTGCGGGAAGTGAGCGTCCCATGAGCGCCGTCCTCCCGGCGAACGTGGCGCCGCCGCGCCTCGACACGCCCGCGGAACGACCGATCGTGGAGCCCAAGGAGCCGAGCGCCGCCGAGCGGCTGGAGGCGTCGCGGGCGCGCCTGCGCACGGCCCTGATGGAGATCACCCATCCGCCACCCAAGCCTTCGTTGCTCGACGACCTGGGGATCGGCAGTTTCGGCAGTCATATTCTCGAGAAATTGAAGTCCTTGCCGGGCGCCGCGCTGGTGCTCGAGAGCATCGAGCACTGGTGGGCCGAGCATCCGCTGCACGCGGCCGGGGCGCTCGCCGAGGAGGCCTCCCGCCGCTACATGGGACCGATCGCGCGCCGCAATCCGGTCGCCGTCGTCCTCGGCAGCGCGATCTTCGGCGCCCTCCTGGTCGCCTCCCGGCCGTGGCGCTGGCTGCTCCGCCCCGCCCTCTTCATCGGCCTCGTGCCGCAGATCGCTGCGCATGCGCTGAAGCGGATGCCGCTCGATTCCTGGCTGCAGATGCTCTCCACGCTCAGCGGCAAGCGTGCGGCCGCGAACGGAGTGGCCGCCGCCGCAAGAGCCGCGAGCGAGGCGCCGACCGCCTCGACTGGCGACCCGGCATCGCGCTTGCCAAAGGAGCGCTGAACAGTTACCTCCCAACGGCCCCTTGCCGACCCGCCCGCGCGGATCTCGGCCGGTCTCCCTCCGTGGGGTCTTTGAAAACGCGCCGCCAGGCGCGTTTTTTTTCCCCGCGCGCCCCCGGACCGGGCCCGCCACTTGCTGCGCTATCGGACGTTTCCTACAGGGCGTGTCCCTGCGTCCGACAGACACCCGAATGAGGGGTTCCTATGATCTTCGGGATGTCCCTGATTCGCGAACTGACCCCCCAACCCGCCGGCCACTCCGCCGTCGCCGGGCGCCCCCGTCCGTTCTGGGCCACCTCGGCGATCGACGGCGACGCGGACACCTCGCCGATGGACCTTTGCGCCCTGGGCGCGCACGTCGACCGCTGCAACGGCCTGCGCGGGCCGATGTTCGGTCTGCAATGCGCCGCCGATGCCTTGTCCGGCTTCATCGCGCCGCGCATCGTGACCACGCTCGTCGCCATCGCCATCGTCATCGGGGTGGGCTCGCTGATCCTCTGATCCTCTGAGCCTTCGACCGCGATGTCGGCGTCCGAGCTGCTGAGGCTGGTGCCCGACGCACCGGCAGCGGTCGGCGCCATCCTCGATCCCGCGCGCGGCCCGCTCGAGCGGCCGAACCGCTCCGAGATCTTCGGCCCCGAGCGCTTCGCGCAGCACGGCCGCAGCCTCGGCGACACGCACGCCGCCCGGTTCGCGCCGAAAGGCTCGACCGCGTTCTTTCCGCGCCTGCGCGACAACCTGCGCATCCTGCGCGAAGCGCATCGCTACATCGGCCGGCAGGCGACGACCGGCTACGACGTCAGCCCGGCGGCCGAGTGGCTGCTCGACAACTTCCACCTGATCGAAGCGCAACTGCGCGAGATCGCCGACGGACTGCCGCGCCGCTATTTCCGCGACCTGCCGGTGCTGCAGGAAGAGCCGCTGGTCGGCCTGCCGCGCGTCTACGGCGTCGCCTGGGCGTTCGTCGCCCACACCGACAGCGCCTTCGACGAGGAGCTGCTCGTCCACTTCCTGCAGGCCTACGAGGAGGCGCGCGAGCTCACCCTCGGCGAGCTGTGGGCGCTGCCGACGACGTTGCGCGTGGTCCTGATCGAGAACCTGCGCCGCCTCGCCGAGCGGGTCGCGGCGAGCAAGGCAGCGCGCGAAGTCGCGAACCTGTGTGCCGACCGGCTCGACGCGTATCCGCCCGAGCGGCTCGATGCGCTGCTCGCGCTGCTCAACCGGCGCGCCGTCGGCGAGACCTTCCTGGCGCAGATCGCGCAGCGGCTGCAGGACCCGCGCAGCAAGGCCGAGCATGCCGCGCTCGATTGGCTGCGCCGCGTCGCCCCGCACCTCGCCGAGATCCAGACCCGGCTGCCCGCGGCGCACGCCGCCGACAACCTGAGCACCGGCAACGCGATCACGTCGCTGCGATCGATCGGCGACGCCGACTGGCCCGACATCGTCGGCCGGACCAGCGTGCTGATGCAGATGATGCTGCGCTCACCCGCGTTCGCCGCCGAGCGCGACGACACCCGCGACCGCACGCTGCACGCGGTCGAGAAGCTGGCGCGCCGGAGCGGCCGCAGCGAGCGGTCGGTCGCGGCGACCCTGCTCGAGCTGATGCAAGGCGTCGACGAGCCCGACGACGCCGGCGACGACGATCCGAGAAGCGTCGCTGCGTACTGGCTCCTCGGGCCGGGGCAGGACCGCATGCTGGCGGCGCTCGGATTGCGCGCCAGGCACGCCTGGCGGCGTCGGACGCGCCTCGGGCGGATCGCCTTGCCGGTCTATCTCGGCGCGGTGGCGATCGCCACCGGCACCCTCGTGGCGTGGGTGCTGCTGCGCCATAGCGCCGCGCTCGGTCCCGACGTTCCCGCATGGCTGGGCGTGCTCGCGGCCGTCCTGATGCTCGTGCCGGCGTCGGAAGCGGCGGTCGCGGTGATCAATCGCCTGATCAGCGAATCGGCGCGGCCAAGCCACCTGCCGCGGCTCGCGTTTCCCAACGGGCTTCCGCCCGAGCACCGGCCGATCGTCGTGATCCCGGCGATGCTGACCAGCGCGGGGGCCGGTACCGCGCTCGCGCATCAGTTGCAGTTGCACTACCTCGCCAATCCCGAACGCGGCGTTCAGTTCGCGCTGCTCACCGACTGGGCCGACGCGCCCACCGAGCATCTGCCGGACGACGCCGCGCTGCTCGACGCGGCGGTGCAGGCGATCGAGCGCCTCAACGCGCTCTACCCGGTGCCCGCGAGCGAGCCGCCGCGCTTCATCGTCCTGCACCGCAAGCGCAGCTTCGCCGAGACCGAGCAGCGCTGGATCGGCTGGGAGCGCAAGCGCGGGAAGCTCGAGCAACTGCTGGCGATGCTCGCCGAGGGCACGGCGTCGCCGTTCGCCGACCTCGGCCGCCTCTCGCAGGTCGGCGTCGGCGTGCGCTACGTGCTCACTCTCGACAGCGACACCCGGCTGCCGCCCGGCCGTCTGCGCGAGCTCGTCGGCGTCGCGGCGCATCCGCACAACCGGCCGCGCCTCGCCGCCGACGGGCGTCGCGTCGCGCGCGGCTACGCCATCCTGCAGCCGCACGTCGCCACCCCGCTCTGCCCGCCCGAGGACATGACGCTCTACCACTGGCTGTTCGCCGGGCAGAGCGGCATCGACCCGTACAGCGTCGCGAGCTCCGAGGTCTACCAGGACCTGTTCGGCGAAGGCACCTTCACCGGCAAGGGCCTGCTCGACGTGCAAGCGGTGCACGCGGTGCTCGGTGGCCGCCTGCCGCCAGGCCAGGTGCTGAGCCACGACCTGCTCGAAGGCTCGCTCGCACGCTGCGCCGCGGTGACCGACGTCGCGGTGCTCGAGGACGCGCCGTTCCATTCCGACGTGGCGGCCTCGCGGGTGCACCGCTGGACGCGCGGCGACTGGCAGCTCCTGCCGATCCTGCTGCACCCGGCGCGCCATCCGATCGGCGCGGTCAACCGCTGGAAGATGATCGACAACCTGCGCCGCTCGCTCGTCGCGCCGGCGTCGCTTGCCCTGCTCGCGGTCGCCCTCGCGACGCCAGTCGTCGCGCCGTGGACCGTGCTGGCGCTGATCGCCCTCGCCTTCAGCGCCGGGCCGCTGATGGGCACGATCGCCGGCATCCGCCCGAGCCGCGACGACGTCGCGCGCGGCCACTTCTATCGCCAGTGGGCCGCCGACCTGCGCCGTGTCCTGCTGAGCGGCGCCTGGCTCGTCGGCCAGCTGCTGCAGCTTGCGCTCATGGCGGTCGACGCGATCGTGCGCGCGCTCTGGCGCACCTTCGTCAGCCGCCGGCGGCTGCTCGAATGGACGACCGCCGCCGCGGCGGAGGCGTCGGCGACGACCGACCTGCCGACCCTCGCGCGAAAGCACTGGGGCGTCGTCCTGTCCGGGCTCGGCCTCTGGGGCGCGCTGCTGGCACTCGGCTCGCCGCACCCAATATTCGCCACCGTGCTCTGCGCCGCGTGGACGCTCTCGCCGGTCTGGACCTGGTGGGTCAGCCGGCCGCGTCCGACGCGACGCGCCGACGCGCTCTCCGCCGCCGACCGCGACTATCTGCTCGGCGTCGCCCGCGACACCTGGCGCCTGTTCGAGCGCTGCGTCGTGGCCGACGACCATCACCTGCCGCCCGACAACCTGCAGATCGTGCCGCACGACATGGTCGCCCACCGCACCTCGCCGACCAACATCGGCCTGTACCTGCTGGCGACGATGTGCGCGAGAGAGTACGGATGGATCGGCCGGCGCGACGCGCTCGACCGGCTCGAGGCGACGCTCGACGGCCTGCAGGCGCTGCCGCGGCATCGCGGCCACTTCCTCAACTGGTACGACACGAGCCGGGCGCAGGCGTTGCTGCCGCAATACGTCTCGACCGTCGACAGCGGCAACCTCTGCATCCACCTGCTCGCGGTGGCGCGCGCCTGCCTCGAGCTGCAGGCCGCTGCGGACGACGACAGGCCGCTGCGCCGCGAGCTCGCCCGGTCGAAGGCGCGCATCGACGCCTTGCGCGCGGCGGCGGAGGGACCGGCGCCGGAGGGCATCCTCGCCGAGCTGCTCGACGGCGCGGACCCGATCGCCGAGCTCGGTGCCGACAACGCCGCGGCCTCGCGGCGCCTCGACGAGGCCCTCGCCGAGCTGCGCGGCCTGCCGCCGCCGGCGCAGGAGAGCGCCGCGGCCGACGCGCAGCGCCGCCTCGCCTGGGCGATCGAAGACTGGCTTGCGACCCTGCGCTCGGCGCTGCGCGACCGCGCAGACGGCGACGACGCGCCGGGCCGCCTCGCCGCGGTCGCCGCGACCTGCCAGCGGCTGGCGAAGGAGCCCGACTTCGCCTTCCTCTACAACCGAAAGCGGCGCCTCTTCCACATCGGCTTTCGCGTCGCCGAGCACCAGCTCGACGCCAGCTTCTACGACCTCCTCGCCTCCGAGGCGCGCGCGACCAGCCTCTGGGCGATCGCCAAGGGCGACGTGCCGCCGGCGCACTGGGCCGCGCTCGGCCGACCGCTCTTCGCCTGCGGCGATCTGGCCGGGCTGCGGTCGTGGTCGGGCTCGATGTTCGAGTACCTGATGCCGACGCTCGTGCTCGACGAGCCGCACGGCAGCCTGCTCCACGCCGCGTCGCGCGCGGCGGTCGAGGAGCAGATCGCCTTCGCGCGGCATCGCCACGTGCCCTGGGGCATCTCCGAATCGGCTTACGCCGGCAGCGACCACACCCTCGCCTACCAGTACGCGCCGCAGGGCGTGCCGGGTCTCGCCCTGCGGCGCACGCCGCTCGACGAGCTCGTGGTCGCGCCCTACGCGACCGCGCTGGCGGCGCAGGTAGCGCCGCACCGCGCCGTCGCCAACCTGCGCCGGCTCGAGGCGGCGCGCGCGCGCGGCCGCTACGGCTTCATCGAGGCGCTCGACTACACGCCGGCGCGCCAGTCGGGCAGCGAAGGCACGACGAAGGTCGAGACCTTCATGGCGCATCACCAGGGCATGAGCATCGTCGCCCTGGCCAACGTCCTGCTCGACCGCGCGCCGCGCCGCTGGGGCATGGCCGACGCACGGATCGAGGCGGTGGCCTCGCTGCTGCACGAGCGCACGCCGCGCGAGGTGCCGCGGCTGCACGAGACGCCCGCGAGCTCGCCGCCCGAGACGCTGCGCAAGCGCGGGCCGGGCGTGCTGCGCGACGTCCTGCCCGGCATGGCGGAGATCGAGCCGACGCACCTGCTCTCGAACGGCCGCTACGCGGTCAGCTTGCGCGCCAACGGCGCCGGCACGAGCCGCTGGGGCAAGGACATGGTGTCCCGCTCGCGCGACGACATCCTGCGCGACTCCTTCGGAACCTTCCTCCACCTGCGCTGGGACCGCCAGCCGCGCGCCGTCTCGCTGACGCAGCATCCGGCGCCCGACCGGGCGGCGCACTACCACGCGAGCTTCCACGGGGACCGGGCCTGGTTCGGCGCGGTCTGGTCCGAAGTCGAGGCCGAGACGATGGTCTGGGTCAGCCCCGAGGACGACATCGAGTTCCGCCGCGTCGTGCTGCACAACCGCGGCGAGCGGATGCTCGACGTCGAGCTGCTCTCGTCGTTCGAGGTGTCGCTCGCCGACGCCCGCGCCGACGAGGGGCATCCGGCGTTCCAGAACCTGTTCGTCGGCGCCGAATGGCAGCCCGGGCACCGCGCACTCGTGTTCGAGCGCAAGCCCCGGCTCGCCACCGACAAGGGCGTGCTCGCGACGCACTTCGTCGCTGAGGCCGAGCCGGCGCTCGCGGGGCTCAGGATCCAAGTCGACCGGCAGCGCTGGCTCGGCCGCAACCGCGGGCCGAGCCATCCGATCGCCGCCTTCGACGACCCGCCCGCGGTGCCCGTGGGGCAGGAGAGCGCGCCGCTCGACACCGGGCTCGACCCGGTCGCCGCGTTCGCGGCGCGGATCTCGGTCGCCCCCGGCAGCAAGGCGATGGTCACCTTCTGCACCGCGGCGGCCGACAACCGCTCGACGCTGCGCGCGGTGATCGACAAGTACCGCCAGCCGAGCCACGTCGAGCGCGCGTCGATGATGTCGGCGACGCTCGCCGGCATCCGCCTGCGCGAGATGAAGATCGGCGTCGACACCTTCGCCGCGATCCAGACGCTGACGACGCTGCTGGCGATGACGGTGACGCGGCCGCACACGCTGCGCGCGCAGGCGAACGAGGTCTGCGACCGGCGCCTGCTCTGGCGCTTCGGCATCTCCGGCGACCGGCCGATCGTCCTCGTCTCCGCCGGCGTCGCGCCGGGCTCGGGGCTGCTGCGCGCGCTCGCGCAGGCGCTGCGCCTGTGGGCATGGGGCGGCGTCGCGTGCGACCTGGTCGTCATCAACCACGAGCCGGCGTCCTACCTGATGGAGGTGAACCGCTCGATCGCGTCGCTGCGCGAGGCGCACGTCGCCGCGTGCAACGCGCAGCCGTGCGCCGCCGAGACCGGCTTCTTCCTCCTCGCCGCCAGCGACCTGCACGCCGACGAGCTCTCGACGCTGCGCGCGCTGGCGCGGGTGCGCCTCGTCGCCGACGGCCGGCCGCTCGCGCACCACGTGCAGGAGCTGGTCGAGGAGCACGACCGCGCCCTCGAGGAGCGCCAGGGCATCTCGACCGCATCGTTGCCCGCCGACATGGGCGCCGAGATCGTGCCGCGCTCTCCACCCGGCGAGTTCGCGCCGACGAGCGGCGAGTTCCGCTTCGACGTCTCGGCGCTGGTGCGGCCGATGCGGCCCTGGATCAACGTCCTCGCCAACCCGGGCTTCGGCGCGCAGATCAGCGAGGCCGGTGGCGGCTACAGCTGGGCCCTCAACAGCCGCCTCAACATGCTGACGCCGTGGTCGAACGACCCGGTCGCCGACCCGCCCGGCGAATGGTTCCTGCTCCAGGACACGCGGACCATGCAGGCGTGGAGCGTGGCGCCGTCGGCAGCGGGCGACAACCGCGCCGACTACCGCGTCGCGCACGGCCAGGGACACACCACGATCGGCCACCGCAGCGGCGCGCTCGACGCGAGCGCGACCTGGTGCGTCGATCCCGACGCCGCGGTGAAGCAGGTGCGGATTCGCCTCATCAACCGGGGCCACAAGACCATCAACCTGCGCATCGTCGGCATCGCCGAATGGGTCCTCGGCGCGAACCGCGCCGACCGCGGCACGACGCTGACGAGCGCGGCGAGCCAGCGCGCCGCGCCCGCCGAAGGCGCCGCCAGCGGCGGCGGCTGGAGCGACGAAACGCGCAGCGACGAGCGACGCATGACCACCCTCTTCTGCACCCAGCGCGACCGCGCCGGCGGCTTCGGCGGCGGCACCGCGTTCTTCGGCCTCGCCGGCGACGCCGAGGACCTCGGCGACTGGACCTGCGACCGTCGCGAATCTTTCGACGCGCGCGGCCGCCTCGTCATTCCCGACCAGTACGGCCAGACGAGCGGGGGCGGCCTCGACCCGTGCGCCGCGCTCGCGACGCGGGTCGTGCTGCGCGCCGGCGACACGATCGAGCGAACCTTCCTGCTCGGCTGGGCGTCGAGCTTCGAGGGCGCGCAGGCGCTCGCCGCGGCCGCCGCGCTCGTGCCGCCGCTGAAGCGCAAACTCGCGGTGCGCGACCGCTGGGACGCGCTGCTCGAGGCGACGGTCGTGAAGACGCCCGACCCGCTGTTCGACGCGATGGTCAACCGCTGGCTGCTCTACCAGACCGTCGCCTGCCGGCTCTGGGCGAAGGCCGGCTTCTACCAGGCGGGCGGCGCCTACGGCTACCGCGACCAGCTGCAGGACGCGATGGCGCTGGCATGGGCGGCGCCCGAGATGCTGCGCCGCCAGCTCGTGCTCGCGGCCTCGCGCCAGTTCCCCGAAGGCGACGTCCAGCACTGGTGGCATGCGCCGACCGGCGCCGGCGTGCGCACGCATTTCTCCGACGACCTGCTCTGGCTGCCGCACGCGACGCTGCGCTACACCGAGGCTACCGGCGACGTCGACGTCCTCGATGAACGCGTGCCCTTCCTCGAAGGCATGCAGGTGCCCGAAGGCGCCGAGGACGCGTACTACGTGCCCGGCGTGAGCGGCGAGCAGGCGAGCGTCTACGAGCACTGCGCGCGGGCGATCGACCGCAGCCTGACCTCCGGCGCGCACGGCCTGCCGCTGATGGGCACCGGCGACTGGAACGACGGCATGAACCGGGTCGGTCACGAAGGCCGCGGCGAATCGGTGTGGCTCGCCTGGTTCCTGGTCGACCTGGTCGAGCGCTTCGCGCCGCTCGCCGAGGGCCGCGGCGACGCGACGCGCGCGGCGCGCTGGCGCGATGCCGCACGGGGCTGGCGCAGCGCCCTCGAGGAGGCCGGCTGGGACGGCCGCTGGTACCGACGCGCCTTCTTCGACGACGGCTCGCCGCTCGGCTCGGCGAGCAACGAGGAGTGCCGCATCGACCTCATCGCGCAGGCGTGGTCGGTCCTCTCGCGCGCGGCGCCCGAGGCGCGCCAGCGCCAGGCGATGGCCGCTCTCGAGGCGCACCTCGTCGAGCGCGAAGCGGGGCTGCTGCGCCTGCTCGACCCGCCGCTCGCGCACGCGCAGCCGAGCGCCGGCTACATCCAGGCGTATCCGCGAGGCGTGCGCGAGAACGGCGGCCAGTACTCGCATGCCGGCGTCTGGGCGCTGATGGCGCGCGCCGCGCGCGGCGATGGCGACGCCGCGTACCGCTACTTCGGCTACCTCAGCCCGGCGCATCGTTCTCGCCACGGCGTGCGCGGGCCCGCCTATGCGATCGAGCCGTACGTGATGGCCGGCGACGTGTACAGCGCACCTCCCTACGTCGGCCGCGGCGGCTGGAGCTGGTACACCGGGTCGGCGGCGTGGATGTACCGCGCCGCGATCGAGTCGATGTTCGGCCTCGTCCAGCGCAGCGACGAGGTCGAGTTCCACCCGTGCCTGCCCACCGCGTGGGACGAGGCCGAGATCGTCCTCTCGCGCGGCGGCCGAAAGCTGCGGGTCGTGCTCGTGCGGGTCGACGGCGCCGTGCCGCCGGCGCCTCCCGACACGCGCGACCTGCAGGTCGGCGAGCGATTGCGCTGGTCGACGCTGCCTCCGGAAGCGAGCTGCCGCATCGTCCTGTCGCTGCCCGGAAGACGCGTCGACGAGTCGAGCGCGAAGGCCGACGCACCGGTCGGTTGAAGACCACCGCCGCGCCGCGGCCCTGACGCGACTGCCCGCCGCTGTCCTACAGCGGCGCACGTGACGCTCCGATGGGGACGGCGGGTACCCCTGCCTACAGTCCCATCCATCGAATCACTCCGGCACGCGCAATGCGCGCGCCTTTTCAGGAGCAAGAAATGCTGAAGTGGGCTGTCATCTTCGCGATCATCGCGCTCATCGCCGGCGCGCTGGGATTCACCGGCGTCGCGGCCGGCGCCGCGGGCATCGCCAAGATCCTGTTCGTCGTCTTCCTCGTCCTGTTCGTCGGCGTCCTGCTCTTCGCGCTGCTCGGCGCGAAGGCCATCAGCAGCAAATGACGGGCAGGGAGCCACGCGTGGGTGCGCAAGACCGCCAGATGGGCAACGCCGGCAACGCCGCGAGCATGACCGAGGGCGAGCAACGCCTTCGCCTCGACGAGGGCGCGCTCGAGGCGGCCAAGCGCAGCCTCGAGAAGGGTGCGGTCACGCCGAGCTACGGGCCGTGGCGCGAGGACATCATCGCGCTGCTCAACGACGCGCTCGCCACCGAGATCGTCTGCACGCTGCGCTACAAGCGCCACTACTACACCGCCAAGGGCCTCTCGTCCCCCGCGATCGCCGACGAGTTCCTCGTCCACGCGAAGGAGGAGACGGCGCACTCCGAGCAGATCGCCGAGCGGATCGTGCAGCTCGGCGGCGAGCCCGACTTCTCCCCGGCGACGCTGCTCGCGCGCAGTCATGCCGACTACGACGAGTCGCAGGACCTGCAGGCGATGATTCGCTCGAACCTGATCGCCGAGCGCGTCGCCATCGAGGCGTACAGCCAGATGATCCATCTCATCGGCGACAAGGACTCGACGACGCGGCGCATCCTCGAATCCATCCTCAGCCAGGAGCAGGAGCACGCCGACGAGCTCAGCGACTGGCTCACGCCCTGATTTCCAGGCCTTGGTCGGTGGGGCCTTCGCTTCGAACGCACCGTCACTCTCAACCCTTCAGGAGAACCACCATGAACTTCCGTACTCCCCTCGCGGCCATGGTGGCCGCTGCCGTCCTCGCCGTCACGTCCGGCTGCGCGGTCACCCGCGGCCAGGAATCCGCCGGCCAGTACATCGACGACAAGGCGATCACCGCCTCCGTCAAGGCCAAGATGATCGAGGACAAGAACGTCGACGCCAACGCCATCAAGATCGACACGCTGAACGGCGAGGTGATGCTCACCGGCTTCGCGAAGAACTCGGTCGAGAAGAACACGGCCGAAAGCATCGCGATGCAGACCAAGGGCGTGAAGTCGGTCAAGAACCAGATCGTGGTCCGTCCCTGATCCCGGTTCGGGCCGGCGCTTCGGCGTCGGCTGATCGCTGCTTCGGCAGCACCCCGCCCGGCCGTCGCCGACGGTCGGGCGGTTTCGTATCCGGCACGCCATAACTCGTCGACCCCAGGAGACTCGCCATGAACCTTCGTACCCCCCTCGCGGCCACGGTGGCCGCCGCCGCCCTCGTCGTCACCTCCGGCTGCGCGGTCACGCGCGGCCAGGAATCGGCCGGCGCCTACATCGACGACGCGGCGATCAGCACCCAGGTCAAGGCCAAGATGATCGAGGACAGGAACGTCGACGCCGCGGCGATCAAGGTCGACACGCTGAACGGCGAAGTGATGCTCTCGGGCTTCGCGAAGAGCTCGCTCGAGAAGAACACCGCCGAAAGCATCGCCATGAAGATCAAGGGCGTGAAGTCGGTCAAGAACCAGATCGCCGTGCGTCCCTGATCGCGCTGCGGGCCGGCGCCTCGGCGCCGGCGAACGCTGCTTCGGAAGCATCCCGCCCGGCCGTCGCCGACGACCGGGCGTGTCGTTTTCAGGCCGGCGGGCACGCCGGCGCCGCCGCCGGCGGCACCGCGACCAGGCTCGCGCCGATCGCTTCGGCGAGGCGCGCGACGGCCCGGCGATGCGCGGCGGCGAGCTCGCCGATGCCGCCCGGAGCCGCCTCGCGAACGAGCAGCGAGCAGCGCAGCGGGGTCGGCCCGCCGGCGACCGTCCACTGACCCTCGAGGCGCGCCTCGAGGCCCGGGATCGAGTCGAAGCGGCGCAGCTCGAGCGCGACGCGCAGCGGCGGCGCGGCCTGCGGCATGGTGCTGCGGCCCTCGACGACGCCGAAGCGCGCGCCGAGCTGCTCGAGCAGCGCCTGGCGCAGCTCGTCGCGCAGCGGGCTCGCCCAGCGCTCCTGCTCGAGGCTTGCCAGGCTGTCGTCGGGCAGGCGGACCAGCCACTGCGGCTGATCGACCTGTGCCGGCACGCGGATCGGCTCGAGCGCGACGTAGAGCGGGCCACGGGCGACGACCGTCGCATCGCGCGGCGTCGGCTCGGCCGGCATCAAGGTGTGCAGGCGGGTGGGCGGCGTCGACAAGGTCGAGCACGCGCCCAGCGCGACCAGGGCCGCGCAGGTGAGCGCGGCGAACGATGGTGATCTCGGCGTCATGGTCGAAGGCTCAGCGCGGCGGGATCGGCTTGTCCGGCGGCTTGCCGCGCAGGATCGATTCCGGATGCTGCTGCAGATAGTCGGCGAGCACGCGCAGTGCCCGCGCGGTGCGCTGCAGCTCGAGCAGGGTCTCCTGCAGGTTCTGCTGCACCGGCGCGCCCGGATCGGTGACGTTGCGATCGAGGTTGTCGAGCGAGGCTTGCGCCCGCGCGAGCGTCTTCTGCACCTCGGCCATCGCCTTCTGCGCCTCGGGCGTCAGGCGGCCGATCGCCGCGTTGGCCCCGGCCAGAGTCGAGCGCAGGTCCTTGCCGATCTCCTCGAACGGGATCTTGCTCACCTTCTCGACGATCTCGGCGATCTGCGGCTGGATCTCGGCGAGCGTGCCGGGCGCGGTCGGCACCGTCAGCGAGCCGTCGACGAGCGTCGCCCGCGCCGAACCCTTGCCGATGAAGTCGAGCGCCACGTAGAGCTGCCCCGTGAGCAGGTTGCCGGTGCGCAGCTGCGCGCGCACGCCCTGCGCCACCAGCTGCTGCAGCACGACCGCGTCGCCGCCGTCGGGCGTCGCCGAGGTCTTCAGCAGCGCGTCGCGGACCGGGCCGAGCCGCTGCGGGAAGACCTCGGCGGTGACCTCGACCGGGAAGCGTTTGCGTGCCGGGTCGTATTGCAGCGCGATGGCGCTCACGCGGCCGATCTCGATGCCGAGCAGGTCGATCGCCGCGCCTTCGGCCAGTCCTCGCACCGACGAGTCGAACACCATCCGCATCCGCACCGGCAGGCCGTCGGGCGGGGCCATGGCTGACGTGCGGTCGTTGAAGAGCGTGAAGACGGCGTTTTCCGCCGCGGGCGTGCGCGGCCCCGGAGGATTCTCGAACGCCAGGCCGCCGGCGAGCACGGACGCGAGCGTCTGCGTGTTCAGGGTGAGGCCGCTCGCGTTGATGCTGAGGTCGATGCCGCTCGCATTCCAGAAGCGCGTGTCCTGGCCGACCAGCTGCTGGTACGGCGACTCGATGAAGATCCGCACCGACAGCTCGTCGCGCACCGCGTCGAGGGTGTAGCCGACGACGCGGCCGACGCGCGTGCGTCGATAGAACACCGGCGAGCCGACGTCGAGCGAGCCGAGGTCGAACGAGCGCAGGACGAAGATGCGGCCCGGCTCGCCGCGCAGCACGAACGGCGGCGCCTCGAGGCCCTTGAAGACGGCGCGCGCCGTCGTCGACACGCCGGCGTCCGTGCCGATGTAGGCACCCGAGAGCAGCGTGCCGAGGCCGGTGACGCCGCCGACGCCGATGCGCGGCCGGACGACCCAGAAGGTGGTGTCCTGGACCGCGAACCTCGCCGCCGAGCGGTCGAGCCGGACGCCGACGACGACGCCCTTCAGGTCGTCGCGAAGCGACACCGTCTGCACCTTGCCGATCACGACCTCCTTGTAGCGGACGTCTGTCTTGCCCGCCTCGACGCCTTCGGCCGATGCGAACTCGATGTCGATCAGCGGCCCGACGAGGAAGATGCTGCGCAGCAGGAGCGAGGCGCCGATCGCGATCGCGACCGCGGGCAGCAGCCAGACGAGCGAGACGTTCCAGCGTCGCGCCTCGACGATCTGCGGCTGCGGCAGGTCCTCGCCGCCGGCCGGTGCCGGCCGGGGCGGCTCGGGCGCCGGGGCGCCCGGCGCCGCCGGCGGCTGCGCCGGGTCAGGCGCGTCGTCCGGCATGGGGATCGTCCCAGATGAGCTTGGGGTCGAAGGCGTAGGTAGCGAACATCGTCAGCACGACGACCGCGGCGAACGCGAGCAGCGCCGGACCGGCCTGCACGCCGGCGAGCGGGCCGAAGCGGATCGTCGCCGCGAGCAGGACGACGACGTAGACGTCGAGCATCGACCAGTGGCCAACCGCCTCGATCAGCCGGTAGAGCCGGGCACGCTCCAGCCGGCGCCACGCCGGCGCGTGGCGCGAGGTCCACGCGAGCAGCCCGAGGACGCCGATCTTCAGCACCGGCACCGCGATGCTGGCGATGAAGACGATGATCGAGAGGCCCCACGAGCCGTCGGCCCAGAGCTCGAGGATGCCGCCGATCAGCGTGTGCTCCTGGTGCTGCAAGGTCTGCACCGTCGTCATGATCGGCAGCACGTTCGCCGGCACGTAGAGCACCGCGGCGGCGACGATGCAGGCCCAGGTGCGCTGCACGCTCATCGGCTTCCTCGCGTGCAGCACGTGGCCGCAGCGCGAGCACTTCTGGACCAGGCGCGGCCTGCCCGGCGCCGGCGGAGCCGCGCCGGCGAGGACGTCCTCGGAGACGAGGCCGCAGCTTTCGCAACCGAGCAGCGGCGGCAGGTCCGGCGCGCCGGGCAGTTCGGTCGTGCCCGGCGTCATCGCACCTGCCACCAGAGGTGCTTGAGCCCGGCGGCCTCGATCCCGGCCGAGAGCAGCATCACGACGCCGAGCGCCAACAGGCCCGGCCCCGGCACCGCGTCGGCGAGGCTCGCCAGCCGGACCAGCGACAGCAGCGCCCCGATCGTGAAGACCTCGACCATGTTCCAGCGGCCGGCCTGGTGCAGCAGGCGAACGCACGCCGCGAAGCCCCGCGGCAGACGGCCCGCCGCCAGCGGCACCAGCACGTAGAGGCGAAGCCCGAGGAAGAGCGCGGGCGCGAGCAGCGCGGTGATCGCGGTCAGCACGGCGATCGTCTCCTGTCCTTCGTCCCACATCGCGGAGATCGCGCCGGGCAGCGTCGTCGCCCGCGAGATGCCGCGCAGGTCAAGGCTGAGGACGTCGCTGCCTAGCGCGATCAGGAAGACGACCGACGCGGTGATCGTCAACGACAGCAGGCTGGTGATCGTCAAGCGGTGGCCGCGGCCGAGCACCGCCTCGCAGCGCGCGCAGCGCGCGACCGACGAGGGCGCGAGCGGGCGCCAGCGGTGCGCCATCCCGCACTGCCCGCACACGACCAGCGAGTTCCGCTCACGGCTCATCCCGGCTCCGCGCGCCCCCGACGCGATTGGCGACGATTATCGCGGCCGGTCGGGAGCGCCCGGCCCGACCGGCTCGCGGCGCCCTTCGACCTGGTCGCGGTGTCGTCTCGGCGCCGCCGGCGCGTCAATTCGGCCGCACGTACGAAATCGTCCGCGGCGCATAGCGCAGCGGCAGGCGCGGTTGCGACTGGACCGCGAGCACCGGGCGGGCGGCGAAGCGCGCGTCCTCGGCGGCGCGCGCCGCCGCCTCGAGCTGCATCGTGGCACGGGCCTTTGCCGCGGCGCGATCGACGGCGCCATGGACGACCGAGTAGAAGACGGCGAGCAGGATCAGTGCGGCGAGCGTCGCCGCGCCGAAGGCCGCATGGCGGACGATCGGCACGTCGAAGAGGCGGACCCGGGCGTTCATGCCGGCTCCTCGTCGCGCGGGCGCGCCGTCGTCGCTGCATGCGTTGCGAGCTTCTCGCGACGCTCCGACGAGGGACGCGCATCGCGACGGTCCTTCGGGCTCGCCGCGCGAGCGCGACGGGGCGACGCCGCCGCCGCCCGGCGGCGCGGCGCCTGCGGCTCGATGACCGTCGTCGTGGGCGAGACGTTGAAGAACCAGCGGACGAAGCGATCGAGATTGGCGATGAACGACATGACGGGGTCTCCTCAGTCCCTACCGTAGTCGCCGCCTCGCTCGCGGCAAAGCGGCCGAGTCCGCTCGCCCGCGTCGGACGCCACCTACCGCCGGCTCGCCGGGGCGTTCTCTTACAGGCCGCGTCGGTCCCGTCGCATGGCGCGGACGGCGCGCCGCAGGCAAATTTCCCCCGCGGTCAAGGGAGGCCGCGGAGGAACGACTTCATGCTGATCCGGATCGGGTTCGACATCGAGCTGTCCGTCGCCACGCCGATGGCGCTCATCTATCTCCTCCACGTCCACCCGTCGCGGCGCGACGACCTGGTCGCGCCCGAGAACCTGCAGATCAGCGGCGGCCTGCAAGCAGACGAGTACGTCGACAGCTTCGGCAACCACTGCGGCCGCGTCAATGTGCCCGTCGGCATGAGCACGGTCCGCCTGACCAGCGACGCGCTGATCCGCGACTCGGGCCAGCTCGACGAGGCCAACCCGAGGGCCCGCCAGCACGATCCGACCGAGCTGCCGTTCTCGACGCTGCAGTTCCTCCTGCCGAGCCGCTATTGCGAGGTCGACAGCGAGCTGCTCGCCTTCGCCTGGGACCGCTTCGGCAGCGTGGCCCCGGGCACCGCCCGGGTCCAGGCGATCTGCGACTTCGTCCACTCGCACCTCGTGTTCAACTACGCCACGGCCCGGCCGACGCGGACCGCGCTCGACGCGTACCGCGAGCGCGAAGGCGTGTGTCGCGACTTCACGCATCTCGCGATCACGCTGTGCCGCTGCATGAACATCCCGGCGCGCTACACCACCGGCTACCTCGGCGACATCGGCGTGCCGCCGGCGCCTTCGCCGATGGACTTCAGCGCCTGGTTCGAGGTCTTCCTCGGCGACCGCTGGTACACCTTCGACGCGCGGCACAACCGCCGCCGCATCGGCCGCATCGTCATGGCACGGGGCCGCGACGCCGGCGACGTGCCGATCACGATGTGCTTCGGCCCGAACAGCCTGCTGCGCTTCGAGGTCGTGACCGAGGAGGTCGTCGAGGACCACGCGGCGGCCTGAGCCATCGCAACTTCCCCTTCACCCACCAACCAGGAGAACGAAATGGCAGCCAAGACTCCCCAGCAGGGCCAGACCGAGAAGTCGTCGCAGGACCCGGTTCAGGGCGAAGGCGACTACGAAGCCGGACGCCGCTACGACAAGGCAGCCCACGAGTTCGCCCAGTCGGGCAAGGTCGAGGGCGCGGCCCGCGACGCCGCCCCGGGTTCCGACGAGGAAGCCGAGAAGATGCAGCAGGCCGAGCAGGAGGGCAAGTCGCACTCCAAGGGCGAAGGCCCGCTCGTCAGCAGCAAGCGCAAGGCCTGACATCCCGACCTCTCCCGCTCGCGGGAGAGAGCCGGGGCGAGCGTCTTCAGCGTGCCGCGCTCGCCGCCGCCGCCGACGTCGCCGTCGGTACCGATGCGGGCGGCACCCGCACGCTCTTCGGCACCTTGGTCGCGCCGGGGATCCGGCCGCTGGTGTCGACCAGTTCGGCGCAATACGCCGCGGTCTTCCGGGCGTCCTCGCGGGCGCCCGGGTCGATGAACGGCACGATTGCCGCAAGCGGCGCGACGAGCGCCCCGAGCAGCGTCGCCGCCGCGGTCTTGCCGACGAGCTTGCCGGCCTCGATCGAGACCTTCGGATCGCCGAGCGTGCCCCGGATGTGGATGGGCGTTCGCAGCGACAGCGGGCTGAAGTCCTTCGGGAAGACGACCGCGCGCAGGTCCATCGCCTCGGTCTTGAGCGAGATCGTGCCGTCGACGAAGACGGTCGAGTCGGTCGTGTTGAGAACGAACGCCTTGGGCGTCGCAACGCCGCTCGCGATGTCGAGGTCGACGACGTTGCACAGCAGCGGCAGCGCCTTGTCGCCCTTGACGAGCTTGAGGCCGAGCGCCTGCGCGACGTCGAGGCCGAGCGCCTCGACGACGAGGTGGGAGATGGCGCCCTGGCGCAGGTGCGCGCGGATGTCGCCGTTGAGGCTGCCGAGGATCTCCGCGCTGGACCGGCCCTGGCCCTTGACCTGGACGAGCGCGTCGAGCTTGCCCGATACGTAGGACGGCGACTCGGGGTCGGTGCGCCTGATGCGCAGCCAGTGGCCGAGGTCGACGCCGAGGGCACGCATGTCGGCGGTCCACAGCGCCTGCTTGCCCCGGCCGTCGAGCTGCACGAAGCCGGCGAGACGGCCCTGGGCGGTGCGGCCGTCGAAGTCGGCGATCGTCAGCACGCCGTCGGCGAGCAGAAGGTGCGCGTGCACCGGCCGCAGCGGCTCGATGATCGTCGTGCCCGGGTCGAACATCGCGATGTCGAACAGCACGTTGGCATCCATCGCGCGCAATGACGGCAGGTCGAACTTGCGGTCGGGGATCACGCGCTCGGCCGCCGCGGGTTTCGCGCCGGCGGGCGGCGGATCGCCCGAGCCTGCGGCACCGACTGCCGGGCCCAGGTCGGCGAGGACGAGGCGCGAGCCGGTCAGCCGGCCGGCGAGCAGCGGCACCTTGCGCCGGCTGTCGTAGGTGAACGCGCCGGCGAGCCGGCTCGTGCCGATCGTCGCGTCGTCGAAGACCGCCTTCCACAGGCCGCCGTCCTTGACGAGCGTGCCGCGGGTCTTGAACGGCGGTGTCGTCGGCAAGGTGATGCCGAGCGGATCGCCGACCGCCGCGAGCGAGGCGCCGGCGACGGTGAAACGGCCCTTCAGCCCGGCGAAGTGCAACGGGTCGGTCGTCGTGCCTTCGAACGACAGGTTGGCGCGGCCGACGCTGGCGATCAGGCGCAACGGCTGCGCCGTCGCTTCGCTGCCCTCCTCGAGCAGGCCGAGCACGCCCGAGGTGTTCAGCTCGACCCGCACCGGGAGCTTGCGGTAGTTGCCGAACGCATTGAGGCGCAGGCCCCGCTCCCCGGGCGCGAGCTCGACCGCCGCCGCGGCCGCCGACGCGCTGCTCGCCGCGCTGCCCGCGCGCACGAAGATGCCGCTCGGCGCGGAGGCACCGCTCGCCGGCGATGCAGCCGCCGCCGGCCCGCTGCCGTCGCTCAGGGCGAAATACGCGTCGACCGACGCCGGGAAGACCTCGTCGACGTAGGTCAGGTGTCCCTTTCCGACGCGCAGCCGGGCGAAGCTCGGCAGAGGACCGTGCTCTGCCTCTTCCGCCGCGGGCGGCTTCTTGCCGAACTGCCACGACGCGCGACCGTCGGCCAGGCGCTCGAGCGTGCCGTCGAGCTCGCGCGCCTCGAGCCGCCTGATGCGCAGCGGCTCGCCGCGCCAGGCGCGCCACAGCTCGATGTAGCCCAGGCGCAGCCGCGCACCCTGCGCGAGCAGCATGTACGGCGCCTTGCTCCAGGCGGGCGCGCCGATCTCGATCCGCTCGGCGTCGACGCGGACGCCGCCGAGAAGGCGCACCCGCACGCCACTCTTGCCGCCCGCCTCGTCGTTGAACTCGACCCGTCGGTCGAGCGTGCTCGCGAGCCAGTGCTGCACCGGCGAGACGAGGAACGGCCAGCCGAGCGCCTCGCAGACCAGGACCGCGACGACGAGCGCGGCGACGACCCCGAGGGTCGCCAGCGGCCAGCGCGATCCCGCGCGCCAGGCCGCGAGCGGGCTTCTCATCTGCCGACCGCGACCGGCGCCGCCAGGTCGGTCAGCACCTGGTGGTCGACCTGGCCGATCGGCGTGCCGGCGACGGCGGAAGCGGCCAGCGACAGCAGGCGCACCGTCCGGCTGTTCGGCGCGTCCCAATACTCGGCCTTCTCGGCGACGACCTTCAGCAGCGCGAGGTGGCGCGAGCTCGGGCCGTCGGGAAAGGCAGCCCGGTCGAAGCGGGTCCAGAGGCGCTCGATCCGCAGCGCATCCTTGGCGATCTCGCCACGCCCGGAGATGGAGACGTAGGTGCCGCGCGCGTCATCGACGAAGGCGAGGTTGATCGCACGCACGCGCTCGGCAAGATCCGAGCGCAGGTCGGTGAAGAACCAGAGGGCTCCGTCGCCATCCATCTCGAGCGCCTCCATCGGGCAGCTGACGAGGGCACCGTCGTCTCCGACCGAGGTCAGCATCGCGACCGGCATGTCGGCGATCAGCTCTCCGAGGCGGACGAGGTCGGGGGTGGCTTGCGGTTCGATCTTCATGCGACGCACGCCGATGGGCGCCCGGGGGGAACGATCGTTTCATTCTCCGCCGCGCCCCACCGCCCGCTATCGGCTCGCGTCGCCGACGGCTGTGGGTCCGTTCCTACACCCTGAGCCGGGCGAGAACCTCGGGATTCAGGGCGGTGGGCGGCCGCGGCGCGCCGGGGCGGCGGTCGAGCGCGGCGATCAGGTTGTCGGCGGCGAGCCGCGCCATCGCCCGGCGGGTCGGCAGGCTCGCGCTCGCGATGTGCGGCGTCAGCACGACGTTGGGCACCGTCAGCAGCTCGGGATGGACCGCCGGCTCGCCCTCGAACACGTCGAGCCCCGCGGCGGCGATCGTCCCGTCGCGCAGCGCCCGGGCGAGCGCGGCGTCGTCGACTATGCCGCCGCGCGCGATGTTGGTGAGGGTCGCGGTCGGCTTCATCCGCTTCAGCTCGGCGGCGCCGACGAGGTGGTGCGAGTCGGCCGAGTAGGGCACGACGATCATCAGGTGGTCGGCCGCGGCGAGCAGCGCGTCCTTCGACAGCCAGCGTGCGCCGAGGTCGGCCTCGACCCCGGCATCGAGGCGCGATCGGTTGTGATAGACGACCGGCATGCCGAAGCCCCTGGCGCCGCGCCGCGCGATCGCCCGGCCGATCCGGCCCATGCCGAGGATGCCGAGCGTCGCGCCGTGCACGTCGGCGCCCGCGAACAGGTCGACCGACCACTTCGTCCACTCGCCGCGACGCAGGAAATGCTCGCTCTCGGCGATGCGCCGCGCCGTCGCCATCATCAGCGCGAAGCCGAAGTCGGCGGTGGTCTCGGTCAGCACGTCGGGCGCGTTCGAGACGAGCACGCCGCGCTCGGTGCACGCCGGGACGTCGATGTTGTTGTAGCCCACCGCCATCGAGCAGATCGCGCGCAGCTGCGGGCAGGCGTCGAGCAGCGCCGCGTCGACCGGCTGCGTGCCGGTGATGAAGACGCCGGTCTTGCCCTGCAGCCGGGCGATCAGCTCCTCGCGGCTCCAGACGACGTCGGCGTCGTTCGCCTCGACGTCGAAATGCTCGCGCAGCAGCGCGAGAGTTTCGGCAAAGATGCGGCGGCAGACGAGGACGGAGGGCTTCATGGGGTTCTTCACTCGAGGTACTTCACGAAGCGCCCGACCGGCTCCTTTCCAGCACAGTGGGATCCGAAGCTTGGAATTCACGTGACTTGAAGTCGCGGCCGCACTGACCCTATAGTGAGTCGTATTAATTTAAATCATACCAACATGGTCAAATAAAACGAAAGGCTCAGTCGAAAGACTGGGCCTTTCGTT